>WNGB01000339.1_pt1 | contig 99687 bp, 102 predicted proteins | sample 5400681 | NCBI WGS metagenome assembly WNGB01 (sample SAMN13153367, study PRJNA577476) | soil metagenome | isolation source: 115 cm soil or saprolite under grassland replicate 2 | place: USA:California | collected 2016-06-15 | reverse complement strand
CGGCGGAGATGCCGCTCGCGCACGGGATGGAGAACTTCCCGATCGAGGAGCTCGAGCTCGGCGTCCGCTCGTACAACTGCCTCAAGCGGGTCGGCATCGAGACGATCGGCGACCTCGTCGTGAAGACCGAGGCCGAGCTCGCGGCGATCCCGAACTTCGGCAAGAAGTCCGTCGAGGAGGTCAAGGAGACGCTGTCCGCGCACGGCCTGACGCTGCGCGGCGACGAGAGCGGGAACGGCGGTCTGTAGCAGTGCGCCACCGTCGCGCAGGCAAGAAGCTCGGGCGCGACTCGGCGCACCGCAAGGCCCTGTACTCGAACCTCGCCGGCGCTCTGATCGAGCACGGTCGGATCAAGACCACCGAGGCGAAGGCCAAGGCGGTCAAGCCGTTCGCGGAGCAGATGATCACGCTCGGCAAGCGCGGTGACCTCCACGCCCGGAGGCTCGCGCTCGCCGAGCTGCGCTCCCAGGACGTCGTCCACCAGCTCTTCGCGGACGTGGCGCCGCGATTCGCCGACCGGCCGGGCGGCTACACGCGGATCGTGAAGCTCGGCCCGCGCAACGGCGACGCGGCCGAGATGGTGTATCTGGAGCTCGTGGACTACGAGCCCGCCGGCACGGTGCCGGCGTCGCCGACCGCCTCGGCGTAACGTTCCGACATGCTCCTGCTCGGCGGCATCCTGCTCGCCGTGTTCGTCGTCCCCTGGCCCTGGGGGCTCGCGACCGTGGTCGGCGGCGGCGTGCTGGACATCGCGGAGTCCCTGGCGCTGCTGCGCTGGTCGCGGCGCCGTCGCGCTGCGGTGGGCGCCGAGGCGCTCGTCGGCAAGACTGCAGTCGTGGCCACGCCGACGCAGGTGCGAGTCGCAGGCGAGCTCTGGGAGGCTCGGTCCGATGTTTCGCTCGTGCCCGGCGCGGAGGTGGTCGTGACGGGTGTCGACAGGCTCACGCTGCGCGTGGAGCAGCGATGAGGATCAAGGGCATCGTGTGGCTCGGGACGCGCACGGAGCGGTTCGACGAGATGCGCGACTTCCTCCTGAGGATCACGGGCGTCGAGCCGCGCATCGACGAGCCGGGCTTCATTGTGCTCGACCTCGCGAGCGGCGACCGGCTCGAGGTCTTCGGTGCACGAGAGGACGAAGAGAGCTTCATGGTCGCGCCGGTCGCGGGCTTCCTCGTGGACGACCTCGAGGCCGCACGAGCCGAGCTGATTGAGCGCGGGATCGAGTTCCTCGACGAGACTCAGCGTGCGGCCGACGGCAACTGCTGGTCGCACTTCCGCGCACCCGACGGTCACGTCTACGAGCTGACCGAGCAGCCGGGTCACCCGGCTCACGGGACGTAGCATGCTCGCAGAGCTCATCGCCGCGGCGGCGATGTGGCAGGCGGATCCGCCGCTGCCGGTGCCGCGCTCCGAGGTCGCCGGGGTGAGCTGGAGAGGGTACGTCGTCCTCGCCGGCGGTTTTCTCGCCGACGGCCGGTCGAGCACGCGCGTCGACGCGTACAACGCGAGGGCTCGGCAGTGGCAGCGTCTCCCCGACCTGCCGATCGCGGTGAATCACGCGATGGCGGCCGCGGGCGGTGCGCGCCTGTACGTCTTCGGCGGCTACGGCGAGGGCGGCGCGCGCCGCGACGTGTTCGTGCTCGACGGAACGCGTTGGCGGCGGCTGCCTTCGCTGCCGTTCGCGCGCGCGGCGGGCGGGGCGGCGTTCGTCGACAACACGCTCTACGTCGTCGGCGGCGTCGGCCCGTTCGGAGTCGCCGAATCGATGCTTGCCTACGACGTCCGGCGCAAGCGCTGGCGCACGCTGCCCGGGCCACGACCTGCGCGCGAGCATCTCGGGGTGACGGCGTTGCGCGGCCAGGTCTACGTCATTGCCGGCCGCGCGAACGGCCGGCTGTTCTCGGTCGTTCAGCGCTGGTTGCCGCGCAAGCGCCGTTGGCAGCCGCTGGCGCCGGTGCCGGAGCCCCGCGGCGGCACGGCGGCGGGAGCGGCCGCCGGGTTGGTGATCTCGGCGGGCTCGGAATCGAGCGCAGGCACCAGTAGTGCCGTCTACGCCTACTCGCCGGCCTCCAACCGTTGGCGGCGACTGCCGGATCTGCCGACAGCGCGGCACGGCCTCGCCGTCGTCGGCGTCGGGACGACGATTCACGTGATCGGCGGCGGCCCACAGCCCGGCCTGTCCGTCAGCGCCGCGAACGAGTCGCTGGACCTCCGCTAGCCCGATGCGCCGAGTGCGGCACTCACGGCGGCGATGATGATGCCGCCGAGCGTGACGGAGGCCAGCGCGCGGATGAAGTTCACCTCGAAGAAGCGCCAGCGCAGCCACGCGAGGATCAGCAGCTCGAGCGCGACGACTGCGATCGCCGAGAAGATCGCCGCCTGGTAGTGCGGGATCAAGAAGGGGAGCGTGTGCAGGATGCCGCCGATGAACGTGCCGACGCCGGTGATCGTCCCGCGCATGAACGGGCTTCCGCGTCCGGTGAACTCGCCCGTGTCCGAGAGCCCTTCGGAGAACGCCATCGAGATGCCGGCGCCGAACGCGGTCGCGACGCCGGCGATGAACGCGTAGTGCGGTTTGTGCGTCACGACGGCGACGGAGAAGATCGGTGCGAGCGTGGAGAGCGACCCGTCGATCAAGCCGACCATCGCGGGTTGGACCTTCTGGAGCAGGAATGCCTGGCGATCACTCATCGACTAGAGTATATCAAAGAAGTCGCAAGTTGGTAGAGCATAAGGCGATCCTGACAATGAGCGTCAGGACGCCCTGACGTGCGGCTGAAGCTAACCGTCGAGTACGACGGCACGGAGTTCCGCGGCTGGGCGGCGCAGCCCGAGTTGCGGACGGTCGAGGGTGAGATGCGTGCCGCGCTTGACGCGACCTTCGCGTCACACAGGAACCTGGCGGTCGCCGGCCGCACGGACACCGGCGTGCACGCGCTCGGGAACGTCGTCAGCGTGGACGTCGACGGCGGGCCGCCCGCCGAGCGTGCGGCGGAGGCCCTGAACACGGGGCTGCCCGAAGACGTTGCCGTGGTAAGGGCCGAACCGGCCGCGCCGGACTTCCACGCGCGCCACTCCGCGCGGTCGCGCAGCTACCGCTACCGCATCTGGTGGCGCCGTTCGCCGTCGCCGTTCGAGCAGAAGCGCGCGTGGTGGTTTCCGCGTCCGCTGGACGAGGAGTCGCTCGCAGACGCCGCCGATCTTCTGCTGGGCGAACACGACTTCCGCGCGTTCACGCCGACGGAGACGCAGCACGAGGTCTTCAAGCGCAACGTACTCCGCGCACAGTGGCATCGCCGCGGCGACGCGCTCGAGTTCGAGATCACCGCGGATAGCTTCCTACGCCACATGGTGCGGACACTCGTCGGCACGATGCTCGAGCTCACACCGGAGCAGATCGCGCCGCTGCTCGAGGGCCGCGCGCGCAGCGAGGCCGGGTCGACCGCGCCGCCGTGGGGCCTCTACCTCGAACGGGTGGAGTACTGAAAGTCGCTTCTGTCGAAGATGTGACTGAATGCAAGACCTGACCCCATGCGCCTGAAACGCTCATCCGGCTCGCAAGACGGTTTCAGATGATCTGGGTCGCTTGTCTTGGCCTCGCGATCTTGTTCGAGGTTGCATCACGCTGGTACGGCCGCCGTGACAGAAACAGCTCTGGCTGAGCGGCACGCTTCTGGGGTCAGGTCTTGCAAACGGGCACTGGCCGAAATAGCGTCTTGTCCGGCGCGCGTCCCTGCGACAGCGTTTCGGAGATGGCCGAGGAACCACTGATTTCGCGCGAGGAGCTCACGGCTATGCTGTTTGGCCTCGCGGACATTCGGAACGACGTCCCGCGCGATTCTGATCGGGCTGAGAGGCGTCGACGACGATGGAGGAGCGCCCGAAGATGACGCGTGAAGAGCTCGAGCGGCGCTTGCAGCGCGAGCGCGACTTCCGCGAGCTCCTCGAGCGACGCGTCGAGCTCGACCGAAGACTTGCCGCCGCGCAGGGACGGCCCGCGTTACCTGCCTTCTCCTTGGCCCAGACTCGTGAGGCGCGGCGGCAGCGCGACCGCGCACTCCGTGACGTGCTCGAACGACGGGTCGAGACCGACCGCCGGTTGGCTGCAGAGCGCGAGCAGCGGCAAGACTCATAACGCTGGCTAGCATCAGGCGCATGCGGTTCCCGGTCGTTTTGTTCGACCTCGACGGCACGGTGATCGACTCCGGCGCAATCATCCTTGCCTCCATGCGCCACGCCGCGAAGGAGGTGCTGGGCGCCGAGCCGCCCGACGAGCTGCTGATGGCGGCAGTTGGCGGGCCCGGGCTCGAGGCGCAGATGCACGCCCTGGCTCCCGACCGCGTCGAGGAGCTCGTCGACGTCTACCGGGCGCACAACGAGCCGCTGCACGACGAGCTCGTCTGTTGCGCAGGGATGGACGGCTTGCTCGTCCGCCTCAAGGACGAAGGACGCCCGCTCGGCATCGTCACGGCGAAGCGCCTCGCCACGGTCGACCTCGCCTTCACGAGGCTGCCGCTGCGGCATCTCTTCGACACCGTCGTCGGCGGGGACGAGACCGAGCGGCACAAGCCGGATCCGGAACCATTGCTCCTTGCGGCCGAGCGACTGAACGCCGACCCCGCGCAGTGCGCATATGTCGGAGACTCGCCGTTCGACATCCGCGCGGCCAAGGCTGCGCGCATGGAGGCGATCGCCGTCAGCTGGGGCAGGATTCACGACAGGGACAAGCTCGTCGCAGAACAACCCGACGCAATCGTCGACGACGCGGAAGAGCTGTATGGCGTCCTCTAAGACGAAGTCGCCCGAAAAGCGCGCCGGCGAGCTGCGCGAAGTCCTCGACTACCACCTTTACCGCTACCACGTCCTCGACGACCCGGAGATCACCGACGCGGAGTACGACACGCTCTACGACGAGCTCGTCCGGCTCGAGGAGGCGAATCCGGAGCTCGTCACCGCCGACTCACCGACGCAGCGCGTGGGGGCGCCTCCGTCGGAGAAGTTCCAGAAGGTCGAGCACCCGAGCCCGATGGGCTCGCTCGAGAAGGTCACGACCGACGAGGCGCTCGAGAAGTGGCACCGGGACGTCTGCAAGCGACTCGGCACGTCCGCCGTCGCCTACGTCACCGAGCCGAAGATCGACGGGCTCTCGATCAACCTGATCTACGAGAACGGCGCGTTCGTCCGCGGCACCACGCGCGGAGACGGCTACCGGGGCGAGGACGTGACGCCGAACCTGAAGACGATCAAGGCGATCTCGCTTCGGATGCAGCTCGAGGACGGCGAGCGGGCGCCCGCGTTGCTCGAGGTGCGCGGTGAGGTCTATCTCCCGCTCAGCGGCTTCAACGAGCTGAACGAGCGCCTGATCGCCGAGGGGAAGAAGCCGACGCCGAACCCCCGCAATGCGGCCGCGGGCTCGCTCAGGCAGAAGGATTCCACGATCACGGCGCAGCGCCCGCTCTCGATCTGGATCCACGGGCTCGGACACAAGGACGGGTTGCCGGCCGACGCGCACTGGGAGGCGCTGCTGTGGCTGCGCGAGCACGGTTTTCGCACGAACCCCTTCGCCGAGCGCCACGAGACCGTCGAGTCCGTGGCCAAGGCAATCAGCGAGTGGGAGAGACGCCGCATCGAGCTCGACTACGAGATCGACGGCATCGTGATCAAGGTCGACTCCTTCGACCAGCAGCGGCGGCTCGGCTCGCTGCACGAACGGCCGCGCTGGGCGCGTGCCTACAAGTGGGCGCCGATGACGGCGCAGACGAAGCTGAACAAGATCGCCATCCGCGTCGGTCGCACCGGCGCTCTCAATCCGTGGGCGATGCTCGAGCCCGTCGAGGTCGGCGGCGTGACGGTGTCGCGCGCGACGCTGCACAACGAGGAAGACATCAACCGCAAGGACATCCGCGAAGGCGACATCGTCGTCGTGCAGCGTGCCGGCGACGTCATCCCGCAGATCGTCGGCCCGGCCGGCGAGCACCAGCCCGGCACGAAGCGGTTCAAGATGCCCAAGAAGTGCCCGCTCTGCAAGGCGGACATCGTCAAGCCGGAAGGCGAGGCGATGCACCGCTGTCCGAACCGGGCGTGTCCGTCGCGCGGGCTCGAGTCGCTGATCAACTGGGTGCAGGCCGCCGCGGACATCGAGGGGGTCGGCGAGCAGTCCGTGCGCCGCCTCTGGGACCTCGGCCTCGTCCGGTCCGTTCCCGAGCTCTACCGGCTGACGAAGGAGCAGCTGATGGAGCTGGAGGGCTACGCGGAGATCTCGGCGACGAACGCGGTCGAGTCGATCCAGGCCTCCAAGCAGGTTCCGTTCAACCGGGTTCTCTTCGGGCTCAACATTCCCGACGTCGGCTGGGTCACCGCCGTCAACCTCGCACGCCACTTCGAGAGCGTCGACCGCCTGATGAACGCGAGCCAGGAGGAGATCGAGGAGGTCGAGGGAATCGGGCCCGAGCGCGCCGAGGCGATCGCGGAGTGGTTCTCCGACGAGGCGAACCGCAAGCTCGTCGAAGACCTGCGCTCGCTCGGGCTGCGCTTCGAGATCGGCGAGGAGCTGAAGCCGGTGGAAGGGCCGCTCAGCGGCAACACGTTCGTGATCACCGGCACCCTGGAGAGCTTCACGCGCGACGAGGCGGCAGCGGCGCTGGAGGCCAAGGGCGCGAAGGTGCTCAACTCCGTCTCCGGGAGGACGACGGGCCTGATCGTCGGCGAGGAGCCGGGCAACTCGAAGCTGACGAAGGCGCGCAAGGTGGAGGTCCCGCTGCTCACCGAGCAGGACCTCGTCAAGCTATTGAGCCGCTAGCACCCGCACGAAGCGGTCCTGCGCGCGGCGGGCCCACCAGTACGACAGCGGATGGCCGTTCTGCAGGACGGTGAACAGGAACCTCGTACTGACGTACCCGGAGAGGGCGGACGCATCGCTCGTCGTGCCCGTCTTCGCGAGCACGCGTCCGCGCGCCGGCGGCTGGCGCAGGCGGTCCTCGAGCGTGCCGTTGACGCCGGCGACGGGAAGGGCAGCGACGAACGCCGGCTTGACCGTCGGATCGCTCCACGCCGCTTTCAGGATCGCGGCGAGGGAGCTCGCCGTCAGGCGGTCGAGGCGCGAGAGGCCGGAGCCGTCGACGATGCGGACGCCGGCCATCGGGACCCCCGCTTCGGCGAGCCTCTGCATCACCACCGACGCTCCGGCGGCGCTCGTGCCGCGGTCCAGCTCCACCGCGCCGAGCTGCTTGAGCAGGAGCTCGGCGGCGAAGTTGTCGCTCTCGTGGTCCATGAAGCGGATGATCGAGCCGAGGGTCGGCGACTCGATTTGCGCGATCGGAATCGAGTACTCGTCGACCCGGCCGAGCTTCACGCTGCCCTCGACGACGACGCCCGCCGCGCGGAGGGCATCCCGGAACGCGGTCGCGGCGGCGAGGGCCGGCGAGCGGGTGACGTAGCTCCCGACTCGCGCGCGGTTGACGACGAGCGCCGACAGCGGCGGCGACTCCTGGATCAAGAAGCTCGGCTTCCAGCCGGCCACCATGCGGCGTCCGTCGAAGTACGACTCGTCTCCGAGGATGCCGTCGGTCACACGGCGAATGCCGAATGCGCGGACCTGTGCGGCGAGCGAGCGTAGTCCGGCCGTCGACAGCGTCGGGTCGCCGCCGCCCTTGAGCACGAGCGTCCCGGTGAAAGTCGTCCCGTCCTGCTCGCCCTCGCCCAGCACGTCGGTCTCGATCCGGTAGGTCGCGCCCAGGGTGGCCAGGGCTGCGTAGGTGAGCGGCAGCTTCTCGTTGGACGCCGGTGCGAGCGGGAGGGCGGGGTTTTGGCTGTAGAGCAACTCGCCGGAGGTGAGGTCCAGTGCGATCGCAGCCGAGCGCCCGGGAGCGACGTGAGGAACGCGCAGGGCCTCGGCGAGACGGGCTTCCAGCGGGGTGGCCTGCGCCGTCGCCGCGACGGGCGCAGCGAGGGCCGCGAAGACCAGCAGGAGGGCGAGGTGACGGCGCGTCAAGCGGATTCCATTTTTCGAGCGCGATCGGAGGGAGTCAAGAAGATGGGCCTGCCGTCGGCGGAAGATAGTCCAGGCGGCCCATGCAAGACTCGGCCTCAGCCCGGATACTTGTGCGGACCGATCACAAGCCTCCTCCTCGCCGCCGCCATGATCCAGGACGACATCCGCACCCTGCTCGAAGCGCCGCCGACCGGCGACGACGCGCCGAGCCTCGACCACATCGAGGACACTCTCACGGCCGGCTATGCGCGGGCTCTCGCCCTCGAGGCGGAACGCTGGCGGCTGGAGCGGCAGATCGCGGACGTCGCGGCCCGGCTCGGCGACGAGGTCACCGACGAGGACACCTCGGAGCTGGCGCGGCTCGGCCGCAGCCTCTCCTCCGCCGACGACGACCTCAGCGGCCTCCGCGGCCTGCTCGTCTCCCTGCGCAGCCGCGCGGACGAGGTTCGCGTCACCGCGGCCTGATCAGACGATCCCGCTCCTGACGGCGTAGACCGCCGCCTGGATGCGGTTGTCGATCTGCAGCTTCATCAGGATGTTCGAGATGTGGTTCTTGACCGTCTTCGGGCTGATGTGCAGCTCGCCGGCGATCATCGCGTTGTCCTTGCCGTTCGCGATCAGCTTCAGGACCTCGATCTCCCGGTCGGAGAGCTCCGCGCGGATCGTCGTCTCGATCTCCGGCTGCCGGTTCGAGGCTCTGACGCGTTGCAGCACCTTCGCCGCGATCGTCGGGGAGATCAGCGACTCGCCCAGCGAGGCGGCGCGGATGCCGGTGATGAGCTCCTGGATGGAGGCGTCCTTGAGCAGGTAGCCGCAGGCCCCGGCCAGGATCGCATCGATCACGTCGTTGTCCTGGTCGGAGATCGTGAGCATCAGCACCCGCGTCAGCGGGGCGATCTTCGAGATGTGCCGGGTCGCCTCGACGCCGCCCATCCCGGGCATGTTCAGGTCCATGACGACCACGTCCGGGGCGAGCTCGCGCACGATCTTGAGCGCCTCCTGGCCGGCGGCGGCCTCACCCACGATCTGGACGCCTTCGTCCTCCAAGAGGTTGCGCAGGCCGCTGCGGAAGAGGTCGTGGTCGTCCACGATCAGGACGCGGACGTCCTCCAACGCTAGTTGGTCAATACTCGCTGGCGTACTCATCCTGGCGTCCTCCGACCCTCATGGAGTCGGAAAAGTCTAGTGCAGGCTGATCGTGAGCGTGCGCCGTCCCCAGGCCAGCGCGTCGGCCAGCGTCGGGAACCACAGGTCGATCGTGTAGCCGCTGACGGCGCTGCCGGTGTCCGCGGCCACACCCTCGCCGTAGCCCGGGATCGTCATGCGGGTCCCGAGCGGGATCACGGAGGGGTCGACGGCGACGACTCCGTGCCCGACCGGCAGGCCCGTCGCGGTGTGGCCCGGCAGCGAGTACCCGGTGGCCGTCACGGTGATCGTGCCCGGGGCGGCCACGAGCGGAGGGGCAGGGGCGGCGCTGTGAGCCTGCACCGACTGGGCCTGCTCGACGACGCGCTGCGCCCGGCGGTCGAGTGACTTGATCTGCCGTGCGGTCAGGCGGCGCTGGTGGGCAAGTGAGGCGAGGTAGGCGACCCGCTGCGTGCGCGCGGCTGCGAGCGCCGACGCGGTTTGCCGAGCGCTGGCCTCGAGCGCCTGAGCTTCTCGCACGCGGGCGGCGAGCACTTCGGCGAGCTGCGTGAGCTTCGCCCGGCCGGTCTGGGTGTCGGTGACGGCGTTCGCGCCCTGCCGCGCGTTCTGCTCCAGCTCGTTCAGCCGTGTCACTGCGTCGTCGAGCGAGCTCGAGCCGAGCAGGACGGCTATCGCATCCGGTTCGCCCTCCTCGTAGAGCACGCGCAGATGGTTTCCGAGGACGCGTTGCGAGACGCGCAGGTTGCGCGCGACGATTTGCAGTTCCCGCTGCACCTGCGCCTGCTCCGCGTGCAGCGCGGTGACGCGCGCATGGATGCGCGCAAGCTGGCTGCGCGCCTGCGCAAGCCGTGAATCGAGCGCAAACAGGCCGAGCAGCGCCGTGTGTGACCTCGTCGTGAGGACGCCTTGCCTCTTCTCCAGCTTCGCCTTGTTCTGCGCTCCCGCCAGCGACACGCCGAGCAAGAGTGCCGTGGCGAGTGCGAGCCCGAGCGCGAGGCGGCTCTTCCGTTCACCACGCACGGGGGCGACCCTAGCAACGCCGAGGTCTCGTGGCGCTCCTCACAAATGACGATGTTTCGGTCGTGTTGAGGCCTAGAATCCGCCGAAATCGATGACTTTGTGCGGTCCCGGCACATGGCAGAATTGGGCACTTTTCGGCTCGGAAAGCGGTTGCAGACATCCGAAGTCGCTGCTAGGGTGCCCAACTTGTGCGGACCGGCCCCCTCCGGTGCGCCCGTCGATTCCGATTCTCCCCGCTGGTGACCATCCGAAGGAGCCGACAGGCGCAGGCGTTCGTGATCGGCGTAGTCGCGCTCTTGGCGGCCGCGTCGGCAAACGCTGATCCCGGCAGCGTCGCGGCGAAGCAGGCCGAGGCGCAGAGCGTGCTCGGACAGATTCAGTCGATCGACCGCAACCTCGATGCGGCGGTCGAGGCGTACAACCTCGCCAACGTGCGGCTGCACAAGATCGAAGGCGACCTCCGTGAGAACCGCAAGCAGCTGACGCTGGCGCGCGCGAATCTCGGGGTTGCGCAGAAGGCGCTCGCCGCGCGTCTCGTCACCGCGTACACGTCGACGCAGGACAACTCGGCGCTCGCCGTGCTGCTCGGTTCGACGAGCTTCGAGGATCTGCTGAACCGGGTCGAGACGATCAACTCGACGTCCAGTCAGGACGCAAGCATCGTCCGGCAGGTGACCTCCTTCAAGGCTGCGATCCAGCGCCACCGCGTTCTGCTGCACAACGCGCATGTCGAGCAGCAGCAGGTCGTCGCGGCGAAGGCGGCGCAGAAGCAGCACATCGAGTCCCAACTCGCGCAGCGCCGGCAGCTGCTCTCCTCGATCCGCGGCGAGATCCAGCGGATCAAGGCCGCCGAGTCGGCGCAGCAGCGGCACCTCGCCGCCGCCGCGCGGGCACGCCTCGCCGGCGAGTCGCCGCCGTCGGTCAGCGGCATCGGCGTCGGCGCGTCGACGCCGGAGGGCTCGACGATTGCGCCGCCCAACGTGCACGGCGGCGTCGTCGGGATCGCGATGCAGTACCTGGGCGTTCCTTATGTCTGGGGCGGCGCGAGCCCGCGCGGTTTCGATTGCTCGGGCTTGGTCGTCTACGTCTTTGCGCAAATCGGCATCTCGTTGCCGCACAGCACGTATGCGCTCTGGAATGTCGGTGTCCCGGTCTCCCGTGACCAGCTGCAACCTGGGGATCTCGTCTTCTTCAGCGGCCTCGGCCACATGGGCATCTACATCGGGGGTGGTCAGTTCATTCATGCGCCGCACACGGGGGACGTCGTGAAGATCTCGAGCCTGAGCGGCTACTACGCGTCCGCCTACATGGGCGCTCGGCGCGTCTAGCGCGCCGCCCGGCGTAGCGACGACCACAGGACCGCCGCGACCGCGAGCGGGAGCAGCCACCACGCCGGCACGGAGGTCGTCGCCAGCAGCGCGGTGAGGCCGAACGCGAGCGCGATCCCTGCGGCGACGCGCCAGTCGTCCCCGACGACGAAGTCCCACCAGAAGTGCCCGAACCGCCTCATGCGGGCGCGAGCCTTTGTCTCCGCAGCGCCGTGACGAAGCCGAGCGAAATGAGCAGCACGAACGCGAGCACGGCGGGCAGCGACGCGTCGTCGCCGGGCCAGTCGACGCCGGCGCCCTCCGCGCCCCAGAAGGTCCCGAACGTCGTGAGCATGACGCCGACCGCGAACGCGAGCGTGTTCTCCGGCACGCGGCTGAGCGGGCCCCGCACGACGACGCCCGCTGCGGCGACCAGCACGACCGCCGCCGCCGCGCCCGCCGCAGCGAGCGGGATGCTGCCCTGCGTGCTGCCGAACGTGAGGACGATGAACGCCACCTCTAGCCCTTCCAGCAGGACGCCCTTGAACGAGATCGTGAACGCATACCAATCCAGGCCCGCGCGCTCTTCACGCGGAGCGGCCTGAGCCGCGGCGGCCTGACGCGCGAAGGCGGTGTCCTCGTCACGCAGTGCGCGCCAGCCGCTCGCGCGCAGGATCGCCTTGCGCAGCCACTGCAACCCGAAGACGAGCAGCAGCGCGCCGACGACGAGTCGCAGCACCTCGATCGGGATCACCGTCAGAGCGGGCCCGAGCGCGGCGACGATCGCGGCCAGCACCAGCGTCGCGGCCGCCGCGCCGATCAGGGCGGGCCGCCAGCCGCGCGTGGCCCCCATCGCGAGCACGATCGTCAGGGCTTCGACCATCTCGACCGCGCTCGCGAGGAACGCGGAGGCGACGAGGAAAGCGTCGGTCAGGAGTAGAGCGCCTCGATCTCGGCCGCGAAGTGCTCCTGGCAGACCCGCCGCTTCAGCTTCAGCGTCGGCGTCACCTCGCCCTCCTCTGCGCTGAAGTCGCGCGGCAGGATCGCGTAGCGCTTGATTTGCTCGAACCGCGAGAGCTCGCGGTTGACCTCCTCGACGACGCGTTCGACTTCAGGGCGGGAGTCGTCCGGCGTGACGCCTTCCGCAACGGTGATCAGGGCGGCGACGTACGGGCGTCGATCGCCGACGACGAGCGCCTGCGAGATGATCGGATGTGTCTTGAGCGCGTTCTCGAGATTCTGCGGGGCGACGTTCTTGCCCCCGGCGGTGACGAGGATGTCCTTCTTGCGGTCAGTGATCGTGAGGAAGCCGTCCTCGTCCATGTGGCCGAGGTCGCCCGAGCGCAGCCACCCATCCCCCGGCAGGACCTCCCGGGTCGCCTCGTCGTCCTTGAAGTAGCCGGCGAAGATCGTGTCGGTCTTGATGAGCACCTCGCCGTCGTCGGCGATGCGGAGCTCCACGCCCGGGAGCGCAGGCCCGACCGTGCCGAAGCGGAAACCGGACGGGCGGTTGACGGTGGCGGCCGTGGTGCATTCGGTCAGGCCGTAGCCCTCGAGGATGAGGATGTCGAGCGCGTGGAAGAACTCGATGATCTCCTTCGCCAGCGGCGCGCCACCGCTGATGCCGATACGGAGCCGGCCGCCGAGCCGCTCTTTCACTTTCGAGTAAACGAGGCGGTCCGCGAGCCGGTGCTGCACGGCGAGCCCGCGCGGTAGTTCCAGGCCCGCATGGCGGAGCTCGCTCGCGCGGCGCCCGACGCGCAACGCCCAGTCGATCAGCGCGCGCTTGATGCCCTTCTCCTGCGCGAACTTCGCCGTGATCCCTGTGTGGATCTTCTCGTACAGGCGCGGGACGCTCGGGAAGACGGTCGGCCGCACGGCGGGGAGTGCCTCCGCAACGGCGTACGGATCCGGACAGAAGGCGATCGTGTAGCCCATGTGAGCGCCTCCCAACGCCATGCACCGCCCGAAGTTGTGCGCGAGGGGAAGGAAGAGCAGCATCACGTCCCCTTTGATCGTGAAGTCGTCGATGCCGTGGACCTTGTCGACCATCGCGTACCAGTTGCGGTGTCGGATCATGCACGCCTTCGGCGGCCCGGTCGTCCCGGACGTGTAGATGTACGTGAAGAGGTCGTCCTCGCCGATCTGTCCCGCTGCGCCCTCGACCGCGTGCGGCTCGGCCTGCGCGTGCTCGCGACCCCGCGCGCGGAGGTCGTCGAGGTCGGCGAACGTGAGCACGTGGTCGAGGCCCAGGCCCTCGACCTTGCGACGCTGCTCTGCGTCCTCGCAGAGCACGCCGATCGCCTCCGAGTGCTCGATCACGTAAGCGGCGTCGCGCGCCGAGCTGTTCATGTAGATCGGCGCGGTCACCGCGCCGACGAGGCTGAGCGCGAAGTCGAACAGCACCCACTCCAGGCGAGTCGACGCGAGGATGCCGAAGGCGTCTCCTTTGCGGACGCCGAGCGCGAGCAGGCCGTGCGCGAGCTCGTCGACCGCCCGGCCCGCCTCCGCCCACGAGACCGGGCGCCAGCCCTCGGGCTCCTCGACGAGGTACGCCGTGCCCGCCGGATCGCGGGCGACGGCGTCGTGCCAGAGGCGGGGGATCGTCCGCGTCCCCGTCGCAGTCGTCGTCGCCACGGTCGAATGGTAATGCGGCAGGGAACCGCGACCGGAGGGCGAAACCGCCGGGTCCCTCTACAATTCGAAGGCGGCCCCATGCGCACGATCTGGAACGGATCAATTTCTTTCGGCCTCGTCAACATCCCGGTTGGCCTGGCTCTTGCGACCACGCCCAAGGCGAAGCAGTCGGATGTGAGCTTCCGCACCCTGCATCGCGAGTGCAAGACCCCGATCCGCCAGAAGCGCTGGTGTCCCACGCACGAGCGTGAGGTCGGCCCGGACGAGATCGTCAAGGGCTGGGAGGTGGCCAAGGGCGAGTTCGTGGTCGTCGAGGACGCCGACCTCGAGGCGATCGCGCAGCACGACGAGTCGCGCTCGATCGATATCACCAGGTTCGTCGACCTCGAGGAGGTCGACCCGGTCTACCTCGACCGCACGTACTACCTCGCGCCGGCGACCGCGCCCGCGCAGCGCCGGCCGTACGTGCTGCTGTTGGAGGCGATGAAGCAGGCCGGCATGGGCGGGATCGGCCGCTTCGTGCTCCGCGGGGCCGAGTACTTCTGCCTGATCCGCCCCAAGGGCGACGCGCTCGTCCTCGAGACGCTCTTCCTCGCGGACGACGTTCGCTCCCAGGCCGAGATCGACGAGGCCGTCGCCGGCACGGAGGTGAAGGACGCGGAGCTCAAGCTCGCCCAGCAGGTGATGGAGAGCCTCGTCGCCGAGTTCGACCCGGCCGAGCTGCACAGCCAGTACCGCAGCGATCTACGGCAGATGCTCGAGGCGAAGCTCGACGGCCAGGAGATCGCCAAGCCGGAGCCGGTGCCCGAGACGCCTGTCGTCGACCTGATGGAGGCGCTGAAGCGCAGCGTCGAGGAAGTGAAGGGACGCAAGACCGCGGCGAAGGGCGCCTCGACTAAGAAGAAGTCAGCAGCAAAGAGTGGCTCCGGCACTCGCGCGCGCACGCCGGCGCGCAAGTCCGCATAAAAGCGCACGACCTTCCCAGCCGACCGAGGCCGGAGGCTAAGGCACGCGCAGCGGCCTTAGCCGGAGGCGGATTAACGCGTGTCGAGCTCGCGAAGCCAGCTCGACGCGCGCTGTCAGCAACCTTCGCTCGAAGACACCTATAGGCGAGCGACCAGATCTCGCGCGGAGGCGAGACTGCGTCTCGCCGCAGCGCAACACGGCGTTAATGCTTCTGGAGCACCCCTAGCGCCTCGAGCTGGGCCTGGAACAACGTCTTGTCGATCTTGCCCTGGTAGATGGGCACGCCTTCTTCGACGCAGACGCGGATGACCTCCTGGCGGTCGATCCCGAGTTCCCTCGACAGCTCCTCGGGCGTGAGGTGGTTCGCCATTGACGCTCCTCTCCGTGTACGAAAAAGCCCGCTTGCACGTTTGGCACTCAGCGGGCTAGGTCGAACCTCCAGATGTCGATGCCGGATTCAACGGGCCGGCCCTCCCAAATCATTCATCGCCTCGAAGCATAATCGCGCCCCATGACGTACGCAAAGCTGCTCGATTTGGAGGAGCGTTTCGTCGACGTCAAGGGCGTCCAGATGCGCTATTTCGTGGGCGGCGAGGGGCCGCCGCTCCTGCTCGTCCACGGCCTCGGCGGCGCCGCCTCGAACTGGACCGAGCTCGCGCCGCTGCTCTTGGAGCGGTACCGGCTGCTCGTCCCCGACCTGCCTGGCCACGGCGGCTCGACTGCGCTGCCCGCCGTCTCCGGGCTCGAGCCGTTCGCCGATCGGGTCGCGCTCGTCGCGGAGCGGGAGGGCATGCTGCCCGCACCGGTCGTCGGCCACTCGCTCGGCGGCATGGTCGTCCTGCGGCTGGCGTTGCGCAGGCCCGGCGACGTGCAGGCGGTCGTGCTCGCGGGCGCGGCCGGGCTGAGCGTCGGGAACGTCTGGGGACGCCAGCTGCTGTCGATCTTCACCTCGGTCCGGCCGGGACGCCTGGCGGCGCGCTACCGCGGCCGCGTGTCGCGCTCGCCGCTGCTGCGGCGCCTCGTGTTTGGTTTCGTCTCCGTCGCGGATCCCGTCGGCCTGACCGACGAGGCCGTCGAAGGGTTCCTCGCCGGACAGCTCTTGCACACAGACGTGGACAGCGCCTGGCAGGCCCTCCGCCGGGACGACCCCCGCCAGGAGCTCGAACACGTGCGCTGTCCGGTGCTCGTCCTCTGGGGCTCCGAGGACGTCCAGCTGCCGCTCGACGACGCTTTCGAGTACACGCGCCGCCTCCGCGCGCGGCTACGCGTGATCCCGGGCTGCGGTCACCTTCTGATCGGCGAGCGGCCGGACGCGTGCGCCGATGCGATTGAGAGTTTTCTAGGCGCCGACTTGGCGGCGCCGCAAAGAGGTCGCGTGGGCTAGGCCCGCGCGAGCGTCTGAACCACGAACTTGGCTAACGCCACCTCGCTAAGCGCCGCACCATTTCGTCACGCGACCGCGGCCTCGAAAGGCACCACCTCCGCTCCTGCGTCGTCCGGCCGCGCCCCGAGGAACTCGATGCGGCGCGCGACGACCTCCACCCGACTCTTCTTCTCGTCGCCGTCTTCCCAGACGTGGTGCCGCAGCCGTCCCTCGACGCCGACTTTTCGCCCCTTCGCGAGGTAGTCCGCGCACAGCTGCGCTTGCTGGTCCCACACCGCGATACGGAAGAAGTCTGCTTCGTCGTTCTTGCTCGGCCGGTCGACGGCGAGCCTGAAGGTCGCGAGCTTCTTCTCGTCTCCGAAGTCGCGGAGCTCGACGTCGCTCGCCAGGTTCCCGGTCAAGATCACGCTGTTCATCGTCTCGCCCTCCTCGTTGTCGATCACGGCAACGTAGCGGGAAAGGTGTGACCGATTTGTCCCGGAAGCGGCTACTCTGTGTGCCGCCTTCGGGGTGTGGCGCAGCCTGGTAGCGCGCTCCGTTCGGGTCGGAGAGGTCCCCAGTTCAAATCTGGGCACCCCGATAGAAGTGGCGGGGGAACCGCGCGCGGCTCCCCCGCCTGGCTCCTACGCCGTCGGGGCTGCGTGGAGGCGTTCGCGGAAACGACGGACGCCGGCTGTCAGCAGCGTGACGGCAACGGCGGCCACGGCGACGCCGAAGCCCCACCACGCGCCTCTGATGTTGTCCTGCACCACGACGATCGCGTTCAGCATCACGATCGCCATCCCGAGGGCCGCGAGCGGCGTCAGAAAGCCGGCCGCGAACGCCAGCCCGCCCGCTTCGCCGAGGCCGGCGGCCGCGGCGAGCAGCAGCGGCGGCCGGAAGCCGACGCTCTCGAAGAAGCCGGCTGTCCCTCCCTACTTTTGCTTTTGAAGCGTTAAGAAGTGTTCCTACCGCGTCCTGCTCTTCGCAAACCGGTGCTAGTCCACCGCGCGGATCCGCCGGTCGCTCAGTCCGACGAGGAACAGCAAGGTGCAGAACGCGGAGCTCGCCGCGATGAGCGTGCCCGGTGCGGCCAGCCCTGACAGCCCCGCCCAGATCCCCAGCCCGGCCGGCAGCAAACCGATCGAGCCGAACCAGTCCATGCTGATCACCCGCGACAGCATCTGTCGTGGAACACGCTGCATGACCATGGTGTCCCAGAGCGTGATCGCGAAGCCGATGCAGAAGCCGCGGCCGATCTGGAGCACCGCAGCGCCCACGTACCAAGGCGACAGTCCGAGGAGCGCACCTAATGCGCTGTTCACGACGAAGAGCGAGTAGATCAACGTGCCGCGCCGTCGCATCGGCGACGTCTGCGCGAGGACGACGGAGCCCACCACCATGCCGACGCCCTGCAGCGTGAAGAGCAAACCGTAGGACCCAACCCCGCCGTGCCACTCCTCCTGAACGAGCTTCGGCAGCAGAACCTGGAACGCCGCGTACCCGACCATGAGCACCACCGAGAACGTCCCGATCGTGATCCAGAGCCACGGCACCTTGACCACGTAGCGAAAGCCCGTCGTGAGCTCGCGACGTAACCCCTCTGACGGCCCCCGCTCGTACACGCGCGGCTGTGCGAACGCCAGGAAGGCCGCGGAGACGACGAAAGAGCCTGCGTCCGCCGCGAAGATCGCGCCCGACCCCGCGAGGTTGTAGATCGCGCCGGCGACAGCCGGGCCGACGACGAACGCAGCCTGCCTCGAGACGCCGACGAGCGCATTCGCCGAGCCCAGGCTCGGCTCCTCGACGAGCAAGGGGAGGATGCCGCCGAAGGCCGGCTGGAAGAGCCCGCTCGCGAGCCCGTGCAGCGCGACGAACCCGATCAGGATCCCGAAGCGCAGGTGTCCGGTTGCGTCGACGATGGCAAGCACGCCGATCACGACCGCGCGCGCACCGTCCGAGCCGATCAGCAGCAGCTTGCGCGAGTAGCGGTCCGCGAGCACGCCGCCGATCAGCAACGTCGCGACGAGTCCGAGCGCCTCGACCAGCAGCACGATCCCGAGCGCGCTTGCCCTGTGCGTCAGCGTGAACGCCCGCCAGCCGAGCGCGACGACGAACGCGGCGTCGCCGATCTGAGACACGGTCTGGCCGGCCCAGAGCAGGCGGAAGTCGTGGTGCCGGAGCGCCTCGAGAACGCGAAGTCGCGGCGGGGCGCTCACCGGCGCGAGGCTATCCTGCGCCCATGCCGGATCGGATCCGCGTTGCATGCGTCCAGATGACGAGTCGCGCCGACAAGGCTGCGAACCTTGAAACGGCGGAGCGGCTCGTCGCGCAAGCTGCCGCCACCGGCGCCGACCTCGTCGTCCTGCCGGAGAAGTGGAACGGGATCGGCGACGCGGCCTTCTACCACGAGAGCGCGGAGCCGCTCGACGGCGGTGAGTCCGTCGCGGCCATGTCGGGGTGGGCGCGCACGCACGGGATCACACTTGTGGGTGGGTCGATCGTCGAGCTGCGCGAAGGCCGCGAGAAACGGTCGAACACGAGCCTCCTGTTCGACTCCGACGGCGGGGTCGTGGCGGTGTACCGCAAGATCCACCTCTTCGACGTCGAGGTCGGCGGTGTCGTCTACCGCGAGTCGGAGTCCGAAGAGCCGGGGGAGGAGGCAGTCGTCGCCGAAGCGGAGGACTGGAGCGTCGGGCTGTCCGTTTGCTACGACATCCGCTTCCCGGAGCTCTACCGGATTCTCGCGCTCGAGGGTGCGCAGCTCGTCACCGTTCCGGCGCACTTCACGACGCCGACCGGGAAAGACCACTGGCATGTGCTGCTGCGCGCACGCGCGATCGAGAACCAGCTCTACGTCGCCGCGGCAGCGCAGATCGGCGAGACGCTGCCGGGCAAGCCGGCGTACGGGCGCTCGCTCATCGTCGACCCCTGGGGTCTGGTGCTCGCGCAGGCGCCGGACGAGCAGACCGTCATCTCCGCCGAGCTCGACCGCGCGCACCTCGAGGACATCCGGGCGAAACTGCCATCCCTCGCGAACCGACAGGCGAACGCGTACCGGTGGCCGGCCCCGGTCTCACCGGGTTGACGAACCTCCGCGCGGTCCTCTTCGACGTCGACTTCACGCTCTGCCGTCCCGGGCCGGAGCTGTCGGCCGACCGCTACGCGCGCATCGCGGCGCGCCACGGCGTGACGCTCGACGTCGGCGGGTACGACGACGCCCGCGAGGCTGCGGCGCTCAATCTGAAACGGCACCCGGAGCTCCTCCACGACGACACGATCTGGCACCGCTTCACGGAAGAGATCTTCCTTGGCATGGGCGGGCCGGAGGAGATCGCCTCCAACTGTGCGACGGAGATCGAGCAGGGCTGGGAGGTGTCGGAGAACTTCGAGTTGTTCGAGGACGCGCTGCCGGTGCTCGACGAGCTGCGCGCGGCACGGCTACGCATCGGTCTCGTCTCGAACGGGATCCGCGACCTGACTGAGTTCGTCGCGCATCACCGCCTCGACGTCGATGCGATCGTGGACTCGCGCACGCACGGCCGCGTCAAGCCACACCCGACGATCTTCCAGGCGGCGCTCGGCCGGCTCGACGTCGAAGCCGCGGACGCGGTGATGGTCGGCGACTCGCTCGAGGAGGATGTCGAGGGCGCGCGTGCGCTCGGGATGCGGGCGATCCTGATCGACCGCGAGGAACGGCACCCTGAGGTCGACGAGCGCCTCACCGATCTCTACGGGCTTCCCGCCGCGCTCGGCCTCAGCCGCCCGGGCTGACGATTACGATCGCGTCATGCCCGCGTGGCTGATCTGGGCGCTCGCAGCTGTGCTCCTCGCCGTCGGTGAGATCGCCACGCCGGGGATGTTCTTCCTCGGGCCCGTCGCCCTCGCGGCCGTCGCTGCCGGCGTCGTCGCGGCGGTCCAGCTCGGCGTCGCGGTCCAACTGATCGTCTTCATCGCCGGGTCGGTCGGTTCGGTGTGGCTCCTCCGGCCGATTGCAAAGAGACATCTGCACATGCCGGCGGCGCTGCGTACCGGGACGGCCGCGCTCGAAGGCACGAAGGCCGTCGTCGTCCAGCGCGTCGACGTCAACGGAGGTCGTGTCCGCATCGGCGGCGAGGAATGGTCCGCGCGCGCGTACATGGAAGACCAAGTGCTCGAGCCCGGCGCACGTGTCGAAGTCGTCAAGATCGACGGTGCTACGGCACTCGTCTACCAGTGAGGCACCGCTTGCGGTGCCGTTATCAGGATCGGAGGCTATGCCTCCGATCCGTCTGAAATGACCGGTCGATACGCTCGAAGCTCATACGAACCGAAGTAAGGAGAGGAAATGACCGCTGGTCTGATCGTCCTGCTCGTCGTCGCGGGGCTCGTGCTGCTCACGCTCGGCCGCACGGTCCGCATCATTCCCCAGGCCCGCGCAGGTGTCGTCGAGCGTCTCGGCCGCTACTCGCGCACGCTGACGCCGGGGCTCGCGATCGTCGTGCCTTTCATCGACCGCATCCGGGACACGATGGATCTCCGCGAGCAGGTCGTGTCCTTCGACCCGCAGCCGGTCATCACCGAGGACAATCTCGTCGTCAGCATCGACACGGTCATCTACTTCCAGGTCACCGACGCCAAGGCCGCGACGTACGAGATCGCCAACTACATACAGGGGATCGAGCAGCTCACCGTCACGACGCTGCGGAACGTCATCGGCGGGATGGAGCTCGAGGAGACGCTCACCTCACGTGACCAGATCAACGCTCAACTTCGCGGCGTCCTCGACGAGGCGACTGGCAAATGGGGCATCCGCGTCAACCGCGTCGAGCTGAAGGCGATCGATCCCCCGGGAACGATCAAGGACTCGATGGAGAAGCAGATGCGCGCCGAGCGGGACAAGCGCGCCGCGATCCTCACCGCCGAAGGCGTCAAGCAGTCGCAGATCCTCACCGCGGAAGGCGAGAAGCAGAGCGCGATCCTGCGGGCCGAGGGCCAGCGGCAGGCGGCGATCCTGCAGGCCGAGGGTCAGGCGAAGGCGATCGACACGGTCTTCCGCGCGATCCACGAGGGCGACGCCGACCCGAAGCTGCTCGCCTACCAGTACCTGCAGGTGCTGCCGCAGATCGCGCAGGGCGAGTCGAACAAGGTCTGGATCATTCCGAGCGAGGTGACGCAGGCGCTCGGACAGCTCACCTCCGCCCTGCCGGGCGGGAACAAGACCGAGTCCTAGCCGCCCAGGATCGAGGCGGCGTCGATGACCTCGCTCGCGGCCGGCGGCTGAACGTTCACTTTCACGCCGAACGCGTAGAGCTCCTCGGTCATAGACATCTGGAACGCGCCGCCCGTCGGTGCGTTGAACGACATGTCGATCTTCAGCCGGCGGACCCGACCCTTGTCGTCGATCCACGCCTCGGCGGGATACGACGTGACGCCCGTCAGCTTGCGCACGCTGTCGAGGGTCTTGCGCAGCTCCTTGTTGTCCCTGGCGAGCCGCGCGAGGTCGACGTTCAGCTTGTAGTGCGTCGTGAAGACGCCGCGCACGCGGTCGTAGCCGATCGGATGCGCGTCGGTCGAGGCCATCAGCATGCGCAGGCTCTCGGACGGGTCGGCCTGGTTCGCGTTCATCAACCCGCTGAGGTCGACGCCCTCCTTCTTGGCCATCTTCGCCATGTCGATCTTCAGCCACTTGTCCGTCGCGAACGTGCGGAAGAGGGGCGAGCGCATGTAGACGACGAGGCCGTTGCGGCCGTCCATGATCATCTGCATCGTCGGGTCGGCTCCGCCCAGCTGGGCCCGCACGTCAGCGGGAAGTGTGAACCGCATGTTCAAGGCGCCCGTGCGCGTGCGCCCGTCGAAGATGCCGCTGCCGCTGAACGCCATGCCGCCGACGCCCTCGACGTTCATCGTCGCGGTGAACTGGACGCGCGACGATGTGGAGTCCACCGTCTTGCTCGCCGCGCTGGCGACCGGGTCGAAGGAGAAAGTGTCGCCGCCGCAGCCGACGAGCGCCGCGGCGCAGATGGTCAGGCAGAGCAGCGAGAGGACGCGACTCGCGGTCATCTCCTTGCAAATCGTCCTCTGTCTGAGGCTCGCCTATCCCTCGAACGAGGCACGCCGGCCGGTGGCGCTCGAAGAGTCGAAACGTCGATCGTGCCGAGAGCGTTAGTTAGGACGGTCGCGCGAGCAAAGCCCGCGCGACCTCTATGCGGCGTCGCCGAGTCGACGCCTCCACTCCTCGGTGTGCTCTCCGAGGGCGGGCGCCGGCGCGGGCGGCGACGTGGTCCCGAGCCACTTCGCCGCCTCGGCGAGCGTCGCCACCGGGCCGGCCATGACGTCCTCGCCCTCGAACAGCTCGAGCCAGTCCCCGAGAGGGCGCGTGTGAAAGACGGCGCCGAGCTCCGCGGCCAGGGCCTCCTGGTCTTGCTGGTACTGGAGCTCGACGAGGTCGGCGCGGCCGATCAGCTCGCACAGCCGCCGCCAGAATTTCGGCTCGACCGGCGTGATCGTCAGATAGCGGCCGTCGCCCGTCTCGTAGATGCGGTAACAGGCGAGCGCGCCGGTGAGCGTCTGCTCGGGCTCGCCGTGCAGGCGGTGTGTGGCGAGGCGGTGTGCGTTGTCCGTCATCGACACCGTGATGTGCTTGCCGTGCCCGCTTCGCTCGCGCTCGAGTAGCGCGCTCAGGATCTCCACCACTGCGTACAGCGCGCCGCCGGCCAGGTCGGCGATCTGCACGGGCGGCAAGGCCGGCGCGGTGTCCTCGAGCAGGCCGGCCCAGCCGACGTAGTTCAGGTCGTGCCCGGCGCGCCCGTCGTCGGCGCCGAAGCCGGTGATGGAGCAGTACACGACGGACTCCGGCACGTCGGCCGCGCCGACGCCGAGCCGTTCCGCCGCGCCGGGCCGAAAGCCTTCGAGCACGACGTCCGCCCGCGCGCACAAGGCGCGTCCGAGCTCTGGATCGCGCTCGAGATCCCACACGACCGATTCCTTGCCCGCGTTCAGCGCGGCGTCCCAGCCCGGAGCGACCGAACGCAGCGGATCACCCTCAGGCGTCTCGATCCGCACGACGCGCGCGCCCCGCTCCAGGAGCTCCCGGCTGGCGAAGGGACCAGGCAGATAGCGCGTGAAGTCCGCTACCAGAGTCCCCGCAAGTGGCTCCACTATGCTGCGTAGATTGACTGACCGGTCAACAGGTCAGGAGGACAAGCGGCGCCTCATCCTCGACGCAGCCGTGCGCGTGTTCGCGCGCAAGGGCTATCACACCTCCCGTGTCGGGGACATCGCGGAAGAGGCGGGCGTCGCGCATGGGCTGCTCTACCACTACTTCCGCTCGAAGGAGGAGCTGCTCGAGACGATCTTCCGCGAGACGTGGCGCGACCTGCTCGACGCGGTGCGCTCCGTCGAGGAGACCGACGAGACCGCGCGCGAGCGGCTCGCGGGCATCGCGAAGATCCTCTTGCGCGCGTGGCGCCGTGATCCAGATCTGGTGCGCGTGCTCGTCCGCGAAGTGACGCGCAGCTCGCACCTGCAGCGCCGCATCGAGGAGATCGACCAGGCGTTCGCCGGGCTGGAGCGGATCATCGCGCGCGGCCAGGAAGACGGTGAGTTCCGCGCGGACGTCGATCCGCGCATGGTCAGCTACGTCTTCTACGGCGCGCTCGAGGAGATCCTGACCGGGTGGGTGCTCGGCCAGCTCGACGACGGTGACGACCAGATCGCAGTCGCGGAGCAGACCGTGATCGAGATCGTCTGCGGCGGTCTCGTGCTCGACCGAGAGGCCGCTCCGCTGTAAAGCTCGGAGATGATGAGTACGAGCGTGTCGATCGGTCATTTCAGACGGATCGGAGGCAGAGCCTCCGATCCTGATGGCGGCACCGCAAGCGGTGCCTAGTTCGTGGCGCAGCTGACCGCTCAGGCCGCGGCGCGCGAGCCCGCCGTCCGCCGCAGGCTCTTCTGGACGCTCGGGCTGGGTGCCTTCGGGCTCGCCTTCTCGATCACGACGACCGCGGCCTACCTGCCGCCGCTCCTGCACCGGTTCACCGACTCAGGGACGCTGATCGGGCTCGTGCTCGGAGCGGAGGGCGTGTTCGCGCTCGCGCTCTCGCCGGTGATCGGCCCGTGGAGCGACACGTTCCACACACCGCTCGGCCGCCGGCGGCCGTTCATGCTCGCCGCCCTCGGCCCGCTCGGCTTCTGCCTGCTGCTGATGCCGTTCATGCCGAACCTGTGGACGACGACGCTGATCGTGCTCGCGTTCTTCTTCGCGTACTACGTGTACGAACCGCCCTACCGCGGGTTGTATCCCGACCTGCTGCCGCCCTCGACGTACGGCCGGGCGCAGGGGATCCAGCACGTGCTGCGCGGGATCGCGCTCGGCGCTGCGCTCGTCGGCGGTGGTTTCCTGCTCAAGGCGTCGCACGCGGCGCCGTTCATGCTCGCCGCGTTCGTCACGACCGCGGCCTGTGGCGCGACAATTCTCTGGGTCTCTGAGGACGGCGGGCACGGGCGCGTCTTCGAAGGCGTCGGCGCGTACTTCAAGCGCAGCTGGCGCATCCTCCGCGAGGAGGCGGAGGTGCGCCGCTTCATGTTCGCCAACGCGGCCTGGGAAGGATCTTTCGCCGCGGCGCGCACGTTCGTCGTGCTGTACGTCATCGACGGCCTGCACCAGTCGAAGGCAATCTCGTCGGCGGTGCTCGGTGCGGTCGCGACCGGCTATGTGATCGCGGCCGTGTTCTCCGGCCGGCTGGGCGACAAGTTCGGCTTGGCGCGGGTGGTCTTCTTCGCGTCGTTCGTCTACGGAGGCGGCTACATCGTCGCCGGTCTGGCGACGTCGTGGCACACCTGGTACTTCGCGCTGATCGTGCCCGTGTCCGTCGCCGGTGGAACGGTGATGACGCTGGCCTGGGGCCTGCTGTTCAAGTTGATGCCGGCGGAGCACCGCGGGGCGATCTCCGGTCTCGCGACGACGACGAAGGGCCTCGGTCTGCTGCTCGGCGCCCCGGTCGCCGGGGCTGCGATCGACCTGGCGCGCCCGTTCATGCACTCGACCGACGGCTACCAGGTCCTCTGGCCCGTGTGCGGGATCCCGGTTCTAGCAGCGATCCCGCTCGTCGCGCACATGATGCGCGTCGAGCCGAGCGGCAAGGTCGAGCCCACGGTCGGTTGATGACCCTCTGGGACCGGTTGCGCGACCTCGAGCTCGCCCTCGACTCGTTCCGGACGGAGCGACGCTCGGTCGACGTGTCGACGGAGTTCACGCGTGTGACGACGACAGCTGTCTTGGGCGGCGGCGGCCACGAGGGCCGCGGCGAGGACGTCACGTACAACTCGGAGGACCACGACTGGTTCCCCGAGCTCGACGATCTCGGGGCCATGACCCTGGGGGAGTTCTCCGCGTCGCTCGACGAAGTGACGCTCTTCCCGGGCGAGCCGAGGATGGCTGCGTCGGCCGACTACCGCCGCTGGGCGCTGGAGAGCGCCGCACTCGACTTGGCTCTGCGACAGAACGGGGTCGGCCTCCGCGAGGCTGTCGAGCGAGAAGAGCGTCCCGTGCGCTTCGTCGTGTCGACCCGCGGCGACGCCTTCGCCTGGCTCGCTGCGGCACCGCAGCTCGAGCTCAAGCTCGACCCGGAGAACGAGTGGGAGCGCTCGTTCATGGAGCGCCTCGCGGAGACCGGTCGTGTCCGCGTGCTCGATCTGAAGGCGTACTACAAGGACACGCCCGTCGACGTCGTCCCCGATCCCCAGCTGTATCGCAACGTCGTCGAGCTCTTCCCGGATGTCGTCATCGAAGACGCGGCGCTCGAGGGTGAGTGCGGGGAGGCCCTGCAGGGACAGGAGAAGCGGCTCAGCTTCGACGCGCCGATCCATTCCGTCGCCGACGTGCAGGCACTTGGTGTCGAGCCGGGGTGGATGAACATCAAGCCGTCACGGTTCGGCACGGTCGCACGCTTGCTCGAGTGCATCGAGTACTGCGACACGAATGCGATCCGCATGTACGGCGGCGGTCAGTTCGAGCTCGGTGTCGGCCGGCACCAGATCCAGCGGCTCGCGTCGGTGTTCTATCCCGACGGCCCGAACGACGTCGCCCCGGGCGAGTACAACACCGGTGATCCGAGACCAGGGCTCCCGCAGAGCCCGCTGCCGGCTCCGAGCGGCGCCGGCTTCTGAAGGCTGGGTCAGACCCCTGAATGCACCGGCGAGAGGGCCGGCGCCCAGGAGCACAGCGGCGAGATGTCGCCTCCCCGGCCGTTCAGCTGCCGGTAGCCGAGCGCGTGCTCGGCCTGCATCAGCTTGTGGATCTGCGTCGTGCCTTCGTAGATGATCGGCGCGCGCGCGTTGCGGAAGTACCGCTCGATCCCGTACTCGGCGGAGTAGCCGTACGCGCCGTGCACCTGGATCGCGAGATGGGCCGCGCGGAACGCAGACTCGGTCGCGTGCCACTTCGCGAGTGACGTCTCGCGTGTGTTGCGCAGGCCCTGGTCCTTCATCCACGCCGCCTGCATGACGAGCAGCTTCGACGTCTCGTAGCCGAGCACCATCTCGGCGATCATGTCCTGCACGAACTGGTACTTGCCGATCGGCTGTCCGAACGTCTCCCGCTCGCGCGCGTACTCGACGGAGCGCTCGAGACAGGCGCGGATCACGCCGCATGCACCCGCCGCGACCGTGAAGCGACCCTGGTCGAGCCCGTACATCGCGATCTCGAAGCCCTGGCCCTCGTCGCCGATCAGGTTGTCCGCGGGGACCTCGACGTTCTCGAAGAACAGCTCGCCGGTCGAGCCGGCCCAGATGCCGAGCTTGTTCTCCGTCTCTGCGGTCGTGAAGCCCGGCGTGCCACGCTCGACCATGAACGCAGAGATCCCCTTGTGCTTCGCGGACGGGTCGGTCTTCGCGAAGACCAGCGCATGGTCGGCGACGTTCGCGTAGGAGATCCAGTTCTTCGAGCCGTTCAGGACGTAGACGTCTCCGTCGCGACGCGCGGTCGTCTTCATCGCCGCGACGTCGGAGCCCGCCGCCGGTTCCGTCAGTCCGAAGCACGCGAGCTTCTCGCCGCGCGCCTGCGGCGCCAGCCACCGCTCGTGCTGCTCGGAGTTGCCGTACTTGAGCAGCGCCAGGGAGTTGAGGCCGACGTGCACGGAGATCAGTGTCCGGAAGGCGGCCTCGCCGCGCTCGATCTCCTCGCAGGCGAGCGCCTCGCAGACGAAGTCGAGGCCGGCTCCGCCGTGCTCCTCCGGAATGACCACCCCGAGAATGCCGAGCTCCGCCATCCCGGCGATCGCATCCAGGTCGAGCTTGTGCTCGATGTCGTTGTCGATCGCGTTCGGGAGGATGCGGTCGTCGACGAAGCGGCGGACGGTGTCCTGGAGCAGGCGTTGCTCGTCGGTGAGCTCGAAGTCCATGTCGGCCTAGTCTACGGACGTCTTGGGCGTCGCAGCCGTGCTCACGACCGCCGCACTGCTGGCCCTCACGCCGCAGCAGAAGGCGGCGCTCGTCGTCGTTTCGGGCCTGCCTGCACCGGCGGGAGTGGGAGGCGTGATCGTGCAGCGCTGGGATCGAAATGCGCCGCGTCCGGGCCGCACGCTCGTCTTCGTCGACCAGGAGGGGGGCGACGTGCGCGCGTTCCGCGAGCTGCCGCCCGCAAAAGCGGCGCGACGGATCGGTAGCAAGGCCGAGGCGTACGCGGTGGGGCAGGAGACGGGCGCCGCGCTGCGCCGGAACGGCGTGCAGGTCGACCTCGCGCCGGTGCTCGATCTCCCCGACGGTCCGCTCGGCGCGCGTCAGTACAGGTCGCCGTTCTTCGGTGTCGCGTTCGCGCGCGGGCTCGCCGCGGAAAGCGTCGCCGCGTGCGCGAAGCACTTCCCCGGTCTCGGAACGCTGCGCATCTCGACCGACAAGCAGCCGTACGTGCGCGGCCACGTGCGCGACGGAGATCTCGCGCCTTACCGCGCCGCGGTCGAGGCGGACGTCCCGTGCGTCATGGTCGGCCACGGCGTCTATTCGTCGCTCGGCCCGCGCCGCGCCGTGCTCGAGCCGTCGACATACCGGCTCCTGCGCGGCAGCCTCGGCTTTCGGGGCGTCACGATCACCGACTCGCTCAGCGTCGTCCACGCCTGCTGCTCTTCAACAATCCGGCCGACGCCCGCCGGGCGATCCGAGCCCTCTTGCCGCTGGCGCGTCGCGGCGAGCTGGACGCCCACGTCGCTCGGTTTCTGCGCTTCCGGTCAGCGATTGACTGACTAGTCAATCAAGCTACTCTAGGCTTGTGGCGACCCTCGAGGAACGCACGGCCGGCGGGGTCTCGTTCGGCCTGACCGACGAGCAGAAGGCGCTGCGCGAGCTCGCGCACGACTTCGCCGAGCGCGAGATCCGGCCCAAGGAGCGCGAGTACGACGAGCAGTCGACGCACCCGGCCGACGTGCTCGCGAAGGCCCACGAGCTCGGCCTGATGAACGTCCACGTCCCCGAGGCGTACGGCGGGCTGGAGCTCGGCGCGTTCGAGGGGATGCTCATCGGCGAGGAGCTCTGCTGGGGCTGCTCGGGCATCGGCACCGCGATCGCCGCGAACGGTCTCGGCCACGGACCTGTGATCATCGCCGGCACCGAGGAGCAGAAGCGGAAGTGGCTGCCGCCGCTCGTCGAGGAGGCGCTGCTGACGTCCTTCGCGCTGACTGAGCCGAACGCCGGCTCGGACGTCTCGGGGATCCAGACGACCGCCGTCCGCAACGGCGACGACTACGTCCTCAACGGCTCGAAGATGTTCATCACGAACGCAGGCCATGCCGCGTGGTTCACCGTCTTCGCGTCGACGGACAAGGCTCAGGGCCACCGCGGCCTGACCGCCTTCGTCGTCCCGGCGGACGCTGACGGCGTCGTCGTCGACCGGCACCTCGACAAGATGGGGCAGCGCTCGACCGACACGTCCGCGCTGTCGTTCCTGGACGTGCGCATTCCCGCGGAGAACCGGCTCGGCGAGGAGGGCGAGGGCTTCAAGATCGCGATGAAGACCCTCGACTTCACCCGCCCGGGCACGGCGATCGGCGCCGTCGGCGTAGCGCGCGCGGCGTTCGAGTACGCCGCGCAGTACTCGAAGGAACGCGTGCAGTTCGGGATGCCGATTGCGATGAACCAGGGCGTCAACTTCCTGATCGCGGACATGGCGACGAAGATCGAGGCGGCGCGGCTGCTCTGCTGGCAGGCGGCGTGGATGATCGACAACGGCATGCGGGCGACGCTGCAGTCGTCGTATGCGAAGCGCTTCGCCGCGGACATCTGCATGGAGGTGACGACCGACGCGGTGCAGGTGTTCGGCGGCTACGGGTACATGAAGGAGTTCCCGGTCGAGAAGCTGATGCGCGACGCGAAGCTCTTCCAGATCTACGAGGGCACCTCTCAGATCCAGCGCCTCGTGATCGCGCGTGAGCTACTGATGCCGCGCGACTAGCGGATAATCCTGGCCATGTCACCGCGCGCGGCTGCGCGAATCGTCCTCCTCGCGGGCGCGCTGTCGCTCGGCGCCGCGTGGACGACGCCCGCGCGCGCCGAGACCTGGTGCGGTGCCACGCCGGCCGCAGTCGACAAGGTTCCCGACGCCGTCGGCGGCAACCAGTTCCACGTCGTCTACGCCATCCCGGCGGACGGTGTCGACCACTTCGCCGAGCGAGTGTCCGGAATCGCGTCCGATCTCGCGCTCGTCGACCGTTGGTGGCGCTTGCAGGACTCGATCCGTGCGCCGCGCTTCGATCTGCTCGACGTCGGCTGTGCGAGCACGTTCGGGCGGCTCGATGTCTCGAGCGTTCGCCTGCCCCAGCCGGCGTCCTCGTTCGTGCCGCTCGAGAATCGCTTCGGACAGGTGTTGAACGGCGTGGCTGCCGCCGTTCCGCAGCTCGGCAAGAAGAGCCTCGTCTACTTCGACAGCCCGGTGGCGCTCGACGGCGACGTGTGCGGACAGGCCGGGGCGAGGGCGCCGCTTACCGGCGGTCTGCAGGGGTCGGCGGCCCTGTACATCGCGCCTAACCTCTGGGGCGTTCCGGGCTGCGGCAAGATCGGCGGCGGGGACTGGTCTGCGCTGATCGCCGCCCACGAGCTGACCCACAGCCTCGGAGCGCTACCGCCCGGAGCGCCGCACGCGTGCCCGACGGACGACGGCCATCCGTGCGACAACGAGACCGACATCCTCTTCTCGGGTGGTGGGCCGTGCTGCCTCTTTGCCCGTCAGCTCGACTACGGGCACGACGACTACTACGCCCACGGCGGCTCCTGGTGGGACACGCAGGACTCGCCCTGGCTCGCGCACCTCGACCGACCGCAGTCTCAGCTGACAGTCCGCATCGCCGGCGACGCAGGCGAAAGCCTGGTCGAGAGCGACCTGCCCGGAATCTCGTGTCCGCCCGGCTGCAGCGTCACGTTCGATTCTGACGCGACGGTTCGACTGAGCGCGACCGCGGCCGAAGGCGACGAGTTCGTCGGGTTCCAGGGCGACTGCACCGGCGCGGGCTGTTCGTTGTCGCTCGGGCAGGCGCGGTCGGTGACGGCCGTGTTCGGGCCCGCCAGATTCCCGCTCGAGGTGAAAGTCCGCGGCAAGGGCCGCGTGACGAGCGTCCCTGCCGGAGTGATCGCGTGCCCGCGCAAGTGCTCGGCGAGGCCGGTGCTCGGAGCGCGAGTCGAGCTGAGCGCACTGCCGGCCGCGAACTCCAGGTTCGTGGGCTGGCGCGGAGGCTGCACCGGTCGGAAGCGCTGCACCGTCACGGACGAGACGTACGTCACCGCCGTCTTCGGCAGGCGGCGCTAGTGGCGCTGGAGCTCGACCTCGCCGGACGCGTCGCGCTCGTCACGGGCGGCTCACGCGGGCTCGGCCGAGCCGATGCACTGACGCTCGGGCGCGCCGGCGCCGACGTCGTGATCGCGGACATCCAGGTCGAGTCCGACTCCGGGGAAGACGCCGCGCGCTACGGGGCGATCGCGCAGGCGGCGCGCTCGCAGGGCTTCGTCTACGCAGAGGCGACGGCGCAGGAGATCTGCGACCTGGGCCGGCGGGCCGCCGCGATCAAGTGCGACGTCACGGACCGTGCCCAGGTCGACGAGGCGGTCGCGCGCACGGTCGGCGAGTTCGGCTCGGTCGACATCCTCGTCAACAACGCCGGCACGCTCGACCACCTCGGCCAGCTTTCCGACCAGCGGCCCGAGCTGTGGGAACGTGACCTGCAGGTCAACCTGACCGGCGCGTTCAACTGCGCGCAGGCGGTGTGGCCACACATGCGCGAGCGCGGTTGGGGCCGCATCGTGAACATGGCGTCGGTCGCCGGGACGCTGGGCGGCTTCGGCCAGGCCAGCTACTCGAGCACGAAGGCGGGCCTGCTCGGTCTCACGCGCACGCTCGCGCTCGAAGGGGCGCGCCACGGCATCACCTGCAACGCGATCGTGCCGGGGATCATCGGCACCGAGGCGTTCAACTTCGGCAATCCCGACATGAACGAGCGGATGGTGAGGCGGACCGCGATGCGGCGCGCCGGAGAGCCGCAGGACGTCGCGAACGCGATTGCCTTCCTCTGCTCCGACCTCGCGTCGTACATCACGGGCGTCGCACTGAACGTCAGCGGCGGCATCGAGCTCTTCACCTTTTGATCTCGTTCGAGCCGACGCCCGAGCAACGCGAGCTGCAGCGGCTCGCCCACGAGTTCGCGGAGCGCGAGCTGCGGCCGATCGCGGCGGAGTGGGACGAGCGCGAGGAGTACCCGCCCGGCTTGCTCGAGAAGGCCGCGCGCGCGGGGCTGACGTCCTACGCCGTTCCCGCCGAGCACGGCGGTGGCGGTACCGGCGCGGTGACGAGCGCGCTGATCGCCGAGGAGCTGTCGTGGGGCTGCGCCGGGCTCGCCTCGACGATCCAGGCGACGATGTTCCCGGTCCGGCCGCTGCTGCGGTTCGGGACCGACGCGCAGCGGGCCCGCTACCTGCCGCTGCTCGCACGCGAGGAGGGGACGCTCGCGGCGATCGCGTTCACCGAGCCGCACGCGGGCTCCGACGTATCCGCGATGCGTGCGGAGGCGCGGTGGGACGGAGACGACTATCTGCTGCGCGGCGAGAAGGTCTACATCACGAACGGCGGCATCGCCGACGTCACGGTCGCCTTCGCGAAGCTCGACGGGGAGATCACGGCGTTCCTGATCGAGCGCGACGATCCGGGAGTCTCGGCCGGCCGCGTCGAGCGCAAGGTCGGCCTGCGCGCTTCGCATACCGGCTCGGTCGTCCTCGAGGATGCTCGTCTCCCGGCCGACCGCCGGCTCGGCGACGCGGGCCAGGGCTTCGAGATCGCGATCGACTTCTTCCAGGCGTCGCGGCCACAGGTGGCGGCGGGGGCGATCGGCGTGGCGCGGGCGGCCTTCGAGTACGCGACCTGGTACGCGCGCGAGCGGGAGGCGTTCGGGCGGCCGATCCTCGACCGCCAGGGCGTCGGCTTCAAGCTGGCGGACATGGCCATCCTGGTCGAAGCCGCGCGCCTGCTCGTCTGGCGCGCGGCCGCCGCCGTGGATGCAGGTGTCGACGCCGGCCTGCTCGGTTCCTTCGCGAAGGCGTTCGCCGCGGACGCGGCGATGCGCATCACGACCGACGCCGTGCAGGTGCTCGGCGGCGCCGGGATCATGCGCGACCACCCCGTCGAGAAATGGATGCGCGACGCAAAGGTGTTCCAGATCGTTGAAGGGACGTCGGAGATTCAGCGCCAGATCGTCACCAGGTACCTCAAGGAAGGAGGTCCCGAACACCGCCAGACCCGTGGCTAGACTGGGACGCCTTGCCCGCCCGGCGAAGAATGTCGCTGGTCCGGCGGCCGCGCCGCCGACGGCCTCGCACGCGTGCCCAGCGCCGCGTCCTCTGGCAGCGGACCGCCGCCCTCGTCGCCGTTTTGGCCCTGGTCGCGCTGGCCCTCGGCCTCGCTTTCGCAGGCTCCTCGAACCGCCTGGCGGACGGAGTCCGGATCGCGGGCATCGACGTGGGCGGCAAGACCCCGCGCCAGGCCCAGCGGATCCTGGCTGCGCGGGCGGATGCGCTCGCCTCCGTCCCCGTGACCTTCCGCGTGGGCTCCCACACCTGGCGGCTCGAGCCGCGCCGGCTGGGCATCCGCGTCGACTGGGAGGCGGCGGTCGACTCCGTTCGCCGGCAGGGCGAGGGGTTCGGCCCGCTGCGCGGCTTCCGCCGGCTCGACATGCGGTTCTTCGGGGCCGATGTCGCGCCGCCGACCCAGGCGTACGACGGTGCCCTCCGGTACTGGCTCGACCGCATCGAGCACGCCGTCGACTCGCCGCACCGCGAGGCGTCGATCGTGCTGCACGGCTTGACCCCGACGATCGTCCCGAGCCGCGCAGGACGCACGCTCGACCGGCGCGCCGCGGCGGCCACGATCGTGCGTGCGCTTGCCAGCCTGAACCGCGATCCCGTCGGCCTGCCCGTGCGCGTCGACCGTGCGAAGGTCACGGCCGGTGACCTGACGGTCGCCGCCGCACAGGTGCGAACCGCGCTCTCCGCGCCCGTGCACTTGACGCTCGGCGGGACGCGGTGGAACCTCCGGCCGGGGCGGACGGCGCATCTCCTCCAGCTACCCGTCGACGGTCGCCGCGACCTTCGGATCGGCGACGACGGCGCGAGCGACTGGTTCACCGCCCTCTCCCGGCGGGTCAACCAACCTGCGGAGGACGCGACCTGGGCGATCAGCTCGAGCGGCATCCGGGTCGTACCCGATCACCCCGGCTACCTGCTCGACGTTCCCCGGAGCGCCAAGGCCGTGCTGCGGGCAGCGCTCGTGACCGATCCGGCTCTCCGCTCGGCGAACCTGGTTGTGGAGCGGGTCGAGGCCGAGCGCTCGACGGCCGAAGCGCGCGCCATGGAGATCAAGGGGCTCGTCGCGAGCTACCAGACCTTCTACGGTGGGGAGGCGAACCGGATCCACAACGTCCAGCTCGTCTCGCACCTCGTGGACGGGCACGTGATTGCGCCCGGCGCGGTCTTCTCGTTCAACCAGGCGACCGGGGCGCGCACGGCAGCGAAAGGTTTCAAGGAGGCGCCGGTCATCATCAACGGCGAGCTGAAGACGGGTCTCGGCGGCGGCGTGTGCCAGGTCTCGACCACCGTCTTCAACGCCGCGTACGAGGCGGGGCTGCCGATCCTCGCGCGGACGAACCACGCGCTCTACATCAGCCACTACCCGCAGGGTCGCGACGCGACGGTGAACTACCCGGACGTCGACCTCAAGTTCATCAACGACACCGGTCACTGGCTGTTGCTGCGGACCTGGGTCGGCTCGTCGTCGCTGACAGTTGCGCTGTACGGGACGCCCGTGAATCGGCGTGTGGTGAGCGAGACGAGCCCGCTCGTCGTGGCCGGAAAGATCCCGACGAAGAAGATTCCCGATCCCACGCTTTTCGTCGGTAAGAAAGACGTCGAGGAGACGGGTGAGCCGCCGCGAAAGACGAGCGTCCACCGACTCGTGTACGACGCGAAGGGGAAGCTGCTGCTGGACTCGGTCTTCTACTCGTCGTACGTGGGGGAGCCGACGGTGATCCGGGTCGGCACCAAGCCGAAGCCAGAGACGACGACGACCACCGAGGCGACCACCACAACGACGACGACCACCACGACGGCGAAGAAGCCGCCGCCGCGGACTACGACTCAGCCTTAGCGAGGCGCGCAGCGCCCGTCCGCGTCAGCGGACCGGTGGAGGGGGTCTGGGGGAACCGGGAGGTTCCCCCAGAGGAGACGCTTCGGCCTCGCGAATAGCTGACGAAAGCGCTGGGGGGATGCGCGTCGGGCGCAACGTCTGCCCGTCGACGCAGGCGTGCGCGGTCCAGCCGTCGGCGATCACCTCGCCGTTCCGCGTCACCTCGTAGTCGAAGCGGAACCGGGCCCCGCGCAGCTCGCCGACGCGGGCGTGAATCTGCAGCCGGTCGTCGAAGTGGGCGGGCAGGCGGTAGCGGACGTGCGACTCGAGCACGAACGACTCGAGCCCGGTCTCGCGCAGCGCGGGGTAGCCGCCCGCGAACTCCTCGAGGTAGGCGATCCGGGCGATCTCGAACCAGACCAGGTAGTTGGAGTTGTGCGCGACCCCCTGTGCGTCCGTCTCGGCGAAGCGCACCCTGATGTCCGTGCTGAAGCGGAAGCCGGCCATGACGCGGCACTCTACGGCGGTGGGTGAGCTCGGCACCCTGCTGCGTCAGCGCCAGCCCTGCGTCGTCCTGACCGGCGCCGGGATCTCGACCGAGAGCGGCATCCCCGACTTTCGCTCGCCGACAGGAATCTGGGCCGAGTACGACCCGATGGAGTACGCGACGATCGACGCCTTCCGGCGCGACCCGGTGAAGGTGTGGGAGTTCTACGCGCTGCGTTTCGACGTACTGACGCGGGCGGAGCCGAACGCCGGCCATCTCGCGCTCGCAGAGCTCGAGCGGCGCGGGCTCGTGCAGGCGGTCGTGACGCAGAACATCGACGGCCTCCACACGCGGGCGGGCTCGCAGGACGTGATCGAGGTGCACGGCTCGATCCGGACGGCCGTCTGCCTCGAGTGCGGGGAACGTGTGCCCCTGGAAGACGTCGTGGCGGCCTTACGCGACCAGCCGGCGCCGCCCTGCCCTCGGTGCGGCGAGATCCTGAAACCGGACGTGGTCATGTTCGGCGAGCTGCTTCCGGCCGGCGCGATGGAGCGTGCGACCGAGTTGGCGCAGCGGGCCGGGCTGCTGCTCGTGGTCGGCTCGTCGCTCGAGGTCTATCCGGTCGCCGGGCTTCCGGAGGAGGCGGTCTCCGCGGGCGGCGCGCTGGCGATCGTCAACCGCGGGCCGACGCCGTTCGACCACCTCGCCGACGTGAAAATCGATGCCGGTGCCGGCGAAGCGCTGGCTACGCTGCTGCGCTGATGACGTCGCTTGCGACGTCCTCTAAGAGGACGGACGGCTCCGCCGGCCGTCCGTTAACCCCGAAAGGTCGGATCGCGACGGTGCCGAACTGCCTAAGCGGCAGCGCTGAGGACGTCGCTTGCGACGTCCTCTAAGAGGACGGACGGCTCCGCCGGCCGTCCGTTAACCCCGAAAGGTCGGATCGCGACGGTGCCGAACTGCCTAAGCGGCAGCGCGCCTAATTGTTTTCTCGTCGAGCAGGCGCCTGCAGCTGGAGCAGACCTTGCGCTCGACGTGATAAGGAACCCCGGCGCGCTGCCGGATCGCGTGGATCGTGACGGCGTCGTGCTTGTGGCTGCGCTTGAGGGTCATTCCGTCTCCTCAGGGTAATAAGACGTCCGGTCGTTCCAAGTTGTTGTCGGCAAAGCGACACAAAATCTTCACCGCCTGTTTGGCATTCGCTGTGGTGGCGGCCGGCTGCGGGGAGGCGAGACGGGCCGCCCCTCCGACGAGGACGACGACGACGGTGCAAGAGCGGACTTGCCGGGCTGGCGCCTTCCGCCGGCTGGGCTCGCAGAAGGTCGCCCTCGCGGCGGTCGTTCGCTCCCGGGCGACTGTCTCGCGCGGCGGCCGCGTCTTCGCCCGCTTTGGCCGCCTGAACATGAACCGCGTCCCGACGATCTTCTCGATCCGCGGCGCGAGGGTCGACGCGCACTGCGCGCCGCGGACGTACCTCGTCCAGATCCCCAAGCGGCCGAACGGGGTGACCGGCTGGGTGCCGGCCGCACAGGTGGACGTCGAGACCGTCCGGACGCGGATCCTCGTCGACCTCTCCGAGCGGCGCGTCACGCTCTTCCGGAACGGCAAGCGGGTCCTCAGCGCAACCGCGGCGATCGGCTCCGACGCGACACCGACTCCGACGGGAAGGTTCTATGTCAACCAGCGGCTGATCCCGACCGACCCGAGCGGGCCGTTCGGACCGGGCGCGGTCGGCATCTCCGCGTTCTCGAACGTCCTCACCGGCTGGACGCAGGGCGGACCGATCGCGATCCACGGCACGAACGCGCCCTGGTCGATCGGCAAGGCGGTGTCCAACGGCTGCATCCGCCTACCGAATGCGACGCTTCGAAGGCTGTTCGCGCAGACGTTCGGCGGCACGCCGGTCATCATCCGCCGATGAGGCGGGCCCTACCGGTCGCGGGGATGGTCGCAGCTCTGCTGACCGCTCTGGCAGTAGGGGCCGGTGTCGGGCCGGATCCGAGCGAGGCCACCCAGGACGGGTGCGGGACCGACCGCTTCGCCATCTTCAACCGGCTCGAGCCGAACTGGGCCTACGTGCACGACCGGGAAGAGGCTGCTGCCGATCCGCCGCCCGCGGCCCTGTGGGCGAGCGGCGTCGCTTCGTCGGGGAACAGATCACCTATGGGCGTCCATCCGACGCCAGTCGACGATCCGATCACGCACGACGCCTACGATCTGATCGTCAACCTGCGACCGTCTCCTGCAGCTGCCGGGCTGCTCGCCGGCGACGAGGCTCAGCGCACGGGCAACTTCGGCGACGAGAGCGAATTGTTCGGTCGTCTGCACATCGAGCGCGAAGAGGTTGGGATCCCCTTCGCGGTGTGGCCGGAGCAGGGTGACCGCGTCCAGGCCTACGGGTCCTGGGTCTGGGACTGCGAGCACTCGGAGCGAGGGGCGCACACCGAGTTCCACCCGTTGCGCGCCCTCTGGGTCGAGCGTCGCTTCTCGCCGCACAGCGCGACGGGGGAGAGCGAGGGCGCGCTCTGGTACTCGAACGTTCGAACGCCGGCGGGAGTGATCGCGGACTGTGCGCACCGGACCAAGGGCGACCGTCAGGCGTTCAAGAGCTGTCTGGCCACAGCGCCTGCGGGCTCGACCTTTGCGGACAGCGGCACGAAGGGTTTCTTCCTGCGCGCTCCCGCGCGGCCAGGCCCGCGATCGCGTCTACATGTACGCCTCGTCGACGTCGGCAGCAGCGCGTCCGCGCCCCGTCCACAGGTCGTCCTGACAGGGCACGGCGCGCAGGTCACGCTGCGACTGGTGGCCGGGCGCGCGGTTCGGGTCGCCTACGCGGTCTTCGTCGGGTGGCGTCCGATCCCTGACAGCTTGCGCCCGCGCCACTACCGCGTCCAGTTCGAAGACCTGCTCGTGCGGCGCGCGATGGACCCGTCCTGCACGCTGACCGAGCCGCAGTGCCCTGCGCGTGTCGAGACCACGCAGCTCGGGCAGATCGCCACCGCCCCGGGCGAGTGGGCGCTGTACCTGGACGTCGGCGGCATCTGGACGCACGTCAAGCCGCTCGTACTCCGCGTCCGCGACGGACAGCATGTCCGCCTGCGCTACAGGGTCGATCTCTACGTGCCCCGCGGCAAGGCTTGGCGGATCGCCGCCTTTACGCGCGAGTGCGACTTCGGTTTGCCGACCTTCTCCAGCAACGACCGCGCCGTCTATCCCTGCCCGAGGAGCGGCGAGTTCGGGCATCCGACCGGGGACGACCGGCCCGGGTACCTCTCGGCGCCCGGCCGGCTTGGGCGTCACGCGGTGAACTCGAGCTTGCAAGACTCGACCTGCCCGGCGACGAACACCCGTGGCTGCTACCGGCTGACGTGGCATGTAATAAGACTTCGCTGAACGCAACCAGGGAGGCATGACCAATGGCTCGGCCCAGACAACGCAACATCGTGGAACGGCTCGCCGACGTCGGCGAGGAGGCGATTCAGCGCATCGGCAGCGCCCCGGGCGCGGACCGCGTCCTCGGGACGATCAACACGGTGCGGGATCGCGTGGACGACCTCCAGAAGCGCGTGCGCGGCCTCGAGACCCTCGAGAAGCGCCTCGCGGCGGCGGAGCGGCGGCTGGACAAGCTCGAGGGCAAAGGGAAGTCGACACCTCGGAAGACGAGCTCGACCACGCGGAAGCGCTCGTCCGCCTCGAGCTAGGCCCGTAGCGACTGTTTGGGTTCGAAATCGATCTCGACCAACGACGTTGGATTAGACGGCCGCGCGGGCGGCGCCCACGCGGCCTCTCTGCGGCGTCGCCGAGTCGGCGCCTAGGGCACGCGGACCCGGAGAGCCTGCGGGACGAGCTCGAATCGCGCGGGCGTCGTGCCCGGCTGCTCTCCGTCGAGCTGGATCGGCAACGGCTCGGGCGTCTCGACGCTCACGGTCGACCCGCGCAGGAGCTCCGCCTTCGGATGAGGGAGATGCCTGCCCCGAAAGGTCTTCGGCAGCGTGAGGAGCAGGTCTCGCTTCGTCAGGTCGCCGATCAGCAGGACGTCGAAGCTGCCGTCGGCGGGATCGGCGTCCGGACAGATCTTCATGCCGCCGCCGAAGTAGGGGCCGTTCGCGACGACGACGTCGTGCATGCGCGCCACGCGCCGCTCATCGTCCACTGTGACCGTCACCTCGGTGTTGCTCCAGCGGGCGAAGACGGCAAACGTCGCCCAGACGTACGACACCTTGCCGCCGAGCGCCTTGTTCGTGTCGTTCGCGCGCTGCGCGATCGCGCCGCTCATGCCGACGCTGGCGACGTTCGCGAACCACGCCTGCGCCTCGCCGCCGGCCCACGAGTGGTAGGTGACGCGCCCCAGGTCGATCGAGCGCGTCCGTCCGCGCAGGGCGACGGCGACGGCGTCGTCGATCTTGTGCGGCAGCCCGAGCGAGCGCGCGAAGTCCCAGCCCGTGCCACGCGCGATCACGGCGAGCTCGACCCCCGGACGGCCCGCCACACCGTTGACCACCTCGTTGACCGAGCCGTCGCCGCCGACGACGACGAGCAGCTCCGCGCCGTCCTCCGCGGCGCGACGTGCGAGCTCCGTCAGCTCGCCGGGCGCACGCGAGAAGAGCATGTCGCCGGCCAATCCCGCCGACGACGCACGGTGCGCGAGCTCGGGCCAGCGCCGTCCCGTCGAACCGTTCGCCGACGCCGGGTTGACGAGGAAGACCGTCTTCAGTGCTCTTTGCCGGACGTGACGGTCGCCAGCGCGACGCGCGTCACCCGGTCGACCGCAGCGCGCAGCTCGTCGTCCGTGATCCGCTTGAACTCACCCTCGACCACGATGTCGCTCACGGTCAGCAGGCAGCCGGCCTGGACGCCGCGCAACGCACCGACCGTGAACAGCGCGGATGCCTCCATCTCCACCGCGAGCACGCCGCGCTTCGACCAGCGCTCGTACTGGCCCTCGTCCGGGTTGTAGAAGACGTCGCTGGAGACGATCGGGCCGACGTGCATCGCCTGACCGATCTCCTTCGCCGCGTGCACGGCTCCGTGGATCAGCTCCCAGCTCGCGGTCGGGCAGTGCGGCTCGCCGCCGACGAGATGGTCGGCCGTGCGGTCGTCGGCGACCGCGGAGAGTGCGACGATCAGATCGCCGAGCTCGTGGTGCGCCTGCAGGCCGCCACACGTGCCGACGCGGAGGAGCTTCTTGACGCCGAGCTGGATCAGCTCCTCGAAGACGATCGTCGCGCCGGGGCAGCCCATGCCGGTGCCCTGGACGGAGACCGGCTTGCCCTCGAACGTGCCGGTGTAGCCGAGCAGCCCGCGCTCCGAGTTGCGCTGCTCGACGTCGTCGAAGTACGTCTCGGCGATGTACTTGGCGCGCAACGGGTCGCCCGGCAGCAGGCATGCCTCCGCGTACTCGCCGGGTTCCGCTCGAATGTGGATCGGCATGGAGGGCAACCCTAACCCGTGAAACGATTGCGCCCGTGACTCAGCCGTTCGAGCCGTCGCTCGAGCAGATCCTCGCGTTCTGCGCGGAGGATCCGGTGGAGCGCGTCTTCCTCGAAGACGTCGCGCGACGCAGGCTCGGACGCTTCACCGCGCTCGCCGACGACGGCTCCCTGACCGCGCTGTGTCACGTCGGCGCGAACGTCGTCCCGTCCGGCGCCGAGTGCGGCCGCTTCGCCGAAGCTGCGGCACGCGGCCGTGCCCGCATGATCATCGGCGACGAGCGTGCCGTCACGGAGCTGTGGGACGACCTCGCCGGGCTGATGCCCGCCCCGCGCGACGACCGCCCCGGACAGCCGGTGTACGCGATCTCCGAACCGCCGGAGCCGGGCGACACCGGGCTCCGCGCAGCGACCGAGAGGGACTTCGAGCTGCTCCTGCCGGCGTGCGCCGCCGCGCACACCGAGGAGATCGGCGTCGACCCGATGGCGCGCGACCCCGACGGGTTCCGCTGGCGCACGCGCTCGCAGATCGAGGAGGGACGCTCGTGGCTCTGGGTCGAGGACGGCGCGATCCGCTTCAAGGCGGAGGCGTCGGCGTGGACGCCCTCGGCGGTGCAGGTGCAGCAGGTGTGGGTCGACCCGCCGGAGCGGAACCGGGGGTACGCGAAGCGGGGGATGCGCGACCTCTGCCGGCTGCTGCTCCGAGAGGTGCCGTCGGTGTGCCTCTTCGTGCGCCCGGAGAACGCACCGGCGATCCGCGTCTACGAGGGCATCGGCATGCACCGCCATGGCTCGTACAGAAGCCTCATCTTCTGAGCCCAGCGACCTGAGTCAACGTAGAGGCCGCAGGCTAAGGCAGGCGAAGCCGCGGGCTCCGCCCGCGCGCGTTCCGCGCGAAGCGCCGTACCCAAACGAGTGATCCAGTTTCGGCGGCGCAGCCGCCGAAACTGCAACCGTGAAGCCCCGCTTTACTGCGGCCGCGGGACTCGCTCTGGCGATCTTCGCCATGGGTTCGCTGGTCCTCCTCGCTGGTGGAAAAGGCAATGCTGCCGTCGTCCACCACACCTGCTCGGTCACGGACAGGCAGTTCATCGGCACTGCGCAGCTGAACATGGCGGCGCTCGGGTCGCTGTCCGAGGACTACCTCCACGGCGACGCGAAGCCGGCTGACGTCATCGACCAGGCCAAGAACGCGGTCACGGGGTTGGCTAACACCAATCCGAGCGACCCTTCGCTGTCGAAGACGCGGGCGATCATGCGGGCGATGTTCATCGAGTACGGGCGGGCGATCCGCGCGGACGCCAAGCACCGGAATCCCGGCAAGTACATCTACCGCGCGTACGGCCTTGCGAACTTCGCGCACGACGTGCTCGCCGAAGCGCAGCCGGCTCTCGGCAAGCGCGGCTGCGACGTATCCCCGCTCCTCTAAGGAGCTCGCGGGTCGGTGCGCTGCTTCACGAAGTCCACCGCGTCAGCCACCACTTGGAGGCGCGCGAAGCGCTCCCGGAGATCGGGTCGCCCCTCGAGCAGATCCCAGAGCTCGTTGAGTGCGGGCTCGACCTCCTCGTCACCGCCTTCGAGGAGCGTGTCCACCGCGCGGCGTACCTCGTCCCGGATTTCGGCGGGGACCTCCGCCACCGCGAGGCGGGCGGTGGTGCGCTCCTCGAGCCAGTCGGCTGCCTGACGGTTCGCCTGGCGCCTGCGCCATGCGTGGAAATAGGTCGCCACGAAGCTTGAATCGGCGCTCCGGCGGACGCCTTCAATCCCTCGCGCGTACCCTGTTTTGCATGGACCTTTTGCAACGTGTGGAGGCTTTCGTGCGCCGCCACGAGCTGATCCCGCCGGGCGGCGCCGTCACGTGCCTCGTCTCCGGCGGAGCGGACTCGACCTGTCTCTGGCACGCCCTTCGGGAGCTCGGCTACGACGTCTCGGCGTTGCACGTGAACCACGGGTTGCGGGGCGAGGAGTCCGAGGCCGACGCACGCTTCTGCGCGGAGCAGCTCGGCGCCGAGGTGGTCGACGGGAGCGGCGGCACGACCGAGGACGAGCTCCGCGAGATCCGCTACTCCTTCGCACCCGACCGCCTGCGCGCGACCGGGCACACCGCGTCCGACCAGGTCGAGACCGTCCTCTACCGGCTCGTCGCGAGCGCGACGGCGAAGGGGATCAAGGCGCGACGGGAGGACGGCGTCGTGCGCCCGCTGCTCGAGGTGTGGCGTGACGAGACCGAGGAGTATTGCCGCGCTGTCGGGCTGGCGTTTCGGACCGACACGTCCAATCCCGACACGAAGCGCGGGCTGATTCGAGGCGAGATCCTGCCGCGGCTGCGCGAGCTGCATCCCGCCGCGGACCGCAATCTGCTGCGCCTCGCCCAGGGTGGGCGGTCCGCGTTCGACGAGCTGCTCGCTTCGGCGTCCGGGTCCGCGCGGCTCGATCTCGGCGCCGGGCTCACCGCGGTCCGCGAGTACGACAACGTCTGGCTCGAGCGCACGCCCGTCGCGCTCGACCGCGAGGTCCGCTGGGGCGAGTGGCGGATCGCCTCGGAGCTGCCAGGCCTTAAGGTACGAGCTTGGCGCGCCGGCGACCGGCTCGCCGGACGGTCGAAGAAGATCCAGGACGTGTTCGTGGACGCAAAGATCCCCCGGTCGGCCCGCGAGTCGTGGCCGCTGGTGGTGCGCGGCGACGAGGTCGTCGCGGTTCCCGGAATCGTCGAGGCGGAAGGAGTGCGCGTCGAGCGTGTCGCAGACTGAGCTCGAGCGCGACGTCGCCGAGATCCTCATCGACGAGGATCGGCTCAGGTCGCGCGTGCTCGAGCTCGGCGAGGAGATCTCCGCGGACTACGCCGGCCGCGACCTGCTCCTGATCGGGGTGCTCAAGGGCGCCGTGTTCTTCATGGCCGACCTGATGCGGACGCTGACCATCCCGTGCGAGATCGACTTCATGGCGATCTCCAGCTACGGCGCGCAGACCGACTCGTCGGGAGTCGTGCGGATCCTCAAGGACCTGGACATCAACATCGAGGGGCGAGACGTGCTCGTGGTCGAGGACATCATCGACTCCGGGCTGACCCTCTCCTACCTGATGCGGAACCTGGAGTCGCGCGAGCCCGCCAGCCTGGAGGTCTGCGCCCTCCTGACCAAGCCCGAGCGCCGGGAGATCGACGTCCCCGTCCGCTACATCGGCTTCGAGATCCCGAACCGCTTCGTGATCGGCTACGGGCTCGACTTCGCCGAGCGCTACAGGAATCTGCCCTATGTCGGCGTACTGGACACGGAGCTGGTGCCCGAAAGCGGCTGATTTGCCGCACTTTCCCCCCTCGCGCGGGCTGGTGGCTTAAACCAAGGCTGGTACCCTGCCGAAAGAGGTTCAGTGAATCGATTCTTCCGCAGTGCTCTCTTCCCGCTCGTGATCATCGCGGCGCTCGTCTGGCTGGCCCTGCAGACCCTGGGCGGCGGCCACGGGAGCAACGCGAAGCGCACGTACTCCCAGGTTTACGGCGACATCCTCCAGTGCCGCACGGATATCCACCCGGGCTGCGCGATCCAGAACATCGTCTTCAACCCGACCAAGAACTCGCTCAACGTCAAGTACAACGACGGGGAGAAGACCAGCGTCCACTACCCGAGCGACCAGGTCGTCCCGGATCTCCAGAAGGCGATGCAGGAGCACGGGATCATCTACGACTCGAAGGGGGTGGGCTCGTCGCCGTGGTGGTCGATCCTCACCTCGCTGCTGCCGTTCGTCCTGCTCTTCGGGTTCTGGATCTTCCTGATGAACCAGGTGCAGGGCGGCGGGTCGAAGGTGATGTCCTTCGGCAAGTCGCGCGCGAAGCGGATGACGCCCGACTCGCCGAAGATCGGCTTCAAGGACGTCGCCGGCGTGGACGAGGCCGTCGAGGAGCTGCAGGAGATCAAGGAGTTCCTCGAGAACCCGAAGAAGTTCCAGGCGCTCGGCGCGCGCATCCCGAAGGGCGTGCTGCTCTACGGGCCGCCGGGCACCGGCAAGACGCTGCTCGCGCGCGCAGTGGCCGGCGAGGCCGGCGTGCCGTTCTTCTCGATCTCGGGCTCCGACTTCGTCGAGATGTTCGTCGGCGTCGGCGCCTCGCGCGTGCGCGACCTGTTCGAGCAGGCGAAGCAGGCGTCGCCGTGCATCGTGTTCATGGACGAGATCGACGCGGTCGGACGCCATCGCGGCGCCGGCCTGGGCGGCGGCCACGACGAGCGTGAGCAGACGCTCAACCAGCTGCTCGTCGAGATGGACGGCTTCGAGCTGAAGGACAACATCATCCTGATCGCGGCGACGAACCGGCCGGACATTCTGGATCCGGCGTTGCTGCGCCCGGGTCGCTTCGACCGGCAGATCGTCGTCGACCGGCCCGACCGCAACGGCCGCAGGAAGATCCTCGAGGTGCACTCGAAGGGCAAGCCGCTCCAGTCCGAGATCGAGCTCGACACGCTCGCGGCTGGGACGCCCGGCTTCACCGGCGCGGACCTCGCGAACCTCGTCAACGAGGCGGCGCTGCTCGCAGCGCGGCGCGGCAAGAAGACGATCGAGCAGGAGGAGCTCGAGGAAGGAATCATGCGCGTGATCGCCGGCCCGGAGAAGAAGACGCGTCTCTTCTCCGAGGAGGAGCGGAAGATCACGGCGTACCACGAGCTCGGGCACGCGATCGTCGGGCACTACCTCGACCAGGAGTCCGAGGTCCACAAGATCTCGATCATCGGCCGCGGCCAGGCGCTCGGGTACACGATTTCGCTGCCGCGCGAGGACCGGTACCTGACCACGCGGCGGAACCTGATGAACCAGCTCGCGATGACGTTGGGCGGGCGCGCGGCGGAGGAGATCGTCTTCAACGAGGTCACCACCGGCGCGGCGAACGACCTGGAGAAGGTCACGTCCACCTCGAAGCAGATGGTGATGCGCTTCGGCATGAGCGAGAAGCTCGGGCCGCGCGTCCTCGGCCGCAACCACGACATGCCGTTCCTCGGCCGCGAGATGGGCGCCGAGCCGGATTACTCGGAAGAGGTTGCGCGCGAGATCGACGACGAGATCCGCCGGATCATCGAAGAGGCGCACGAGCACGCGACGCGCGTCCTCAAGGAGCACATCGACGAGCTGCACCGCATCTCGCTGATCCTGATCGAGCGCGAGACGATCGACAAGGAGCAGTTCGAGCGGCTGCTGGCGGGCGAGACCGCGGAGACGGTGTTCGCCGACGAGGCGCCGGCCGGCGAGGCTGCGCCCGAGCCTGAGGACGACAAGAAGCGCAAGCCGGAGCCGAAGGCGCGGCCGTTCCCGATCCCGGGCGCGACCATGCAGCCGCCTCCGCCTGAAGGCGCAAAGGGCTAGCGCTCCGCAGCCGGACCGTCGGGCGTCAGCGCACGACGTCGAAGTGCGCCATCATCCCCATCGCGTGGTGCTCGAGGATGTGGCAGTGGTACATCCAGGCGCCAGGCCGGTCGTCAGGGAGCCAGGCGACCCGGACGCTCTGTTTCCGCGGGACGTTGACGGTGTCCTTCCACGCCGTTGGCGCGCTCTCGTCCAGGACCTGGAAGAAGAAGCCGTGCAGGTGGAACGGATGATCCTGTCCGGTCTCGTTGACGAGCTCCCACACCTGTAGCTCTCCGACGCGAACCGGCGTGTCCCTCTGGCCGTGCCCACCGTGCATGAGCGCCTTCATGTCGATCGTGCGGGTCGGCTCGACATCGGCGGAAACCAGGGGCTCGATCCGCCGCAGCGAGTCCGGCAGCTTCGCTCGGGAAGGCTCCGCCGCTCCTACGCGCAGCGTTGCCAGCCGCGCGGGCTCTGTCTCGCCCTTGCCGCGGTCGTAGCCAAGGGCTTCGATCGCAATCTCTTCGCCTTCCGTGAAGGGCCCCACGGCCAGGTCGACTCGCTCCCCGGGGGTGACCAGGATCTCCCTGACCCGTAGCGGCGCAGGCAGCAGGCCCCCATCGGTTCCGATGACAGCGAAGATCTGCGCACCGATCGAGAGACGAACGAAGCGCGTATTCGCAACGTTCACGACACGCCAGCGCTCGATCTGACCTGCGGCCATCTCCAGCCCAGCATCGCTGCGACCGTTGACGAGCAACAGCCCGCCCTCGCGCCCTGCGTGATGCTCGTGCGGGTCGCCGAAAGAAGCGATCTCGCCTGTTTCGTCGAGCTTCAGGTCGTCGAGCAGCAGGATCCGCTCTGCGTCGAGCGCGGGATCGTCCGGGCCGCGCACGACCAAGGCGCCGTAGAGACCGCGTTCGACTTGCTCGGTCTCGTTGACGTGCGAGTGGTACCAGAACGTCCCTGCGTCGGGCAGGACGAAGCTGTAGCGAAAGGTCTCGCCCGCCGCGACTGCACGCTGCACGCTCTCGGTCCCGTCCATCGCGGCGGGAATACGCAATCCGTGCCAATGGACCGTCGTCGGTTCGGCGAGCCTGTTCGTCAGCTCCACCGCAAGCGTGTCCCCGACCTGGGCCTCGATCGACGGGCCGGGGACCTGGCCGTTGAAGCCGAAGCCCCTGACGACTCGGCCCGGCGCGACCTCCCAGTCGAACTCGCGGGCCTCGAGCTGGATCAGCACATTCTGGACAGTACTCCGGCTAGGTACCCCTAGGGGGTATACTTCGGGATATGGCCGAGAACATTCGCTACACGGTGCCGGCGATGCACTGCGGTCATTGCGAGCGTGCGGTCAAGGAAGAGCTCGTCGCCGTGCGCGGCGTCACCGCAGTCGAGGTGGATCTCGAGACGAAGCTCGTCACCATAACCGGCGACGCACTCGACGACGGCGCCCTTCGCGCCGCGATCGACGAGGCCGGCTACGAGGCCGCATAGCATGGCCGAAGTCCGGCTCGACCTCGAAGGCATGACCTGCGCCTCCTGCGCGGCGCGGATCGAGAAGAAGCTGAACAAGCTCGAGGGCGTGGAGGCGACGGTCAACTTCGCCACGGAGCAGGCCCAAGTCATCTGCGAGCCCGGCGTGTCGGTCGACTTCCTCGTCGACGCGGTGCACTCTGCCGGCTATCGGGCGCGGGAGGCTGCGCAGGCGCACGTCCACCACTACGACGAGCCTGCGCGTGCGATGCGCGTGCGACTTCTGGCCGCGATCCTGCTGACGGTTCCCGTCGCGCTTCTCGCGATGGTGCTGCCGCTGCAGTTCTCGGACTGGGAATGGGTAGCGCTCGCTCTCGCGACCCCCGTCGTGTTCTGGAGCGGGATCGGCTTCCATCGCGCCGCGCTCAAGGCGGCGCGCCACGGCTCGGCGTCGATGGACACGCTCATCTCGATGGGAACGCTTGCTGCATGGCTGTGGTCGACCGTTGTGCTCGTCGCGGCGCTCGACGCAGACACCTATTTCGAGCTCGCGACGGCGTTCACGACGCTGATCCTGCTCGGGCGCTACCTCGAGGTCCGGGCCAAGGGGCGTTCGAGTGAGGCGATCCGGCGGTTGCTCGAGCTCGGTGCGAAAGAGGCGCGGCTTCTGCGTGGCGGTGGGGAAGTGCTCGTTCCCGTCGCGGATCTGCGCGTCGGCGATCTCTTCGTCGTGCGTCCGGGGGAGAAAGTCGCGACCGACGGCGTGGTGGTCGAAGGCGAATCGGCGATCGATCAGTCGATGTTGACGGGCGAATCGATGCCGGTTGAAGTCGCCGGCGCAGACGAGGTCGCCGGCGCGACGATGAACACGTACGGCCGCCTGATCGTGCGAGCGACGAGGATCGGGGCCGACACCGCTCTCGCACAGATTGCGCAAATGGTCGAGCAGGCGCAGGCGGGCAAGGCTCCGATTCAGCGGCTGGCCGATCGGGTTTCGGCGATCTTCGTTCCGAATGTGATTCTCGTCGCTCTGGCGACGTTCCTGGGTTGGCTGGTTTCCGGTGCAGGCGCGTCGACTGCGTTCACCGCAGGGGTGGCGGTCCTGATCATCGCGTGCCCTTGCGCGCTCGGCCTGGCGACGCCGATGGCGCTGATGGTCGGGACCGGACGTGGAGCGCAGTTGGGCGTCCTGATCAAAGGCCCAGAGGTTCTCGAGGAGACACGCAGGATCGGCACCATCGTGCTCGACAAGACGGGGACGGTTACCGAGGGACGCATGCAGCTCGCGGAAGTCAGGCTGCTGAACGGCGCAAGTCGGGCGGACGTCCTTCGGCTCGCGGGTGGCGTCGAAGCGGCGAGCGAGCATCCCATTGCTCAGGCGATCACGCGCGCGGCCCAGGCTGAACTCGGCACGCTGCCTTCCGTCGAACGGTTTCGTAACCGGCCCGGCCGCGGAGTCGTGGGCGTCGTTGAAGGGAAGGAGGTCGAGATCGGGCGCGTCGACGGGCGCATCGAGGTCTCCTGGGACGGACTGCCGCGGGCGACGCTCGCTGTGGGGGACACAGTCAAACCGACCAGCGCGGCCGCGATCACCGAGCTGAAGCAACTCGGCTTGACACCGGTGCTGCTGACGGGCGACTCGCGTGCGGCAGCCGACGACGTCGCGGCAAAGGTCGGCATCGAGCGCGTTCTGGCAGAGGTCTATCCCGACGACAAGATCGCGGAGATCAAACGCCTGCAACGGTCGGGCGAAGTCGTGGCGATGGTGGGCGACGGCATCAACGATGCGCCGGCGCTCGCGCAGGCGGATCTGGGACTGGCGATTGGAACAGGCACGGACGTCGCAATCGAGGCGAGCGACTTGACGCTCGTCTCGGGCGATCTGCGCGCCGCCGCCGATGCGATCCGGCTCGCCCGACGCACGCTGCGGACGATCAAACAGAATCTCTTCTGGGCGTTCGCCTACAACGTCGCCGCGATTCCGCTCGCCGTCGCCGGCCTGCTCAACCCGATCATCGCGGCCGCGGCGATGGCCGCGTCCTCTCTCTTCGTCGTGACCAACAGCCTGCGCCTGAGACGGTTTCAAAGCACCCGGGAGGCCACATGAAGCACGGCTACGACAAGGCGGCGCTCTCGAAGCGCCTGCATCGGATCGAGGGCCAGGTACGCGGGATCGAGCGCATGGTCGACGACGACCGCTACTGCATCGACATCCTCACGCAGATCTCCGCCGTCAACACCGCGCTCGAAAGCCTGGCGTTCAAGGTGCTCGACGACCACGTGAACCACTGCGTCGCCGACGCGCTCGCCTCGGGCGACCCCAAGGCTGCGTCGAAGAAGAGCGAGGAGCTCCTGGCCGCGGTCCAGCGGTTTGCGCGCACACGCTGAGCAGAACCTGAACCGCGCCGCGGTCTCCGCGACGACGCACTGCTTGACCGGCTGCGCGATCGGCGAGGTCGTCGGGATGGCTGTCGCTACTGCGTTCGGCTGGAGCAACGCCGTGCAGATCGTGCTGGCGATCATCCTCGCGTTTGTGTTCGGCTACGCGCTGACGCTGCAGCCGGTGCTGCGTGCGGGAGTTGGCTTCCGTCGGGCCAGCGGCATCGCATTCGCGGCAGACACGCTCTCGATCGCGATCATGGAGGCGGTCGACAACGGCTTCGTCCTCGTCGTTCCCGGGGCGATCGACGCCGGCCTGGGCGACGCGAAGTTCTGGTGGAGCATCGCGCTCGGCTTCGCCATCGCCTTCGGCCCGGCTTGGGCCGCGAACGGCTGGCTCATCGCACGTGGCAAAGGCCACGCCGCGATGCACCGGTACCACTAGACGAGCGGGCGGTCGATCAGGTAGTGCCAGAACTTGCGGAACGTTTTCATGCGCTGAGTCTGTTTCGGTGGATCGCTCAGGGACTGTTCCTAGGTGTAGGGACCTCGGTTCGAGTCACGACCCGACCCAAGCCGGAGCGTAAGCCGGCGCGAAGCGCGGCTTACGCGCAGGCGGACTGATGCGGCGCGCGCACGCGCAGCATGCGCGCGCCGCACGGAAGGAAACAGTCGCCGACCACCAAGGAGCGCGCGGGCTGTGCCCGCGCGCGTTCCCCGCGAAGCGGCGTCCAACAACTGGGGTCTGACCCTCGGGGTCAGACCCCAGCACTCAGTCCGGCTTGCCAGGAGGCCCAGAGGCGGGCGTAGCGCTCGCCCTGCTCGACCAGCTCCTCGTGTGACGCGATCTCGACGAGGCGGCCGTGCTCCATCACCGCCACCCGGTCCGCGCGCTCCGCGGTGGAGAGGCGATGGGCGATCGTGATCACCGTGCGGCCCTGGGCGACGGCGGCCAGCGCACGTTCCACCGTTGCCTCCGTCGCCGGATCGAGGCTCGACGTCGCCTCGTCCAGGACGATCACCGCCGGGTCGGCGAGCGCAACGCGTGCGATGCCGACCAGCTGGCGCTCGCCGGCCGACAGCCGCAGTCCCCGCGTCTGGACGTCGGTCTCGAGCCCGTGCGGCAGCGACTCGAAGCGGTCGAGCGCGCCGATCCTCCGGAGCGCGCGCCGCACGTCGTCGTCCGTCGCGTCGGGACGGGCGAGCCGCACGTTGTCGGCGATCGTGCCGGTGAAGAGATGGCCCTCCTGTGGCAGCAGCACGATCCGCTGCCGGAGCGAGACGAGCGTCGCATCGCGCAGGTCGACGCCACCGAGCTCGATGCGCCCCTCCTGCGGGTCGTACTGGCGCATCAGCAGCTTCGCGACCGTCGACTTCCCTGCGCCGGTCGCGCCGACGAGCGCGATGTGCTCGCCGGGCTCGACCTCGAGCGTCAGGTCGCGCACGACCGGCCGCTTGCGATAGCCGAAGGTGACCTTGCGGAATGCGATCCGCCCCTCCTGCGGCAGCTCGACCGCCTCGGGCTTCTGCGTAATCGCGACAGGCACCTCGAGCAGACCGACGATCTTCGCCAGCGCCGCGAGCCCTTGTCGGAACTCGCCGAGCCATTCCGTGAAGCGCCCGATCGGATCGAAGAGCTGGATCAGGTAGAGGACGAACGCGGTGATCGTCCCGATCGTGATCTCGCCGTTCCGGTACATCGACCCGGCGATGAGCAAGACGACGATGAGGGCACAGGCCTGCGCGAGCGGCAGGAACGCGAACAGGCGGATGTTGACGAACGACGCGCGCCGCCAGGCGTGGATCTGGGCCTGGCTACGTGGCCGGTAGCGCTCGAGCGTCCGCTGCTCGCGCCGGAACGCCTGCACGACGCGCACGCCGGCGAGGCCTTCCTGCAGTGCCGTCAGCGTCTCCGCGACCCGGTCGCGGATCGCGTTGTACGCACGGCCGGCACCGTGATGGAAGCTCCAGCTCGAGGCAATCAGGATCGGCAGCGCGACGAGCGAGATCGCTGCGAGCTTCGGTGACAGGATCAGCAGCGCGACCATCGTCAGCACGATCTGGAGTGCGCTGCCCGAGATCTCTACCAGGGCCTCGCGCACGAGCTCGTTCAGCGACTGCACGTCGGAGGTCAGCCGCGACACGAGCACGCCGGCGCGCTCGCGCTCGAAGAAGCCGAGCGGCAGTGCCTGCAGCTTGTCGAACGCAGCGACGCGGAGCGAATGCAGGAAGCGCTCGCCCGCGGTCGCCGCGAGCAGGATCTGCGTGCGGACGACGAGCGGCTTCAGGCACGCCAGCCCGAGGAAGATCAACGCGGCGACGTTCAGCGGATGCGTGTTGTGCTTCTTGATGCCGGCGTCGACTGCGTAGCGGACGAGGGCAGGCCCGGAGAGCGTGATCAGCGTGGAGGCCATCACCGCCGCAGCGGCGCCCAGATAGCGTGCGCGCACGGGACGCAGTAGCCCGCGGGTCTCGCGCCAGACGGCCGTTGCCGATGCGCGCTCCATCACGCCACCGCCTCGAGCGCGAGCAGTGCGCGATACCGCGCCGAGCCGCGCAGCAGCTCGGCGTGCGTCCCCTGCTCGACGATGCGCCCGTCCTCGAGGACGGCGACGCGGTCCGCCAGCGCGATCGTCGCCGGACGGTGCGCGATCACCAGCGTCGTCCGGCCTTCCATCACGGTCGTCAACGCCGCGCGGATCTCGTGTTCCTTGGTCGCGTCGACGGCGGAGGTCGCATCGTCGAGGACGAGCACGGCCGGGTCGGCCAGGATGGCCCGCGCGATCGCGACGCGCTGCCGCTGGCCGCCGGAGAGCGAGAAGCCACGCTCGCCGAGCACGGTGTCGTAGCCGTCCGGCAGGTCGGCGATGAACTCGGCCGCGCCGGCGAGTTGAGCGGCACGCTTGACGTCCGGGTCCGACGCGTCGGGCCGCGCGAAGCGGATGTTCTCCTTGACGGTGTCGCTGAAGAGGAACGTCTCCTCGAACACGAGCGCGACCGCCTGGCGCACGTCACCGAGCCGAAGCTCGCGGACGTCGTGGCCGTCGAGCAGCACGCGGCCACCGTCAGGGTCGTACAGCCGTGCCAGCAGACCGGCGATCGTGCTCTTACCCGATCCGGTCGGCCCGACGAGCGCGAGCGACTCCCCGGAGGCGACGTGCAGGTCGAGGCGGTCGAGCACCGCATGGCCGTCCTCGTGGCCGAAGCGCACGCCGTCGAGGCGCACGTCGCCGCGCACCGGCCGCGCGAGCTCCACTGGATGCCTGGACTCGCGTAGCTTCGGCTCCGCCTCGAGCACCTCGCTGATGCGTGCGCTCGCCCCGACGGCCTTCTGCAGCGTCGTCACGCGCTGTCCGAGCACGCGCAGCGGCCAGACGAGGTACGCGATGTAGGCGTTGAAGGCGAGGAAGGAACCGACGGTCAGGTCGCCCTGGATCACGCGCCGGCCGCCCAGCCAGAGCACGCCGAGCAGTCCCAGCAGCGGTAGGAACTCGACTATCGGCATGAAGGCGGCGTCGAGGCGGGCGATCGCGAGTGCGCGCTCGACGATCGTCGCGCTGCGCCGGCGGAACTCACCGGCGAGCGGTCGCCCGGCGCCGATCCCTTTCACCACGCGGATGCCGGCAACGGTCTCCTCGACGAGCGTCGCCGCAGCGCCCCAGCTCTCCTGCAGCCGCTCCGTCTGCGCGTGGTAGCGCCTGGAGTACGCCCAGCCCGCAAAGCTGATCAGCGGCAGCGGGATCAGGACGATCAGGGCCAGCTGCCAGTCGATCAGAAGCAGGACGACCGCGACGGCGAAGACGGTCAGGACATAGCCGATCGTGTGGCCGATCGAGTCCATCATTCGCGCCACGTGCTCGGAGTCGGACGACGCGCGGCTCATCAGCTCGCCGGGCCCGACGCGGTCGTGGTACCTCGCGTCGAGGCGCAGCGCGTGAGCGAAGATCGCGTCGCGGACGCGTGCGTCGGAGCGCGCGCGGTTGCGGATCGCGTAGAGGTGGCGGACCGCGCCGGCCGTCATCTCCAGCAGCCCGACGCCCAGCAGCGCTCCCAGCCAGATCAGCAGCGTGTGCTGGTCGCGCTTCAGCACGCCGTGGTCGACGGCGTTCTTGACCATCAAGGGCGCTGCGACCGCGCCAGCCTGCCAGAGGAGCCCGGAAATCGCCGCGCCGACGACGCCCGCGCTCTGCGAGCGGATGACGGCGCGCACGAATCTCCACGCCGCGCGACGTTGCGCGTCGTGTTCCCCCATGGGTCAAAGTATCCCGCGATGTCAAATCCGCGAACCGCGATCGAAGAGCGCTTTCCGCGTCCGTCGGTGATGGGCGTCGTGAACGTGACGCCCGATTCCTTCTCGGACGGGGGCCTGCATCTCGATCCGGACGTCGCCGCTGCTGCGGCGCGGCGGATGGTCGAGGAGGGGGCGGCAGTCGTGGACGTCGGCGGCGAGTCGACGCGGCCGGGCTCGGAAGGCGTCCCGCTCGACGAGGAGCTGCGCCGCGTCGTGCCGGTGCTCGAGCGGCTCGAGGGCGTGCCCATCTCGATCGACACCGCGAAGGCGGAGGTGGCGCGGCGGGCGCTCGGGCTCGGCGCCGAGCTCGTCAACGACGTCACCGCGCTGCGCGGCGACCCGCAGCTGGCCGAGGTCGTCGCCGAATCCGGCGCGTACCTCTGCCTGATGCACATGCAGGGGGAGCCGCGCACGATGCAGGTCGAGCCGACGTACGACGACGTCGTCGGCGAGGTTGCGGCCTTTCTCGAACAGCGCCTGCGCTTCGCGCTCGACGCCGGGATCGCGGAGGAGCGTATCTGCCTGGACCCGGGCATCGGCTTCGGCAAGACGGTCGCCCAGAACTTCGAGCTCGTGCGGCGTCTGCCGGAGCTTGCGGCCCTCGGCCGGCCGATCCTGATCGGCTTCTCGCGCAAGAGCTCGCTCGGGCGCGTGGTCGGCGATGCACAGGCGAAGACCGGACCGCTCTCCGCGAGCGTCGCCGCCGCCGTTGCGGCCTACGACCGCGGCGCGTCGATCCTGCGCGTCCACGACGTGCGCGAGCACGTCGAGGCGCTGACCGTCGCAGCGGCCGTGGTCGGATGATCGTCGAGATCCACGGGCTCGAGCTCTACGGCCGGCACGGCGTCGACGAGGAGGAGCGCAGCGAAGGCCAGACGTTCCTCGTCGACGTCACGCTGCACGTCGCCGAGCCTGCGGCCGACGAGCTCGACGCGACGTTCGACTACCGCCGCGCGCGCGATCTCGTCCGCGCGGTCAACGACCGCCGCAGCTACAAGCTGCTCGAGACGTTCGCAGCGGCCGCCGCCGACGCGCTCACCGCGGAACCGGGGATCGAGCGGGTGAGCGTCACCGTCCGCAAGCCGGGCATCGCCTGGGCGGAGTGGACGGCGGCTACCGTCGAGCGACCGTGAGCCGCAGCGTGTACTCGGCGGCGCGCACGCCGGCGGGCCGGATCTCGACGTAGACGTAGCCCCCGCGTCGCGTGTTGTTGCGGTAGGCCGCCGCGCCGCGTTTGCCGACTGCCAGCGGCCGTGTGTTCTTCGTGCGCGGCGCGCGTGGCAGCACGCTGATCGCGACCGAGCCGCTGGTGCGCGCGTGGAGCACCTGCCGCGCCGGCGCCCACACGCGATAGAGGTCGACCGGGTCCTCGCTGCGGTCGACGTGCGCGGCGACGAAGCCGCCGAGATGTCCCGGAGCCGTCAGCGGTTCCGTCCCGGTCGTGAACAGCCCGTGAGGCTCGATCTCCGCAGGATCCTCGTTCGGCTCCTGGAGATCCCTCGAGGGCGTGCGGAAGGCCAGCGCGCTCGGGATGTTCAGCAGCCCGTAGCCGGAGGCGCTGTCGAAGCCGGGCTCGCCGATGTCCGTCGCCGACCGGCGCATGATCTCGAACAGCTGCGTGTTGTCGAGGTCGGGCCGCGTCGTCCAGACCCACGCCGCGGCCCCTGCAACGAGCGGGGAGGAGAAGCTCGTCCCGGGAACCTCGGTGTAGCCACTCGGCTCGACTCCGAGCGGTTCCGCGACCGGGATGCGCACGCCCGGCGCCACGAGGTCGACCGTCGGGGCCAGCGTGGAGAACGAGGCGACCCGGCCGGTGTCGTTGGTCGCGCCGACGGTGAGGACGTGCGGGTACGCGGCCGGATAGCCCTTGGGGCTTCCCTCCAGGCCCTCGTTGCCCGCTGCGGCCACGACCAGCGAGCCGGAGCGGTACGCGAACATGATCGCGTCCTTCAGGAGCGGGTCGTCGTCCTCGCCGCCGAAGCTCAGGTTGATCACGCCGGGGCCCTGGCGCGCCGCTTCGGCGATCCCCTGGATGGCCGCGCCTTCGTTGAGGATGCCAAACGGGCTCGCATCCCAGACGCGCAGCACCGCCTCCGGGTAGACGCCGACGATCCCGACGCCGTTGTTCGGAGCGGCGATGACGGAGCTGACCTCGGTGCCGTGGTCCTCGTCGTCCTCGGTCGTCGTCTGGCGGTTCATCAGGATCGTGTTCGGCCGCAACGCGAACTCCGGGTGCGTGATGTCGAGACCGGAGTCGACGACGGTGACGGGCTTGCCCGGCCCGGGAGCGTCGACGCGATCCGCGCCGACCACCGGGCGCCACCACTCCGTCGGCACGAGCGGGTCGGTCGCCTCGGCGGCAGCTGCGGTCCGGACGAGCAGTTGCTCGGGCCGGCTCACTCGCGCGACACCCGCGCGGCGGAGCTGGGCGACACCCGCTGGCGGTACGCGCCAGATCCGCAGCTCCCGGACGAGCTCCGTTCCGCCCGCCCGCCTGGCGAGCTCGTCGCCTTTGCCCGGGCGCAGCTGGACGAGGTCGGCGCGCGCCGGGGCGGCGCTGGCGAGCAGGATGGCAGTCACGATCAGGAGACGCCGCGACAAGGCTCTCAGAGTAATCAGGGTTACTACCCTGCGGGTCGTGATCCATGCCTACGTCGGGCTCGGCTCGAACCTCGGAGACCGGGAGGGGACGCTCCGAGCGGCGGTCGGGCGGCTGCGCGGGCTGCCCGGAACCCGGGTCCTGCGCGTGTCCTCGCTCCGGAACACCGAGCCCGTGGGCTACCTCGACCAGCCGCGCTTTCTGAACGGGGTCGTCGAGCTCGAGACCGAGCTCTCGGCCCGCGAGCTGCTCGACGCCCTCCTCGCCCTGGAGCGGGCCTTCGGGCGCGACCGCAGCGGGTCACCTCCCCACGGCCCTCGGACGCTCGACCTCGATCTCCTCCTCTACGGAGAGGAGACGATCGACGCGCCGGGCCTCGAGGTTCCCCATCCGCGCCTGCACGAACGGGGCTTCGTCCTGGAGCCGTTGGCCGAGCTGGACCCGTCCCTCGAAGTCCCTGGAAAAGGGCCCGTGCAGACCTTGATGTCGAGGCTAGACTCAGGGCCATGAGCCACCTCGACGAGCTCGACGAGTTCGAGGCGGAGCTCGAGCTCCGCCTCAAAAGGGAGTACACGGCAGTCTTCGGGATGTTCCGCTACTGCGTCCTGACGCAGGACGCGACCTACCTCTGTAACCGCCTCGACCTGGCGCAGGTCTCGCAACCCAACTACCCCTTCTTCCACGTGCGGATGGAGGACGTGTGGGTGTGGGACAAGAACCGGCCGACGCGGATCATCCCGCGCGCGGAGGTCTGGACGTCGAGCGACGTCACCGTCGAGGAGCTCCGCGGGGAGGGCGAGGAGACGCATCTCACCGCCGAGGCGCTCGCCGAGAAGATCGGCGAGTCCCTCTCCGCCGACGACGACCTTTAGGGGGGCTTGCACTCCGGCGCGCGCCGGAGGATGATCGCCTCGTCCGGCGCAAGGGGTCAGAAGGAGGTCGTCTATGGGTGCGGCCAACAAGGACATCGTTCGGCGTCTAGGAGTCGAGCCGTGGGAAGGCAACCTCGGCGTGATCGACGAGCTCGTGGCGCCTGACTATGTCGGCCACGACCCGTCGCAACCCGACCTGGTCGGGCCCGACGGCGTAAAAGGCTTCATCACGAACTATCTGTCGGCCTTCCCCGACGGGAGGATCACGATCGACGAGCAACTCGCCGAGGGCGATCTCGTCGCAACCCGGTGGACGGGGCGGGGCACGCACCAGGGCGAGCTGATGGGCATTCCGGCGACCGGGAAGCAGGTCACGGTCGCGGGAATCACACTCTCCCGGCTGAAGGACGGGAAAGTCCTGGAGGAATGGTCGAACTGGGACACGCTCGGGATGCTGCAACAGCTCGGCGTCGTCCCCGAGCTCGCCGGCGCCACGACCTAGCGACGCGAGGGGGGCCGCCTCGCGCGGCCCTCCTCCGCACTCTGAACGGGGCATATTCAAGGCGTCGAAATCTGCCGATCGTCTTGGCAGACGCGATGCTCAGCTTCCCGCAACCTCACTTCATGCCGTGCGCCGAGTGCGGCGCGTCCGTCGCGCGTTCGGACACGAGCGGCCACGTCTGCGATCCGGAGCGACGCCTCGACTACGTCCTGTTGCAGCTCCGCGACGAGTGCGCGGAGTTCGACGCGCAGTTGGTGGCGTTTCTCGACACCCCGCAGGGACGTTTCGAGGCGTGGTACGCGTCACGGCGGCGGTAGCGCGTAGGCCGTTTGTGATGATGGCCCGATGCTGCTGGCGATAGACGTCGGGAACACCTCCACCGTCTTCGGACTGTTTGCAGACACGAAGCTGTCCGAGCACTGGCGCATCGCGACCGAGCGGCATAAGAGCGGCGACGAGCTCGGCGCCCTCTACCGGAGCTTCCTCGACCTGGGGCAAGTCGACGGGCTGTGCTTCTCGTCGACCGTGCCGCAGCTCGTCCGCTCCTACCAGGAGTTCGCCGCTCGCTATACCAAGGCGGAGCTGCTCGAGCTTGGGCCCGGCGTCACGACGGGGATTCCGGTGCGCTACGACGACCCGCGCGAGGTCGGCCCGGACCGGATCGCGAACGCCGTGGCCGCGGCCGACCGCTACGGCGCGCCGTGCATCGTCGTCGACTTCGGGACGTCGACGAACTTCGACGTCGTCTCGGCGGACGCCGAGTACGTCGGCGGTGTGCTCGCCCCTGGGATCGAGATCTCGATGGACGCGCTCTTCGCGCGCGCCGCGCGCCTCCGCAAGATCGACTTCATCGAGCCAGAGACCGTGATCGGCAAGACGACCGTCGCCAGCCTGCAATCCGGGCTCGTCTACGGCTTCGCCGGGCAGGTCGACGGCATCGTCGAGGCGATCCGCGGCGAGCTCGGCAGCGAGGCCCAGACGGTGGCGACAGGCGGGCTGGCCGACCTGATCGCGCCGCACGCCAGGACGATCGACCGGGTCGATCCTTTCCTAACGCTGGAGGGTCTCCGGCTCATTTGGGAGCGCAACCGCTAGCCCGGAGCGTCAGGATTCAGGGCGATGGCCCTGGTGTGGGCGGTTCGGTGGACCTGGCTTGCGCTTGCCGTGTTGGCGACGCTCGCGACGCTTGCCCTGCTCGTTTGGAGCCTGCTCGGCCGCCGAAGCACGACCGCCGAGCCGGTACGCAGCGACCGGCGGCGGCCCTCATCGGCCGAGCACGGGGATCCGCGCGAGGCGCTGGCCCTCGTCGGGGACGCGCTCGCGGCGACGCACAACCCGCGCGTGCTGCTGCCGGTGATCCTGGAGGTGATCACGGAGGCGACCGGCGCGCTCGGCGGGCAGATTTTCACGGGCGGCGAGGAGGTGACCTGGATCGGCGAGGTGGGCGGAGAGCGGAAGCCGCTCTCGCTCGGGCTGGGCTTCTCGGCGGAGGGCGAGACGACGCTGCTGCTCTTCCCACCCGACGGCGGCTTCAGCAAGGACACCCGGACGCTTGCGGAGTGGCTCGCGTCCCAGGCGGCGGTGGCGCTCGACAATGCGCGGCTGCACGACATCGTCCAGCGGCAGGCGATCACCGACGACCTGACCGGGCTCGTGAACCGGCGCCGCTTCATCGAGGCGCTCGACGCGGAGATCGAGCGCGCGCGGGGCTTCGATTCCCCCCTTACGATCGTGCTCGCCGACCTCGACAACTTCAAGCAGGTCAACGACGAGTTCGGCCACCACGGCGGTGACGTCGTGTTGCGGGCGTTCGCCGACCTGATCCGCTCTCACGTGCGCGACGTCGACGTGTCCGGACGAATCGGCGGCGAGGAGTTCGCCATCCTCCTGCCCGAGACGGACCGCGCCGGGGCGGCTCGCGTCGCGGAGCGCATGCGCCGGTCGCTGAACACCGTCTCGATCGCGATCTCGGACGAGCGCTCGATCAGGGCCGCGGCGAGCTTCGGCGTCGCCGAGCTGGGGCCGGAGCAGTCCGGGGACGATCTCCTGCGCGTTGCCGATGCGGCGCTCTACCAGGCCAAGGACGAGGGCAAGAACCGGGTCGTTACGGCATCGGAGCTGCCGACGGCATAGCGGAGCGGCGTTTTCGCACCTATGCTGTCTGCTAGAAGGCCGATACTCATGCGCGTGCGAATCTCATTCGATGCGCTGCGGCTGTGCCTGCTCGTCGCGGCGGGCATCACCTCCGGCTATCTCTGGCGTGCAGCCTTCGAGTCGAGCTCGCCCGAGGAACGGCTGGCGGCCACGCCTCGGGTGATCCAACCGGCGCCGGCGCCTCCGGTGGTGCGCATTCCTCCGAGTCAGGTGACGCCGCGCCAGCGGCCTACGGCCGCTCACCGCGTCGTGAGGCCGGCGTCCGCGCGTCAGGTCGCACGCGGCTCGGCGACGCTGATCTCCAGGCCGGTCGCGACTCCGCCGAAGCCGCAGCCGGCGTCGACCCCGCCGAAGCCGACGCCGACCTCCCCGCCCCCGACGCCGCCTCCCTCGACGCCGCCGCCCACCACCACGCCGCCGGCGCCGACCCCGCCGACCACACCGACGACCGCGGCTGTGACGCAGGTCGCGGCCGCGCCTCCGCCCACGCCGCCGACGACCTCGGCGACCAAGGACGATGACGGCTCACGACCTGGCTGGGGCAAGGGCGACCAGAACCACGACCACACCGGCCCCGGCAAGCCTTAGCTAACTACCCTCCGCCGTAGATCGAGATCGGCATCGAGTCGAGCAGGATCTCGTCCGCTGGATTCGGCAGCTCGGCCTCTAGGCGCTCGACGAGCTCGGCCGCTCCCGGCGCGGCCGCGAGCAGGCGGATGACCACGTCCTCCGTCGACTCGACCTGCACGAGCTCCTGCTTGAACGGCCTCGGGAAGCGCCCCCGCCCGAGGTACCAGCCGTAGAACTTCTTCAGGAACCCGGAGGCGCGTCGCTCGCCCAGCTCGCGGACCGTTTCGCGCACGAAGACGATCAGCTCCGCTGCGACCTCCTCGCGTGACGGCTCTGTGGCGCCGCCGTCCACGATCTCGCTCAGCGCCCAGGGATTGCCCTGCGCCGCGCGGCCGACCATCACCGCCGCCGCGCCGGTCGTCGCGAGCACGGTCTGCGCGCGGGCGCGCGAGGTGATGTCTCCGGACGCGATGACCGGGACGTCGACGCGCTCCACGAGCTCGGCGGTGAGCGAGTGGTCGGCCTCGCCGGTGTACATCTGTCTGGCCGAACGCGGGTGCAGGGTCAGCGTGGCGGCGCCGGCCTCGACGAGCCGCGGCCCGACCGTGAGGCAGGCGCGCGACCCGTTCTCGAGCCCGCGCCGCATCTTCACCGAGACCGGGACGTCGGCGGCCTCCGCGACCGCGGAGACGATCGCGCAGGCGCGTTCCGGGTCATCGAGCAGCGTCGCGCCGGCTCCCGTCTTCGTCACCTTGCGGACGGGGCAGCCGAAGTTGATGTCGACGATGTCGGCGCCGGCCGCGACGACCATCCGTGCGGCCTCTGCCATGACGGACGGCTCGGAGCCGAAGATCTGGATCGCCAGGGGATGCTCGTCCCGGGCCACCCGCAGGTAGCCGAGCGTCCGCTCGTTGCGGTGCTCGAGCCCGGCGCAGCTGACCATCTCCGAGCAGACGAGCCCGGCTCCGTAGCGGCGGCCCTGGCGCCGGAAGGCCTGGACGCTGACCCCGGCCATGGGCGCCAGAACGAGCCGGGTCGGGATCTCGACGTCCCGAATCCACCAGGATTGGCGAAGATCTACCTGCATAGAGCGGGAAATGGTAGCCGGGGACCCTGTTGACGGGCTCCGGCCGTATAGCTACTATTCGCGCCCGCGACGGCGCCTCTAGCGCCGCGTTTTTTCGTAAGAAGGGGTGTACGCACGTGAAGGAAGTCATCCTCACATCTGAGGGCTACGAGAAGCTGAAGCACGAGATCGAGGAGCTCTCGACGACCAAGCGTCGTGAAGTGGCCGAGCGAATCCGCGTGGCGCGCGAGTTCGGCGACATCGCGGAGAACGCCGAGTACGACGACGCCAAGAACGAGCAGATGCTGCTCGAGCACCGGATCGCGACACTCGAGGAGCGCCTGCGGGACGCGCGCGTCATCTCCAAGAAGGACATCGCCAAGGACGTCGTGTCCGTCGGCTCGAAGGTGAAGCTGCGGGACGTCGCCGCGAAGGAGACGATCGAGTACCGCATCGTCGGCTCGGCGGAGGCGAACCCGGCTGAGAACAAGCTCTCGAACGAGTCGCCCGTCGGCAAGGCCATCATGGGCCATAAGAAGGGCGAGACCGTCGAGGTCACCGCTCCGCGCGGCACGCTCAAGTTCAAGATCCTCGAGATCAAAGCGGCCTAACCGAAGAAAGTCCGGCGCGCTGCGCGCGCCATGATGACTTTCTTCGGATGCTGCCCTAGAGCCTTTGCGTGCCGAGGCGAGCCCCGCCTCGGGGGCGACGGCTAGCCTTCTCGCGTGTTCGAGCGGTTCACCGAACCCGCGCGCCAGGTTGTTGTGCTCGCGCAGGACGAAGCTCGGGCGCTTAGCCACAACTACATCGGTACAGAGCACATCCTGCTCGGACTGTTGCGCGAGCAGGAGGGTCTCGCGGCCCGTGTGCTCGTGTCACTCGACGTCACACTCGATGGTGTTCGCGATCAAGTTGCGCGGATCGTCGGGCAGGGCGACGAGCTCCTGACGGGCCAGATCCCTTTCACACCCCGGGCGAAGAAGGTCCTGGAGCTTTCGCTGCGTGAGGCCCTCGCCCTTGGTCACAACTACATCGGGACCGAGCATCTGCTGCTCGGTCTGATCAGCGAGGGCGAGGGCGTCGCCCTCCGAATTCTGCTCGACCTCGGCGCAGACGGCGAAACGGTTCGGACGTCAGTCGTGGACGCGCTGAGCGGTGCGCCCGCGCCGACGCGGTACGAGCCGCAGTCGCCGCCGATCTCGCAGGAGGTCGTCGAGGAGCTACGACGTCTCGAGAAGGAGAAGGGAACTGCGCTCGACGAAAATCGCTTCGACGACGCTGCAAGCCTCCGAGACCGGGAGCGCAGGCTGTTGCATGCCGCTCGCGAGCTCGAGCGCGCCTGGAGGAACGAGCCGCCGCCTCCGCCGAAGCCGCGACTGGAACTGCGTGGGCGTCGGGCGCAACCGCCGCCGGTCCGATCGAGGCGAATGCCGCGTCGCATTTCTTCGTACGACCCGGAGCCTGTGCGTCCGGGTCCCACTCCGGCGCTCGTCATCGGTTGGGCGTTGTTTGGCCTGTCGCTTGGGATTGGCATCCTGATCGGCTGGGCGATCTGGGGTTAGGTTGTGCAGATGCTCGAACGGCTGAAGAGACTGTTCCGCGCGCGTGGGCCGGAGATCGAGTACGAACGCCAGGGCGAACCGGAGAGCACGCTCTTGCCGACGGGCCCGCTGACCGGCACGACGCCGACGATCGCGCCGCGAGACGAGGTCGCTCCCGACGCAACGACGAACGACGACGAGCGTTCGTAAGCCGCTCGTCCTCTGCTACCACGCGGTGTCTGCGACGTGGGAGCACCGCATGTCGATTCGCCCTGACCTGTTGTTGGGCCAGGTACGGCTGCTTGCCAGGTTCCGGCAGGTGCGCGCGACTTTCGATGATGCGTTCCGGAATGCGGCGACGGTCTTCCCGGCGCTCGAACAGCTCGGTGTGCCGATCCAGATCTTCGTTTGCACCGGGCATGCAAAAAGCGGCGCGCCGCTGACGATTCCGGAGTTCGAAGGCGACGATCCCGAGCAGCTCGCCACAATGACCTGGGACGACCTCCGTGCCCACGCGGCGCGTGGCGTCAAGATCGGCTCGCACGGCGTTTCGCATGCGCATCTGACCCGTCTTACAGACGATGAGGTCCGCCGAGAGCTCCGCGACTCGCAGCAGGCGGTCGAGGACGAGCTCGCCCGGCCGTGCCCTGAGTTCGCATATCCATACGGCGAGTACGACGAGCGCGTGCGCGGACTCGTGCGTGCCGCCGGCTACGAGCGGGCCTACGGCCTGCGCGAGGGCGGCAGTGGCCCGTTCGCGCTCCATCGCCTCGACCTCTATAGGCGGCACAGTCCTGTAAGGGCTCTGCTTAGGCTCTACCTGTGACGCCGAAGCGCTTCCCCGACACGGTCGCCATCGCCGGGGTGCGCGAGGCGGCGGAACGGATCGATCCGGGGGCGGAGGCCGATGACGTCGTCCGGGTGGCCGGACGCGTCCTTGCCCGCCGAGAGATGGGCAAGCTCGTCTTCCTCGACCTCGTCGACCGCAGCGCGCGCATCCAGCTTCTCTGCGACACGTCACGAACCGGCGCCGTCGACGTCGATCTCGGCGACATCGTCGGCGTGACGGGCCGGCCCGCAAAGGCGCGACGCGGGGAACCCTCGATCGCCGTCGAAGAGCTCGTCCTGCTCGGAAAGATTCGCAGCCCTCTGCCCGACACGTTTCACGGGATCACCGACACGGAGGTCCGCTACCGGAAGCGCTACCTCGACCTGCTGATGAACGAGGAGTCGCGGCGCGACACGATGATCCGCACGCGGATGATCGGCGCCATCCGCGCGTACCTCGACGGCGAGGGCTTCCTCGAGGTCGAGACGCCGATTCTGCAGCCGCGCTACGGCGGCGCGTTCGCCGAGCCCTTCGTGACTCACTCGGACTATCTCGACCAGGACGTCTACCTGCGCATCGCCGACGAGCTCTACCTCAAGCGGCTGATCGTCGGCGGGCTCGAGAAGGTGTACGAGCTGGCGAAGGACTTCCGCAACGAAGGCGTGTCGTACAAGCACTCGCCCGAGTTCACGCAGCTCGAGTGGTACGAGGCGTACGCCGACTACCGCGACACGATGGAGCGCACGGAGACGCTGGTCGCGCGGGCTGCCGACTCGGCGATTGGCACGACGAAGGTCACGTTCCGCGGGCACGAGGTCGACCTGGAGCCGCCCTGGCAGCGTGTGAGCTTCGTGGACGCGCTGGAGCAGAGCAACGCCTGGTCACGCGACCCGGACGAGCTGCGCGCGAAGCTCGACGCGGCCGGGGTCGACACGAGCCACGACAAGACGTGGGCTCAGCTCGTCGACCACGCCTATTCGCAGTTCGTCGAGCCTGAGCTGATCCAGCCCACGTTCGTCCACGACTGGCCGATCGAGACATCGCCGTTCGCGCGCAGGACGGATGAGGATCCGACCATCGTCGAGCGCTTCGAATGCGTCGTCAGCGGGATGGAGTTCGCGAACGCCTTCAGCGAGCTCAACGACAGCGTCGAGCAGGCGGAGCGGTTCGAGATGCAGGCCGGCGAGCGGGCGGCTGGGGACGTGACGGCCGAGGAGGGAGATCCCGACTTCGTCGAGGCGATGTCGTACGGCATGCCCCCGACGGGCGGTTGCGGGATCGGGATGGACCGGCTCGCGATGGTGCTGACGGGACGCGACACGATCCGCGACGTGATCCTGTTCCCGGCGCTGCGGCAACACGAGCCGTGAAAGCCTTGCTCGCCCTCGCGGCGGGTGTGCTGGCGGGCCTCGTCGCCGGCGCGATCTGGACATGGGTGCAGGCGGATCGCTATCGCGCGGACGCCCGCGTGCTCGTGCGTCCCCCGAGCAGCCGCATCGTTCCCGCGGTCGAGGCGCTTGCGGAAAGCAGCCTCGTCGAGGCGAACGTCGCACAGACGTTGCACCTGTCCTCGCCGCCCAACGTCTCGGCGGCGATCGGCAAAGGCGGTGTGCTGACTGTCTCGGTCGAGGCCGGTAGCCGCGAGCGGGCGCGGCAAATCGACGCCGAGGCCGTCGTGATCCTGACGCAGAAGGTCGACCAGCGCTTCGGGGTCTCACCGGGGGTGACGACGACGCTGCTCGACCCGGCGCACGCGGCCGAGCAGACGAGCCCGACACCCGGTCGCAACTTTCTCGTCGCGGGACTGATCGGGCTGGCGGCTGGCCTCCTCACCGCCTTCGCCTTGCGCGGCGCACGCCGTCCCGTCGCGAGCGGCGATCCTGGCATCGAGCCACGCCTGCGCGCGCGGATCGACGAGGTCGCGAAGCGAGAGCGCGCGCTGGCGCGGCGGGCGGGCGAGCTCGCCGCGCGCGAACAGGAACTGGACTGCAGGCAGGAAGAGCTTGCCGCCGCCGCCTCGCGGCCGAGCCCGAGCGACCAGGGGGTTGCGCGCCGGGAGCAGGAGCTGGGGAGGCGGCAGCAAGAGCTCGAGCGGCGAATCGCCGACCAGCAGCGAGGCCTCGAGCAACGCGCAGCCGATCTCTCCGCCCGCGAAGCCGAGCTCCAGGCGGCAGCCGCCACGCCTGAGCCTGCGCCGGAGCCCGAGGTGCCGCCTGCCCGAGCCTCACGGCTCGGTTGGGACTTGCAGGTTCTCGAGAAGCTCGTCCGGCAGCAGGAGGGGACGGCGGACCCCGCCGACCTGGACGAGTGGTCCGCGTACCTCTTCTTCCTCCGAGAGCATGCGGATCACGACGGCATGCTTCCCCCGTCGTTCGATGCGCTCATCGCGGACGTGTTCGGGAAGATCCCCGGCGTCCTCTGGCACGGCGACCCAGGCGAGGCGTAGTGGGTTAGAGCCGCGCTCCGGCGATCCGGAGCGCGGCTTCCCCCAGGCCTTTCAGCCCGTGACGGGCGGTGTGAAGACTCCGACCACCCCGATGCGCTGTCTGGTACAGGTCGCGTGCGACGGCACGCGGACCTGCAGGATGCCCGGCTGCCGCGCCGTGATCACGAACCTCGCGACACCCGAAGCATTCGTCGTCGCCCGCTTCGTCAAGCCCTTGCCCGTGAGCACGACCCGGACGCCGGCAACAGGCTTACCGGCCTCTCGCACCGTGACTCGGAGCACCGTGTGCCGTCCAACCGTCAGGGACCGCGGCGTCACCCGCAACGCGTAGCAGACGGAGGGCGGTGTGAAGGCGCCCTGCACGAGCGTCGACGCCGACGCAGTGTTGTCCGCTGGGTCGTGTTCGGCCTCGCGGCCGGCGACCACAGCTGTGTTCGTGATCGTGCCCGGCGCCGTCGGCCGTACCACGATCGTGATCGTCACGAGCTCGTTGAACGCCACCGTGCCGATGTTGCACGTGATCGCCACCGAGCCCGAGCACGAGCCCTTCGTCGAGACAACCGACACGAGCGTGACCTCCGACGGGAGCGAATCCGTGACGACGACGCCGTTCGCGGTGTCGCCCTTCTTGTTCGTCACCGTCAGCGTGTAGGTCAGCAGCCCGCCGACCGAGACAGGATCCGGTGTGTCGGTCTTGGTGATCGCCAGGTTGATCAGGGGCGGACCTGTCGGAGGCGGCGGCGGAGCGATGTCGTTGTTCGTGACCGTGCAGGTCGCGGTGTCTCCGAAGTGCAAGAGCGTGCCGCTGCAGCCGTCCGACTTCGACGCCGTGTAACCACTCACGGCTGCCTCGTTCACCGCATACGGACCGGGCTGCAGCGTGACGACCGTGCCTGCCTCCGCTCCCGGGAACGAGGCCGGGCTCGGGTTCACGCCGCTGACGGTCAGGGTGAAGTCGCCGGCACTCTTCGTGCCGCCCTCGTCGTTGACGACGTGCTTGATCACCGTCAGCTTGGGTGCTGCCTTGAGCGTGTTGGTGATCGTGCAGGTGGCGGTGTCGCCGAAGTGGGCGAGGGTGCCGGAGCAGCCTTCGCTGGACGTGGTGGTGTAGTTGGCGAGGTCGGTGGTGCCGGCGGCGCCTTCTGTGATCGTGTAGGCCTGGCCGGCGGTGACGGTGACATCGGTGCTGTCGCCGCAGTCGAGCGGGTCGCCGACGTTGCTGCCGTTGCGCTTGACCTGGAAGCGGTCGCCGGCTGCGGCTTTGCCGTTCGGGCAGGCCTTGGTGACGGTCACCTTCGGCGCTGCTTTGAGCGTGTTGGTGATCGTGCAGCTGGCGGTGTCGCCGAAGTGGGCGAGGGTGCCGGAGCAGCCCGCGCTGAGCGTGCTGTCGTAGTTGGCGAGGTCGGTCGTCCCGGCCGCACCCTCCGTGATCGCATAGGCGGCACCGACTGTGACGGGAACATCCAGGCTGCCGCCACAGTCGAGCGGATCGCCTACGGCGGACCCGTCGCGCTTCATCTGGAAGCGATCCGACGAGCTCGCCTTTCCGCTCGGGCACGACTTGGTGACCGTCACCTTCGGTGCCGCCTTGAGCGTGTTGGTGATCGTGCAGCTGGCGGTGTCGCCGAAGTGGGCGAGGGTGCCGGAGCAGCCCGCGCTCAAGGTCGTGTTGTAGTTGGCGAGGTCGGTCGTGCCGGCCGCGTCCTCCGTGATCGCGTACGGAGCGCCCGCGTCGACGTTCGTGTCCAGGCTGTCGCCGCAGTCGAGCGGATCCCCAACGGGCGCGCCGTCGAGCTTCGCCTGGAACCGGTCAGTCGAGCTCGCCTTCCCGGCCGGGCACGACTTCGTCACGGTCAGCTTGGGTGCTGCCTTGAGCGTGTTGGTGATCGTGCACTCGGCCGTGTCGCCGAAGTGGGCGAGGGTGCCGGAGCAGCCTTCGCTCAACGTGGTGGTGTAGTTGGCGAGGTCGGTGGTGCCGGCTGCGCCTTCGCTGATCGCATAGGCCTGGCCGGCGGTGACGGTGACATCGGTGCTGTCGCCGCAGTCGAGCGGGTTGCCGGCGTTGCTGCCGTTGCGCTTGACCTGGAAGCGGTCGCCGGCTGCGGCTTTGCCGTTCGGGCAAGCCTTCGTGACCGTTACCTTCGGTGCCGCCTTGAGCGTGTTGGTGATCGTGCAGGTGGCGGTGTCGCCGAAGTGGGCGAGGGTGCCGGAGCAGCCCGCGCTGAGCGTGCTGTCGTAGTTGGCGAGGTCGGTCGTCCCGGCCGCACCCTCCGTGATCGCGTACGCGACGCCTGCGCTGAGGGTGACGTCGAGGCTCCCGCCGCAGGCGAGCGCGGTGCCGACGTCGGTGCCGTCGCGCTTGACCTGGAAGCGGTCACCGGCTCCGGCAGGTCCACCTGGGCACGACTTCGTGACGGTGACCTTCGGTGCCGCCTTGAGCGTGTTGGTGATCGTGCAGGCGGCGGTGTCGCCGAAGTGGGCGAGGGTGCCGGAGCAGCCCGCGCTCAAGGTCGTGTTGTAGTTGGCGAGATCGGTCGTGCCGGCCGCACCCTCGCTGATCGCATAGGCCTGGCCGGCCGCGACGGTGACGTCGAGGCTGCCGCCGCAGGCCAGCGGGTCGCCGACATTGGTGCCGTCCCGCTTCACCTGGAAGCGATCACCGGCAGCGGCGGGGCCGCCGGGGCACGACTTCGTGACCGTCACCTTGGGCGCGGTCTTGAGGGCGTTGGTGATCGTGCAGCTCGCCGTGTCGCCGAAGTGCGCGAGCGTGCCCGAGCAGCCGACACTGGTCGACGACGTGTAGTTCGAGAGGTCCGTCGTCCCGGCGGCGCCCTCCGTGATGGCGTACGCCTGGCCGGCGGTGACCGGGACGTCGAGGCTGCCGCCGCAGGCGAACGCGTCGCCGACGTTGGTGCCGTCCCGCTTCACCTGGAAGCGATCGCCCGAGCCCGCGGGCCCGTCGGGGCACGCTTTCGTGACCGTCACCTTCGGTGCGGCTTTCAGCGTGTTCGTGATCGTGCACGCAGCGGTGCCGCCGAACGAGAGCGTGCCGGAGCAGCCGGCGCTCAGCGACGAGTTGTAGTTCGCGAAATCGGTCGTGCCAGCCGCAGCCTCGGTGATCGTGTACGCCTGGCCGGGCGTGGGATTGACGTCCAGGCTGCCACCGCAGGTGAGGGCAGTGCCGACATTGGAGCCGTTCAGCTGCACCTGGAAGCGGTCGCCGGCGTTGGCGGGCCCGTTCGGGCAGGACTTGGTCACGGTCACCTTCGGCGGTGCCGTGAGCTTGTTCTTGAAGGTGCAGGCCGCGTTGGTCGCAGTTGTGCCTGCCGCGACTGTCGCCGTGGCGGTGCTGCCCGAGAAGACGCAGTTGGTGCCCGTGCCCGAATCGAAGGTGTAGCCGGGGTGGGCGAGGTTGCTGCTCTCGGTGATCGTGTGCGCGCCGTCGCTGACGCCGGTGAACGTCACCTGGCCGCTGGCATCGATCGGGGTACACGTTCCGGAGTCGAGCGTGAAGCAGTACTCACCGGCGTCGGCAGCCACGAATGTGCCCGTGCCGCGGTCGACGAGCTTCGTCACGGTGATGTTCGGGAGCTCGATGATCTGGTTGGCCGGAACGGGGACGTTCTGCTGTCCCGTCTGCGAGACGCCGTCGAGCGGGCTCAGGCGGCTGTGTTGCGACGAGCCGTTGCACTCGCCCGCCTCCTGCGAAAGCTTGAGCTGGTAGTTGACGACCGCTTCTCCGGCCGCCGCAAACGACACGTTGAGCGTCACGACCCACTCGCCGTTCGAGGTGCCGAAGCTGTCGGCCGTGGGACCGCTCGCGATCCCGACGATGGGTGACGCTCCGGAGACGTTGTCGATCGAGCCGAGGACGAAATAGTTGTCGAAGAAGAGGCAGTCCCCGTCGTCGCCGGTGAAGCGGACCTGCATCTGATTCGGACCGGGCGCCGCATCGTCGCTCGCGAGCGTGAAGCGGAAGTTGATCGTGTCGCCTTCCTTGTATTGCGTGATGTTCCCGGACGTGTAGGTGCCGTTGCTGCGCTGCCCTTCGTGCTGCTTCGCCGTGATGCTGGTCCCGGCAGCCGCGAGCCGACGGGTCATGTCCTTGCCGAACGGCATTGCAGCCGACGAGCTGACGGCCAGCACCGCGATCGCGCTCAACGCCACCACAACTCCGGCTCGTCTGCGCAGCGACGTTCGCCGGTTCCGCTTCGTTTCGGTCATTCGAGTGTCCCCTCGCCCTCTCGAGTTGGTCACGGCACCGTGGTGCCGGGACGTCCGCATCTCCCCGCGCTCTTGATAGCGGCGGATCCGAGTGAGGAAGGCTGGCGGGAGGGCTAGTTCGTCTAGGTCGTTCGGCGAAAGACCTCACTTGCAAGCGGGAAAGGTCACTCGATCGAGTGAGGACACGCCGCCGGGGGTAGGCCGATGAACGAGCGACCCACCTCGAACTACGCCGCCTCGCCGGGAGCCCACCGTGCCCAAGCTCAGCGCGCGAGTACTCGCCGCAGTGCTCGCTATCCCCACCTTGTTCGCCGCCGCGCCCACGGTCGCAGCCGCGGCCTGTGGCACGAGCGGGTACGCCTACGCCGGCGTCGGGTCGTCGTCCCGGGCCTTCGGGATCGCAACACGGCTGATGACGGCGACCACTCCCGAGGTGCTGAACGGCCACGTCGCGGGCTGGGTGGGGGTCGGCGGGCCGGGTGCGGGACCGAACGGCACCGACGAATGGATCCAGGTCGGGTTCAGCGCTTTTCCCGGCAGCTCGTTCAGCAGCCTCTACTACGAGGTTGCACAGCCCCACCAGGCTCCCCGCTACTACGAGATTGCGTCAGGGCTCCCGCCGGGCGCGACGAGCAAGGTCGCAGTGGTGGAGCTCGCCGGCCGCAGCGCCTGGTGGCGCGTCTGGGTCGACGATCACGCGGTCGGGCAACCGGTTTATCTCCCGGGCAGCCACGGCGCCTGGCGGCCGCTTGCGACCACGGAGACGTGGGGCGCCGGCTCGAACGTGTGCAACCGCTTCCGCTACCGGTTTGGGTCGGTCAGCGTCGCCACGCGACCGGGCGGGGGCTGGCAGCCGCTACGCAGTCACTACACGTTTCAGGACCACGGTTACCGCATCAAGCGCATCGCCGCCGCGACGTTCATCGCCGGCATCGTGTAGTTCGCGCTAGCGCGCGACGATGGAGATCGGCGTTCCGAGCGGCGCCAGGCGCTTCAGTTGCAGAGCGGTTGCGTTGGACACGCGGACGCATCCGTGGGACACGGCCTTGCCGAGGAGCCAGGGCTTGCTCGTGCCGTGGATGCCGACAACGCCTCCGCCGGGCCACTCTGTGAGCCTCGAGTACGCGCTCGTCTCGAGCGCGAAGACACCCAGGAATGGGTCGTCCGGGTGGAAGCGGGCCGTCACGTAGAACTCCCCGAGCGGCGTCTCGCGTCCGGGTGCCCCGACCGCGACCTTCGCCGTCAGAACTCGTCGAGCGCCGCGGAAAACCTCGATGACTTTGCGGGCGCGGTGCACGACGATGCGGTTGTGCACCGGTCGCAGCGCGACCGCGCCGGCGGGGATCCAACCGGTCGTCCCGTTGGGGCGCATGGGCAGGTTGAGGTGGAACCAGGTGCGTCCGTCTGCGCCGACGGCCTGCCCGGTCGCCAGCACGATCTGGCGTCGGTAGTCGCTCCGGAACTGGTGCAGCTGCCGCACCGCACGCGCGGCCCGATCCGGAGCCGCACGGGCGGCTACTTGTGAGGGCAGCAACTCTCCCGCGGCCGGGTACGCAGCCAGAGAACGCGGCGCGGCGACTGTGTCGGCCGGAGTCGGCATCGCGCATGAGAGCGACGCTGCTCCGACGAGCAGGATGAGCCAGACCCTTCGCATCTGCATCGCAATATAGGACGATCTCCGGAATTCGCCGCCTTAGCCGAGGCGAAGACGTCGCCGCAACGGCGACCGGCGCGGCAGCTTCGCGGGAACCGGCGGCAACCCGCGGCTGTCGGTCACGCCGAACAGCGACCCAACGAGCCCGAGCGAGAGCTCGCGAATCTCGGCCGCAGTCTCGCGGTAGACCTTCCAGGGCGCGCCGAGTGGATCGGCCATGTTGTCCGCAGCCCGCGCCGGGCTCTCCGATCCCCGGAGTGAGTCCGCTTCCTCGACCATGGCTCGGGCACGTGTCATCAACTCGCGTCCACTCGGCTGCGCCACGAGCTCGATCAGCCGGACGAAGTGTCGCATCGTGAACGAGCGCTCACGCGGCGCACCGCCATCCACGACGGCCTCGTGAACGTGTGTCTCGTCGAAGCCGAGCACGAGGTCCAGGTCGCCGAGCGCCGCGCCGTGCACGCAGCGCGTTCGGTGCGCTGTGAGATCGACGGCGCATGCGCGCGCAATCTCGATCGCCTCCGGAAGTGCCGGTGAGCTGTGCAGCTCCAGCGTTCCGTACGACTGCGTCGTGACCGGGAGCCCGAGCGACAGCCGCCGGACAAACGTTTCCGCGAGCGGGCTGCGGAAGCGGTTGCCGGTACAGATGAATGCGATCGCGAACGTGCCGGCAGCCTAGTGAGCGAGCACCTCGGCCGGTTTGCGATAACGGCCGTCGACCCAGAGCCTCTGCACGAGCACCGCCTCGTCGACGGTCGCGACGACCACGCCGGCATCCGTGACCGTTTGCGCGGCTCCCGGTGGCCCGGTCGAGGCCACCCCGGCTCCTTGCGCCTTCGCGATGCCGACCTCCTGTCCGGCCAGACGCGCCAGCGGATGCGGCCACGGCGAGGGGAAAGGCGCGTAGTCGGCGGCCCGAACGAACCGCAGGATCTCAGCGAGTGGGACGGCCCAGTCGATGCGACCCTGAGCGGGTGGGCCTGCCGGGAAGTACCTGCGGAGAGCTCGGTCCTGTTCGTGCCGCGGGATGCGCGCCGCGTTCTCCATCGCCGTTTGCACGAGCTTCACGACCAGCGGAACGCCTCTCCGCACGCACTTGCCGCTGACCGAGAGCCCCGTCTCGTCATCAGTGAGCCCGAAACGGTCCATCCAGGCCACCGGGCCCGTGTCGATGCCCTCGTCCATCCAATGGAGCGTCACTCCGTGCTCCTGCTCACCGTTGTAGACGGCCCAGCTCGGCACGTTCAAGCCGGCATAGTGCGGCAGCGGCCCCGGATGGAGGTTGAAGCTCCCGATCGCGGGCGCGGCGACGACGTCCGGATGAACGACGAAGAGCGAATGCACGTTGATCAGAAGGTCGACTCCGGCCTGCAGTAGCCGGGCGGCGAATGCGCTCGAGCGAACCAGCTCGGCCGGCCAGGTCTCGAGCCCGAGCTTGCGGGCGGCCTCCCGGACGAGCGGCCGCGCCTCGCTGGTCAGGACTGCGGCCACTTCGACTCCGGGTCGCAGCGCGACGAGCTCGTGCAGTGCCTGGACGCCGGCGGATTCCTCGGCGACAACGGCGACGCGCAGGCGCTTCGGCACGCGTCAGTCGGCCGAGGGCTCGATCGGCGTCAGCCGGCGGTAGAACTCCTTGATCGGCGTGTCGAGGCCGAGTGGCACGCCGCAGCGCGCGATCGGTTTCGCCGGATTGCCCTGCACCATCGTCAGCGGCGCGACGGAGCGCGTCACGACGCTGCCGGCGGTCACGACGGCCCCCGCGCCGATCGTGACGTTCGGCATGATCACCGCGCTCGGCCCGATGAAGACGTCGTCCTCGATGCGCACAGACACTCGCTCGTCGAGCGCGCCACGACTCGTCTCACGGTTCCGGCCGTGGTGCGCGAAGTGAGCGAGAATCAGGACCCTGATTCCGATCGCGACCCGGTTGCCGATCACGACGCGATGCGGGTAGGACGGCTCGATCAAGGTGTCGAAGCCGATCCAGGTCTGCTCCCCGATCTCGACGCCGCGGAGGCGATGGAGCAAGACCCGCGTCGAGTCTCCACCGGGCGCGTAGAGCGCGAGAACCTGCAGCGCGCGATTGCGGATCCCCGCGACGTGCTTCTTCACGAGTGGCTCTTTCTCTCGACGTATTCCGAGAGCACCCCGACCTTGGTCAGGTCGTCCGCGGGCAATTCGTCGAAGTCGAACTCGACGGCGAAGCGCTGCTCGAGCATGACGATCATCTCGACCACGCCGAACGAGTCAATCACGCCCTCGAGCAGCAGATCGAAGGAAGCCGGCACGTCCGACGGTGTCAGCCCCTTGGCCGCCAACTGCTCGACCACCCGATCGAGGATCGCGTCTCGCACGATCTGGGCAGTCGCGGGAGACATCATTCGGACTCGAGCAGCGCGATCAGGGCGTTGCGGTCGTGCTTGCCGTTTGCGTTCAGCGGCAGCTCCGGCAGCAGCCGCAGCTCACGCGGAACCATGTAGTCCGGAAGGCGCGCCGCCAGGGCCTGCCGCACAGCGACCCGATCGAGTGCGTGCCCGGCGACGAAGGCGACGATCCCGGCTGCTCCGGATGGGGTTCGCGGCCAGCCGATCGCAGCCGCGTCCGCACCGGTCTCCTCACGCACGGCGGCTTCGACCTCGCCGAGCTCGACGCGGTGTCCAAGCACCTTGATCTGGCTGTCCTTCCTGCCGAGGTACTCGAGCGGCGCCCCCGGCGCGCGCTCGACGACGCGGTCACCGGTCCGGTACCACGGGCCCGAGCCGTCCTCGGTCAGGAAAGCGGCGGCCGTGGCCGCCTCGTCGTCGAGATAGCCGGAGACGACTTGAGGTCCGGAGAGCAGCAGCTCTCCGTCGACCACTCTCGTCACGGTCTCGCCGAGTGGTCTCCCGATCGGCACGAGCCCGTTTGCCCCGGCCGCGGAGGCCCGGTCCCACCGCTGTACCGTGCAGGCGATCGTCGCTTCGGTCGGGCCGTACAGATTCTCGACGACCGAGTTGGGTGCCGCCTCCGCCCATGCGGTTGCAAGGTCGGCGGGCAGCGCCTCGCCGCAGAAGAGTGTCAGGCGGAGGGTCGGAAACGCCGCCGGCTTCAACGCCCCGAGGCGTCGCATGAGCATCGCGACGGACGGGACCGAGAACCAGACCGTCAGGCCTGCGTCACGGACGAAGCCCGACGGCTCGAGTCGCTGCCCGTCGGCAGGGACGCACACGCACGAACCGTGCTCCCAGGCGACGAAGAGGTCGAAGACGGACAGGTCGAACGTGAGGTCGAACAGCTGCGACAGTCGATCGGTCTCGTCTAGGTCGTAGCGATCGCCAACGGCGGCGAGGAAGGCGCAAACGTTGGCATGCGTGACGAGGACGCCTTTCGGACGCCCGGTGCTTCCCGACGTGAACAACAGATAGGCGGGATCGCCCGGAGCTGCGGCCGGCAGGGACCGCGGCGGCTGAGCCTCATCCACGTCAGGTGCGAGCACCAGACGCGGCGGCTTCGCCAGTCCGGCGAGCACCTGACGAGCCTCCTCGTACGAGTGCTTGTCGGCGACGACCACACGGCAAGCAGCACGCTCGAGAATCTCGCGGTTGCGTGCCGCCGGGTAGCGCGGGTTCAGCGGGACGTAACCGTGGCCGCGCAGCAGCACGCCGAGGATCGAGGCGAACGTGCCGACGCTGCGGTTCCCGAGTACCGCAGTCAGGGGCGGGCCGCCGCCATCCTCGCCGGCCAGCGTGCCGGCGATCGCGAGGGCGCGCCGGCGGAGCTGCTCGTAGGTGACCGCCGTTCCGCCGACGTCGAGCGCCGGCCGCTGGGGAAAGAGCTCGGCGGAGCGCAGGAAGCCGGAGGCGAGCGTTCCCTGCGCGACCTCTGCGATCAAGCGGGAGCGCGTCTGGCTGCGTGGTCGAACGCCAGCGCGGTGTGCTCGAGCTCCTCGGCATCCGGCGGAATGTCGACGATGAACGTGTCGAACCCGAGCTCGAGGTAGCGCGCGAGCTCGACGGCGACGGTCGAGTAGCTGCCGACGAGGTACGGACAGAAGGTCTTGTAGTTCTCGAACGGGCCCAGCCAGTACGGATTCTCGGCCGACGGTGGAACCGTTCCGAGCTCGGAGAGCTGGCGGTGCCAGTGCGAATCGGAGACCTTCATCGCGAGGGCGTGCGTCACCTGTCCTTTCCGGTCCTCGGGAAACCGGGCCCGGGCGACTTTCCAGGCGTGCTCGTCGTCGTCGCGTGCGATCACGCCGACGCGAATGCCGATGCCCGCGCCGTTGGCGGCAGTCGAAACCTCCTCGTCCGGCGGCTTTGGATACTTGACGGCGGTGGCGCCGATCGCACGTGCCGCAGCAACACCGGCGTCCGAGGACCCGGAGACGAAGATGCCCGGAAACAGCTCGGGCGGAAGCGGCGGCTCGAGCGTGAGTCGATCGACGTTGTAGTAGCGCCCCCGGAAAGAAACGCGCTCGCCTTCCAGGAGTCGCTTGACGAGCAGCGTGTGTTCGATCAGGCGGGCATAACGCTCGCCGTGCTCCGTCTCGTCACCCAGCGCGACAAGGTCGTTCCGAAAGCCGCCGGCGACCATGTTCAGGAAGATGCGCCGGCTGTAGATGTGTCCGAAAGACGCCACCATCTTCGCCACGGTGTACGGGTGCATGTAGACGGGCTGTACCGCGACAAGGGGACAGAGCTGCTCGCTGGACTCGATGACGATCTGCGCGACGAGCCACGGATCGACGAGCTTGTTATCGGTGTAGATGAGGATGCCGCGGTAGCCCGCGCTGTCCGTCCACTGGGCGACCTCGGCTACGCGTCGCCGGTAGGCGGATGCCTCCAGATCCTTCGACTGCGGGCACGTCGCGAACAGCTCGAAGTTGCCCGCGCTCTGGGCGGCCGTCATTTCCCCTCTCCCACGTCCCTAGATGTACACCACCGGGCGTGGTTGCACAACGCCCACTTGGCCGCGTCAAGCCCGCGGAGCAGTGGCCTTTTCCCAGCTCTCCCGTTCGGTGGCCACGGGGGGTCGGATATGGCTCCGGCGCAGCCCCACCCGCACCGCTGTGTCCCGCATGTGGTCGAGGGCAAATCCCACTTTGGCGCAGCCCCGTAGCGAGGCGATGTTGTCGACGGCGACGTAGGTGTACGCCGTCGTGGCGCCGGCGTCGGCTGCGACCCGCAGCAGCCGGCCCATCGCGCCCCCCATGACGCCCATGCCCCGGAACGGCATGAACGTGTAGGCAAATTCGAGGAGAACGTCGCGAGGTCCGAGCGCCGGCCAGAAATCTGCCGCAACGGCGTCGAGCGCAACACGATCGTCCTCGAAAAGCAGCCACTGGACATACACGGGCTGCCGCTCTTCGGTCCGCGCAACGTGGAGCGTCTGCACCCCTGCCTCGTGGAGGCGCATCCGCCGGAGCACCCGACCGTAGTCGGCACCCGTAGTTCGCTCGAGTTCCTCTGCGAAACCTTCGAAACTCCCAGCGCACGGCTCGAGCGTGAGAGGGATCGCAGCCTCACGAAGGGGCGGTAGGCGTTGAAGATCGCACCGGAGCCCGACCTCCGTGGAGCGCGAGGAGAGACGGTTTCGGATCTCCTTGGCGATCACGCGGCCGCCGAGGCGCCTGACGTGCGTGGCAATGGCGGGATCGGCCTTCAGCGTCTGCATCTCACGACCTCTCCGAGTCTCGGCGTCTTCGAAAGAGAGTAGCTCCGGCTCGTGTCGATGCCAACCCCGGCACTCGCTTAAACAGCTGCCGCCACCGGGTCTGCGACCGCGATGCGGGCTTCGCCCTCCGCTGGCCCAACGACGCGCCATTCGCCGTCGAGGTCCCCCACGGTGGAGGCCGCGCGACGACGCCACCAGGCGCTCACCTCGCTCGGCAACGCCTTCCACACGGTCGCATCGTCCGCAAACGCGTCCAGGAGCCCGCGGTACGAGGCCAGCATGGCTGCGTTTCCGACGTAGTCGGGGTGGGTGATGATGAGGGCCATGCCTCCGCGTTCGCGGAGAAAGCGGGCCTTCTCGAGCCATAGCGTCGCGTCTTGTTGCCCCATCACCTCGAAGAGCGTGTGATCCTGTTCGAGGGTGATCGGAAGCTCGACCAGGTCGCCGATCATGTACGGCAGCCAGCTGCAGCAGCCGCCGCCCTGCGGCTCGAATGGTGCCGTGTCGGGGTAAGAAGAGTCGTAGTCGAAGCCGAGCAGCGGCATCAACTCGGCGGACCTCAATGTCGCCGGCGAGCGAAAGCCGTCGGCCTGCCATCGCTCGGCATACGATCGGATCGTCGGCAGTCGCCGGCGGAGCGTTGCGAGCGATTCGAGATCGCGCCCGTCGTGGTAGAGGCCGTGTACGCCGATCTCGAATCCTTGGTCGCGGAGTGATCCGATTAGCTCGTTCGAGACCGCATAGCCTCTCAGCGGAATGAAGTTCCACGAGGAGCGGTAACCGGCGGCCAGTTCGATCTCGAGCAGCGTGGCGAGGCGGTCATATCCGAGTTGCGTCTCGACGTCGTGCGTGAGGACAAACGCCCATGACCACCGCCGCGGCCATGGGGCGATGTATGGAATGGGTCGCTGCGCGACACCGAGAACGAGGCCGAACAGGAAGTCGTAGAGATCGTGCAGCGCGGTCTCAGTGGGCCAGCGCGGGAAGCGCGTCTTCGCCTGGACACGGCTGAACGATCTGCGCATTGTCAACTGGAGCGCTCTGGGCAAGAGGGGTCGCGCGCGGTAGTAGCTGCGGCGCGCGAGGCCTGCAAGCCGGTTCACCACCCACGGACGAGAAAAGGACATGTAGCGCTCGAGCCAATAGTTTGCAATCGCGTCGTTGGGGTCGAACGGCAAGAAGATGCTTCCGTCATCCTTTTGCCACACCGCGCCTGCGAGTGTTCCTCGTGCGTCGCGCAGCTCATGTAACTCCCGCCACGAGCCGCCGCGCTGTCGAAGCCACGAACGCATTTGTGGATCGGGCGCAATGGCCCCGAAGAGGCGCAGCTGGCCGATCGAATACGAGCCGGGCCGGCGATCGCTCGCGCTGCTCAGTACCCGCGCCGTCGGCCAGCACATGCTCGTGGTGTCTCCGCGGAAGCGGAGCTCGGCAACGTCGCGGCTCTCGTCGACCGCCTCGATCCGCTGATACGGAACGCGGTAGTAATCGAAGAGCGTGAATGCCGCAGTCGACTCGATGATCACACTCTGTCCGCGCAGTCTTTAGCCACGGCGCAGCCATCCATTCCGTCCGTTGTACCACCGTCCTGTGAAAACGAGATCGCGAAAAGAGGGCCCGCACCCTCGTGCGGGCCCTCTGGTTCCTCGAGAGGCTCGAGCTTAGGCTCGGTTCCGCTCGCGCCGGCGGAGGATCAGTCCGAGTGCCAGGAGCGCGGATCCAAGCAGGACGGTCGCAAGCAGGGAGATGCCGGTAAACGGCAGCGTCTTTGCCGCCGCCACGCCGGCCACACCGGAGCTCTGTGCGTGCGAGGTGCCCGCGACGTTTTGCTGCGGTGGCGCGGCGGGCGTGCCGGGGTACTCGTCCGATGCCGACGACTTGTCCACGGCGACCGCGAGCTTGTGTTTGACGACGACCTGCTTTGCAACGGAGTACGTTGCCGTCGCACCGGATGCGACGTAGCTGAAGCCGCCGATCGTCGCGAACATGCCGAGGATCAGCGTCGAAGCCGCCCCGGCGAACGCCAGCCGCGACCACGCGGTCGGCCGCCGGGCGGCGCCGTCTGCATCGACGTGCGCGGCAAGCGCTCGGACGAATTCGTCCCGCGGCTCAGACCGGTGGGCTCGCAGCAGGCCCTCCACATCAGCTCGGCGGCCGCGAGACCTTCGATGACTCCACATGTGCTGGCTTCCTTTCCTGTTTACAGGTTTCCCGAGGGGGAGATTTGTGCTCCACCTCCTATACCTTCAAGGGGGGCCAAAACCTTACGTTTGAGTTGGAAAAGGCCCAGAGCCGCTGCTACCGTGAGATCTCTCGTCCCGGCCAGGACTTTGCCGGTGCGGGGAATCACCCAGCAGTCGCCGACTGCGAGGGAGCGGCGGCAAGCAGGAGCGCGAAGGATCGATGACAGAGGCATTCGAGCAGCGTCCTACCACGGTCGCGGACTACCTAGCGATCCTCAGACGACGGAAGTGGATCGTGCTCTTGCCTCCGCTCGTCGCCGGGATGCTCGCGTTCTTCATCTCGGCGAGCGATTCGCCCGTGTATCGCGCGAAGGCGCAGATCCTCGTCGATAGGACGAGCCTCGTGACGGCGATCACGCAGGTCGGCGATCCGTCACTGGGCGACCCGAACCGCTTTCTCAAGACACAGGCGAGCATCGCGCGCTCTCCGGAGCTCGCTGCGCGCGTGGCAACCGATCTCGGGGTGTCGCCGCAAGCAGTCCTGCAGAAGACCGACGTGACCCCATCATCGGATGCAGACCTGCTCACGGTCGCCGCCGACGACCGGAGCGGCGCCGACGCGGTCCGCCTTGCGAACACGTTCGCGAGGGAGTTCACCTCTTTTACGAAGGAGCGGTCGACAACGCGCATTGACCAAGCGCTGGTTTCGCTGCAGGCACGGCTGAAGTCGCTGGCGGCTCACGGCCAGGCTGGCTCGCCCGAGTACGAACAACTCGCCCAGCAGCAGAGCCAACTGTCGATCCTCGGCAAGCTTCTGGCGGGGAACACGATCGTCCTTCAGCCTGCCGACCGGGCTGCGAAGGTGAAGCCGCGTCCGAAGCGGGACGCGATCCTCGCCGGGCTGCTCGGAGCCGTTCTCGGCATTGCGCTCGCGCTCCTCGGCGAGGCGCTCGATCGTCACGTCAGATCCGAACACGAGTTGGAGGACGCGCTCCACCTTCCGCTGCTCGCACGCGTCCCAAAGCCGCCGCGCAAGCTCCAGAAGGCGAACGAGCTCGTCATGCTCGAGGATCCGGGGAGCGTCCAAGCCGAGACGTTCCGGAAGTTGCGCACGAGCCTCGAGTTCGTGAACTCTGACGGCGCCGCTCGCACCATCATGGTGACGTCCTCCGTCGCAAAGGAGGGGAAGTCGACGACGATCGCAAACCTTGCCGTCGCACTCGCGCGCTCGAACCGGAAGGTCGTCCTAGTCGATTTGGATCTCCGCGCGCCGTTCCTCAGTCGACTTTTCCATGTTGGCGGGCGGCCGGGGATCACCGATGTCGCCGTGAAGCGCGCGCCGTTGGATCAGGCGCTTCGGCCGATCGCGCTCGCGCCAATCCGATCAAGCGCAAAGGACCTGTTGCGTGTGAACGGCGCTTCTGCTGCCGGGAGGTCGAACGGGAGCGCTGCGATCGAGGGCATCTTGCATCTGCTGCCTACGGGCACGCTTCCGCCCGCCGCCGACGAGATGCTCCAAGATCCGCGCTTGATTGCGGTCGTCGACGAGCTCGCCACGCGGTTCGACTTCGTCCTGATCGACGCGCCGCCGCTGCTCGCCTTCGGCGACGCGATGATACTGAGCGCGCACGTCGACGCGATCTTCGCCGTCACGCGACTCGGGAGGGTCCAGCGGCCGATCCTTCACGAATTCTCGCGACAGTTGCAGGCCTGCAAGGCGAAGCGCATCGGGTATGTCGTCACCGGCGTCGAGCACAGCGACAGCTACCGCTACATGTACGAGGGATACGCGTACGATGCTCGGCTCCGCGAGCGCGCCGAGAGCAAGGACAAGGAAGTCGTTTAGCGGTGCCGCAACGGCAAGCCGCTCGCTGACTTTTTCTCGGCGCGAGGACTGAGCGTGAGCTTCGAAGCGGTGCAGCCGGCCGGCACGGCCGAGCGAAGCCTCGCCGTGTCGCGGGGCCCAGCTCTCGCCACCGTCCTCGTCGCGTTCACGCCGATCGTCGGCCTGGCGGGCGCGCAGGGCGGTTTCTTTCCGACTGCGTGGGGATGGGCGAGCGTGCCGCTCCTGTGGGTGACCGCAGTTGCTCTTGTGACCCGCCGGCAGATCCGCCTCTCCTCAGCCGAGCGCGTCTTCATCGGCGTCCTCGCTGCGCTCGGCGCGTGGATCCTGCTCTCGTCGCTTTGGTCGGTTGCACCGGCCGACAGCATCCTCGAGTCACAGCGCGGTCTCGTCTACGTCGCGGGCGTCACGGCCGCGCTCGTCGTTGCGCGGGGCCGTTGCGTGTCGGAACTGCTGGGGGGCCTGCTCGCAGCAGTCTCCGTGATCGCCGCGTTCAGCCTCGCGACGCGCTTGCTGCCGGACCGGGTCGGCGTCTTCGACCGGACGGCGGTCTATCGCTTGGCGCAGCCGATCGGGTACTGGAACGGCCTCGCCGTGTTTGCGGGCATGGGAGCGCTCATTGCACTCGGTTTCGTCGCCCGAGCGAGGACAGTCCTTGCACGCGCGGTCTGCGCTGCGGTTCTCGTCATCTTGCTCCCGACCCTCTATTTCACGTTTGGGCGTGGGGCGTGGATCGCGCTTGCGGCTGGGCTCGTGTGCGCGATTGCTGTCGACCGCAGGCGGCTGCAGCTGCTCGCAGCGCTCTTCGCGGTCGGCCCTGCTCCTGCACTCGCGGTTTGGCTCGCGTCGCGCCGTCCGGGGCTCACCCATTCGGGCGTGAGCCTCGCCGGCGCCGAGCACGATGGTCATCGCCTGGCAGCACTGATCCTCGTCCTCGCTGCGGTCAACGTTGCGGCCGCCGTCGGGCTTGCGTACGCCGAACGCCGGCTGCACCCGGCACCGGCGGTTCGCCATGCCTTTGCCGCCGCTGTCATCCTGCTCCTGGTCGCGGCGCTTGCACTCGTCTTCGCTCGATACGGCGGGCCCGTGACCCTTGCCAAAAAGGGCTACGCGGCGTTCAAGGCGCCTCCGCCGCACGCCGTTGTCGATCTCAACCGGCGCCTGCTCAGCTTTTCCGGCAACGGGCGAGCCGACCTCTGGCGACTGGCGTGGGACGACGCACGAGCGCACCCGGTGCTCGGAGCAGGCGCCGGCGCATACGAGCGCTACTTTCTCGCCCGTCAGCCCGCCGGCGTGAGCCGCGTCCGCGATGCGCACGGCCTCTACGTCGAGACGCTGGCGGAGCTGGGCCCGATCGGGCTCGCTTTGTTGCTGACGGCGCTCTCCGTCCCGCTGATCACGCTGGCGTACTGGCGGGGCCATCCGCTTGTCCCGGCTGCCGTCGGCGCTTACGTCGCTTATTTGGTGCACACGGGGGTCGACTGGGATTGGGAGCTTCCGGCCGTCACGCTCGTCGGCCTCTTGTCTGGGGCGTCGCTGCTGCTGGCAGGGCGACGCTCGCGTCGGTCGTTCCCGCTCGGCGCACGGATACGGTGGAGCGGTGTCGGCCTCGCGGTGCTGCTGTCGATGGTGGCCGTGATCGCTTTGGTCGGCAACATGGCGCTGAGCGGTAGCGATCACGCGCGCGGTCAAGGCAATTGGGCTCGAGCGGCAGCCGACGCCCGTACCGCAAGGTCCTTGCTGCCGTGGTCCCCGGCGCCGTGGGAGGCGTTGGGCCGTGCGCAGCTCGGGGCCGGCTTGGCGGCTGAGGCCCGCGCAAGCTTCCGGAAGGCGATCTCCATGGACAGGGGGGATTGGGAGTTGTGGTATCGCCTCGCCGCCGCAAGCAGCGGCGCCGAACGGCGCAGCGAGCTCCGCGAGGCTACGCGCCTCTTCCCGCGTGGGCGGTTCGTGCGCAGGACGGCGTCGAAGCCGAGGACTCGACCGTGACGCTCTCGACGGCGGTCGAGGTCGCACCTAGAGTGCGGTGACTGTGGCCCGTCGAGACCCTCTTGCGAATTCGTCGCAGTTGATCCGGCGCGTCTACGCCTACGTCGCGTACCGACTTGGCGATGGGCCGGACGCAGAGGATGTGACGAGTGACGTCTTCGAGCGCGCGCTGCGGTACCGGGAGAGCTACGACCCCGCGCGTGGAGAGCCTCTGCCGTGGCTGTTCGGAATCGCGCGACGCTGTGTGGGCGAAGCTCTGAGCCGGCCTTCCGTTACGGGCGGGGCACCGCCCGACACGACCTCACCGGAAGATCTCGAAACGGAGGCCGTCGAGCGTCTGACCGTCGCCGCCGCCCTCGGACGGCTCGACCAACGGGCCCAGGACCTGATCGCCTTGCGTTACGGCGCAGATCTCACGGCAGGTCAGATCTCGAAGGTGCTCGGCGTCAGCGTGAACGCGGTGGAAGTCGGCCTGCACCGGACACTCGCGAAGCTCAGGCCGGAACTCGAAGGCACTCGTCGAGCCCGGGTCCGGAGGAGCGCTCCTTCGCGCGCGGAGCCGTCCACCTCGCCTGGCCAAAAGTAGGGGTGAATCCCTCACTCGCGGTATTTGCGGCCGGCGTATGCCTGGCCTAAAGTGAAGTTCGTTCGTTTAGCACCTGTTCCTAGGGGAGGGGACTTTCTGTGGCACCTGCGGCGACCGGTCGGGGGCGGCTGACCCCGATTCTGGCCTTTGGCCCGGCGTCAGCCTGCTCTCACGCATGAGCAGGGGAAACGAATCGGAGGTATTGCCCTTCGGAGCCGCGCCGAATGCGATCGGGGATGCGACCGGTGCAACCGCAGCCGCCGTCGCCCTGGACGGAGCCCGTGTCGGGCGGCACGCGCCAGGCCTCGAGCCGTCACGGCGGATGCGGCGAGGGTGGCTTGTCCGACGGATGCTCCTGGCCGCCGATGTCGTCGGCCTGACCTTCGCCTTCGCGGTCGTCGAGGTGCTGTTCCGAGGCACGTTGCTGCTGGACAACGTGGGCATCGTCGTCGAATCCGTGATCTTCGCGGCCCTTCTGCCCGTTTGGGCCGTCGCCGCGAAGCTGTACGGCCTCTATGACCGCGACGAGGAACGCGCGGCGCATTCGACCGTCGACGAGCTTGTCAGCGTCTTTCACCTGATTACCGTCGGTGTCTGGGTGTTCTACGCCACGTCCTGGATCATCGGGCTGGCGAACCCAAGCCAGACGAAGCTCGCGACCTTCTGGGCGCTCGCCTTGGTAGCTGTGATCGTCGCACGCTCCATGGCCCGGACCCTGGCTCGCCGGCAGCCCGCGTACGTCCAGAACGCGCTGGTGGTCGGGGCCGGAGACGTCGGGCAGCTCATCGGCCGGAAACTCCTTCAACACCCCGAATACCGAATCAATCTCGTGGGCTTCGTCGATGCCGCGCCGAGAGAGCGGCGCCGCGATCTCGGCGACCTCCCGATCCTGGGGACGCCGGAGAACATCGACGAGATCGTGCGTCGACGTGAAATCGATCGCGTGATCGTCGCCTTCTCACAGGACGGCCACGAGCGGATGCTCGATCTCGTTCGCTCGGTCCGTAAGCACGATGTCCAGATCGACCTTGTGCCCCGTTTGTTCGAGGCCGTCGGTGCGAAGGTGGGTGTGCACGCGCTCGAAGGTCTGCCGTTGCTCGTGCTGCCGCCGAGCCGAATGTCCCGTTCTTCGCGGTTTCTCAAGCGCTGCTTCGACGTCATCGGCGCTTCGATCCTGCTTCTGCTCGTCCTGCCCCTGCTCCTGGTGATCGGGTGGCTCATCAGGCGTGACTCGCCTGGCCCGGTCTTCTTCCGGCAGACGCGCCTCGGCATGGATCTCCGTGAGTTCACCCTCCTCAAGTTCCGCACGATGCGCGAGGGAACCGACGACGCTCCGCATCGCGATTACGTCCGCCAGATCATGAATGCAGATGCCCTCCCCGGGGCGAACAATCTGTACAAGCTGGATCGACACGAATCGGTCACGCGTCTGGGCCGGGCGCTCCGCAAGACGAGCCTCGACGAGCTTCCACAGCTCTTGAACGTCCTGCGCGGCGACATGTCGCTCGTCGGTCCTCGCCCGGTCATCCCCTACGAGCTCGAGCTGTTCGCCGCTCATCACTACGAGCGCTTCCTCGTACCGGCCGGGTTGACGGGCCTGTGGCAGGTGGAGGCTCGCGCGCATTCGACATTCGGCGAGGCGCTCGATCTCGATGTGGCCTACGCGCGCGGGTGGTCGTTCGGCCTCGACATGCGACTGCTACTTCGGACACCACTTCTGATGCTGCGAAGGCGAGAGACGGGCTGATGCGGACGAACCGACCACGACGCCGGTCCGAGGGCAACGAGCGTTTGCGTATCGGTGTCGTCGGCCTCGGCTACTGGGGCCCGAACCTGGTCCGAAATCTCGCGGAATCGCCGACCTTCGATCTCGGCTACCTCTGCGATCTCCGTCCGCAAGCCTTGGAGACGTTGTCCCGACGCTATCCCGGCGTCCCGTGCACGACGCGGTACGAGGACGTTCTGCGCGACCCGACGATCGACGCGGTAGCTGTCGCGACTCCAGTCTCGACTCACCACCCTCTCGCCATGTCTGCACTGGAATGCGGCAAACACGTCTTTGTAGAGAAGCCCTTGGCAGCATCTTCTGATCATGTGCTCGAGTTGACGGAACTGGCCGAAAGCCAGGGACTCGTGCTCATGCCCGGGCACACCTTTCTTTACAGCCCTCCGGTTTCCGCGATCAAGGGACTGATCGATCGCAACGAGCTTGGCGAGATCTATTTCGTGTCGTCCAGCCGCGTCAACCTCGGACTGCACCAACCTGATGTCAGCGTCGTCTGGGACCTCGGGCCGCACGATTTCTCGATCCTGCGCTACTGGTTACAGGATCTACCGTCGGAGGTCGCCGCCGTCAGTCGCAGCTGTCTTCTACCGACGGTGCCCGACGTCTCATTCATCAATCTGCGTTACCCCTCGGGAACCGTGGCGCATGTGGAGCTTTCCTGGCTCGCGCCGAGCAAGCTGCGCAGGACCGCAATCGTCGGGTCGGAGAAGATGGTGGTCTACGACGACACGTCCAACGAGCCCGTGCGCATCTTCGACTCTGGTGCCCGAATCCCAGACCCGGAGACATTCGGCGAGTACCAGCTGAGTTACCGCACCGGCGACATCGTCTCGCCGCGTGTCGAGGCGACCGAGCCCCTCGCGCTCGAGGTGGCCGACTTCGGCAACGCGATCCTCGACGGGACGCCGCTCGTGTCTTCGCCGGAAATCGGCCTCGATGTGGTGAGAACGATCGAGGCGGTCGACCGCTCGCTGGCTATGGGCGGAGCGCCCGTCGCGGTAGAGGGCAGCGCTCCGGCAGCAATCGACGCGGCACTGCAGATCAGGATCGAAGCGCTACGTTCCGAGGACGAGACGGCTGCCCCCGCCGGAACGCCCGAGGACGGCGAGACGATCGGGACCGCGATTCTGGGCGGTGGCCCCGCCGGGCTTACGGCCGCTTATGTTCTCGGGCGCCGCGGTCGCCCGGGTGTTGTCTTCGAGGCCGACGGCACCGTCGGCGGCATCGCGAAGACGATCGAGTTCAACGGTTACCGCTTCGACCTCGGCGGCCACCGCTTCTTCACGAAGCTGCAGCCGGTCCAGCGGCTCTGGGAAGACGTACTGGGCTCGGAGTTGTTGAAGCGCCGCCGACTCTCGCGCATCTACTACAACGGTAAATTCTTCGACTATCCGATCAGAGCCAAGGACGTGGTCGGGCGACTCGGGCTCTGGGAGTCCTTCCGCTGCACGCTGTCCTACCTTCGCTCGATGCACCGTCGTAATGCCGAGGCGCACACGTTCGAGGAATGGGTCACGACGCGGTTCGGCCGCCGGCTCTACGACGCGTTCTTCCGCTCCTACACGGAGAAGGTTTGGGGTATTCCCGGGTCGCAGATCCGCGCACTGTGGGCGGCACAGCGGATTAAGAATTTCTCGCTCGGCGGGGCGATTTTGACGATGCTCGGCCTTAAGCGTGCACACGTGACGACCCTCATCGAGGAATTCCACTACCCCCGGCTGGGTCCCGGTCAGATGTGGGAGTCGTTCGCTCAGGAAGCCGAGGAGCATGCCATTCCGGTGCGCCTGAAGCAGCGCTGCGTTGCGTTGAAGCACTCGGACGACCGGGTGCGGAGCGTGGTGATCCGCCAGAACGGAGACCTGTTCGAGCATCCCGTCGAGTCGGTGGTGTCGAGCATCGCCTTGAGCGACCTAGTGCTCAGCTTCGACCCACCCGCGCCTCCTCCGGTGCAGGCTGCGGCTCGGCGGCTGCGTTACCGCGACCTTGTTCTTGTGGCTTTGATGACTACGGAGGTCGAGCCGTTTCCCGACAACTGGATCTACTTGCACGATCCGGATACGCGCGCGGGCCGGGTGCAGAACTACGGCGCCTGGAGCGAGGGGATGGTCCGGCCTGGTACGACGTGTCTGGGCGTCGAGTACTTCTGCTTCGAGGACGATGACATCTGGAAGATGCCCGACGATGAGGCCGTGGAGCTGGCGAAGCAGGAACTCTCGCGAATCGGGCTCATCGATCCCAGCATGGTGATCGACGGCGTGAAGGTACTTGTCCCTAAGGCATATCCGATGTACGACGAGGACTACGAAGGGGCCGTCGCGACGATTCGAAGGTATCTGGAGGGCTTCGAGAATCTCCAGACGTGCGGACGGAACGGTTTGCACCGCTACAACAACCAGGATCATTCGATGTGGACCGCAATCCTCGCGACGCTCAATATCATCGACAGATCGACCCACGACGTCTGGAGCGTCAACACGGAGGCCGATTACCTCGAAGAGGGCGAGCTCGTCGAGGCGTTGCTGGAGTTCAGCGCTGCAGACGCGGCCGGCGTGGAGCCGGTTCCGACCGGGACCTAGACCGAGACCGAGGCCAGGATGATCCCCGCCTCGAGCACGCCTGGTCGTGACGGGGCGGCCGGCGTTCCTCGCGCAGGAGTGGACGCAGTCGTCGTCTCCCATAACACACGCGAGCTGCTCGGACGGTGTCTCGCCGCGCTGCAGCCCGAGTGCCGGCACATCATCGTGGTCGACGCTGCTTCGACCGACGGTAGTGCGGAAACCCTCGCCGCCCATGTCTCGGCCGACGATGTTCTTGCGCTTCGACACAACCGCGGGTTCGGCGCGGCCGCAAATGCCGGCATCGCGGCGGCGACCAGCGATTTCGTCCTCCTGCTCAACGCCGATGCCTGGCCCCTTCCGGGCGCCGTCGCGAAGCTGGTCACCAAAGCCGCACTCGATTCCAGCATCGGTGTAATGGCTCCGCGGCTACTCAATCCAGACGGGTCGCTGCAGAGGTCCATCTTTGGCTATCCGAGGACGCCGCTGTCGCTGGCGGCGTGGGTTGCCTCTCCGGCTGTGATCTCGAATGCCTTCCGAGCGTGGCGCTTCATGCAATCGTCCACCGCGTCTCTGCTTCATGACGGAAGCCACGCAATCGCCGGCGGTGACTTTCCCGCCGGCGCCGCTCTGCTCATTCGAAAGGAGGCGTGGATCGAGGTCGATGGGTTCGACGAGGCGTTCTTCATGTACAGCGAGGAGACCGATTTCTGCCAGCGGCTCCGGCAGCTCGATTGGAAGGTGGACCTCTGTCCGGCCGCGAGCTTCGTGCACGTCGGGGCCGCGTCGACTGGTCAGGTGCGTGGCGCGATGGACCGGGAGCAGCTGCGATCGTATGTGAGATTTTTCGCCAAGCATCACGGAGTGGCTCAAGCCGATCGTGCGCGGAAGCTCATTGCGTGCGCCCTTCGTGTACGGGCGCTGACTACGAGTGGCGGACAGCGCGCGCACTATCGCCAGCTCGCCGGCTGGCTGCAGGCGACGGAGCTCAGAGTGATTCTGGCATGAGCGCATCCACGATCTCTGCCGCCGTCATCAGCTACGAGACTCGGGACGAGCTGCGGGCCTGCCTTGTTGCGTTGGAGAAGGAGGCGCCTCACGAGGTCTTCGTCGTCGACAATGCCTCGCGCGACGGGAGCGCCGAGATGGTGCGCTGCGACTTCCCGTGGGTTTCGCTGATCGCGAACGATCACAACCGCGGCTTCGGCGCCGCAGCCAACCAGGCGCTCGTGCTCGCGACATCCGACTACCTTCTCCTGCTGAACGGTGACGCTGCGCCTGATCCCGGCGCGCTTCGAGCACTCGCGAATTACCTCGACGAGCACCCAGAGGCGGCGGTCGTAGGTCCGCGTCTTGTCTATCCCGACGGCAGGCTCCAGCCTTCGTGCTATCCGTTTCTGACGCCCCTCAACGTGTTACTGGTGATGAGCGGCCTGAATGGCATCATTGGATCCGTCCCGCTGCTCGGCTCTCATCACCTCCCGACGTCGCCCCATCGCGTCGCGCGTCGAGTCCCCTGGGTGAAGGGAGCAGCGCTGGCCGTTCGACGGTCCGTCCTCCGAGGCATCGACGGGTTCGACGAGAGCTACTTCCTCTACGCAGAAGAGCAAGACCTGTGCTTTCGACTGGCGACCGTGGGTTGGCAGACGCATTTCGCACCCGTTGCCACGATCAGCCACGTCGAAGGCGCAAGCTCGCGTGGTCGTGAAGCGGCCGTCTCGGAGCAGATCTTCCGCAGCCTCATTCATTTCTATCGGCGCCATTACTCGCGGCCGCGTCGTGTCGCCCTACGGGCAGTCCTGGCCCTGCTGATGGCGGGGCGCATCACGCGCGACGCAGCCTTGCTCGCGCGAGAGCGCGAGAGCCTCAAGCGTTCCGAGCTCCGCAGGAACATCTCCGTCTGGTCGCGGGTGTTGGTTGGTCGTCTTTCGCGTCCGGCAGCCTCTGCGCCGTGACCGAGACCGCCGCTTCGACTCGGCCGGAAAACGAAATCTCTCCACTCGAGCTGTTCCACCCAGAAGGCGTGGCACGACACTCCGCCGTAGAGGGCGACGGACAGGCCGGTGTCGCGCTACCGCCGTCCGCCGCGGCCGGCGCAGCGATCGATCTCTTCGTCATCGCACCGACGCCGGAACAAGCGCGGGCCCGAGGTTGGTTCGAGCACGTCCTCGAGGCGATGACTCCGAGATTGAACGTCGATGGTGTCACGTACGTGATCGCGCGACGATTTCGCAGGCGGCGCGTCAGTCGCCTGCTCGCCGAGCGGGGCTTTCGGAGCGTGGTGGTAGTTGCTCACGTTCCAAGCCTCGAGAGAACTCGCTACCTGGTTCCCCTGGACGGAGTTGGGGCTCGGCGCGCATTCGAGACGGTGGTCGCCGTCTGGCCCCACCGACGGCGTCTCGCTCAGGTCCTGCTGCGGCTACCGAATGGGCCGAGAGTGCTTGGGGCGGTGCTGGGCTCTTCTGCGCTCGTCGCTCAGCGGTCCGGAGGGCCTCCTCTTTTCGACTGGGTTTCGCGTCTCTGCGGCGCACCTTTTCATCCGTCGGTCGTGATGACGACCGGCCGCGACGATCGCGGGCTCGTTCTGGCATCCGAGTCGCTGGTCGTAAAGGTGAGGGATGAGAGATCGCAGGTGCTCGAACGCGAGGCCGCGAATCTGGTCCGCATCGGGTCGGCGGCTCGAGCCGGCGGGGCGTCTGTTCCCGAGCTCCGCTCGATCCGCTCCGCAGGCGCGCGGACGGTGCTGGTCGAAACGGCCTTGCCCGGCACTCCGGTGGCCGGGCTGTTGGGCTTTCGGCCACGGGCGCGACGACGTGTCCTCGCGCTCCTCGCCGATTGGCTCCAGACATGGCAGCGCGCAACCGTGGTCTTGCGCGCCCCGGCCCGCAATGAGCTGGAGCGCTTGCTGCTTGATCCCGCCGAGTTGATTGCCGCCGATCTCGAGGGTGGTCGACTGTATCTCTCGTGGCTCGCCGAGCGCTGTCGCCGGATTGAAGGACCGCTTCCGTTCGTGGCAGCGCACAACGACCTGACGATGTTCAACGTGCTGCTCGACGGCGATCGTATCGGCGTCGTCGACTGGGAGGCTGCTTCGGAGGCGCAGTTTCCGCTTTCGGACCTCGCGTACGCAGCGGTCGACGCCGTCGCCGCGGCGAGCCGTTACAAAGACGATCGTGTCGATGCTTTCCGGAAGTGCTTCTGCTCGAACGGTGCCGACGGCCGGCTCGTGACGACGTTACGCGAGAGGCTCACGTCGAGCTTGCGCATCGCCCCGGAGATCGCGGAGCTGTCGCTGCACGCGTGCTGGGTGCAGCACGCGGCGAATGAACGGCGCCGGGCCGGCGTCGAGTCGGCGCGGCCCTTTCTCGCAATCGTCGAACGGCTGGCGTCCGATTTCGCCGCGCGGTCGCAAAGTCGGACGTGAGCGTCGCGCGCGACTCGTTGCGCCTCCTCATCCTCGCGCCTTTCGCGCCGCGGCTCGACGCGCCTCACGGTGGTGGAAAGGCGATCGCCGGGCTCGTGTGCGCGCTCGGAGAGCGCCATCGCGTCGCGCTGCTCTGCCTCCGCCCTCGTGACGACCCGTCTTGCGACGCTGTCGTCCGAGAGCGATGCGAGCTAGTCGAAGAGTTCGAGCTTCCGGGGGTCGGCCGCACGTTTCTGCTTCGTTGGCAGCGCAAAGCACGGCTCCTCGCTGGGTTGGCGAGCGGACGTCCGATGTGGGTCTCCGACACGGACGTTGCCACCTTGGCGGCACGGGTTCGTCAGCTTGCACATGATTGGGCCCCGGACGTCATACAGGCCGAGTATCACGTCATGGCGCAGTACTTCAGGCAGGAGCGCGGCGTCCCGCGCGTCCTGACGGAAATCGAGCCCGGCGCAGACGCCGCCGCGGATACGCAGCGAAGCGCGCGAGGCATCGTTCGACTGCTTCTACGAGCCGATCTGCGGGCGTGGCGTCGGTTCGAGCAGAGAGCTCTCACTGAGGCCGACGCCGTCGTCGCATATACCGAGCGCGACCGGCGTGCGCTCCTGGCGCTCGAGCCGGAGGCGCATGTTTCCCAGATCCCGATGGGCTTCGACGTCCGGGGCAGCCCTCTGAGCGCGGCAGGCTCGGAGCCCGAGAGCTATCTCTTCGCCGGGAACTTCATGCATCCCCCAAATATCGAGGCCGCACGACGGCTCGTCTGCGAGATTGGCCCTCGCGTTGCATCCAAGCGGCCCGACGCGAAGCTCTACATCGTCGGGGATCGGGCTCCGTCCTCTGTCCGCCGCATGGCGAAAGAGAACGTCGTTGTCACAGGGTTCGTCGAAGCTGTCGACCCGTACCTCGACAGGGCGGCGGTCGTGGTCGTCCCGTTGCGAAGCGGCGGAGGGCAGCGCGTGAAGGTGATGGAGGCCCTCGCAGCGGGCAAGGCGCTCGTCGCCTCGCCTCTCGCCGTAGAAGGGCTCGATCTTGCCGACGGCGAGGAGGTCGTCATCGCCGAGACGGACGAGGAATTCGCCTCCGCCGTGGTTGACCTGCTCGGGGACGAGCGTCGGCGCTGCGCGCTCGCCCGAAAGGCTCGTGACTGGGCTGAGGCCAACCTCGGCTGGGGACGCGTGGTCGCTGCCTACGAGGAGCTCTACGCCGAGGTCTCGCGAGGTCGGAGACGCTCGCGCACATAGGCCGCTACGCCAAGGGGCAGAGCGCTGACTGAGACGAGATGGTGGATGACATGGAGGGGTGGTCCCACGACTGCCAGGCGCCAGCCCCTTTGCCGCGCCAGCAGGCGGTAGAAGGATCGGTTCAGCACCAGAACGGTGACAAGGCCCGTGGCGGCCAGCCTCGGTTGCCGAGCGGGGATGGCTGCGACCAGGAGCACGCTCGCAAGGACGCTCGCTCGATGACGCCAGCCGAGGTTGAGGCTCGTCGAACGCGAGCGTTGCTCGAGCAACAGCTGTACCCACGGCGCGCCACGGCGAAAGAGGTCCGTTCGCACCATGCTGCTGAAGGTCCATCGTTTCAGGTGCTTTCCCTGGATGCCCGGATCCAGGACGATCCGCGCGCCGTTTGCAGACAGCCGCATCCCGAGCTCGATGTCCTCCACCGACGGCTCGGTGAATCGGTCCTCGTCGAAGCCGCCGGCGCGGAGGAAGGCCTCACGCCTGATGGCACCGAGCCCGGCCCAGAAGGTCGAGGCCGGTCCGGCACCTCGTTGATGCACGTGGTGGTGCAGCAGGTTCCGGAAGTCGGAGATCAGACCATGAGGCTCGGGATCGTCATCGTACGAGCCGAAGACCGCTGTCAGCTCCGCATCGCCGGCGAACAGCCGACGGATGCGTGCGAACACGTCGGGATGCACCGCGACATCCGCATCGACGAAGACGAGGATGTCGCCGGACGCCAGACCGCCGCCGATATTGCGTGCGCGTGACGGGCCGATCGCGAGAGGCTGATCGACGACATGGAGCTCTTCGGGCTCCTCGAACGCCAGGCGAATCGCTGCCACGCAGCGCTCGAGTGTCGCCGGGGCGTCGGTCGCGGGGACTATTGCCGCGAGCCGCATGCCTACCGGTTCGTCACCTGATCGACCGGAGGTCATGACCGGCAGCTCGAGCCGACGCCTTCTCGAGCACCACCTGCACCAAATCGTCGAGGAGGTTCGGGTTGCTGTGCAACGGGGCCAGCGCCGGCGCCTTCCGCAACTCGATTCCGTCGAGCTCGGCCGCCGTCTCGATGAGCTGGACACGTCCGATCGACACGAGGTACTTGTCGACTCCCCCGATTCGACTCTTGAAGATGTCATAGGCCGGCACCCCGAGATACGCGGCTTCCCTGAGCATCGTGCCGCCCGAGCAGACCAGCAAATCGATTGCCTTCAGGAGTGACACGAAAGGGACAGCGCCCGCGAGCACGACGGGCTCGTTCTGCCACGCGAAACGCGCAAGATCCTCCGTCTGCCAGGCGTGGCGTGGCACGAAGACGACGACAGCCTTTTGCTTCCGAGACAAGTGCTCCAACGCGCGCAGCGCCAGCTGCCTCGACATCGGAGCGTAGTAGTGGGCGTTCTCCGCTGGAGGCCGAAAGAGCACGCGCACTAGGGCATCGTCTTGAATCTCGGGGAAGTCATGAGGAGCGACCGCGGCCGTGTCTGTGCCGGCAAAGGAAATGTCCTCCTTCAGGCCACGGAAGGCGTGCAGCTGGCTTTCACGCACGCGGCTCGAGAGAAACGGTGCGGGGTCGATGACGTCCGGGTAGAGAAGCATCGACCCCGTCAAGCGATAGAAGCTCAAGTTCGCATACTCGTAGTCGACGATCACGAACGAAGGTATTCCCAAACGCCTGGCCGCGAGCGCCGAGGAGCGTGACGAGCAAAGCAGCACGTCCGGTTTAGCGGAGCCGACATGACCCGCCAGGGCCTGCGCCCGCCGGGTGAGACCGACAAGCTTGGAAAGCCTGGACGCGCCGAAGGCCGTTCCGACGGCCTGGAACTCGGCTTCTCGCTGCGCCAACAACTCGAGTGCGTTGCCGTAGTCGCGAGCCGTAACGACGACGTTCGCCCCGTTCTGCCGGAAGGCCTCGATGAACGGAACGAGATACTGAACCTGCGGCGGATTGTCGATGTCGATCCAAACCGTGGGCTTCGAGCGAGCTGACATGCATGTGAGCGTAACGAGAGGGCGATCAGCGGAACGCGCGCGACGACCGGCTTCGCCCTACGCCGCGGTGGTCTCTCGGGTCGCCGGCTGCGTGGCCGGCTCGGCCGTGAGCTCGAGCTCTGGGGCGACTTCCTTGTAGAGCGCGAGCAAGGACTGCGCGACGACACGTGAATCCAGGTGGTGAGAAACCTCGCGACCGTTGCTCCGCCTCCGCTCGCGCAAGCAAGCGACGATCGCCTCCATGAGCTTCGTTTCGTCTGGCTCGCAGACGTACGACGGCGTGACGCCGTCGAGGAGCTCGGCGACGTCGCCCACCGGGGTCGCGACAACGGGAAGGTTGCACATCAGCGCTTCCTTGACGACATTTGGCGAGCCCTCGATCGACGAGGTGAGGATCAAGCAGTCCGCCGCATTCATGAACAGGGGAACGCGGTTCGGAGTGACGCCTTGCGTCACTTCGAGCTCGAGGTCGGGTATCAGCCTGCGCGCGCGCTCGACCGCCGCCTGGGCGAGGAAGTAACGCTTGCGCGTGACCGCAGGGTCGGCGGCGAAGAGTGCGATGTGTGGCGCGGGGTCCCAACCGAGCTCGCGTCGCGCCTCAGTTCGATCCATCGGCCGGAAGAGCTTCATGTCGACACCGTTCGGCAGAACGCGATTGGCCGCACGGACACGGGCTGGTAGGACCGCCTGCATCTCTCTGGACTTCGTAATCGTCTGTGTCGCGACCCGTGAAAGGTGGCGGACGACGGCCCGCCGTATTCGCCAGATCAGCGGCACCGTCCCGTTGGCGCGAGGCCTGCCGAGGAGGTCATCGCCGAGATACGAGACCAGCAGGGGAGCGCGCCGATAGAAGGCCGCCGCCAGAGCGGCCTCCCCGCTGTGAGCATGGACGAGTCGATAGCGCCGGCGCCTTCGTGTGAGTGACCAAAGACCGAGTCGAAGAGCCGCAAGCGGATACGCCAGCGCGGAGCGGTAACCGCGTATGAAGAGGACGTCGCAACGAACCCCGAGCTCCAACAACGAGTCGACCTGCCGCTTGATGAAGACGCAGTAGCCGTCGTTGTCCTCGTTCGGCCAGCCGTTGGTGACGACGAGAACGTCGGCGTCGTGATCGGCGTGATCGAGTGTGACGAGCGTCTTTCGCCTCATGCCGCCTCAGTTGCAAATCGGCTGTTTGTTGCGAGCCATTGCGCGAGGGCGTAGAGGACGCTTCGCCGACGCGACAGCCCGGCAGCGCCCGCGGTCCCCAGAGACCGTTGGACACGTTCCGCCGACAACTGAGGTAGCTCCAGCAACGGGCCTGCCCACCGTTCGTGCGCCGCAAGCAGCCCTTTCTCTGTGTCGAACCACTCGGTAAGCGGCTGAGAGAATCCTCGCTTCCGCTCGAAGCGCTTCGTCGGTGGACAGAGGCGGCGCGCGAGCTCGGGCGGGAGGCGGCGGGCGGCAGCCTGCCGGTAGAGCCATTTACGCTCGCCTAGCCGCGAGACCTTGTAGATGCTCGGCATCCGCTCCACGAGCTCCAGCATCGCGAGGTCGAGGAAGGGCACGCGCAGCTCGACAGAGGAGCGCATCGCGCAGTGGTCTCCGACGATCAGCAGATCATCGGCAAGGGAGAGCCTGGCGTCGACACGCAGCAGGTCATTGACAGCGTCGTCGCTCTCCTGTGGTTGGACCCAGCGCTCGACCGCGCTCCGGGCAAGCTCCGATGCGGTACTGCTTGCCCCCCGCACGAGCTCGTCGATCTCCTTCCCCGGCAGCACAGAGAAGATCTCGATGTATCGGTCGATTCGGTCCCGGGTCGAGAGAGCGCGATGCAGCCGATCGGCAGATTCCTCTCCGAAGCCACGGCGTGTGACGGCGCGACTGACGGACGGCCAAAGGCGACCGAGACGGTAGAGGCGCTCCGTCATGTGTCGCGGATACCCACCCAACGGTTCGTCGGCGCCTTGGCCGCACAGTGCCACCTTGTGCGAACGACCGACCTGCTCACAGATCATGCGGATCATCAGAGCGCTCGAGTTGGCGATCGGCTCCCCAAGCTGCCGGAGCACGGACGGCCACTCACTCACATACTGTTCGTCTTCGAGCACCGTCGAGTGATGCGGCACGCCCAACTCGACGGCCGCGCGCTCGGCGGCGAGAGCTTCGTTCGCCGGGCCCTCGGATTGCATTCCGATGCCGAAGGTCTGGGGTGCATACGGAAGATGTGCAGCCATCATCTGTGTGACGAGTGACGAGTCGACCCCTCCCGAGAGCAGGGAGGCGACGGGGACGTCTGCCATCAGCTGACGGTCGACGGCACGGTCGAGCTCCGCAATCAGCGCTTCGCGCCATTCACGCCGGCCGCGTGGGGTCGCGCTCGAGCGGATCCGGCTCTGGTACGGGAAGAAGCGCGGCTCGTCGCCGGCGTTGCCGGGCCCCACGCGAGTGAAATGCCCGGGCGGGATCTTCCAGGCGCGGGTGTCGCTGGTGTACGGGGACGGGATGAAGCGGAAGGTCAGGAAGAGCTTCAGCGCGTCTGGCGAGAGTCGACCGGAGAGAAGGCCCGCCTCGGCCGCGGCACCGAGCTCTGACGCGAACCATGTGCGGCCCCCGGCAACGCCGACGTAGAGCGGCTTCACGCCGATCGGGTCGCGCACGAGTAGGACCTCTCGGCGGCGTACGTCGGCCAGGGCGAAGGCGAAGATTCCGTTCAGGCGTTCGAACAGCTGTTCCCCCCATTCCTCCCAACCGTGAAGGAGCGTTTCGGTATCGCACCTCGTGCGGTAGCGGTGGCCGTGCCTCTCGAGTTCTCGCCGCAGCTCCGAGTGGTTGTAAATCTCGCCGTTGAAGACAACCCACACGGTTCCGTCTTCGTTCTGCATCGGCTCCGCGCCGCCCTCGAGATCGACGATGCTGAGCCGGCGATGTCCGAGAATGATGTCGGCGGGCTTCGACAGGCTCGCCGGCTCGCAGAGGCCTGCTTCTTCCCCGGCAAGCCGCCAGAAACCCTCTCCGTCCGGGCCGCGGTGCATCAGCGCTCGCGTTGCAGCGAGGAGCTGGTGGCCGGCTCCCGCGTCGGGCTCGCGAGCGACGATGCCGGCAATGCCGCACATCAGCGACCGGCCTCGGGAGCGCGCACAACCCGCTGGACCGGCGTGCGGGCGTTGTTCACCAGAACCGAATTGAACATCCGTGCCTTCACTCTCACTCCCCGGTGCGCACTCCCGACCAGGTAGTGCGCCTCAGCTCATAAGGATAGGGACTCGGCGCAGCGAGGCGACCTCGATCGCGGACGGCTCAGGAACGGCTGGGCGCGACTGGGCGTGGCCGACCGAGAAACGCACGGCCGGCCTCAGGTCTACTGGTCATCTCACTTGCTGGCTGCAGTGCTCTTCACCGTCGCGGTCGGCGACGATGTTGCCGAAGAGGTTCCGGCGCCGTTGCTCGCAATCACTGCGACGACGAGTGTTGCTCCATCATCCTCGGGCGTCATCACGTAGGTCGGGCCAGAGGCCCCGGAGATCATTTGGCAGTTCGTGCCGGCGGGGCTGCAGCGGAACCAGCG
>WNGB01000589.1_pt1 | contig 100174 bp, 99 predicted proteins | sample 5400681 | NCBI WGS metagenome assembly WNGB01 (sample SAMN13153367, study PRJNA577476) | soil metagenome | isolation source: 115 cm soil or saprolite under grassland replicate 2 | place: USA:California | collected 2016-06-15 | reverse complement strand
AGCTCGATCTGCTCGGCCGCCTCGCGCCAGCGCCGGCCCGCCCACAAGATGTCGGCGCGCAGCCGGACCGCTTCGCGTCCCTGGACATTGGCGATCACCTCGAACGCCACGTCGTGCCGGCCGGTCTCCGACAGCGCGCGCGCCTCAAGCAGCAGGCGCTGGTTGCGCAGCTCGTTCGAGAGATCGCCCGAGCGGGTCGCCCGCAAGGTGGCCAAGGTCCGGTCCGGCTTGCGGTTCATCAGGTAGACGACGGCGAGCCGGGCCGCGACCTGCGAGCGCGCGGCGCCCTGCAGCCGATGGTCGACCTGGTGCTGCAACAGCTCGGCCGCCTGATCGAGCAGATCGACCGAGACCAGCCGGTCGGCGAGCCGGCGGATCATCTCGTCGCCACGCCGGCCGATCGGGGTGAGATCGCGGAAATCGTAGAACAGGCTGAGCGCGTCGATCGCCGGCAGCGCGTCGCCCCGGCCGGCGAGGAACAGGCCGTCGAAGCTCTCCGCCGCCTCGTCGTGGATGCGCCGCGTCATCTCGGAATTCGGATGCGCAGCGAGCGCCGTGCGCATGATGTGGAAGGCGTCGCGATAGCGGCTGTCCTCGGTGTAGAGGCGCGCCAGCAGTTGTAGCGCCTCGACCTCGGTCTCGTCGCCGCGCCAGACGGTGGTGAGCGTCTCGAGCTCGGCGATGGCGTCGGTGCGCGCGAGATTGCCCAGCGTTCGCCGCAGCAACAGCTCGCGCAGACGCCCCTGCGCGGCGACCGGGCGATCCCATGAATCGGCGGCCGCCTGATAGGCGCGCAACGCGTCCTCGATGCGGCCGAGCGCCTCGGCCACCCGCCCGGTGAGCACCGACAGCGTCGGCTCGAGCTCGCGCGGCACGCCGACGGTCTCGAGCTCGTGCAGCTCCTTCAAGGCGCCGGTGACGTCGCCCAGCTCGATCGAGGCGCGGACCATGTCCCTGATGATCACCCGCTGCAGCTCGATCGGCAGCGTCCCCATCGCCATGCCGACGTGGCGGAAACCCTCGCGGGCGTCGGCCCACTTGCCCTGACGAGCATAGGCCAGCGCCCGCCACAGCGGCGCGTCTCAACTGCGTATTGCGCTCGCCGAAATCGGCCTGGCGGTCGAAGCCCCAGGCCTGCGGCTCGAGCACGTGCGGCTGATAGGCGGCGTTCGCCGCGCGCGCCGCGCCGTCGGCGGTGACCGACAAGGTGAGCCCGGCCGGCCGCGTGACGATCACCTTGCCGGCGGAAAGCTCGGCGCTGACGTCGTCGGCGAGCGGCTGCACCACCACGCCGTGGGTCGAGGCGAGCGCGCGGAACTCGACGAATTCCTGGCTCTTGACGAAGCCGCGCGACGGCCCGAGCGCGGTCACCACCATGAGCGTGTCGCCGGCCTCGGGGTCGGCGAGCCGGTGCAGTTTCTGCGGATCGTCGAACAGGACGGTGACGCTCGAGCGCGCCGGCCCGACGATGCTGCGGTTGATGACGAGCGGCCGGGTCGGCTCGACGACCTCGCCGCCGATCGCGACCGTCCAGGCCGGGCCGTCGGTGGTCGCGCTGACGAGCTGCGGCCGTTCGAGCTTGATGCGCACCACCGACGTGTCGGCGCGGCGGGTGAGCGTCGCGCTCTTGATGGTGCGGCTTCTTTCGCCCAAGGCGGCAAGCCCGATCGTCGCGTCGGTGTCGAAGACGAGCCAGAGCGTGTCGGCACGGCGGAACATGGCGGCCGGCGTCGGCGCCGCGAACGGAAACGAGAGTGTGAGACCGTCGCCCTGGCGCTTGAGCACGACCTCGACGGTCGCGCCGCGGGCACGCGGCGCATTCTCCGCCTCGGATGCGGGCGGCGGCGCAGCGGCGGCGGGCGATGGCGCGGGCGCAGCAACCGCAGGCGGAGCGACTGCCAGAGGTGTGGCGGCCGGCGGTGTGGCTGCGGGAGGTGTAGCCGCCGCCCGCGGGGTAGCGGCGTCCGCGTTCGGCGCATTCTCCGCAACGGCGGCGGGGGTCGCGGCCGGCGATACCGCCGGGAGCGCACGATCCCGCGGCGCCGGCTGCGCCGCGGGTGCAGGCGGGCTTGCGGGCGCGGCTTCGGGGGCCGCCGCAGCAGCAGGAGGCGTCGGCGGAGCGGCCGCTTGGACGGGGACCGTCTGCTGCGGCGGCGTGCGCTTCTCCTCGGAATCGGGGCCGGCGCGCGCCGGCACGGTTTGCGGCGCCTCCACCCCCGCGGGCGGCGTATTCTTGCTGGCCGCCAAATGCGCGACAAAGGCCGAGAGCTCGTCCGATCGCACGCTGCCTTCCGATCGCGCGCTCTTTGCCTCCATCGGCGTGACGTCGACCACGTAGCTCAAATCCTCGCGGAAGGTGCGCACGTCCACCTTGCCGCTGAAGGCGAAACGCACCAGCACCGCTTCCTGGTCGATCTCGCTGTCGATCGAGGCGATCACCGGCGGCAGTGTCGCCTTGGCATCCGCCAGATCGAACTTGAGCAGCGCGTCGAACGTCAGCGTCAGCCGCTCCTTGCCGTTGTTGGCGGCGACGCCGATGAGCTCGGGCAGATCGAAGATGTAGCGCATGAAGGTCGGCTGACTGGCGACCCGCACCCGGATCGGCACCATCTTGGCCTGACGGGCGAGCACGCGCTGCTGGCGCACCTTCTTCTCGGCGTCGCGCGCGCGCTTCGCCAGCTCATCGATGACTTCGCGCGGCAGCCCCGGCGGCAGGCCGGTCCAGCCATCGGGCAGAAGATCGACGAACAGCCGCTCGGCCACGGCCATCGAGTTCACCGTCACCTTGCGCGCGAGCGCGATGCGGATGCCCTTGCCGTCGGGATCGCGGCGCGCCGCGCTGACATAGCCCGCCGCATTGGCGTTGAGCTTGTCGATGTTGATCTCGACCGCGCGCTTGAAGCTGATGACGATGATGCCGTTGGCGACCCGCACCTGCGAGTCGACGTCCTCGGCGAGGGTGAAGACGAGCCGGGCGAAGCCGTTGTCCACGACCGCGGTGACTTCGCCCTTGATCGCCTGGGCGGCGGCCGGGCGCGGCAAGGCAACCGTGATCAGAATGAGGGCGGCGAGCAACAGGGTACGAACGGCCGGGTGCCATCCGGCCTGCCGCAGCGGACGCAACTCACGCGATACGCAAACTTCTTTCACGTCTCGACCACCAGGCCACACGCCGTCGTTCCGCCGCCGCGTACGCCGGTCGGCCGAACACTAGCCGCGCGCGTTTAATGTCGCGTTAAGATTGAGGTTGGGAAAAGCCAGTGTTTCCAATGGTTTGACGCCAACCATTGCGGTGCACCGGCGGCCGCATCGGCCGCTTTGCGGCGGTTTCCCGGGACGAGCCAAGATCCCGACGGCCAAAAATGGCTTTTGGGGTAAGCTCATGTGCGCGGGTGTCGCTTTGGGAGACGTCGATGAGGCTTGGATCGTGCGGCCCGCCCCTATGCAAGACGCGGCCGCTGTCGCAGCTATGGATATTCGCCCTGCTCTGCGGCCTGGCCGGATCGAGGGGGCTCGCCGCCGCCGCGACCCTTGAGATCAAGGACGGAAACATCTTCGTGCTGGACGGATCGCAACGGCGGCAGCTGACCCGATCCGGCCGCGACGCCGACGCGGTGCTGGCGCCGGACGGCAAGACCATCATCTTCACCCGCGTCGGCAATCCGAATTCATCCGGCATGCAGGGCGACTGCAAGTCGGGCGCGCAGGCCGACGAGCTTCGACGCATCCGCGTCGACGGCGGCGGCGACGAGCTCCTGGTTCGCGGTCATGAGGGCAAGGACCCCAAGGACAGTCTTTGCGAATTCCGCCGCAAGCAGTTCAGCTCCGACGGGCGCACCCTGTTCGTGCTGTCGCCGGCCTGGGCCACCTCCGGCGCGCTCTACGCCTACGACACCCGCGACAAGAAGCTCAGCTTCGTCATGCCGGCCAACGACGTGATTGTGCTGAACGCCTGCAAGAGCCAGGAGTACCGCGACAACCTCGTGGTGCAGCAGCATCGCTACTTCGTGGTGGCGGGCAGCTACGACTGGTATTGGCTCTACGATCGCAGCGGCAAGAAGGAGAAAGGGCCGCTCGGCGATCATGACGGCGAGCAGGCCGTGCGCGAAGCGATCGACGCCGCCGGGCTGTGCGAGCGGTGATCGGCATCGGCAAGAGGGAGAACCACCACGATGACCGAAAGCAACGGAGCGGCCAAGGACCTGGGCGCCGTCTTCGACGCCCACGTCAAGGCAGAGTTTGTCGACAGGGACGTCCCCGCCACGATGGCGACGATGGCGCCGGAACCCTACCTGACCCATGTTCCGACCCTGGCGGGAGGCACCGGCCGGACGCAGGTGGAGCGCTTCTATCGCGATCATTTCGTCGGCCACTGGCCGGACGACGTTCAGGTGAAGCCGTTGTCGCGCACCGTCGGGCAAAACCGCGTCGTCGACGAACTCGTGGTCAGCTTCACCCATGACCGGGAAATGCGCGTTTATCTGCCGGGGGTGGCGCCGACCGGTCGCAAGGTGGTGCTGCCGCACGTCGTGGTGATGGGCTTCGACGAGGCCGGGCGCGTCGCTTACGAGCACATCTACTGGGATCAGGCGACGCTCCTGGTGCAGGTCGGACTCCTCGACCCGGCACGGCTTCCGGTGGCAGGCGCCGAACAGGCCGAGCGGCTGCTGGACCCGACGCGACCTGCCAACGAAATGATCCACCGGTCGCGGTTGCCTCCAAGACAGTAGCCACCGAAGCCCTCGTTCGCATGACGATCGTATGGCGGATCACGCCCGCTGCGTGATATGCGACCTGCGGCGCGGAGGTTAAGATCGAATGCGCGTCGGTGATTTCAAATGCGCAGCGCCTTCGTCGCTGGTGCGGACCGAGCGATGACAAGATCGGGATCATGCGCCATCATGGCTGCGTCCCGCCGCGGCTCGCTATCGCGGAGATCGGGTCCCAGCCCAGGAGAGTGATCATGAATTGGCTGCGTCATTTATGTGTCGTCCTGGCGGCGGCGGCAGCAGCGACGCTGACCGGGCCGAGCGCCGCCTCGGCCCAGGACTATCCGACACGATCGATCCGGCTCGTGGTGGTGACCGCTGCCGGCGGGCTCATGGACGTCGCCGCGCGGGTGACGGCCGAGCACGTGGGCAAAGCGCTGGGCCAGCGAATCGTGGTTGAAAATCGTCCCGGCTCCGGCGGCAATCTCGGCGCCGAGGCGGTCGCCAAGGCGGAGCCGGACGGCTACACGATCGGACTGATTCAGATCGGCAACGTCGCCATCAATCCGTACGTGTATACGGATATGACGTTCGATCCATTGAACGATCTGGTGCCGGTCGCACCGGTCACGAGCTCCGCCATTCTGGTCGTCGCCAACGCCAAAGTGGCGGCCCATGACTTGCGCGAGCTCATTGCGCTCGCCAAGCGAGAGCCCGGCAAGCTGAGCTATGGCTCCGGAGGGGCAGGAACGGCGCCCCATCTTGCGGGAGAAATGTTCAAGACAGCGGCCGGAATCGATATCCTCCACGTGCCGTATCGCGGGGTCGGGCCGGCCGTAAACGACCTTGTCGGCGGACACATTCAGCTCACCTTCGCCGGCTGGGGCGCGGTGCGAAGCCCGGTCGAGGCCGGCCTCGCCAAGGTCTTGGCGGTGGCTCAGCTACGACGGCTCGCGGCGGTTCCCCAGTATCCAACGTCGGCAGAGGCCGGCCTCGCGGGGTATGAATTCGCGACCTGGTTCGGGATCGTCGCCCCGAAGGGGACACCGGCGCCGGTGATCGCCACGCTGGCGCGACACATTCATGCGATGCAGGACAATCCGCTGGTGCAGCGCAGCTTGGCCGAGAGCGGTTTGGAACCTCTCAAGGAAACTCCGGAACAGTTCGCTGCTCGCATTCGTCGCGATCACGAACGCTTCCGCGACATCGTCAGGGCGGCAAAATTGAAGCCGGAGTAATGGGCGATTGTTCGCCAGCAGGCCGTCGTGCGCAGCAGCAGCAAGGTTCTGGTGGTCGGCGGCGGCATCGCCGGACTGACCTTGGCGGTTGCGCTCCGACGCCGCGACATCGCCGTCGACATCGTCGAGCTGCAGCCGCAGTGGAACATTCCGGGTGTCGGCATCAGCCTGACCGGACCAACGCTCAGGGCCCTCAAGACGATCGGTGTCATCGATCGCTGCGTTCGGGCGGCATTCGGCTTCGACCGGATCGTCTTTGCCGACGCGGCCGGCCGCCAAGTGGGCGCGCTCGACATGCCGCGCCTCAATGGTCCGCAATACCCGGCGACGGTCGCCATCGCGCGATCGGCGCTGCATGATGTTCTCATCGAGACCGCACGGGAATTGGGCGCGTCGGTCACGCTAGGAACGACCGTTTGCTCACTCAGTCAGAGCGACCACGCCGTGGAGGTCGAGCTCTCCAATGGAAAGCGGGCGCCCTATGACTTCGTCGTCGGTTGCGATGGCATTCACTCGATTGTTCGCAAGCTCACTTTCGACCATGTCCCCGGCGCCAACTTCACCGGACTGGCGGTCTGGCGCGCGACCATGCCGCGGCCCAAAGAGATCAATTGCATGCAGGTTTTCTACGGTCCGAAAACGAAGGCGGGCGTCAATCCACATTCCCGTGCCGAGATGTTCCTGTTTCTGGTCCAGCCGGTCGGCGACGATCATCGGTTGCCGCCAGACAAGTTGCATCTGGTGCTGCGCGAGCAACTGGACGAATTCAGCGGAGAGGTGATGTCGTATGTCCGCGACCACGTCACCGATCCGCACAAGATCGACTACCGGCCGATGAATTCATTTCTGTTGCCGGCCCCGTGGTATCGCGGCCGAACGCTCGTTATCGGGGATGCGGCACATACGACCACGCCGCATTTGGCGACCGGGGCCGGGATAGCGATCGAAGATGCAGTCGTGCTGGCCGAGCTGCTTGCGACGGAGCTGTCCGTTCCGGAGCTTCTCGATCAATTCATGGCGCGACGATTTGCCCGTTGCCGGCTCGTCGTCGAGACGGCGGTCAAGCTGGGCAATATGGAGAAGGACACGACGATCCCCATCCAGGCTCATTTCGACTTGATGGCGACGACCTTTCGGCAACTTGGCGAGCCCATCTGATCGCCGCAGCATATCCTGCTGCGGTACACTGTATCCGTGCCGTCAAGCTGACTTTTTGGAATGTCCGCCGCCGGCACGGAGCGGAGCCCTTAAGAGTGCCAATCTCCCTTAAGGATGCCAACCTCCGAGCTTGGCACTCTTAAGGGGCCTTGGCATCCTTAAGGGGCTCCGGTCCCGACGGCAGCCGCCAATACCACCGGCCTTCGGCACCCATGCCACGGTCGGTTTCCGCCTTGCGCTCGGCCTCGACCCCGAGCGCCTTCTTGGCCCGATTGATCGTCCGCCACGCGATCCCCGCGCATCCGAGGTGATCGCGCCGCCGTCGAACGCCGCCACCACTTCGCGTCCTTCAACAGGTGCAAATCCGAACAAATCTGCGGTACACTCTGTCGGCATCGGGGCGCTCCTCGAATCGCTCGAAAGTCGTTGCTGCACAACAACTTTCGCTGATTCGGCGCCCCGGTGCACTTAGTAGCGTGAGATATCCGGGCTAGTTCGGGTTCGGCCGGCCTTCGATCTTCGGCAACTCGGCGGGCTTATCCTTGTCGGGGCGCGCGGCGAGCGCCACGGTGAGCCGCTCGGCGGCCTCCGGCGACATCTGCGCGAGAATGTCGGACATGCGGCGCGGGGTGATCTGGGTCGCGACCTCGACCAGCACCCGGATATCGAGGCGATCAAAGATCTTGGCGGCCTCCTTCGGCTTCATGTTTTCGTACATGGTGACGAGATTCTTGAAGCGCGCGGCCTCGCCCTCCTCCTTCATCTGCACCGCATTGTTGACGCGCGCTTCGAGGTCCTTGAGCTCGGCGACGCGCCCTTCGAGCCGCTTCTCGGCGGCCTTGATCAGGCTTTCCCGCATCTCGAGCTCGCGGGCGCGCGCATCGAGCTCGGTGCGGCGCTCCTGCAGCCGTTCGAGGATCGCCTGCTCGGCCGGCGAGCGCGGCCGTCCGGACTCGACCGGCACCGGCAGCCAGCCGGTATTGACCTTCGGCTCCTCCGGCTTGGCGGCCGGGCGATTGCCTTTGGGGGCCTCCTTCTGGTCCGCAGCCTTGCCGTCACCGACCGCGCCGGTGATGTCGGGGTAGTTGAACATCTGCTGCGCCCAAGATTGCCGACCGCTGTTCTGCTTGACGGTCGTCGGCGACGGCGCATTCGCAGCCGGCGCCGGGGCGCCGGGGATCGTCCCGGTGATGTCCGCGGCTTCGCCGGCGCTTTGCCCGGCAAGCTCGCCGAGCGTGTAGCGGCCGTCGATGAGCAGCCCGATGGTCTTGAGCGCGAACAGCGAGATCGTCGCGAACAGGACGATGGGGACCAGCCGGAAATCACGCAGGAAGCGGATCATGCGGCCAGACCGGCGACTCGTTCGCGGGCGCGCTCGCGATCGGCGAAGGCTCTTTCGCCGGCGCGCTCGCGCGCGCGATCGGCAAAGGCTTGGGCTGCGGCCGCCACCGCTTTCGGATCGGGCCAATCGGCGAGCACCGCTGCCGGCGCTGATGTCGGCGCCGGCGCAATCACGCTGCGCGGGAGCAGGCCGAGCATGGCCTCGCCGCCCCTGATCTGGCGGTCGAGATCGGCGGACAGGCGTTCGGCCGCTTTCAGGCGTTCGCCGAGGGTGCGGTCGCAGTCCTGCGCGGTGGCCTTGAGCCCGGCGACCGCGCGGCCGGCGATCTCGGTGGCGGTGATCAGCTCGGAGATGGTGGCCTTCAACGCCTGCTCGTCCGCCTTCAGCCGCTTGAGGCGACTGTTGAGCACCACGCAATAGCCGATCGTGAGCAGGAGCAGGATCGCCACCAGGCTCTCGATCATCAAGCCGAAACTGCTGCTCACGGGGCCTCCATTCGTTTGGTCGAGCCGTCCGCCTTCTCGAACATCGCGAAGGTCGTCCTCGGTCTGCGCAAGGGTTTCGACACGCGCACCGCGACCCGGTCGCCGACGCGGCCCATGCGGCCTTCGGTCAAGGTGACGTCGCCGCAGCGAACGGTGACGACGGCGTCGGGGCGAAGCTCGAGGGTGAGCGTGTCGCCGACCTCGAGCTTCATCAATTGCTTCAACGGCAGCTTCTCTTCATAAAGCACCGCGTCGACTAGGATTTCGGCCTGGCCGATCTCGGTCGCGAGATGCCCTTCCCAGATCGGATCGCGGCCGAATTTCTCGCCCATGAACATCTGCAACAGCACGTCGCGGATGGGCTCGATGGTCGCGTAAGGGAGCAGCAGCTCGACATTGCCGCCGCGGTCCTCCATGTCGATGCGCAACCGGACCAGGATCGCGGCGTTGGCCGGCCGCGAAATGGCGGCGAAGCGCGGATTGGTCTCCAGCCGGTCGATGTTGAACTTCACCGGCGAGAGCGGCTTGAAGGCGAGTTCGGCGTCGGCGAGCACGACCTCGATCATGCGCTTGACCAGGTTCGACTCGATGGTCGTGTAGGGTCGGCCCTCGACCCGGATCGCGCTTTGGCCGCGGCGGCCGCCGAGCAGCACGTCGATGATCGAGTAGATCAGGCTCGAATTGACCGTGATGAGGCCGAAATTGTCCCACTCCTCGGCCTTGAACACGGCGAGGATGGCGGGAAGCGGGATGGAATTGAGATAGTCGCCGAAACGGACCGAGGTGATGCGATCGAGCGAGACCTCGACGTTGTCGGAGGTGAAGTTGCGCAACGATGTCGTCATCAGCCGGACCAGCCGGTCGAAGACGATCTCCAGCATCGGCAGGCGCTCGTAGGAGACCATCGCCGAGTCGATGATCGCGCGGATGCCGGAATTGTCGTTGAGCGAGATGTCGGCGAGGCTGAAGCCGAGCAGGCTGTCGATCTCGTCCTGATTGAGGATGCGCTCGGCGCCGCCTTTGGTCGACTGGATGAATTGGCCGCCGTCGTCGACCATCGCCTGCCACTGCGAGGCGGCGGCCTCCGCGCCCTCGGAGCCGCCCTCGCCGCCCTCGCCCGGCTGGACGTTGGCGGCATCGGCCTCGAGCGCGAGGCCCCATTCGGCGGCGAGCGCGTCCTGGTCGATCTGGTCCTTGCCGAGCGTCACTGGACGACGATCTCCTTGAACAGCACCGCATTGATGCGGTTCGGCGAGATCGCCGTATTGACCCGGCGCGTGAGCTCCTCCTTCAGGCGGTAGAGCCCGGCCGAGCCGTCGAGGTCGGTCGGCCGCAATTCGCGCAGATAGGTCTGGAATGCATCCATCACCCGCGGCATGGCGGTCTGCACTTGCGGCGTGAGCGCGGGATCGGGGAGCTCGAGAACGATCTTGACCTTGAGATATTGGGTGCGCTCGGTGCCGGCGAGGTTGACCAGCACCTCGGGCACATCCAGGAAGGTCGGAGCCTTGACCGGCGCGGCGACCGCTTGCGCGTCCTTGCTGCCGGCGAGGAAGACGTAGGCCGTTGTGCCGCCGCCGGCCAGCAGCGCCAAGGCGCCGGCCGCGATGACGATCAGCTTAAGCGGCAGCTTGCGTTTGGCTGGCGCGGATTCGCCTTCGTCCTCGTCCGCTTTGGCACCGGCCTCCTCGAGGTCGGCCTGCTTCGCCTTCGCTGCCATGGAAATTGTCCCCTTGAGCTGCGGCGCCCAGACGGCAACGCAACAGGACCAGCGCCGCGAACGCCCCCGCGTCCTTCGCCGGTCACGTTATGATCCGAATGGTTAATGGATCATTTCAACCGCCATGAAGGGCGGAAAATTTTGCCGGGTCGGTGGTTGCAAGAGCATGAATTTGCCGGCCGGCGCGCCCGGCGGATTCTCGCCAAGCAATTGTTGCGTCTGAATTTTCCCCGTTGGCACGGGCTCTGCAAGGAAACCGGCGAGCCGCCGCTTGGGAGAGCCGGCGGCTTTGGACGACGGCTCGGCCTGGGAGGGCAAAGCCATCGTCACGCAAGGGGAGCACGATCGATGGAGAACGCCCTCCTGATCGGACTGTCGCGGCAGATCGCGCTTCGGCGCGAGCTCGAGACCGTCGCGAACAACATCGCCAATCTCAACACCACCGGCTACAAGGCCGACGGCTCGGTGTTCGAAGAATTCCTGATGCCGAACGCGCGCCACGATCGGTTCCAGGGCGCCGACCGGCGGCTGAGCTACGTGCAGGACCGCGCAACCTGGCACGATTTCAGGCCCGGTCCGGTCCAGCGCACCGGCAATCCGCTCGACGTCGCGATCGACGGCGACGCCTTCCTGGTCGTGCAGACTCCGCGCGGCGAGCGCTACACCCGCAACGGCGCCCTGCAGATCAACGCCACCGGCGAGCTGGTCACCGGCGAAGGCTTTCAGGTGCTGAGCGAAGGCGGTCCGATCCAGTTCCAGAATACCGACCGCGACATCTCCATCAACGAAGACGGCACCATCACGGCGCGCGAGGGCGCCAACACCAAGTCCGATTCCGCGCGCGGCAAGCTGCGGCTGGTGCGTTTCGACAGCGTCACGCAGTTGAAGAAGGACGGATCGAGCCTGTTTTCCGCGCCCGACGGCGTCGCGGCGCAAGTGCCGCAGAAAGTTCGCGTGATCCAGGGCGCGCTCGAGCAATCGAACGTGCGCGGCGTCATCGAGATGGCGCGCATGGTCGAGGTGACGCGCACCTACACCAACATCGCCAGCATCCTCCAGCAGCACCACGATCAGCGCCGCAGCGCGATCGAGAAGCTGGCCGAGGTTCCAAATTAGAAAGCGGGAGATATAGTCCATGCGAGCGCTCCACACCGCGGCGACCGGCATGATGGCCCAGGAACTCAACGTCCAGGTCATCTCCAACAATATCGCCAACATGCGCACGAGCGGCTACAAGCGCCAGCGCGCCGAATTCCAGGATTTACTCTACGAGCATGTCAGCCGGGTCGGGACGCAGACCTCCGCTCAGGGCAATATCCTGCCGGTCGGCATCGAGCTCGGCGGCGGCGTGCGAACCGTCGGCACGCCGCGAGTGATGACGCAGGGCACCCTGCTGCCGACCGGCAACACCTTCGACGTCGCCATCCGCGGCGAAGGCCTGTTCAAGATCGTGATGCCGGACGGCACCTTCACCTATACCCGCGACGGCTCGTTCCAGATGGACGCGCAGGGCCGCATCGTCACGCCGCAGGGCAACGTGGTGCAGCCCGGCATCACCGTGCCGCCGAACTCGACCTCGATCGCGATCAATACGCAGGGGCAGGTCTCGGCGGTGGTCGCGGGCTCGGTCACCCCGACGGTGCTCGGCCAGATCACGCTCACCCGCTTCGTCAACAAATCCGGCCTGCAGGCGATCGGCGACAATCTGTTCGTCGAGACGCCGGCCTCCGGAACGCCGCAGGACGGCGCGCCGGGCTCCGATGGCCTCGGCGATCTGCAGCAGGGCAACCTCGAGCAGGCGAATGTCGAGGCGGTGACCGAGATTTCCGACCTGATCTCGGCGCAGCGCGCCTACGAGATGAACTCCAAGGTCATCACCGCAGCCGACCAGATGCTGCAGGCGACCGCCAACCTGATGCGCTGAGGAAGGCCGACCATGATCCGTCTTGCAACACTCGTCGTCGCGGCCGCGATCGCGACGCCCGCCGCCGCCCAGTTCAACATTTTTTCTCCCTTGCCGCTGGCGGGCGAGGATTGGCTCGGTGGGTCGCGCGGCGCCGAAAAGACGGCGCAGCTCGCGCAAGACCTCGCGACCCCCGCTCCCTCCGCACCAGGGCGGGAGGAGGCCGCAGGCCCTGCCCTCAAGTCCAATGTCACCGTGGTCGGCGAGATCGTGCGCATCGGCGATCTGATCGAGAACGCGGGCGCGGTCGCCGACGTGCCGATCTTCCGCGCGCCCGATCTCGGCCAGACCGGCAGCGTGCCGGCGCGCCGGGTCGCCGAGCTGGTGCGGGCGCACCGGATCATCGGGCTCGACACCCGCGGCCTCGACGAGGTGTCGGTGACGCGCGCGAGCCGCGCCGTCACCGTAAAGGAGATCGAGACGCGGCTATTGCGCGCGCTCGCCGGACGCCATGGCATCGCCGACGCGAAGGACATCGCGATCGCGTTCGACCACGAGGTGCGCACGCTCCACGTCGAGCCGGGCGCCGGTGCCGAGCTCGTGCTCGCCCGGCTGAGCTATGAGCCGCGCTCGCGCCGCTTCGACGCCGTGCTCGAGCCGCCCGGCGGCGCGGCCGCGCGGCGCCCGCCCCTGCGGCTCACCGGCGTGCTCACCGAGACCTTCGAGGCGGTCGTGCCGGTGCGCGCGCTGGCGCAGGGCGAAACCGTAAAGGCCTCCGATCTGGCGATCGAACGGCGGCCGAAGAGCGAGCTCGTGCCAGCGACCGTGACGACAGCCGAGCAGGCCGTCGGCCTCGCCGCCAAACGCGCGCTCGTCCCGGGCAAGGTCATCCGCCAGGGCGACCTGATGAAGCCGGAGCTGGTCGGCCGCAACGAGAGCGTGACCATCGTGTTCGAGGCGCCGGGGATTCACTTGACCATCCGCGGCAAGGCGCTGGAAGCGGGCACGCAGGGCGACCTGATCAACGTGCTCAACGTGCAATCGAAGCGCACCGTGCAGGCGACCGTCACCGGTCCCGGCCGCGTCACCGTCAACGCGGCGTCGCCGCGCCTGGCGGCCAACGCCGATCCCTCCAACCCACCGCGCAAGCGCGCCGAGTGAGCGTCATGAAAGTCAGAACAGAGTTCTATGAGTTGCATGTAGGCGGGAGTGTTGTAGCCGTGAGCAGTGAAGTGGTTGGTTCGAGCCGCGGCAGTAGCGACAGACTCGGTGGGCTCCCTCTCCCCTTGAGGGAGAGGGTTGGGGTGAGGGGTTTTCTTCGTAAGAAGCCTTATTGCGAAGCGAACCCCTCACCCGCCCGCCTTTGCTTCGCTGCGCTCCGCTTCGGCGCACAGCCGATGCTTCGCATCGGCGTTCTTGGCGCTAAGAACGGCGGCCAGAGGCCGCCTATGCCTCTCCCTCAAGGGGAGAGGTGGAGCCCGCTGCACGGACGGTATGTCAAAGCAATGGTGCAAATCATTGCGCTATTGGCCCTCGGCACCGCCCTCGCCGGCTGCGCCGCGCTCGAACGGCTGCGCCTGATCGGCGACGCCCCTCCGCTGACCGCGATCAACAACCCGACCGCGCAGCCCGGCTACAAGCCGGTGCAGATGCCGATGCCGGCGCCACAGCCCGCGGTCTACCAGCCGAACTCGTTGTGGCGCACCGGTTCGCGCGCCTTCTTCAAGGACCAGCGCGCGCACCAGGTCGGCGACATCCTCACGGTGAAGGTCAAGATCACCGACAAGGCCTCGCTCGAGAACGAGACCGCGCGCAGCCGCAAGATGAACGAGGATTCCGGGATCGATACCTTTTTCGGCAAGCCCAAGGTGCCGATCATGAACACGCCGGTGCCGACACGCATCTTCACCGGCGACTCGACCTCTCTGAGCGAAGGCAAGGGCTCGATCGACCGCAAGGAGGAGCTCTCCACCAACGTCGCCGGCGTGGTGACGCAGGTGCTGCCGAACGGAAACCTGGTGATCGAGGGTAAGCAGGAGGTGCGAGTCAATTTCGAGGTCCGCGAGCTCATCGTCGCCGGCATCGTGCGGCCGGAAGACATCGAGAGCGACAACACTATCGAGTCGACTAAGATCGCGGAGGCGCGCATCGCCTATGGCGGCCGCGGCCAGATCACCGACGTGCAGCAGCCGCGCTACGGCCAGCAGGTGCTGGATATCATTCTGCCATTCTGACCAGGGGACAGGAGTCAGGAGTCGGGAAGTGCGTTCCGTTCCTGACACCTGACACCTGATCCCCGGACTCCCCGCCGGCCCGCGCGCGCGAGCGGAACGGCGACACCAGCGGCCTCCGGAAGCTCCCCTCCGGAGGCCGCGATGTTTTTGCATGGCGGTCGTTCCGGCATCGCCTTGCAAACGGACATCCGGGCAGCCTAGAGTCCCGCCGCTCGCATTCCGCAAAAGCAATCGAACACCGGTGGAGGATGAAGATGCGTCGCTGCTTGCTCGCGATGGGGATCATGCTGGCCGCTCTCGGCAGCGTCGACACGCAGGCCCAGGCGCAAGCTTGGCCGTCGAAGCCGATCCGCGTGATCGTGCCGCTGACCCCCGGCAGCGCGACCGACGTGATGGCGCGGCTGGTGATGGAGCAGGTCTCGGCGCAGTTCGGCCAGCCGATCGTGGTGGAAAATCGCCCCGGTGCCGGCAACACCATCGGCATGGGCGCGGTCGCGAAGGCCGATCCGGACGGCTACACCATCCTGGCCAATTCCTCGACCCATACGGTGACGCCGGCGACCCGCTCGAATCTGGGCTTCGAGATGACCGATCTGGCGCCCATCGTTCCGCTCGGCAACATGCCGGTGGTCATGGTGTTCAACCCGTCGAAGGGCTACAAGAAGCTCAGCGATTTCGTTGCCGCCGCGAAGGCGAAACCCGGCTCGGTCAATTATGCGTCGGCGGGCGCCGGCAATTCATCGCATCTCAACGGCGAGCGGTTCCGGCTGGCGGCCGGATTCGAAGCGGTCCACCTGCCGTTCAAGGGCGCCCCGGAGGCGATGACCGAAGTGATCGCCGGCCGCGCCGACTTCTACTTCTCGCCGCTGGTGAACGCGCTGCCGTTCCTCAAGGACGGCACGCTGCAGGCGCTGGCGGTGAGCGGTTCCGCGCGCGCCTCCGCGTTGCCGGACGTGCCGACCACGGTAGAAGCCGGCTATCCCAACTCGGAGTACAATTTCTGGGCCGGCGTATTCGCGCCGGCGAAGACGCCCGCCGACATCCGCGGCAGGCTCTATGCGGAAATCGCGAAGGCGCTGCAGACGCCGGCGATCCGCGAGAGGCTCAAGAACCTCGGCGCCGATCCGATGCCGCTCGATTCGGCACAATACGAGGCGCTGGTGAAGAAGGAGATCGAGGCCAACACCCAACTGGTGAAGGCGGCCGGCATCAAGGTGAATTGATGAGGACGAGACCAACAGCTGCGGGGGCGAACGTCGCGGCCGCGAATTTTGGCCGATATCGAGACGCCGACATCAGCCATCCATCCCGATGATCGGACACGGGATGCCTTCTTCACCCGCGGACGCGGGCGGCAGCGTGACTCTGTGTACCCGACCGACCGCATCACGCGATCTGACGGCGGTCGGCGGCGCGGGGTCGCCTTTGCGCTCCTCATTCAGGCAGCGTTCGATCTCGAACAGCGAAACTTCGAATCTACGGTCGGCTTGCAGCGCCGCTGAACGACCGGCGACCTCCGCCCCTGCAGCGCTGAAGCGATCAGTATGTGAGCGCGCCGCGGCGGTCACCAAAAACGCCAGCATTGTTGCGGCGATCGCCACCACCGTCGCTACGCGGATCGGGACACTTGCCGAAGATCGAGCCATCGGAGGTCTCCATCGCTATCGCCGCCCCCGCCGCTGCGCGGCCCTTCCGTCACGATGCCACTTGTGATGACCTATAACGGTGAGCCAGCTCACAGACCTCGAAAAAACTGCATGGCCGTGGCGCGGTACAAAGCTTCGCTCATTTGAATCGAAGTTGCGCATGATGCGGCGCGGATGCCGCGGCGTCGGGTGTTCGGCGCCGCCAGCTCACCGAAGCGAGTGTTTGCGATGGCGATCGAGCGCGCGACGCAGCGACCTGCACTGAAGCTATTGCACCACCAGGGACTCCAGTCCGCCGGCCGCCGCCGTTGCTTCGCTCCCCGTCGCGATTCGCGGCCGTCCGCCGGTCAGATCCTCGCGAACACACTGGATGATCGCGGCAGCGAGGACCACGTGGCCAAGCACGACGATGCCGACGAATGCCGCCATCAAGGCGAACGCGATCAGCTCGACGAACATTGCGGGCTCCCTGGATCTTGCAGGCTGGAGAGGATGGTCGAGTTCGCGCGCGGCAGATCAGCCAGCGCCTGCGCGGTCTTGCGGGCATCATCGGCGGTTTGCGCGATCTGCTCGAGGTAGGGTTGCATGGCGCTGCCGAGCGCGGTCAGCGCGACCCGCGGCCGGCGCCGAAACAGCGCGCCGCCCAACTGGCGCTCGAGCGCGTTGATCGCATTGGTCAGCGAGGGCTGAGAGACGCCGCAGCGCTTGGCCGCGCGCGTGAAATTCAGCTCGCTGGTGAGCGCCAGGAAGTAGCGAATCTGGTGCATTTCCATAGATCCACCCTGCAGTGCGTGTCACCGACGGTCGCCCGAGCGTCGGAATCAGCGGATTGGGCCGCCACCCAGTCATTCGGGAGGATGCCACTCCCATTCCGGATGCTGAGTGAGGCAGTTCACAGAGAGGGGAAATTCGCTGCCTGCCGACTTGCCGAGACCGCGCGGGCAAGGTTGCAACCCCGGTGCAACAGCCGCGTGACGACGGGGAGCGGCTGGGCAGCCAAGCACAACCAAGCCGCGCGGGATCGGGACGGGAAAGCGCGTCAACCGATGCCGGCAAAGGGCGCAGGACGCGCGACCGGAAACCGATTCGCCTACTTTACGGTCGCGCGCACCCGAACGACCGAGATACCGGTGACGGCACCCGATCGACCACGTATCGAGAATGCGAGCGAGTCCTCACCTTTGAACCGCGGCGCCGGTCGATAGGTCACGCCGGTCCGGCCGCGCGGCGTCACCGTCCCATGCTGTGGCAGCAACTCGATGGCGATGTCCTCCAGCGCCGGGCTGCCGGCCGCGACGGTGATCGTGCACGGGGTATTGGCCGGCATGGCGACCGATGCATTCGATTCGACACCGAGCGCCAGCGGTATCGGCCGAACCTGGCAATCGTGCGAACCCGCAATGCCGACCCACACCATGGCGCACACGCAGGCGGCACCAAGCCCGACGAAGACCCACCCCGGCGATAGCGGGCGTTCGGCTAAAAGCCCGCTCCGGACTTGATCCGGGATGGAAGCCCATTCCGCGGCCGAATGTGTCCTGGCGTTCATGGCCTGCAACGGCCGCCGCGATGTGGTGATCGAGGCTGACACGGCCTCGTCTACATTGAGCTGGTTCATGTCTTTACCTAGCCGCTGATTGACCGGGTCCGCATTTGCGAACGCATATAGGCTAGGCGAATCGCGGACATCGACGCGTGAGAGAGTTCACACTTCAATCCGGCTACCGTAACGGGATAGTGGTCATAGGTCGGGTAGTACGCGTTTTTGGTGAAAATCTGAAGGTTTTGACCCTTCTCAACCATACATTGCAGCATCTTTCGACAGGACATTTGTTTATTTATAGAGTAGATCGGCTACGACGAGAGCAAAGCGCCATCTATAGCTTCGGACTATACTGCTGATATTGAACGCGCGTTCGAAGCCAGCGCCGGCTGGCTGGGCGCTTTCGAGAGTGCGGGGTCGAGTTTAGGGCACAATCGGCTTCTTTGCGAAGGTGGACCTCATGCCGATTCCAAGTGACAGGCGGCCGACGGGGCACGCGCCCGACAAGCTGGCCCTGCTCCGCAACCACCCGCTCTTTCGCGAGCTTCCTGCGCCGGTGATCGAGCGTCTCGGCTCCTACATGAAGCGGCGCGCAGTTGCGCGAGGGTCGACCATTTTCTCCAAGGGGGATCCCGGCACCGGGCTCATGGGCGTGCTCGTCGGCTCGGTCAAGATCAGCGTGGCGTCGGCGGACGGCCGCGACGTCGTCCTCAACATCATTCACGAAGGTCAGATTTTCGGGGAAATCGCCCTGCTCGACGGCCATCCGCGCACCGCCGATGCCACCGCCATGACCGACTGCGAGCTCATGGTCATCGAGCGTCGCGACTTCGTGGCATTCCTGCGCAGCCAGCCCGACGTCACCCTCAAGTTCATCGAAATTCTGTGTGCGCGGCTGCGCCGGACCAGCGAGCAGGTCCAGGACGTGACATTCCTGAATCTGCCGACCAGGCTCGCCAAGGCGTTGCTTCGGCTGACCGCCGCGGTCGAGACGCCCGCGCCGAAAGGCAAAGTCACGATCACGCAACGTGAGATCAGCCAGATCATCGGCCGGTCGCGGGAGAGCACCAACAAGCAATTGCGGGCGTGGGCGAAGCACGGATGGCTGCGCCTGGAACGGGGCGGCGTCACCGTATTGCGGTCGGAGAAGCTCGCCGAGGTCGCTGCCGAAGGCTCGGAACTCGACGCATCGTGAGCTACGACGAGACCCCGGCAATGCCGGCGGCTTCGAGCAGTTCCGACAATCGCTTGCGCGCGTAGAAAGTGCGGGTCTTGACGGTATTCTTGGGAATGCCGACGATCTCCGCGATCTCTTCGATCGACTTCTCGTGGTAATAGACGAGATCGATCATCTCGCGGTGTTCCGGCGAAAGTTGCGTGAGGCACAGGCGCAGGGCGTTGCTGCGGTCCTGCGCCTGCAAGGCAACCTCCGGATCATCCGCCGGATCTTCGATCGCGGCCATTTCCTCGCCAAGGGCTTCGCCGCGCCGACGGCGCAGCTCGGCGACCGCCTTGTTGCGGGCGATGGCCAACAGCCAGGTCGAGACGCTGGAGCGCGCCTTGAACCGGTCGGCTTGCCGCCACACGGTGAGAAAAACCTCGCTGGTGGCGTCTTCCGCCACGGCCGCGTTGCCGACCCATCGCAACATGAAACGATAGACGCGCGCGTGATGCCGGGCGAACAAGACGTGCATCGCGAGCCTGTTGCCGCCGGCGACGCGCGTGACCAGCACGTCGTCCGACGTCCCGTGGCTGGCCAGCGCGGGCGGGTCGGCTTGAAAGACGGACTTTGGCCTGACGTATTCGTTTTGCATCGGTGCCTCCCCTGTTTTTTGATTGCACCGATGGCATTAGAGCGGGTGTCGTCAGCCCCCTGTGTTAACTACTTCACAAATGCCACAAGATTGCCGGGACGGCGCGGTCCGGTCGTCTGGAATGCGTCGATGCCGACGGCATCTGCCGGCCACATGGTTCCCGATCGCGTTGCCGAGCAGGCCGAAGACCGGCCGCGCGGAAACGAAGCCCGGCGGCCAAAGCCAGCGGTAGTGTGAACTACTTGACACATTCTATGACCCACTCGATCATAGGTTGAGGTCGAGCTTCACTTGCCGCTGAAGCACCGCGAAGGTGCGCCGATCAGATATGATCTGGCCGAGGCACGCGCACCTGCCGCCGGGGAGTCTGACGATGTTCGACAAGGAACGGTTCATCGAGGATTGCCGTGCCGCGGTCAAGGAGTCCCATCCCAGCCCACCTTGCTTGACGAAGTAACGCGGTAATACCCCGGATAAAGATGGTGCCAATGTGAGCTATGGCACTTACCTCTTTTCAAGACATAGCTAGATATCCGACGTTATGAATATTTTCCGAAAGCTGTAGTTACTATCGATCCCTTGCGTTCGCTCGCAGGTGGCTGGCGGAATCCTTTCGCGCTCGCACAGACGCCCGGTGCGCGAGTGATCGGCGGCCGTTCTCGGTGAGATCAGCGTGCCTGGCCAGGACCTAGGACGCTTCGGCCTCGTATCCGACACGGTTCGCCGGAGACCGTAGGTATCATTGCTTGGAGCGACGGCCCCCATACAACTCCTCGACAATCTTCCAGCCCGCGTCCCGTCCTTTTCCGAACAAATACTTCATGTTCGATCGCGACCAGCCCCAAGACCCAGACACCTTGTCATCATCAATATCGTACTCCAACAGATGCAGCTTGTCCCTCTGTGCCAGGAGCAATTGGGGAGGCGACAGCGGCACATTTTCCGGCATCTTTTCCAAAAGTGTCTTGTCGTCATAGTCTTCCCTGATTTCAAGTATAGCCCGCCCCATTTCGGAAAGACCTATCGTGGGCATGAGGATGGACAAGGCGAAGGCGTCCCACAGATTGCTCGGCATGCCGATCATTTTTGATCGCAGCGGATCGAGCACGACGATCCACTCAATTTTTTTGGCGTCTTTGGGCATATAGTCATTGAGACACTGATACGCCGCGCCTTCGTAATAGTGCTTGTTTCCAATTTTGTAAGGCGGGTGGAGGAAGGGAAATGACAATGCCGCTTTCAAATGATCAAGGGTAATGTCCTTCCGGATAAGCTCGCCACCCTTTCCCTTTTTCGGTTGGCCGTTTTGTTCGAGCTCGTAGTTTGTAAAATCGACCAGTTTCTGGTCCTCGATGCAGAAGGCGTTGATTTCGAGTTCGGTCTCGTTCGGATCAAGCTTTTTCAGTTTCTCAAAATCGATCAGCTCATCGAAGAACCGGGGGTGTTCACAGACTCCCTGGCTGAAGAAATTGACGTCGGTCGGAGACATCATGGCTCCTTGGAAAAGCAGCCAATCGCTGCATAGCGCTTCGGCGTCGCTCATTCCTGACTGGCGCATGGCCGCCTGCACCTCCGGCAAACCGAACCAATACTCGTTGAAGAGGTCGGCGGATGGACCCGATTTTCCGAACACCTTGTAATTGATCGGCAACATCTCATAGATGGCGTCCGAAATGCCGATGTTGATCGTGTTTTCGAGAGCTTCCGCCTGGACCTTATAAGGATCGTTGGATTTCATTCCTTTCGGGGCCAGATAATGAAGCCCGACCACCGCGCCGGCGCCGGCCATCGTGATGACATTGGGCTTTTCTTCCGCTTTCTCCTGCCATGCGTGATGCAGCGTGTGCAGGGCGCCCGACATCAGCGTGAGGTTCGTAGCTCCGGCGCCCAGACACAAAACGCGATATTTCTGTTTTGTCATGTTCTCCCCCATGTGCTGCGTGGCGGATCAGCCGCGGGTAAGTCGCTGCTATCGGCTACGCCCAGTTTACGGACTCACTGACCAAGCATCAACGGATGCAATTGCTCCCACCGGCCGTCGAACCAAGCCGAAGTCATCGCACTACGCCGCCCAATTCCTTGTTGATCACGCCGTGGATGAAGGCGACGTCGTCCACCACGGCGAAATGGGCACCGGGCCTGATATGGACCTGCAGGCGCGAATTGGTGAAACGCCCCCAACCGAGCGCATGGCGACGAGAAACATAAGGATCGTCGAGGCCCGCGAAGCAGGTTATCGGAATATCCCACGGCGTCTCCTCGACGAAATCATAGTTGAGCGCCATCGCGAATTCCGCGCGAATGACTGGCAGCATCAACTGCCGCAGCTCGGGGTCGCTGAGCAGATGCTCGGTTGCTTGGATGTTGAAGTGGCGGATGAGCTCGGCGAACACATCGTCAGGCTGGGCGTATGGCGGAAGCTGAATTCTGAACTCGGCCAGCTTGAGCAGATCTCGCGTCAACCACTCCTCGAACGTCCCGAGATCCAAGATCCGGTCGGGTGGTCTCGCCCCCGAGGCAAACAGGTGGGTTGGCCGCGATTCCGTCGCATGAATGAGCCGGCGCGCCGTCTCGTACATGGTCAGGCCACCGAGACAATGTCCGAAGAACGCAAACGGCCGATCGAGGACCTCTCCCATCTCGGCCACCAATTTGTTGACGAACTCGTCGAGGTCGGCCACCGGCTTTTCATTGATGCGCCCGAGGCGTCCGGGCGGCTCGATCGCCACGACCTCGATCGCCGGGTCAAGCGATTGCGCCCAGCTGTGGTACACGGCCGAGCCTCCGCCGGCGAATGGAAAGCAGAATAGGCGCAAACGCGGCGCCGCTCGCGGGCCGACGGTGACGAGCCAGCGCCCCGCGGTTGTCGCTGGCGTCGCAGCAGTCGCCGCTTCGGCGACCGTTTCTTTCCCCAGATTCAGATCGGGCAGAATGTCTTCGACGAGCCGCGCGATGCTCGGTCCCTGGATCAGCTTGACGGCCGAAATCCTGACGCCAAGAGCCGATTCCAACCGATTGACCAACGTGACCGACATCAACGAATCGAGGCCCAGCTCGCGAAGTGGGCGGCTCGCGTCGATCGTGTCGGTGATGCCCAAGGTCTTCATCGCCTGCTGACGCACGAACGCGATCAACAGGTCGCGACGCTCGCCGTTGGATGCCTCCTTCAGGCGGTCCTTCAATGCGGCCGCATCTCGGGCCAAGCCGCCGGTCGTAGCGCCCGCGCCGACCTCTTTCTGCAATTCGCCATAGAGGGGTGGGACTCGGTTGAACTGCTGCAGGAAAATCGGCCATTGCGTGATCGTAATCGCCGCATGGGCGCCACTGCTCCCGACCAGCAGATCGAGCGCGTGCCGCCCAATATCGGCTGGAATGTACTCGGTGCCGCGCGCGCGCCAGATCGCGCGACCCTTCTCGCCCGAGACCGTCGCCAACCCGGATTCATCCCACGGCCCCCAGTTCATGGCGAGTGCGGGCAAGCCTTCGCTGCGACGACGCGCCACGAGCGCATCGAGGAAAGCGTTGGCGGCGGCATAGTTGGCCTGCCCGGCCGAGCCGAACAGGCTCAAGATCGACGAGAAGACGACGAAATGGTCGAGGTCGAGCTCGCGAGTAAGCTCGTGCAGGAGCCAACCGCCCTTGATCTTCGGCGCGGCGACGTGATCGAATTTCTGCCAGTCCATTTGCATGAGGATGCCGTCATCGAGCAATCCTGCGCAGTGGAAGATGCCCTTGAGCGGCCGACCCGATTTCTTGATCCAGCCGAGCAGACGGCGAACGTCCCGCTCGCTGGTGACATCCGCCTCGCGAATGACGGCATCAGCGCCGAGCGTCGCAAGCGCGCGTCGCACGGGCTCGCCATTCGGATCCTTTTCTCCGCGCCGGCTGACAAGGAACAGATGTTTGATCCCATGCCGCGTGACCAGCCACTTGGCCACTTCGACTCCGAGCGCGCCGAGGCCGCCGGTGATCAGATACTGGCCCTCGATATCGAACGGAATGTTCGACGCGCGGGGAACAGTCGCGCGAACAAGCCGCGCGGCAAATCGGCGGCCCGCCCGTAAGGCCACTTGATCTTCCGCCTCGCCGCTCAGCAGCTCGAGCAGCAACGCCGCGGCATCGCTCGACGGCGAAGAGCTCCCTGTCGCCCCGAGGTCCACGAGACCGCCCCAGTTCTGCGGATGCTCCAATGCCGCGCTGCGCCCCACCCCCCACAAGGCGCCGGCCGCCGCCTCCGCCGGGGGATCGGCGGGCAGGGCCGAGACCGCATTGCGCGACACGAGCCAGATGCGAGGAACCGAATTCTGACCGGAGCGTGCATCGACCACGGCCCGAAACAGCGAAAGCGCGCTCCCGGCAACGATCTTCTGAGATTCCTGGAGCTGGCCGAACGTGAGGCGATCGGTCGTCACATCGAGAGGCCAAAGATCAATGACGCCGCGCAGGGGCACCGATTGTTGCGTGAGCTCGGCCACGAGCGATGCGAACGGCTTCACCAGGTCGTCGGGACTCCACGAGCGCCTGTCTTTCCGGGTGACGACATCCGCGATGGAAACGAGACGGCAGATTCCGCCTCGGTCGGTCAACATATTGGCGAGCGCTGCGCCGACGCCCGCCTGGTCGGCGAGGATGAGCCAGCCGGCCGGCTCGCCCGAGGTCCGCTCCGACGATGGCGGCTGCGGCCGCTCGACCCATTGCAGCTGGTAAAGCCAATCCGGTCTTCCTTGAGTGGCGTTCGGCGTCAGCACCTCGGGCGGCAGCTGCTTGAGCGACAAGCCTTCGAGCGTCGCCGCCTGGCTCCCGTCCTCGCGGTAGACGGCAATATCGATCGTGACGGTTTGCGGATCGTCCTGCGCTGGTCGCCGCACGGCATGCACCCAGACCTCGCGCGCACCAGGCCCGCTGCTGCGGAAGCGCTCGATCCCGATCGGCAGGTAGGTATGGCGCAACTGCGGCGGCGCGCCCTCGAAGTTGCCGTAGTCGGCGATCAGCGCCGGATAGACATGCAGGCAAGCATCGAGCAGGGCTGGATGCAGAGCTTGCGCAGCTTCGAGGTGCGGCGGCAATCGCGCCCGCGTCAGCACTTCGTCATGGCCGCGCCGGACTTCCTCAATCGCGCGGAACGAGGGGCCGTATTGGAGACCGATCCCCTGCAGCGTCCGGTAGTAGACCTCGGGCGAAATCGCGCCAGAGCACCGCAGCTTGATCTGGTCGAGCACGGCCGGGCCTTGCTCCGAAGCCCCTTTGCGCGCCATGCCGATCATGTGCGTCCGCCACGCGTCGGCCGCGTCCGTTCCGATGCTGGCCAACCGGAGCTCCGCCGTCGCATCGTCAACCGGCGTGAGAATAGATTGCACGACGCGTTCGCCGGATTCCGGCAACACCAGGGCCTCCCGATATTGCAGATTGGCGAGCGCGACTTGATCTGTTCCGAAATGCTGCCGCGCCGCATCGCGCAGGGCCGTGAGTCCGACCGTAAACGGCAAAACCGGCATACCGTAGATGCGATGATCGCCGAGGTAATCGAAGCGGGCCAGACTGTAGACGGTCTCGAACTGAGTCTGCGGCAACGCCGACCGAAGGCGTTGGCCGGCGAGACTCCTGTCGGCGGAATACGAACCTCGTGGTTGCGCTCCGGCATCGCTTTCCAACCAGTAACGCCGGCGCTCGAATGGATAAGTGGGCAGCGAGGTCCGATTTCGGGGATGAACCTCATTGAAGCGATCCCAATCGACCTCATAGCCGCGGACATAAAGCTCGCCCAGACTGGTCAGGATCGCCGCAACGTCGCTTCGGCGCTTGTCGCCGAGCGAGCCGAGCCATGCATGAGGGCCATCGAGAGACTGCCGTCCGAGAGCAAGCAGTGCATTGCCCGGACCGACCTCGATGAAATCGGTGGCGCCCAATTGAGCCAGCGCCTGAACGCCGTGCTGGAAGCGAACGCATTGCAAGGCGTGGTCGCACCAGTAGCGGGCATCGGGCGCTTGCGTGAACGCTGCACCCGATGTGGTCGAGATCCACTTGATCTGCGGCGCACGCGCCGGAATCGCCGCCGCAAAGCGCGCGAGCTCGTCCATGACCGGCTGCATCAGCGGCGAATGGAAGGCGTGCGAAACAGTCAACGGCTTGGAGGCGATCCCGAGCGCGGCAAAATGCGCGGCGACGTCAGCTACGGCCTGGCGCTTGCCGGAGATGACGGTATTGTCCGGCGCGTTCACCGCCGCGACGGCGACATTCTCGGCATCGCCTAGCGCTGCGGCGACCGCGGTTTCGCCCGCGAAAATGGCCGCCATCGCCCCGACGCGGGGGAGCGACTGCATCAGCCGCGCGCGCTCGGTGATCAGCGACAGCCCATCCTCGAGCGTGTGGACGCCCGCGCAATGGGCCGCGGCGAATTCCCCGACGCTGTGGCCCAGCACGGCGTCCGGGACGATGCCCCACGACCGCAAAAGCTCCGTCAAGGCGGCCTGCACGATGAACAAGGCGGGCTGCGTATACGCCGTTTCGTGGATCGCATCGGCGCCGTCGGCCTGCGCGAAAAGCACATCCAACAGCGGCCGTTCCAGCCGGCCGCGCAACAGTGCGGCGCAGCGGTCAACGACCGTGCGGAATACCGGCTGATGACGGTAGAGCTCCGCGGCCATACCCGCGTGCTGCGATCCCTGCCCGGAGAACAGGAACGCGAGCCGCTTTTTTCCGCCCGCCGCCGCACCATCAACCGCCGCAGGCTCCTTCTGCAACTCTTCGCTCAGCGCCGCGCGCAATCGTTCGATGGAGCCGGCAGGCGCCGCGAAACGACGCGCGAAATGGTTTCGCCCACTGCTCAGCGTGTAGCAGATGTCGGGAAGGTCGGCGTCGGATCGGCCGTCGAGCCAAGCATGGTGACGCTCGATCGATGCGCGCAGCGCCGCGGTGGTGTTCGCCGACAGCGTGAACAGGTGGAGGGGCGGTTCATCGGCGGCATCGGCGCCGGCTGGCGGCGGCGCCTGCTCGAGCACTGCGAAGGCGTTGGTTCCGCCGAGGCCCAGCGAATTGACCGCGGCGAGCCGAGGACGATCCGCCGGCCAATCCAGGCAGCGGGTGGCGACGAAAAATGGGCTCCCGGCGAAGTCGATCTTCGGGTTCGGCGTTCGAAAATTGAGGCTCGGCGGGATGCTTCCGTTCTTCAGCGCCAAGGCGACCTTGATCAGGCTGGCAATGCCTGCAGTCTGCTCGAGATGGCCGAGGTTCGTCTTCACCGAGCCGATGGCGCAGAAGCCGCGTCCGTCCGTTTCCGTGCGAAACGCGCGCGTCAGCGCATCAATCTCCAGCGGATCGCCGACGATCGTGCCGGTCCCATGACATTCGACGTAGCCGATAGCGTCCGGGGACACTTCCGCCAGCAACATCGCCTCCAGCATCGCGCGCGTCTGCCCTGCCACGTTCGAGGCGGTGTAGCTGACCTTATCTGCGCCATCATTGTTGATCGCCGACCCCCGGATCACGGCATAGATGTTGTCGCGATCGGCGATGGCCGCGCCGACCTCCTTCAGCAGGATCGCTCCGGCTCCGCTGCCGAAAATCGTGCCTTGCGCCTCGGCGTCGAACGCGCGGCAGTGTCCGTCAGGCGACAGAATGTCGCCCTTTCGGCTGACATAGCCGACGCGTTGCGGCACACGAACCGTCGCCGCTCCGGCAAGCGCCATGTCGCATTCGCCGGCGAGGATGGCTTGGCAGGCCAGGTGCACCGCGACGAGCGATGTCGAGCACGCGGTCTGCACGTTGATGCTTGGTCCAGTGAGATTGAGCTTGTAGGAAATCCGGGTGCTCGGAAAATCCTTATCGTTGCCGATATGGGCCACGCTGCCGGTATGCCCCGGCAGCTCAGTCGAGAGCCACACTCGGTCAATGAGGTAGCTGCTCACCACGCCGCCCGATCCCACGAAGACGCCGACCGGGCGTGCGGCAGCTCCCGGACGATAACCGGCATCCTCGAACGCCTCCCAGGCGATCTCCAGCAGCAGCCGCTGCTGCGGATCCATCAGGCGCGCCTCTGCCGGCGAGTACTCGAAGAAGGCAGCGTCGAACTGGTCGAAGTCGGCGAGAATGGACGCGGCTTTCACATAGGACGGGTCCTGCAGCAGCTCGGCGGGCACGCCGGCGGCTGCAAGCTCAGCGTCGGTCAACGCGGTGATCGACTCGATCCCGTCGCACAGGTTGCGCCAAAAGGCCCGATGATTCGCGGCGCCAGGAAAGCGGCACGCCATCCCGATGATCGCAATGCCTGATGGCGCCGCGGCGGTCACTTTCGGACCCTTCGTGCCCGCCGACTACTCGCTCGCTGCATCGCGGCGGCGAGGTCACCGTCTTTCGCCAGCAGCTTGTCGTCACCAAAGATGGCGCTGCGATACGCTTGCACGAGATCGTCGACGGAGCGAACGCTGGTGATCGACACGAGCTTGGCAAATGGATCGGCGCCAAGCTCGACCTCGAGCTCGGCAACAAGAAACGCCAGGTCGAGCGAGCTGAGGCCAAGCGTCGCATTCAGCTTGGCCGTGCCGCCGAACGCGCGGACCTGACCAAAACGCTCCCGCAGCACTGCCCGAATCTTGTCGTGCACGACCGCTTCGATCTGTTCCGGCGTGCCCGGTTTCAGCATGTGATTCCTCCGTCCACGACCAGGATCTGCCCGGTAATGAAGGACGCCTGTTCGGACGCCAGGAAATACACGGCGTTCGCGACGTCCTTCGCGCTGGTCAGCCGCCCGAGCGGCGTGCGTCGGACGATGCGCTGCTTGCGCTCCTTGGTCAGGCCCTGCACCATCTCGCTTTCGAAATAGCCTGGCGCAACCGAGTTGACGCGGATGTTGCGTGGTCCGAGCTCGCGGGCCAAGCTACGCGTCAAGCCGTCGAGCCCCGCCTTGGTTGCGCTGTAGACTGCAACACCGGCATGCCCGCGAACCGCGTTCACCGATGAGATATTGACGATGCATCCGCCGCCTTGCCGCAGCATCACACGCGAGCACGCCTGTGATAGCACCAGCGCCGCCGTCAAGTTCACCTGCACGGCCTCGACGATGTCCTGCATGCGCATGGTCGGCAGGACGCCGTCGACCGCCATGCCGAGGTTGTTGACGAGCACGTCGATCCGGCCGAAACGGTCCGCGATATCCGTGACGAAGCCGCGCAGCGCCTCGCCATCGCCCGCGTCCACAGCGGACCAGCAAAAGTCCTTTTTGCGCGGCCTGCGCAGCGTCTGTTCGATGAATGCCGTTTTCGTTCGGCTCAAAGTCGCTACCGCATAACGCCGTTCGAGAAATCCTGCCACCAGCTCGGCCCCCAGGCCGCGGCTGCCGCCGGTCACAAGCGCCACATTTCTGGTCGCGGCGCCGACACGGCCTTGATCTGGATCGGGGTGGGCCGCGCCGATCTTCTGGTTCATCAGCATTGGACGGCACCGCGTACTTTCTTGAAACGAACACCGTGGTGATCGGCATCCATGATCTCGATGATCGCGGGCACCTTGAACCGCTCGAGCCGTGCCTGGCAGAATGCGCGGACGCGCTGCTTGAATGCTTCCGGGTCTTCCGACCTGACCGGTGTAACTCTCGCTCCGACCACCTGCCCGGTGACCGCGTTCGGTTTGGCAAACACGGTCGCGTCCTTGACGTTGTCGAGCTGGAGCAGAACGTTCTCGATCTCGGTCGGGTGGACCTTCTCGCCGCCCACGTTGATCAGCTCCGACTTGCGTCCGATGATGCGAACGTAGTCGCCCTCGACCTCCACGACGTCCTGGGTGTTGAACCAGCCCTCGTCATTGAATGGCGAGGGCGCGTTCAGGTAGCCGAGCATGGCCGATTCCGATCTGAGCCACAGCACGCCGTCGACGATACGGTGCTCGAAGCCGGCGTTGCCGAGCTTGAGCCATAGCGAGTCCGAACTGCGCGATTGCGTCGGCATGATGCCCAGCTCGGAGAGCCCATAAGTCTGCTTGAAGCGAACGCGCGGCAGGGCTTCGCGGACGGCGGCAAGCGTGCTCGCCGGCATCGGCTCCGTGCCGTAGGTCACGATCTCGAGCGAGCTCAAGTCGTGACGCTTGATCACGTCCGAGATCAACAGCATGCGCAGGAAGGTGGGCGTGGTCGGCAAGAGCTGGATGCCGTGCTTCTCGATGGCGGAACAGACCGCCTCGGGAGTGCGGTCCGGCGCTGGGACGAGTGCCCCGCCGTGGCAGAACACGTGGAACAGCGTGTTGATTCCGCCGATGTGGTCCAGCAGCAGAAACACCAGCGTTCGATAGGCGGGTCGCGTGCTCCGGAACTTCTCCAGTAGCTTGTCGAAATCGACTACCGACGCTTTGCTTTCGCCGCTCGAACCCGAGCTGAACAGGATGAGGCCGGGCGCGCCGCACGCGACAAGCTGGCCGAGCAGCGGATGCGCGATCTTGCGGCTGAGAGCGGCGATTTGCCAGCTGTCATCGTCGGCGAATTCCGCTTTGAATTCGACTTCTGCCACCCCCATCATATGGTCCCAGCGGCGCGCGGTGCCGGCCGCCAGCGGAACGACGATGTTGCGGTTGCGCAGCGCGGCAATCAGCAACGCGCAAAGGCTCGGCGAGTAATCGCCGCAGATCGCAAGCGTGCTGCCGGGGTGAATTTCGCGCCTGACCAGCTCGTCGACCCAAGCGTCCGCCGCGTCGCAAAGCCGATCGTAGGACCACGCTTCATCGTGCCATATCAGCGCCGGTCGTTGCCCCCAGCCGCGCAGGCGATCGCTCAACCAGTGACGGTCATGACGCATTTTCGCACTCACGCGTGCCCATCCGGCATGAGAGCTGCGAACATGATCGGTCCAGCGGGAAAGCCGGCCGTACGATGAACGCCCCCATCACTTGGGTTGGTAGTTCGCCTGCCAGAAATATTTCATCATCTCCATCTTTTTATGCGCCGGCATCTGCGACCAGATCCCCGTGAAGACCTGCTCCATGCAGTCGTACTTGCCGGCGGTCCCGGAGGGTCCTTTCGACAGCGCGTCCGTGATTTTGGCCGCGTGCTCCAGCGAACGACCCATCAGCATCGCGCGCACGGCGACGATGCGCAAGGCAGCGGGCATTAGGGCGGGCGTGCCACAGCCAGCCATGGGGCCCCCTAACATCGTCAACAACCACCAGCGCGACCATGGTCCGGCCGGCATCATTGCCAAGAGTGGCAACAATGCCGCCAAGTCGGATAGGTCGGGCGCCGATCGCTTGTCCCCGTCTACCTTCTTTTTGAGTTCGCCAACGTCCTTGCTAAGCGCGGCGACGTTTTCAGTCAGCGTTTTGATTTGTCCGCTCAATTCGTCCAATTTCCCATCGCTTCTGTCTGCCATTTTTCGCCCCTTCTTTGCCATCAACGTAACTTCGGGAGTGCTGGGAGCATCGTCGGGTCCAGCCCGCCCGTTCGCCGCGCTCCGTTTCTGATATGCGTCCGGTACTATACAACCTCACGCCATCGTTTTCACCCTAAAATTGCGAGCCCCGCCGGTCGAGCGGGGGCGTTCATTCCTCGGCGATCGGCCGACGGCGGCGTCATAGATCTGCCCCCGCCGGCTGCCGCGCAAGCAAAGTTTGCGGCTGATGCAGCGCTTTGATGATCTCGTCGACGAGCGCTTCGCCCGCCTCGGCAAGATAAAAGTGGCCGCCGGGAAACATTCGGACGCGGCAGGTCCCGGTGCTGAAATCGCTCCAGGCCCGCAAGGCGGCGCTGTCGATCGTGTCATTGGCGCCGCCGAAGACGGTGATGGGGCATGCCAGGCGGTCGCCCGCAGCCAGGCGATGGCTTTCGGCGAGCGTGAGATCGGCGCGCAGCGTCGGCAGCACCGCGGCCATCAGTTCCGTTCGCTTCATGACGGCCGCGGGCGTGCCGCCGTACCGCATGAGCGTCGCCAGCAGATCGTCGTCGGTGAGCGACTGAATCGAGCGCTCCTCGATCGCACGTCCGGGCGCCGGGCGTCCCGACACGAATAGATGCAGGGCGGAGCATCCGCCGGTCGCGCGCAGCATCCGGGCGGCCTCGAACGCGATGCACGCTCCCGTACTGTGACCGAAGAACGCGAACGGCACCGTCAGCAGCGGCTGCAGGACCGATTGCAGAGTGATCACCAGCGCGCCCAAATTCGCGAATGGCATCTCGTCCATGCGCTGGCCGTGGCCAGGCAACTCCACGGGACAGAAATCGATGTCGGGGGGCGCGTGCTTCCGCAACGACATGGAGAAGAAGGCATTGCCTCCCGCATGCGGAAACCCGAAGACGCGCCATCGAACCGCGGCGTTCTCGCTCCGGTATGGAACCCATTTGTCGAGCACGATACGGTTCCCGATACTGCTGCCCGGACACTGATTAGCCTTGGTGCGGTTCCGCGGAAGGTCCCCAGAAAGGCGTCCATCAGACTATCCGAATGAACGTACGCGAAGTGTGACGTAGTTCACAATGCCGCATCGCCATCGACCAATTGAGAGGGGCGGAAACCGGGCCGGCAGCATTTCACTTGGTTGGGATGCCACCGTCGCGCCTGTCGATCCGCAATTGCCAATTTACGCATCGGACGGGCGATTTATGATGCGTTCAGGATCGGCTGTGGCTGCGCCCTGGCGATGGGCCGCTGCCCAAATTTGCCTTAAGGTCCACCTCAGTGTGCCTTTTTTCGGTGCGTTACGCCGCGGTCGATTCCGCAGTCAATCCTTCGATAAGCGCCTTGGCATACTGCAAATCAGCTGTCTCCATGCCTTCCGTGAATTGGCCGTAGATCGATTGCAATAGTTTCAGAGCGTCCTTACCCCGCCCCTGTCCATGCCAGAGCCGCGCAAGGTCACAAGACGTACGCAGTTCCCAGCAAAGCGCCTTCTGCCGCCGGGCGATCTCCAGGCTCTTGGTGAGCAGCCTCTCGACTTCGTCGGCACGACCGGCGGCCAGAACAAGGCCAGCCTTGATCCGCAGCACTTCGGCGACGGCCCATCGCTCCCCGGTCTCATCCGAGGTTGCGAGCGCCTGCTCAATGGCCAGCAACGCGGCATCATTGCGACCTGCCTTGGCGTGAACCTCCGCCTCGAGCGCCAGGAAGATCGGCAACCACAACCGCGCGCCGGTCTTGCGCCAAGCCGCCAGTCCAGCGCGCAGCGCGACAATTCCTGTATCTTTTTCGCCCTGGCGAGTGGCGGCCCAGCCGTCGAGAATCTGTCCGCCGGCCGCCCAGAACGGAAACCCATGCTCGGCGCAAAGCGACATGACCACCCCGGCGCAGGACCGCATATCCTCCGAGCGGCGGCGGAAGACGTCCATCATGCCGCGGGCATGGCAGAGCGTGTAGACCAGCGTATGGGGATGGGATATCGCTTCCGCACGTTTCACCGCCTCGGCAGCGACCTCCGACGCCTGATCTATATGTCCGAGATGCCATAGCGCCCAGCATAAATAGCATAGCGCGGCCGCCCCGATGTCTTGGCCGTATTGAAATCGGAACTGAGGGTGATGCTCGGGATCGTAAAGCGCGCGAGCCTGTTCGAGGTGCCCGCGCCCGGCGGTGAATTCCCCCATTGATACGTAGGTTGTTCCGACTGCCCGATGCGCGAGACAGAGCGCCGCCGTGTCGCCATACCGTTCGGCTTCAGCAAGAAACTCCGCCGCCGTCACCTGTTGCATGGCGACTTCACCACCAACGTAGTAACAAGCCCATATCCCGTAAAGAATGGCGAACTTCTGTGCGGCCTCGGTCGACTCGGTAATGAGCTTTTTCGCGCGCAACAGGATTTCCGTGGTCTCGGGTGCCGCGTAGCCCCTACCCGCTATCATCGCCTGACCAAGCATGACCTCGAATTCCAGCGCCAGCTGCTTGTGCTCCAAATCGTCAGGTAACGACTGCAGCAGTTCGAGCCCGCGTTTCAGGTGCCCGATCGCCTCCGCGTTGGCCGACCGCTCGATCGCCCGCAGTCCAGCCTTTCGCAAGTAATCGATGGCCTGCCTGCCGAGCCCCGCCTGCGCCAAGTGATGTGCAATCAGCTCCGGCTGCGTTTCCACCGTGTCGGCGAACTTGTCCTTGAGGACTTCGGCAATCCGGCTGTGGAGCTGTTGGCGTCTCCCACGCAGCAAGCTTGCGTAGGCCGCGTCCTGCACGAGCGCGTGCTTGAACACATATGTGGAGTCCGGCGGCTCACCACGGCCGAAAATAAGTTCGGCAGCCGTAAGTTGTGCGAGCGCCCCCTGCAGCAATGCTCCGGAGGTCGGAGCCACGCTGGCGAGCAGGCCATACGAGAATTCGCGGCCGATCGCAGCGGCTATCTGCGCGATCTCCTTGATAGGAGCGAGCCTGTCGAGACGCGCCATCAGAGAATCGTACAGCGTCGTCGGGATGGCGGGAGGCGGCAACGGGCCGGCATTGAGATGCTGGTCACCCGCATCATCCAGGACTCCGGACTCGAGGACCGTCTTGGTAAGTTCCTCGACAAACAAAGGAACGCCGTCCGTTTTGCTGATGATCTGTTCGTAGACATCGGCAGGCAGCGTCTTTTGGCCAGTGATGTCGACGATGATGGCGCGAGCCTGGTCGCGTCCGAGCCGATTGAGCCGTAGCATGGTCACATTCGACCGGTCGAGCCATGGCGGGAAGAATTCCGGTCTGAAAGTTGTCAGGAAAAATATCGGAGCTTGATTGATCGGTTCAATGACTCGATTGAGCACATCCAGCGTGGTGGGATCGATCCAATGTACGTCCTCGAACACGAAGAGCACCGGCTGCGCACGCGCAAGGCCAAGAAGTTGCCGGATCAGTGCGGCGATCGTGAGGTTCTTCTGCTGCTGAGGCGTAAGGCTCAACGCGGGATAGCGCCCGCCCGTCGGGATCGACAGTAGGGCGGCAAAGAGTGGCGCGTCCGCGAGCGTCGCTTGACCCGCGAGCGACAATACTGCCTCCAACTTCTTGAGCTTGACGTCGGCTGTATCATCTCGCTCGAAGCGTGCGGCGCGCTCGAGCTGTCTGATGACCGGGTAGAACGGACTGTTGATGTGGTGCGGGGAGCACTGGTACCTGATGGTGATGTGCGGCTCATCCGAGATTTGCTCGAAAAAAGCCAAGCTGAGACGGGATTTGCCGATGCCGGGTTCCCCACACAGCAACGCGAGTTGGCCCTCGCCCGCCTTGGCGCGCCCCCACAAGCTCAACAGTTGAGTCAGCTCATTCTGCCGGCCGACGAACTGGGTCAGCCTGCCGGACCGAGTGGCATCGAAGCGGCTGTCGACCGCTCGCTCGCCGGTGACCCGCCAGGCCTTGACCGGCTCCAAAAATCCTTTGAGCTCAAATGAGCCTAGATCCTCGCAAACGAAGACGCCACCGAGCAGCCGACGAGTGCTCGCAGCGACAACAACAGTGTTCGGAGCTGCCTGGCTCTGCAAGCAGGAGGCCAGGTTCGGAGTTTCCCCGACAACGGCTTGCTCGCGCGACGATCCTTCGCCGATGGTCTCTCCGACGATGACCAACCCGGTCGCGATCCCGACCCGTATTTGCAACGGTTCGCCGGATGGCAGCAGCAGCTGACCCACTTTCGCCACCAGATCGAGCCCCGCCCGTACGGCGGATTCGGCATCGTCCTCGTGGGCCTGGGGATAGCCGAAATAGACGAGAAGCCCGTCACCCATATATCGGGCAATATGGCCCCCAGCATGCGCGATCATGGCGGCGCAAATCGCCTGGAACCGGCGAATGACAGCGCTGAGATCCTCGGGATCGAGTTGGAGCGCGAGTGCGGTCGAGCCCACGATGTCGCAAAACAAGACCGTAATCTGTCGTCTTTCGCCCTCGGAAAGCCGCGATCCGGTGGCTGCGGCGGGCGAGCCGGCCGGAAGTGCTGAGCTGCCGCTAGCGAGCTCGGCTATGGCTCTGAGCATCCGCTTTCGATGACCAAGCGCAACATTGAGCTTCTCAAGATCCGTCTCGGTCAGGTCCGGCAAGACCTGCATGTCGATCGCGTTGTCGCCAAAGGTCTTGGCATATTGCCCGAGGCCCAGCTGATCAAGCCAAGTCGCTATCGTGCTCATGGAGGCTACCGGTCCTCCTCAGCCTCGGCGTATCGTTGCCCAAGCATGTTCCCGAGTGACCCCCCAGCCAGGGCATTATTCTTATTTAATCCCAATATCTTCCAGCCCAGACAATGTACCTGCGCAAAGCCAAACGCAACCCCGCCTGTGGCACCACCGATGCCACAAGGCGTCGCCGACCTGTGTTAACCACGTCACAAATGCCAAAGACGGCCGAACACCGCGCGGCTCGCCTGGACCAGCCTCGAACGCGCGCTGCGAGACGCGACCCACCGCGAACGCTATGCGGCGCGCTTCTTGTGGGCGCCGTCAAAGGCGGGCGCCACCTCGCTCATGAAGCGCGCCATCTCGTCCTTCACCTGCTGGTGCGGCTTGAGCCCGACGTTGAAGTAGAGAATTACCTCGGCGAATCCGGCGGCCTCCACTTTCTTCAGGGTGTCCGTGATCCGCTGCGGCGAGCCCAGCAACACCGAGTTCTCCGTCAGGTCCTCGGGTTTGACCTTGTGCAAGCGCTCGACCATGCCGACGAAGTAGCGATAGCTCGGCGGCGCGGTCTTCGGATCGCCGGGCAGCGCCGGGATCACGCATTCGCGATAATAGCGGATTTGGCGCGCGCGCTGCGCGTCCTCCTGCGCCTTGTTGTCGGCGAAGTGGGTGAAATAGCTGCACATCAGGCGCCCCGGCTTGGTGCCGAATTTGGCGCAGGATTCGTGGTAGAGGTCCGCCACCTGCTGCAAGCCGCCGAAGCTGATGGCGGCCGCGAACGGCGCGACGATCAGGCCGCAATTGAGCCGGGCGGCAAGCTCGATCGAGGGCTTGGAGAACGATCCGACATAGGCCGGGATCGGCCGCTGCACCGGCTTCGGCGTGATCCGCACGTCGTCGAATGAATAATGCCTGCCGTGATGCGAGATGCGGTCCTCCGCCGCCCACAATTTGCGTACCACTTCGAGCCCCTCGTCGAAGATGCTCTGGTTGTCCTCGAACGAAATGTGAAACGGCAAATATTCGCGCTTGTCGTAGCCGCGGCCCGTGGCGAAATCGACGCGTCCGTTGCTCAGCAGATCGAGCGTCGCCCATTGCTCGGCCACTCGGATCGGATGGTGCAGCGGCAGCACCGTGACCGCGGGGGCAAGCCGGATGTGCTTCGTGCGCGCCGCGATATAGGCCAGCACCAAATCCGGGCAGGAGAGTACGCCCAAGGAATTGAAATGATGCTCCCCGATCCAGGCCGAGTGCATGCCGAGCTGGTCGGCATACAAGGCCTCAGCCGTGATGTCGGCGACGAACTGGTTCGGCGTCCGCGGGTTGTTCTCGTAGTGATTGTCGCTCAGCGTGAAATAGCCGAATTCCATGCCGCGCCTCCCGTTTGTCAGGTGATGACCGTTTTCTTGTTGCAGACATTATAGATGCATTTACAATTGTTGTAAATGCAAGTAACGGGGATGCGCAAACCACCGACCCGCGCGCCGCACCGCCGGCGACCCGGCGCGGCCACGCCGCTTTGACAGGGTGTTGAGGCGCACATACAAGCGTCTCCTGCGACCTTACAGGAATTCGGATTTCGTGAGCAACCGCCCGCACCTCGACTTCGGCGAATACCTGCCCTACCTGATCAACCGCGTCGGCTCGGCCCTGGTGGAGGATTTCGTCGAGGGTACGCTTGCCCGCCACCGCTTGAGCATCGCGATGTGGCGCGTTCTGGCCGTGCTTGCCAACGACGGCGGCCAGCGCCAGATCGACGTTGCGGCCAAGACCAGCATCGACGTCTCGACCCTGTCGCGCGTGGTCACGCGCCTGGTGAAGATGGGTCTGGTGACCCGCACCCGCTCCGCCACCAACAGCCGAGAGGTCGTCGTTCGCCTGACGACGAAAGGGCGATCAATTCTCGATCGCCTGATCCCGAATGCGATTGCGGCCGAGCGCAGCGCGATCGCCGGCGTGCCGGCCAAGGACCTTGCCGTGGTGCGGCGGTCTCTGCGCCGGATGTATCAGAACTTGGCTGGATCGCGTCGACGCTAGCGGACGTTCGTGCCAGGATTTCGGCGCGCTCCTTCGCAGCCACTTTGAGCTACTGCAGCGTGACGCCGGCGATCTTGACCGCTTCGCCCCAGAGCGCGATCTCCTTGCCGATGAAGGCGGCGAATTCCGAAGGACTTGGGTCGGCCGGATCGACGCCGTTCTTGTGCAGCTGCTCGACGAAGCTCGCGTCCTTCATGGCGCGCGCGAGCTCCGCCGCGATGCGATCGATGATCGGCTTCGGGGTTCCGGCCGGCGCCACCAGGCCGGTCCAGGACACGGCGTGGAAGCCCGGGTATCCCGATTCAGCAATGGTCGGCACATCGGGCGCTTGCTGGGCGCGGGTACCGCTCGACACCGCCAGCATGCGGATGTTGCCGGCGCGCGCTTGCGGCAGCACCTCGGAAATCGGTGCGAACATGGTCGGGATGTGGCCGGCGATCAGGTCGGTCATCGCCGGCGCCGTGCCGCGATAGCTCACGTTCTGCATGTTGAGGCCGGCGCGCTTGAGGAAGAGCGACATCAGGAGATTGCTGGCGCTGCCGGGTCCGCCGCCGCCCGCATAGGAGAGCTTGCCGGATTGCGCCTTCACATGGGCGACGAATTCCGGGACGGTCTTGGCCGGGAACTTCGGGTTCACGACCAGGACCTGCGGCGACGTGCTGAACAGGCTGATCGGCGCGAAATCCTTCACCGGGTCGTAGGCCACCTTGGTGATCGCCGGAAAGATGGCGATCACGGAGGTGCTCGCCCACAACAGCGTGTAGCCGTCGGCCGGCGCGCGCGCGACCGCCTCGGTCGCAATGGTGCCGTTGCCGCCGACCCGATTCTCGACGATGAATTGCTGCCCCAATGTGTCGCTGAGGCGCTGCGCGGCGAGACGCCCCATGACGTCGATATTGCCGCCCGCCGCGAACGGCACCAACAGCTTCACCGGCCGCTGCGGCCAATCCTGCGCCTGCGCAATCGCGGTCCCAACGAGCGCGATCGCAACGAGCGAGTAGCCAATAGCGAGTAGCGAATAGAACGTGCCATTCGCCTTTTCGCTATTCGCCATTCGCTACTTCGCCTCACTCGTCGCGGTAGATGCGCTCGCGCCGCTCGTGTCGCTCCTGGGCCTCGACCGAGAGCGTGGCGATCGGGCGCGCCTCGAGCCGCTTGATCGAGATCGGCTCGCCGGTCTCCTCGCAATAGCCGTAGGTGCCGTCGTCGAGGCGGCCGAGCGCCGCCTCGATCTTCGCGATCAGCTTGCGCTGGCGGTCGCGGGCGCGAAGCTCGATCGCCCGGTCGGTTTCCGAGGAGGCGCGATCGGCAAGATCGGGATGGTTTTCGTTCTCCGCCTGCAGATGCGCCAAGGTTTCCTTGGCCTCCTTGAGGATGTCTTCCTTCCAGGCCAAGAGCTTCTGGCGGAAGTACTCCCGCTGGCGGTCGTTCATGAATGGCTCCTTGTCGGTGGGCCGGTAAATCTTCTCCGACAAGGCCGCGTGGCCGTTCTTTCTCTCCAAACGCATCGTTTCCCCGTGCCAGGACTGACGCGAACCCCCTGCTCGCGGGCGAGCTTATATCGGGCCGCCGCGCAACGGACAACAACGGAATTGCGGCCGGGGTGGGTGTGCAGTGCGGTGCGGAAAAAGTGGCGCGAGCGCCCTGCCCCGCCCCCGGCGCTCCCGGGAGAGACCGTTGGTGGGGGATTCCGCTCCCTAGCGCGGCGCCATCTTGGCGATCTCGACCTCGACCCGAAGCTCGATTTCGCCGAGCAGGCCATCGAGGCCGGCATCCCCCGAGCCGTCCTTGAGAAAGGCGGCGGCCGAACGGAGCTTGCTCAGGGTGGCCTGGGACAGGGTGCCGCCGAGCAGCCCGATCTTGAGCTCATCGAGCGCATCGAGTGCCACCCGGCCGCGTTTGACCGCGTGCTTGCGACGCTCGGTCGTGTCCTCGAGCCCCTGCAGGGCGATCAGCGCATCGATGCCGCCGACGGTGCGCAGCGCGGCCGGCGCGGCGGCCGAGCGCGGGGTTTCCGCCTCGCCGAGCGTGAAGCTGCCGGGCGCGGACCGCCGCATGGCGGGGGCCGCGCCAACGGCCGCCGTTCCGTTGGGTCCAGAAATGCGCATGGCGAAGGCCCTTGGCCCGAGGCGAAGGATGTTCGGAGCACCCGCTTACCCTCGCCTGCTATGGTTAACCGGCGGTAAACGGCCCGGCAAAATCTGCCGCGCCCGGCAAGGAGTGGCTTGGCCGCGGCACGGAAAAACCGGCCGTCCGAAAAAATCTCTTTTCATTTCAGTCCGTTATCCGCACAGCCCGGCTGGCATGGGTTTCGCAAAGCGAATGCCCAGTCCGAACCTCTTGGGGAGCAAGGGATGACGAGGACACTGACAACCGCGCTGGTCGCGGCTTGCCTGCTGGCCGCCATGGCGCCGGCCGGCGCCACGTCGCGCATCAAGGACCTCGCCAATATCGAGGGGGTCCGCCAGAACCAGCTCATCGGCTATGGCCTGGTCGTCGGCCTCAACGGCACCGGCGACACGCTGAACAACATCCCCTTCACCAAGCAGTCGCTGCAGGCGATGCTGGAGCGGCTCGGCGTCAATATCCGCGGCGCCCAGATCCGCACCGGCAACGTCGCCGCCGTGATGGTGACGGCCAACCTGCCGGCCTTCGGCACGCAGGGCACGCGCATCGACGTCACCGTCTCGGCGCTCGGCGATTCCAAGAGCCTGCAGGGCGGCACGCTCTTGGTCACGCCGCTGCTCGGCGCCGACGGCAACGTCTACGCGGTCGCCCAAGGCTCGCTCGCGGTGGCCGGCTTTCAAGCGCAAGGCGACGCCGCCAAGATCACCCGCGGCGTGCCGACCGTCGGGCGCATCTCCAACGGCGCGATCATCGAGCGCGAGATCGAATTCGCGCTCAACCGCCTGATGCAGCTAAGGCTTGCTCTTCGTAATGCCGATTTCACCACCGCCAAGCGCATCGCCTCGGCGGTGAACGACTTTCTCGGCTCGCCGACCGCCGAGCCGCTCGATCCTTCGACCGTCCAGCTCACCATCCCGCCCAAGTTCCACGGCAACGTGGTCGCGCTGTTGACCGAGATCGAGCAGTTGCAGGTCGAGCCCGATCTTCCGGCCAAGGTCGTCATCGACGAGCGCTCCGGCGTCATCGTGATGGGACGCGACGTGCGCGTGTCGACGGTGGCCGTGGCCCAGGGCAATCTGACCGTCACCGTCGCCGAAACGCCGCAGGTCAGTCAGCCGCAACCGTTCTCGCGCGGCCGCACCGTGGTGGTTCCGCGCACGCGCATCGGCGTGCAGGAGGACGGCAAGAAGCTCGCCTTGGTCAAGGAGGGCGTGTCGCTGCAGCAGCTCGTCGACGGTCTCAACGCGCTCGGTATCGGGCCGCTCGACATGATCGCCATTCTGCAGGCGATCAAGGCCGCCGGCGCCATCCAGGCCGATATCGAGGTGATGTGATGGCCGCCATCCCCAAGCTCGCCGCGCAGACCGGCGCCGCCGCGCTCGGCGCGCTCGCCGCGTCGGGAACCAAGCCGGCCCTCGATTTCAAAGCCAAGGCGCGCGCGACCGCGACCGATTTCGAGGCGGTGGTCCTCAATTCGATGTTCAACCAGATGTTCACCGGCATCGACGGCGACGGCCCATTCGGCGGCGGCAGCGGCGCCGGCGTATGGCGCTCGTTCCTGAGCGAGGAATACGCGAAGTCCTTCGCCAAGTCCGGCGGCATCGGACTGGCCGATCACGTCTATGGCGCCCTGCTCGCCCAGCAAGAGGCGCGCGGCGGCTGAACGCGTCGAGTAAGCGGCGCACCCGAGAGAAGCATCACGACAGGACCAGACCCATGAGCGCCGCACCGTCTTTTTCCGCACCGATGACGTCGCCGGCCCCGATCGCGACCGCGGCGGAGGCCGAGAAGCTGACCACGCACTTCGTCGAGGTGATGGACGCGCTGGTCGGCGTCGTGCAGCAAGAGACCGATCTGGTGCGCAGCGGCCGGCTCGCACAGGCCGCCAAGCTCGCCCAGCCGAAGGCCGATCTCACGCGGCACTACATTGCCGACGCGTTGCGGCTGCGGGCGAGCCACACCCATCTGGCGCAGATCATGCCCGACAAGCTCGAGGCGCTGCGGCGCCGGCACGACGCCTTCCGCGCGCTCCTGCAGATCAATCTGACGGTGCTGGCGACCGCGCACGCGGTGTCGGAAGGGATCGTCCGCGGGGTGTCGGGCGAGATGGCCCGCAACCAGACGCCGCAGACCTACGGCGCATCCGGCCGCGCCAACCTGCCGGGCCGCACCGTCGCTGCCCCACTCGCGGTCAGCCGCCTGCTGTGAGCCGCAGCCGGTGCCCGCCGGCCGCATCCCCGTCCCGCTTCTAACTAACGAAAAATTAACCGTAGTTGCGGAAGCGCGCGGCCGACGCAATCCGTTCGCCTGGAATGCACGGGGTCGAAGAAATCCTGCTCGCTGGTATTGGGCTCCACCCCCTTGCGCCACAGCGCCGAAGCGAATGCGCCCGCAACCGGGGCAATCGGGCCGGTATGGTAAAAAGCAAGTTATTATTCGTAGTTAACAGAACATAACTTCACTGGATACAATATTGGCCAGTATAAAGGCAATTGGAAGCGATTAACCACGTTTTTTTACTCTACATTACGTTCGCCATGCGATCTGTTGCCTCGATCCACGCGATCGACGTGCAACCGCCAGTACGGCGTACGACCAGAAAGGTTTAGATCATGGCCTCGAATATCACCCTGTCGGCAGCCGTCCGGCAGAACCTGCTCTCCTTGCAGAGCACGGCTGCGCTGATGAGCCAGACGCAGAACCGCCTCGCAACCGGCAAGAGGGTCATCTCCGCCCTCGACAATCCCGGCAACTTCTTCACCTCTTCGTCGCTGAGCAACCGCGCCAGCGACCTCAACTCGCTGCTCGACTCGATCGGCCAAGCCCAGCAGACGCTGAAGGCCGCCGATACGGGCATCACGTCGCTGACGAAGCTGGTGGAATCGGCCAAGTCGATCGCCAAGCAAGCTCAGCAAGCTCCGGCGGCCGCCTCGACCGTCTACTCGGCGTTCTCCGTCACCGGCAACCCGACTGACGAAGTGCTGGCCACACATGACGGGGCCGCCGTCACGGTCGCAGACAGCACCGCCTATTCGTTCGATGTCAATATCAATGGCAGCGGCGCTTTCACAGTCAACTTCACGTCCGGCGTTGGCGCTACTTACGCCCAGATCCTCGCCGGCCTGCAGGCGGACCTCGCGACCGAGTTGACGACCGCGGGCTTCACCGGCCGCGTCACGCTGACCACCGGTGGTGGCGGCAACGATCTGAAGCTCGACGCCGTCGATAGCGATATCGATTTCGTGGTCTCCGCCGCTACCGCGAATACTGGCCTGACCAACGCCACCTATAACTCGACCAGCCTGCTCGACAACATCGGTTCGTCGGGCCAGACGGCGACGATCAAGGTGAACGGCGGCGTCAACCAGGTGGTTACGTTCGGTACCGGCGCGGGTGAAGTCTCGACGCTCGCCGAATTGAACACCAAGATCGGCACGCTGTCGGGTGTCACAGGTTCGGCCAGCAACACGGCGGTGACGCTCAACGTCGCCTCCACGACCGCGGCACAGAACAGCCTGCAGCTGACGCTTTCGAACGCCGGTCTTGCGACCGCGCTCGGCCTGTCCACCGGCACCACCCAGGGCACGGCCACCGTCGGCGCTCCGGATGCGACCCGCACCAGCTTGGAAGCGGACTTCAACAACGTTCTCGCCCAGATCGACACGTTGGCCTCGGACGCCTCCTATAATGGTATCAACCTGCTCTACGGAGACAACCTGAAGGTGGTGTTCAACGGGACAGGCAGCAGCTCGTTGACCATCTCCGGTGTGACCTTCAACACGGGCGGTTTGGGCCTGTCGACGGTCAGCAGCGGCTACTTCCAGGCCAACGGCAACATCGATACCTCCATCGCCAGCCTCGACACCGCGCTGACCACCCTGCGCACGCAGGCGTCGAAGTTCGGTTCGAGCCTGACCACGGTGCAGACCCGCCAGGACTTCACCAAGAACCTGATCAATACGTTGCAGACGGGTGCCGACAGCCTGGTGCTGGCCGACACCAACGAGGAAGGCGCCAACCTGCTCGCCCTGCAGACCCGCCAGCAGCTCTCCACCACCGCCCTCTCCTTGTCGGCCCAGGCCGACCAGGCGGTGCTGCGCCTCTTCGGCTAAGACAGCCAATAACCGAACCAGTGAAACGGCGGGGCCTCGGCCCCGCCGTTTTGCTTTTTGCGCGCGCGGTAGGCGGCGGACCACAGATGCCGATGGCTTCGTTGGAACGTGCAGCGCGCTCTCCGTCCTCTGTCATCGGTCGTCCGTTAACGGCCCGTTAGGGTCTTTTTTACCATCCATTAGGGTTAATGCCGGATTATCGCGGCAACCGTTCCGTTGAGCGGTCGTCCGATTTTGAACCAAGGATGTCCGTCATGAGTGACGTCGTACTTTCGGCCGGCGTGCGGCAGAATTTGCTGTCCCTGCAGCAGACCGCGCAGTTGATGAGCATCACGCAGAACCGGCTCGCTACGGGAAAGAAGGTCAATTCGGCGCTGGACAATCCGGCCAACTTCTTCACCTCGCAGGCGCTCAACAACCGTGCTCGCGATCTCAATGCGCTGCTCGACTCGATCGGCCAGGCACAGAAGACGCTGGAAGCGGCCGACCAGGGCCTCACCGCCCTCTCCAAGCTGGTCGAATCCGCAAAGTCGACGGCCACGCAGGCGCGTCAGGCCCCGCAGGCCGGCGCCGCCGGCTATAGCGCGGTCACCATTACCGGCAATCCGACCGACGAAACCTTGGGCGCATTCACCGGCAGCACGCTGGCGAACGCCACCGTCCAGGGCGCCGGCAACATCGACATCGCGGTGACGGTGAGCGGCACCACCACCAACGTCACCGTCAACAACGCCGCCATCGTCGGCCAGGGCGCCGCCGGCCTCGCCGCCGCCATCCAGTCCGCGATCGACGGCTCGGCGGTCGGCGCCGGCAAGATCTCGGTCACCTCGGGCGGCGCCGGCAACGGCGCGGTCACGATGAGCGCGCTCGACGCCGACGTCGACTTCACCATCACCGCCAACACGACTACGGCCGAAGTCGGCTTGACCGTCGACGCCACGACCGATCGGGTGACCACCTCGACCAGCCTGTTCGACAATATCGGCGTTGGTGCGCAAGGCTCGACCCTGACCATCGCCGCAAACGGCGGCGCGAACCAGCAGATCACCATCGGCACCAATGGCGGCGCCGGTCAGGTCTCCACGCTGGCCGAATTGAACGCCAAGATCGCCACGCTCGCCGGCGTGACCGGCTCGGCGTCGAGCTCGACGTTTACCCTAACGGTGGCGCAAGCGGCGACGCAGACGAGCCTCACCATCAACTCCTCGCTCGCCGGGCTGACAACGGCTCTCGGCCTGACGGCGACCGGCGGCCTGCCGAACTCCACCGGCACGACAAACGGCACGGCGTTCGTGTCGACGCCCGATCCGGCCCGCACCTCGCTGCAGGCGGATTACAACAGCATCCTCGCGCAGATCGACGACCTGGCCAAGGACGCGTCCTACAACGGCATCAATCTGCTGTTCGGGGACGACCTCAAGGTCGTCTTCAACGAGGACGGCTCGAGCTCGCTGACCATCGCGGGCGTAACCTACGACGCCGCCGGGCTGGGGCTTGGCACGATCAGCGGCACCGGCTTTCAATCCGACGCCGCCATCGACTCCGCGTTGGATCAGATCGACACGGCACTCGCAACGCTGCGCAACCAGGCGTCCAAATTCGGCTCGAACCTGAACACCGTGCAGGCGCGCCAGGACTTCACCAAGAAGCTGATCGTCACGCTGCAGACCGGCGCCGACAACCTGGTGCTGGCCGATACCAACGAAGAGGGCGCCAACATGCTGGCCCTGCAGACGCGGCAGCAGCTCTCCACCACCGCCCTCTCCTTGTCGGCGCAGGCGGACCAAAGCGTGCTGCGCCTGTTCGGCTGATCGGCTGAGCGACGACGGGCGGAAAGAGGCGAGCGCGTGATCCGCCTCTTAACGCATCGTTAACTATGTCTCGTCACGATCGCCCCGCCGGTGTCACAACCAGGAAGATGCCCATGGCGCTGAAGGTCGAGCTGAAGCCGGGTGAGCGCATCATCCTCGGCGAATGCGTCATCACCAACGCCGACCAGCGCACCCGGCTGGTGATCGAAGGCCAGATGCCGATCCTGCGCGAGAAGGATATCCTGACGCCGGAGCTGGCAGACACGCCGGCCAAGCGCATCTATCTCGCGGTGCAGCTGATGTACACGTCACGGGATCCGCGCTCGCACCACGAAGTCTATTTTGCCCTGGTGCGCGACATCCTCGAGGCGGCGCCCAGCATGTGGCCGTACATCGAAAGTATCAATAATCTAATCTTAACGGGCGAGATGTATAAGGCCCTAAAACAGGCGAAGAAATTGATCGCCTACGAGCAGGAGCTTCTTAGCAATGCAAAGCGCCGCGCAGGCCTACGGCACGGTGGCGAAGCAAATCGCCAATCCGCGTGAGCTGGAGGCAAATTTATTGTTGAAGGCGGCCGCGCGCCTGCAGGCCATTCGCGACGCCTGGGATCGCGGCAAGCCCGACCTCGACGACGCGCTGCTCTACAATCGCAAGCTCTGGTCGATCTTCCTCACCTCGGTGACCAGCCCGGAACATCCGCTGCCGGTCGCCATTCGCCAGAACATCGCCAATCTGGGACTGTTCGTCATGAACCAGACGGTATCGATGATGACCAATCCGCGGCGCGAGCAGCTCGAGTCTCTGATCAACATCAACCGCGAGCTTGCAGCCGGCCTACTCGGCCGGTGACGGCGTCAACTCCTCGCTATTTGGTCTCCGGCTTTTTATCGGTTGCCGCTTTCTGCGCGGCCTGGAGCTGCTCGACGCTCGTCTGCAAGCTCGTCACGACACCCTTGAGGGCGGTGATTTCGTTGTTGGCGGCGTTGAGCCTTTGCCGCGCGTCGAGCGCATTCTTCGTGATCAACTGCTGCAGGACATTGACATTGCTTTGCAGACAACCTGTTCTCTTGTCCAGCCCGGTGGTTTTCGTGCAGTCCTCGATGCCCGCAATATCCTGGGCTTGCCCGAGATCGAACCCGACGACGATGAGCCCCAAGCACAGCGCTGCGATTTTGAGCATCTCGTTCCTCCCTCTTCTTGTGTTCGGGCCATGTCACGCAGCCTGTGCTCCGGCGGCTGTCGGCACTTCAGCTCTCCCGAGAATGCGCTTTTGCGCTCCACGAAGTCCGGAACAGACGATCGGCCGCGACCAGGAAGCTAATTTCGAGGAGATGCGCTCACCCATCGCGCGGGCTGATGACCGAACCGCTCAAATATAATTCACCAAACTGGTCTGATACAGCAGCGACGTGGTCTGCAGCGACGCCTGCAGGCGGGTCTGCAGCGCCAAGATCTGGGCCGCGACCTCTTCGTTCGGCACGCCCTCGATTTGCTGCAGCATGTCGGCGAGCGTGTTCTTGGCCTGCTGATGACGATCGGCGGCGGCAGCCATGGATGTCTGCGCGCCGGCAAGCTCGGCCTCGATGTCCTCGATCCTCTGGACGCCGGGCGGCATATCGAGGGCGGCGCGGACCCGCTCGTTGAGCGCGGCGCTACGCGCCGCCGCGTCGGGATCGCTCGGCGAGAACGTCATGGCGGCGAGCGCCGCCACGTTCTGCACCAGGAAGCGAATGCCCTCCTCGTTGGCGCGCAGCCCATAGGACACCGTGATCGACGTGTCGATGCGCGCGGTCGCAGTCGCGCGCGCCGGGTCGGTGCCCGTCTCGCCCGTGTACCAGCTCAGCGTATCGGACGGCGTGCCGGCGACGAACGCGGTCGCGGTGTCGAATGGCGGACCGACCACGCGCTGTGGCGGATCGTTGAAGAAGTCGCTGGAGGCCGCGACCGCCGAGGCGGCGGAAAGCGAGGTGCCGGCGAGCTTGCCGACCGCGGCGGTCAGCGCCGTCTGCAGATTGGCGGCGGTTACGTCGCTGGTGGCGCCGATGGCAAACTCATTCGGTCCCGGATTGGCCGAGGTGGTGGCGGTGAGCGTGATGCTCTCGGTCGATCCGTCGGGCAAGGTGAAGCGGTACTGGATGGTGTCGCCGTCGTTCGGATTGCCGGCGATGAGATCAACCGTTGAGGCGGTGGGCGGGCCAGATGGCGTCACCGTCGCGCCCGTCAAGTTCGACGTCACCCCGGCGAGCTTGAGCCCGAACGGAGAGACTACATCTTCGGCAACCTTCACCGAGGTCAGGGTCGGCGCCGAGATCAGCAAGCGGCCGAGCCCGTTGGCGCCGAGATCGGCTTGGTTGCGTTCGGCGATGATCTGCTTGAGGCCGGCACGCGGGCCATCGCCGTTCATGATGCGCCCGATGCTCTCGACCGCTGGCTGGTCGGTGCCGCGGCCGGAGAACAGGTAGCGGTCGCCGGCCTGGGTATTGAGCAGGCCCAAAATCTCCCCGAGCTCGGAATAGGCGGTGAGCTGGGCAACCGTCTGCCCGTTGGAATCCACGGCGGCAAACGACTGCAAGGCCGACGCCTTGACGCTGTGCGCGATCTCGCCGATGCGTCCGAGCGTGGTCTGGGCAAGGTCCAGGCGGACGTGCACATTGGTTATCGCATTGCTGAATGCATCGAGCGAGCTGAGATGCGCACGCAGGCCGACCGCGAGCCCACGGTTGAGGCCGAGGCCGGCATAATTGTCGGATTTCTTGCCGGTGCCGAGCTGCCGCTGCAGCTCGTCGAGCTGGCGGCGCATATCGACCAGCGACTGCACGACAAGCGAGGATTTCGATCCGACACCGGTGATGCTCATGCCGTCCTCACATCTTCAACAGGGTGTCGAGCATCTCCTTGATGGTCGACATCACCCGCGCATTGGCGGCGTAGGCGTTCTGCAGGTTCAACAGATTGGCCATTTCCTCGTCGATGTTGACGCTGGAGGTATTGTTGAAACGCTGCTGCAGGGAGTTGAACACGACGTCCTGGCCTTCCTTCAGGTTCGCCGCGGCCTCCGCCGCATCGCCCTGGTGGCTGATCACCTGGCGGATCATTTCCGGCAGCGATCCGCTGAACGGCGCAATGGTGGCGCCGATGCCCGAGCTGGGCGAGAAGGTCAGCGTGGCGCTGTTGAGCCGGTCGTACATGAAGTTCGGCCGCGTGGGGTCGCCGGCGGGGGTGAGCGGCGAAGTCTGAAATACGACGACCTTTGCGGGATCGGTCAGGAGACCGGCATTGACCGCGATGCGTCCGGCAAATCCGACGCTCTGCGCGCCAATCGAGGTGATGGCACCGCTGTAGGGCGCGTTGGCGTCGAGGAAAAACGGCAGCTCGGCGTTCCCGCTCGCGAGTCCCGTCGACGTCATCGTCGCCGCGACCGCATCCACATCGATCGCATTGGGCGCACCGTCGTCGAGGACGCGCAACGTCGTTCCCGCGGGATTGGAAAACTGCAGCGGCGTCTGCACCAAGGCGGCGCCGAGCTGGCTGATGATCGAGGCGAGGCCGCCGGAGAAATCGAGGCCGATGACCCGGTCGTTTGGATCGGTGGTGGCGGTATCCGACAGCGGCAGAGCAGCCGGATCGTCGACCCGCACCAAGGTCACCACGTGCTGGGTATTGGTCACGTTGTCGGTATAGGTCACCCGAACCGAATTTCCGTTGAGCAGCGAGGCCAAGTCGATATCGAACCCCGCTTGCGCTCCGGCAGTCACCGCCGTTCCGTCGATTGTTCGATCGGACAGCGCGCGCGCCATGGCGGCGGCGATCTCGTCGAGCTGCGCCTGCGCCTCGACCAGCGTCTGATCGCGCATTTCGAGATAGGCGGCGATCTCACCCGAGCGGATCGATCTGTTGGCGACGAGATCGACGTCGCCGCCGTTCGGTCCCTTGAGCGTAAGGGTGCCGACCGTGCGTTGGCCCGGGTCGGCGCTCCACTGCGCCGTCGCCGTCATCGACCCCTGCGCGTCGAAGGCGAGATGCGCGGCCTCGATGCCGACCAGCTGGATGCCCGAATTGGTGAACACCGTGACCTGATTGTGGTCGCCCTGGACGACGTTGATGTCCATCAGCTGCGCGAGCTGGTCGATATACTGGTCGCGCTGGTCCTGCAGCGAGGCGGTGGTGGCATCGCTGCCGTTGGCGGTGCCGAGCTGCCGGTTGATCTGGGCGATGCGCAGCATCGCATCATTGGCTCGGGCGGTCGCGTCGGCGAGCCCGAATTCGGCGTCGCTGCGCAGTCCCTGGACGTCGGCGCTCATGCTGTTGAGCTGCTGCGTCAACACCTTGGCCGAGCTGAGCACGCTCGCCCGCGCGGAGGTCGAATCGGGGCTGGTCGACAATGCCTCGAGCGAAGCCTTGAAATTATTGAAAACGGTCTCGAACGAGCTCGCCGACCCCGGCACGCCATAGACGGTTTGGAGCCGGTCGTAGAACAGGGCGCGCAGGCCGGCATAGCTGGCGCCCGAGCTTTCCACCCGCATCTGCCGCTGCACGTACTGATCGAGCTGGCGATTGATCGCCGCGACGCGAACAGCGACGCCGAGGTCGCCGGCCGCGCTGGTGATCTGGACCGGCGTCTTGCGGACATAGCCGGGCGTCTCCGCATTCGCCACGTTGGCGGCGACGATCGACAGGCCCGCCTGATTGGCGCGCAGGCCGGAAACCGCGGTGGCGAGCGCCTGGGTGAGACTCATGACCCTACCAGTAGTCAGTAATCAGTAATCAGTATTCAGAAGAAGTCGCTCTGATTGCTGATTACTGATTACTGACTACTGACTCCTGGTTAGCGCAGCATGTTCAGGAGGTCCTGAACCATCTGGTTGCTGGTGGAAATCACCCGCGTGTTGGCCGAATAGGCCTGCTGGGTGACGATCAGCTTGGTGAACTCGTCGGCGATGTCGGTGTTGGAGCCTTCGAGCGAGGAGCCGATGATCTTTCCCGGCGCCCCGTAGATCGGCGGACCGGACTCGTCGGTGACCTCGAAGGCTCCGCCGTCGATACGCTTGAGGTAGTTCGAGCCGTTGAAGTTGGCGAGCGTGATCTCGGCGAGGTCCAGCGTGCGGCCGTTCGAGTAGCTGCCGACGATGCGGCCCTTGTCGCTCACCGCCACCTGCTGCAACTCGCCGGCCGGGAAGCCGTTCTGCTGCAAGATATTCACCTGCGCGTTGCCGTTGGGATCGGCGAACTGGGTGATACCGCCCGCCCCGTGGACAAGCTGCACGTCGCCGAGCGAAATTCCGTTCACCGTTACGCCGGTGAGCGTCAAGGTGCCGATGAGCGGGTTCATCTGACCGTTCGGGCCGAACATGTAATTGACGCCGGCATTCTGCCATGCGGTTTGCTGCCCGGTTGCGTTCGGATCGACCTGATAGAACAGATTCCAGGTATCGGTGCCGCCATACTGCGCGCTGTCCACTTTCGCCCAGCGCAGCTGGATGTTCACCGGCGAGCCCGAGACGTCGTAGCAGGTGACCGCGCCGCCGCCGATCGACTGACCGAGGAATGCCGATATGTCCTGTCCGATCACGGTGCCGTTGGCCGGCAGCGCATTGAACACGTTGATGCCGAATTTTGTTGCGGTCGCCGACGGGCTGACGGTGATCGAGTTGGTGCCGCTCGCGGTAAAGGTTAGGTTGCCGTTCACATCGACGGAAGCGGCGCCCATCGCGGCCGGATATGAGGCAAGCGCGGTGGTGAGCTCGGCGATCGTGGATACCTCGCCCACGCCGGTTCCGAACGTGATCGGAAATGTATTTGCACCGACAGTGACGGTAAGGGTCTCCCCTTGAGAGACGCCTTTGGTCATGAGATTCGACGAAGCATGTGACGTCTCGCTCATGCCCAACCGGGTGGTAAGGGCGTCGGTCGAGAAAGCGCCGATCGCGAAGTCGAAATCGGCGCTGGTCGCATCCAGCCGCAACTTGTTGGTGCCGCCGGTCGTGTCGATCGATGCCGTGATCGCGGCGGACAATCCGGCCGTGCCGTTGATGGTCGAGATAATATTATTGAGAGTATCGGTGTCGGCCAAGACGATATCGTAATTCGTGGCGGCGCCACCGGCGGGAGTGACCGTGATCCTGAGGGTGCCGCCGTTGCCGACGCCGAGTTGGGTGGTCGCCGGATTTGCGAAGGTGCCGGTGCCGCTCACCGTTGCGAGCACGTCGGCAAGTTGCGCGCCTGCGCCTGTGATCTTTGCGGCGATCGGAGCCCCGGCAATCGGATTGGCCGAGAACGTCGCCGGATTCAGGAGCTCGGAACCGGGGATATTGACGTCGTGATCCGGCGTCAGCGGATAGCTCGCAAGGTTGGCGCGGTATTCGATTTGCGAGGTCGGCTGCGCGGGCAGGAAGTCGTTCTGGAACTGCAGCAGCGTCGGGACGCTGCCGACCAAGTTGCCGGTCGTCGGATCGACCGGAATGCCCATCAGGTAGTAGCCCGCGCCGTTGACCAAAAAGCCGTTCTTGTCCGGTTGGAAGTCGCCGCGTCGGGTATAGCGGTCGATGCCGTCGAACACCGGCCGGTTGTCGACGAAGTTCGACGGTTTCTGGATCACGAAGAAGCCGTCGCCGTTGATCGCCATGAAGGTGCCGATCGACGATGTCTGGATGTCGCCCTGCACGGTGTTGGTCGCGCGCGAATTGGCGACCACGTTGCCGGCCAATTGCTTGGATGGCCGCTCGTCCGGGATCAGATCCACGAAGCTCGTATCCATGCGCTTGAAGGCGGTGGTCTGCGAATTGGCGATATTACCGGAGACGTTCTCGAGCGCGAACGCCTGCGCGCGCATACCCGTCACCGCGGTGGTGAGAGCGCCGAAGATACCCATGACATCGTCTCCAACAACGTTCCGGGCGGCCGTCCGGAGGTGTCGCGACAAATTTCGGCCGCACGATCGGGGTGGCCGTCGCAAGCCGCGTGCCAGCGGCTGTTCTGTGTGTTTTCAATGGCTTATGAGGCGGGCGGCGGGCGCCGGACGAGGCCGTCCGGCGCCGATCTGCCTAGTGCGGCAAGAATTGCCGGCCGTTGTAGCCCAATCGATAGCGCGGCGCTTAGCGCGGGATCTGCACCAGCTCCTTGAGCTGCGCGTCGGTCAGCGGCTGGGTGATGAACTTGAACTTGACCGCGTCGGGAACGAGATCGGCGAGCCCGAGCACGCGGTCGGGGATCACCATCTCCTTCGGATCGAACTCCTCGCGGATGCGGCGCGCGTCCTCGACCGTGATGTTGCCGACGAAGTCCGCGTAGACTTTGAGCGCCTCGTCGCTGGCGTACATCCAGTCGATGGTCTCGCGATAGGCCTGCATGAAGCGGGCATAGAGCGCGGGCTTGCCGTCGAGGCTCATCTTGTTGGCTATGAGGGTGCGGATGGTGTGGCCCTTGACCAGCGGCAGCTCGTTCGGACGCACGATGATGCGGATCTCGCCCTTGCGCAGCGCCTCCATGGCATAGGGCGGCGCCGACCAGCCGGCGTCGATCTGGCCGCTCATCACCATGGTGAAGGTCGCCGGAAAGCCGCCGGTCGCCACCGGCTTGGCCGCGACCTTGTAGTGGTCGATGAGCGCGAGCACGTGGGAATGCGTCGATGCCCCGACCGTCGAGAAGGCGATGGTGCGGCCCGCCATGTCGGCCATCGTCTTGACCGGGGAATCGGCGCGCACATACCAATAGGCGTCCTCGCCGGTCGACTCGGCGCCGATGATGCGGATCGGCGCGCCCTTGGCGTAGGCGCCCATCGCGCCGAGCGTGCCGACCGCAACCCCGATGTCGACGCTGCCGGAGATCACCGCCTGCATGGTTTGGCCGGCGCCCTCGGTGTAAAGAATCTCGAGCTCGATCCCGTGCTTTTGGAAGGTGCCGGCGCGCTTGCCGAGCGAGGCCACCGAGCCGTGCCAGATCTCACGCTGGCCGATGGCGAGCTTGAGCGCGTCGGCCGCGAGCGCGGCTCCGGTGCCGAGCCAGAAGGCCAACGCAACGGCAACAAAAATCCGAATGGCATGGAGCATGACGTCCTCCCAGATCCGTCACGTTTCCGCGTCGTGCGCGTCACGACGAAAGTTTACCCCGCCGCTGCTCATCGCGAAAGCGGGCGGGTGGCCGCGAAATGTGAGCGGAGCGACCGCAGCAATCGTAGCCCGGCGGAGCGAAATCCGCGCTATGCGGGCGCGTCCGGCGTGAACGTCAAGGCGACGCCGTTCATGCAATAGCGCAGCCCCGTGGGCCGCGGCCCATCCTCGAACACATGCCCGAGATGGCCGCCGCAGCGCCGGCAATGCACCTCGGTGCGCGGCAGCAGCAGGACGCGATCGGTCGAGGTGCCGATCGCGTTCGGCAGCGGCTGATAGAAGCTCGGCCAGCCGGTCCCGCTGTCGTATTTGGTCTCGGACGAGAACAGCGGCAGCTCGCAGCCCGCGCAGGCGAATATGCCCTTTCGCTTCTCGTGGTTGAGCGGGCTCGAGCCCGGGATCTCGGTGCGGCGCAGGCGCAAGACCTCGAATTGCGGCTTGGTCAGGATGCGCCGCCACTCGCTGTCGCTCTTCTCGATCTCGAACCGGCCCGCGGTCTTGCCGTCCGCGCTCGCAATCCAACGCAGGCCGGCCAGCATCGCGACGGCGCCGGCACCCGTAAGCAAGAGTCGACGGTCGACCATGGTCAATCCTTCCTGCCCCACAGCTCCTCGAGCCGCGCATCGCGCCCGCAATTGAAGCGGTAGAATTTGTAGCGCACCGGATTCTTTTGATAGTAATCCTGGTGGTAGTCCTCGGCCTTGTAGAACGGGCCGGACGCCACGACCTCGGTATAGACCGGCTGCTTAAAGCGCGCCTGCACGGCCGCCTTCGAGCTCTCCGCCGCGCGCCGCTGCTCCTCGTCGCGATAGAAGATCGCGGTGCGATACTGGTTGCCGTGATCGCAGAACTGGCGATCCTTCACCAGCGGATCGACGTTGTGCCAGAACACGTCGAGCAGCTTCTGATAGCTCACCTTGGCCGGATCGAACACGATCTCGACCGCCTCGGCGTGGCCGGTGCCGCCGCGCACGACGTCCTCGTAGCTGGGATTGGCGGTGCGGCCGCCGGTATAGCCCGACGTGGTGCTGATCACGCCGCCGACCTTGTCGAAATCCGCCTCCACGCACCAGAAGCAGCCGCCGGCGAAGATCGCGGTCGCGGTCTTATCCGGCGCCGGAGAGGCCCCCTGCCCGGCGGCACTCGCGGCGAGAGCAAGCCATAGCGACAAACCGATCCCCAGACGTCGCATGCGGTTCTCCCAGAGTTAGCGCAATTGTGTGCTCACGTGGATATATACGACGCTTCGAATCGCCGGTTGCTACAATTCACCTCACGTTCATGCGATGACGGCGTGAATGGCGCCCGCCATCGCCACCATGCTCGGTCAATGTGCGGCGTTTTGCTCACCCGTTTTGCTGCGCCATTATTCCGATTTCACATCCTCCAGGCGAATGCCGCGTCCTGCGTGCAGACTCTTGCGCGCCCTTTCGATCCGACGCAGAAAACGTGGGTCTTTCTCGAGCCGGTATTCGAACCAATCATCTTCCGACTCGAAGCCAATCAGCACTCCAGCCGGTTTACCGTGGCGCGTAATGACGATGTCCTGCTTCTCAGCTTCATGCAGAAAACGCGAGAGGTCGTCCTTGATTTCGGACAGAGGAACCTCTCTCAATCGAGACTTCCGAATTGTGCCAGCCATGACTCAGCCTCCGATTTGGCCACGATCGCCAAAATCTCGACCGTCGAGCCGGAAACATCGTAGAAGACGCGAACCTCGCCTACGCGAAGCCGATACTGCGGCCGGCGGAGACCGCGAAGCCGCTTGATACGACTACGACTGGTCTTCCTTGGTTCGTGCCTCAAATGCGTTTCGAGCGCGGTCCGCACGGCGGTCCGAACAGTCGCCTTGAGCTTCTTGAGGTCTTCGACGGCTTCAGAGGCCAAGACGATGACGAAGCGCATTCTGGCCAGCTTATAGCCAGAATGGCCTGATCGTCAAACTACCGCATTGGCGAAATCGACGACGCCGCGCGGGTGGCAAACTCGGAGGCGCGCGCTCAGTCGTGCAGCCGGGTCAAGACCAGCGAGAGCTCCGGCACGTAGGTGATCAGCATCAGCACGATGACGCTCACCACGATGAATGGAGCAACGCCCGGATAGATGACTGAAACCGGTTGCTTGAACACCGCCTGCGCCACGAAAATATTGATGCCGAACGGCGGCGTGAAACAGCCGATGCTCAGATTGGCCGTCATGATGATCCCGAAATGGATCGGGTCGATGCCGGCATTCCGGGTGATCGGAAGCAGAATCGGGGTGAGCAGCAGGATCGCGGAGGCGGTGTCGATGAAGCAGCCGACGATGAGCAGAAACACGTTGATGATGAGCAGCAGCGTCCAGGGCGGCAGATTGAAGGCCGCAAACGCCGTCGTGATCGACGGCCCGACCCCGCTGGTGGTCAACAGCCACGAGAACACGCCGGCCGAGGCGACGATGATCATGATTTGCGACGTGATATAGGCCGCGCGGCGCGAGAGCTGAATGAAGTCGGAGAAGCCGACCTCGCGGTAGACCACCATGGCAACCACGATGGCATAGACGCAGGCGACGCCGCCGGCTTCGGTGGCCGAGAACAGGCCGGAATAGATGCCGCCGAGGATGATGAGCGGCATGCCGAGCGCCCAGGCGGCGTTGACCGTCTCGCGGCCGAGACGCCGCCAGGAGAACGGCTCCGGCGGATCGATGGTGCTGCGCCACGACTTCACCAGGATGTAGCCGACGAACGCGAACGCGAACAAAAAGCCCGGCACGAATCCGGCGGTGAAGATGCGAACCAGCGACTGCTCGGCCACCGCCGCATAGAGGATCATCGCGATGGCGGGCGGGATCATGTTGTCGATCAGCCCGGACGCCGTGAGCAGGCCCGACGCAAAGCGCACGTCGTAGCCGGCATCGACCATCGGCTTGAAGGTGATGCGCCCGACCGCCGCCACCGTCGCCGCCGAGGAGCCGGAAATCGCCCCGAACACCACGCAGGTGCCGACCGTCGTGATCGGCAGGCTCGCCTTGGTGCTGCCGAGCAGCGATTTGGTCCAGTCGACCAGGCGGCGCGAAATGCCGCCGAAGCCCATGATCTCGCCGGCGAAGATGAAGAACGGCACCGCCAGCAGCGCCGAGCTGTCGAGGGTGCCGAACATGACCTGCTGCAGCGCGGTCGGCGGGATCGAATAGAAGTTGAGGATGACGATGGCGGAGGTGGCGAGCAGGATGACGAAAATCGGAAAGCCCAGAACCAGCAGAACGAGCGGCAAGACCGTCATGGCCCAAGTCATGCGTGCAACCTCATGCGTGCAACCCCATGCGCCGCCCGCCCTAGATTGCCGACGTGATATCGTCGGGAGACATCGGCTTGATGATGCGGTGCCCCAACGCCACGCGCGCCGCCACCACCAGCGCCGAGAGCGCGAAGCCGACCAGCAGCGCCGCGTGCGGGATGGCGATCGGAATGTCGAGCGCGATCGATCTCTGGTCGTTGCGCATCAGCGTGCGCACTACGGTCATGGCTTGCCAGGCCATGAATGCGAAGGTGACGAGACAGACCGCCGCAATCATTGCATCGAGCGCGCGCTGCCGGCGCGGCGCGAGCCTGGTCGAGAACAAATCCATGGTGAGATGGCCGCCGTCATAAGTGACGGCGACCGCGGCCAGGAAGATCGACCAGATCACCAGAAAGACCATGGCCTCGTCGGCCCAATAGATCGACGCCAGCAACAGGTAGCGGGCGACGACGTTGGTGAAATTGATCGCGATCGCCGCCAGCAGTAGGAGGGCCGCCAGCGTCAGCGGCGCCCGATGCAAGACCAGCTCGGCGAGCGCCTCGAGCTTTTGATGGGACCAAGGCATCATCCGCGGGCGTCGCTTGTAGCCTCGTAGGGTGGGTCAAGGCGCCTGACGTGCTGGTGATGTCGGGTCCGGCTTTCGCAGCGCCGCGACCCACCAATCACGACCACGGCGCGCGCCGGACCCGACCTACGAAGCCAACCGTCAATGCTTCGCCGCGGTCGCCCGCACCCGCTCGAAGAACGCCTTGACCGGCGGATCGTCCTTGGTGACCTCGTCGCCGACCGATTTGAGCGCGGCGACGAGCTTCTGGCGCTCGGCGCCCGGCATCACGAACAGTTCGCCGCCGACCTCCGCCCAGCGCTTCGGCATCCCGGCCATGAACTCCGCGGTGAATGTATCGGTGCGCTTCTGCGCGGCCTGGCCCGCGTCCATCACCGCCTTTTGCAGATCGGCCGGCAGCTTGTCGAACCACGGCTTGCTCACCGTCGCCACCGGCACCAGCATCGTGTCGTTGGTGACCGTGACCAGCTTGCGCCGAGCCGTGCCATCGCCTCGCGCTCGAGCGGCGTGGCGTTGACGCGGATCTTCTTGCCCTTGAAGTCGGCAAAGCTGCGGATCGGCTCCTTGGCGAGATAGTCGTGTTGGGCATAGGCGAACGTGCCGATGCCGACCAAACCCTTGTCGGCGCCGAGCGCCAGGATCGCCTTGTTGAGCTCCGGATCGGCCAAGGTCGCGGCGGCGTTCTTGCGGTCGGCGAACAGAACCGGCGCGCTGAACACCCCGAAGCGCTTGTCGACGCCGACGTAGAAATCGGCCGGGCCGATAAAGCCCTCGATGGTGCCGAGCTGCAGGCCCTCGATCTGGCGCGGGATCGGGCCGAGCTGGCTCTGCGGATAGATCTCGACCTTGATCTTGCCGCCGCTGCGCTGCTCGATCTCCTCCTTGTAGATCTTGATGTATTCGTGCTGCGGCTCGTTGACCGTGGCGGTGCCGAATTTCATGGTGAAATTCTGGGCAGCCGCCGCGGTTGCGAAACCGGCCGCAAGCGCGAGAGCAACGGCTGTTGTCGACAGCCGAGAGCTGGCTTTCATTGCATCCTCCCCTTTGATCGTCGCGCCGTTGGCAGCCCGGATGGAGCGGAGCGAAATCCGGGATTCTCTCCGCGCGGAATAACCGCCCCTACGGCTGCTTGTTGCGCGTGTACCTTATTGTGCAATACGTTGCGGTCAAGCACCGTCACGCCACGTCATAAGAGGAGTGCATGCGTTTCGAAGGTACCAGCGCCTATGTGGCGACCGACGACCTCAAGGTCGCGGTCAACGCCGCGATCACGCTCGAGCGCCCACTGCTGGTCAAAGGCGAGCCCGGCACCGGCAAGACCGTGCTCGCGCTCGAGATCGCCAAGAGCCTGGGCGCGCCACTGATCGAGTGGCACGTCAAATCGACCACCAAGGCGCTGCAGGGGCTCTACGAATACGACGCGGTGTCGCGGCTGCGCGACAGCCAGCTCGGCGACGAGCGCGTGAGAGACATCCGCAACTATATCAAGCGCGGCAAATTATGGGACGCGTTCGTCGCAGACGCGCGCCCGGTGCTGCTGATCGACGAGATCGACAAGGCCGACATCGAGTTCCCCAACGATCTGTTGCAGGAGCTCGACCGCATGGAGTTCTTCGTCTACGAGACCGGCGAGACCATCAAGGCGCGGCGGCGGCCGATCGTGGTCGTCACCTCGAACAACGAGAAGGAATTGCCGGACGCGTTCCTGCGCCGCTGCTTCTTCCACTACATCCGCTTCCCCGACGGCGACACCATGCGGGCGATCATCGAGGTGCATTTCCCCGGCATCAAGCAGCGCCTGGTGTCGGAGGCGCTCAAGCTGTTCTACGAAATCCGCGAGGTGCCGGGGCTGAAGAAGAAGCCCTCGACCTCGGAGCTGCTCGACTGGCTCAAGCTCTTGATGGTCGAGGATATCGGCCCGGAGATCTTGCGCGAGCGCGACCCGAAGAAGCTCATTCCACCCTTGCACGGCGCGCTCTTGAAGAACGAGCAGGACGTGCATTTGTTCGAGCGGCTGGCCTTCATGGCAAGGCGCGAAGGGCGGACGTAGGGCTCCGCGTCAAACCGTGCGGTCGGCACGCGCGCGACCGGTGTGCCGGTCCGGCTGCCGATCGTCCGGCTCTTCCTCCGCATAGGACACGTCGGGTAAGGCCGCGTGCGAGCGCGGCCGCTGGTCGTAAGCCGTGTCCTCGGTTTGGCGCCCGCGGCGCGTCATCGGCGGCGCCACCGGGACCGGCACGTGGGCGATGACCGGGTCGGCGGGCAGCTCGACCAGACCGGGCTCGGCCGGCAACTGATCGGCCGGCACCGCTGCCCCGATCTCGGCCTCGGCCCGCTCCTCGGGGGCGCGCAGCGCCGCCCGCTCTTCGGCGCGCCGATACTCCTCCTCGCGCTGGCGCGCCTGGCGCGCCGCGAATCGCTCGCGGGCACTGAACCACCAGGAATAGACCTGCATGATCGCGCGGCCGAGGCGCCCGCCCGCCCACACGAACTCATAGGGCGAGAACAGGCGCCAGGTGTCCTCGCCGTCGACGATGCCCTGGGTGATGATCCGGCCGGCCATCGCGGTGGTGTTGAGCCCGTGGCCGCCGAAACCACTGGCGATCCACAGACCCGGCGAGAGCTCGCCGATCTGCGGCATGCGGTGGAGCGCGTTGCCGAGCACGCCCGACCAGACGTGCTCGATCTCGACGCCGGCGAGCTGCGGATAGAGCTCCTCGATGTCGGCCTTGAGCCTGGGCCCGTACCACCGCGGATCGGCCTCCCAGGTGGTGGAGCGTCCGGAGAACAAGAGCCGGTCCCCGCCGACGATGCGATAATGGTGGTTGGCAAGGTCGGTGTCGGTCACGGCGCCGCGATAGGTGATCGCCTCGGCGAGCCGCGGCCCGAGCGGCGCGGTGGTGACCACATAGGCCCAGATCGGCACCAGCGTGCCGGCGATCCGCGGCATCAGCGCGCCGAGGTGGACGTTGCACGCGAGCACGATATGGCTCGCGCGCACCCGCGCCTGCTGCGTCGCGATCCGTTTGCGCACGCCATCGGCGTCGATCGAAAGCGCCGGCGTGTTCTCGAAGATGCGCGCACCGGCGGTTTCCGCCGCCGTCGCCAGCCCGAGCGCATAGTTGAGCGGATGGATGTGAAAGGCGCGCGGCAGGTGCAGCGCATGGAAATAATGGCTGGTTTTGAGCACGTCGCGCACGCGCTCGGTCGGCCAGCCCTCGATCTCGGTGCCGAGCTCTTGGCCGATGAGCTCGAGATCGGCGATCATGTCGTCGGCGTTGTCGGTCTTGGAAACCTTGAGCCAGCCGGCGACCGGATCGACGCCTGGCATGCCGGTCTCGCGGATCGTGCTGCGCACATATTCGAGCCCGGCTTCCGAGAGCGCCCAGAGCGTCTTGGCGTGATCCATGCCGACGCGGCTCACCACCCGGTCCATGGACTCGCCGAAGCCCGGCAGCACGAAGCCGTCGTTGCGTCCCGACGCGTTCCAGGCGATGCGCCTGGCCTCCAGCACGGCGACCGACCAGCCGCGTCGTGCGATCTCGCGCGCCGCGGTCAAGCCGGCCAGGCCGCCGCCGATCACGCAGACCTCGACGTCGAGATCGAAGGTCAGCGGCCCGCGCTCGGGCGCCGCCCGCATCGTGGCGGTGTACCAGCTCGGCGCGTAGGCCGCCTGCTCGGACGCGTTCACGTTTTCTCCCTATCAGGCATCAGAGGTCAGTAATCAGTAATCAGACCTGGATCGCTGACGCAACGGACGACGTCCTCACACTATGATTCCTGTTTCATGCTGACTAGCATGAGGTGCTGAAAGGTGGCGGTCAGTCATCCGGCCTCGGCGATCGCGGGAACCTGCGATGTCCTTTCTGACCACTGACCACTGATCACTGATTCCTGGTAAGCCATGCGCCTGATGCTGCTTCGCCACGCCAAGTCGGAAAGGGCCGAGCCGGGCATGGGCGATCATGAACGGGCGCTCAATGGACGCGGCCGCAGCGAGACGCCGAAGATCGGGGCCTATATGGCCCGTCACGGGCTGATCCCCGACCGCGCGATCGTGTCGACCGCGCGGCGCACGCGGGAAACCTGGGAGCTGCTCGCTCCGGCCTTTGCTGCCCCTCCCCCGGTGCTGTTCGACGATCGGCTCTACAACGCCGTCCCCGAGACGATCCTGGCCGTGATCAAGGAAACCGAGCGCGCGGTCCGCACGCTGCTCGTCATCGGACACAATCCGGGCTTGCACGACACCGCACGGCTGTTGATCGCCGCGGGCGACGTCGAGGCGCGCGAGCGGCTCAACGAGGGAATGCCGACCGCGGCGCTGGCGGTGATCGATTTTGCCGCCGAGGATTGGCGCAAGCTGCACCCTCATGGCGGGCGGCTGGAACGGTTCGTGAGCCCGCGCTCGCTGGCGGCGGCGACCGACCACGTTTGAGCACGAGCGCCGCTAGGAGGTCACGGCACGCTTGCGGCACTGCGCTCTGGCGATGATTTTCACAATCGGGCCCTGGCCGGGTTCACGGCCGGCGCCAGGACGTGGCATGATGGTGGAAAACCAACCAGAGAGAGACGGTGCCATGTACAAGCAGATTCTGGTTCCGATCGACCTCAGCGATCCGGAACTCGCCAAGCCCGCCATCGCCAACGCGGTGATGATGGCGCGGCAAACCGACGGCACGATACGGCTGGTCAACGTATTGCCGCTCACGCCGGTGATGCTCGCCGAGTACGTGCCACCGGACTTCGAGGTCCAGCAGAGGAAAGCGGCCGAGGATGCGATCGCCATCATCGCCAAGGAGAGCGGCCTCGAGCCGTCGCGGGTGTCCACCGCGGTTCGCCAGGGCGGGATCTATCAGGAGATCCTCGAGGAGGCGAACAACATCCATGCCGATCTCATCGTCATGAGCTCGCATCGGCCGCAGCGGCACGCGGTGCGCACGTATTTCCTCGGCTCCAATGCCGGCCACGTGGTGCGCTATGCCAAGTGCTCGGTGCTGGTGGTGAGAAACTGACGGCTGTTCAGCCAGACGGAACCAGCTCGGCCGGCAACGTGTCGGGCCGATAGGCGCCCGGCCGGTTGCGCCGGAAATAGCCGCCGCTCTGCCACACGAACAGGCCGAGGAAGCCGCCGATAAAAGCGCTAGCCGTCCAGGCGCCAGTGTGCAGCGCACGCACGGTAAGCGCCGCGAGCCCCAGTGAGACGATCACGAAGACCGCGAGGCCCGGCCAGTAGAGAATGGCTGGCGTGCCGGCCTCGAACCTGACCGGCGCGCCCGAAGCGGCAATGCGCCTATGCAGCTCGCGGACGAAGGCGCCGTAGGCCTGCTCCCGACTTTCCTGCTCGACTATGCTTTTCCAAGAGCTCGAGGCAATCGAGAGCCGTGGGCCGTCGGCGGGCCAGATCTCGGTGACGAAGCGTCGGGTTTGCATGGTGACGGGACGAAACGAGAGCCGGATGCGGGCGATGCGCGCGTACGGCGTGCGCCCCTGGTAGCGACCGATGTGCCATTCGAGCGCGTCGGGCGCCAGCCGGAACTCCCACGGCGCCCCCAGCAGCGACGGTTTGTAGGCGTAGACGAGAGCGCCGCCTTCGGTCGAGCCGGTGTCGTCTTGCATCTGTCCTCGCCTGCCTGCGTTAAGCATTGGGCGCCAATTTGTCGACGCGCCGCAATTGCGGAAAAATCCACATCCAGACCAGCATGACCGCGATCGTCCCGAAGCCCCCCATCAGCGCCGCCGGAACGGCGCCGAGCCAGGCGGCAACCACGCCGGCCCGGAACTCGCCGAGCGTGCCCGACGAGCCCGTGCACAGCGCGTTGACCGCCATGACCCGGCCCAGCATGTCGTAGGGCGTGCGCAACTGAACGAGCGATTGACGGATGACGACGCTGACCGCGTCGGACGCGCCGTAGATCATCAGCGCCAAGAAAGAGAGCGCGACCGAGGTCGACAGCCCGAAGATCACGCTCGCCAGCCCGAACATTCCGACCGACGCAAACATGATCCGGCCGGCATGACCCGCGATCGCGTGGTGCGCGAGCACGATCGAAATGGCGAGCGCGCCCACCGCCGGCGCCGATCGTAGCAGCCCGAGCGCCCAGGGCCCCGCCTCGAGGATGTCCCGCGCATAGATCGGCAGCAGCGCGGTCACCCCGCCGAGCAGCACGGCGAACAAGTCGAGCGAGATGGCGCCGAGCAGGATCGGACGGCCACGGACATAGCGAAAGCCGGCGAACAGGGTTTCGAGCGTAACCGGCCTGCGCGCTTCGGTCCGCGGCGCAAGGTGAATGAGGCCGATCAACACGCTCGCCGCCACGAAGACGAGGGTGCAGGTCGCGTAGACCGTGGTCGGGCCGATGAGATACATCAAGCCGCCGATCGAGGGCCCGCAGATGACGGCGGTCTGCTGCGCGGAAGCGGAGGCGGCGATGGCGCGCGGCAACAGCGTCGCCGGCACGATGCCGGGCAGGATCGCGTGCATGGTCGGGATCTCGAACGCGCGCGCGGTGCCCGATAGGAACAGAATGGCGAACATGGCCTCGCGGCCGAGCCAACCTTGCGCGGTGCCGACCGCCAGACAGAGCGCGGCGAGCGCCTTCCCCACCTGGCAGACGCCCGCAATGACACGGCGGTCGAACAGGTCGAGCACTTGCCCGGCGATCAGCGACATCGCAATGAGCGGAAAGAACTGCACCAGTCCGACCAGGCCGAGGTCCAGCGGATTGTTGGTGAGATCGTAGATCTGCCAGCCGACCGCCACCCCCTGCATCATGTAGGCGCCATTGGTGAAGGTCCGCACGCACCAGAACAGCACGAAGGATCGATGGCGGATCAGGCGCGGGGGCGAGGCGGCGGGCTCGGACATGGCTTGGGAGCCGACAGTATATCGAGTCGGCCGGGCTTACAGCGGAATCGCCAGCAGCGTGTCGATCAGCCGGCTGTCGAGGATTACGACCTTATCGGCAAAGCGCGCCCCGCCATCGCCGAACACGATGTGGTCCTGGTAGCGGCCGGTGGCGAACAGCATGGTCTCGCCGGTATGCATGATGCGCGCAACCATAAAGCTCGTCTGCACGTGCACGGAGGAGCCCTCTCCCGCCGTGATGAGCGGAGCGCCGATCAGATGCCGATAGCGCTGCGCCTCGTAGACGTTGGCGTCGCGCAGCGAGCGCACGCGGTCGCGCAGCATGGCGCGCGAAGTCGCATAAATCATGCCGAGCGGCAGGCCGCGCTCGACGTTCTCGGCGGTGGTGATGCGATAGCGGCCTTGCTCGACGAAAAAATCCGGCCACGCTTCAAGCCTGTTGTCGTCAATCGCTTGCGCGTAGCGGGCGTTAAGGTCCTGGACCTTGAAATGCAGGGTAAAATCCATGCTTGTCTTTTGCGCCCGCTCCGCGCGACAGTCAAAGCCCCATATGCGAGCGATAAGCCTTCCAGAAACCGCGCACTGCCGCCTCGGTGACGCGATTGTCCTCGGAGGCGGTGCTGGCCCCACCCATCTCCACGACGGAGACCAGGTCGGGCGCCGAGTTGACCGCGCGCTGCACGAAGCCCGGCGCGGCACCGTCCTCCATCGAGATATAACCGGCAGGGCCGATCAGATTGGCTTGCCGCAGGCGGCGCTCGGTCATCGCCTCATCGTCGGTCGTAAAGCCAAAGCAGGTCCAGGCCAGCTCGGTCTTGTCCAGTCCCTGCGGAATGAGCCGGCGCACAGCCAGGCTGTTGCGGGTCTGCTGCAGCGTGAAGGTCGGAAACACCGTGAGGATGTGCAGCCCGATGCCGTCGCCGAACTCGTCGACCCATTCCAGCACTTCGGGTGCTTCGAGCGAAAAACTCTCCTGCGCGGCGCGCATGCCAGCGTAGTCCTTGCCGGTGTCATCGGCGGCGACCGAGTAGCTGACGTGGTTGCCGCCCGAATCACTGATGACGAGCGCTCCCTTCTGCGACAGCCGGTTCATCTGGAATGTCGTGAAGAAGGTATGAAGGAGGCTTGCATGGTAGCTGTCCTTCACGTTCTCCATATAGAGCTTCCAGTTGCTGGGCAGCATCTGGCTGTAGCCCCCGAGAAGTTTGGCCGGCGCGCGCATGACGCGGCGGATGCGCGCAACGATCTCAGGCCCTAGATATTGCTCGAGCGGGGCCGTGTCCGCCGACAGCGTGCCAAACACCAAACCCGCGATCGTCGCAATGCGAAGCTTGCGTGGCGGATATGCGTCGGGCCTGGCGTCGGCCGGCATGCCGCCCTTGCCGCCGACGCCCTTGCGGAAGGCGACGCCGGTAAGCGTGCCGCAGAGGTCGTAGCTCCAGTTGTGATAGACGCAGATGATGTCGCTCGCCTCCCCGAACTCGTTGAGCACGAGGAGCGAGCCGCGGTGCGCGCAGCGGTTCTCGAAGGCGTGCAGTGCGCCGTCCTTGTCACGGGTCACCACCACCGGCATCTCACCGAGATTCGAGCGGCGATAGCTGTTGGAGCGCGGCAGCTCGGCCTCGAGGCAGAGGAAATTCCAGGTCGCGCCGCGGAAGATGCGCGCCTGCTCCGCCTCATAGATCTCGCGGTCGGAATAGACCCAGTAGGGCACGCGGGTGAGCCCTTCGGGAGGCCATTGCCGCGCAACTGTGTCCACGCTCATCTCGATTGCTCTTTAATCCCGCCTCGCCGAGACGTCACTCCAGCTTCACGCCCGCGGCCTTGATCACGTTGTGCCAGCGCGTGATCTCCTCGCGCATATAGGCGGCGGTGGCTTGCGGCGTTCCGCCGATCGGCTCGGCCGAAAGCTGGACGAGGCGCTGGCCGATCTCGGGCTGGCGCAATGCCTCGTTCATGTCGGCGTTGATCTTGCTCACGATCGCCTGCGGCGTCTTGGGCGGCGCGACCACCGCGAACCAGGCCGCCGATTCGAAGCCCGGTAGCGTCTCCGCCATGGTCGGCACGTCCGGCAGCGACGCCATGCGCTTGGGCGTCGCCACTGCAATGAGCTTGAGCTGGCCCGCCTTCACCAGCGCCAGCGACACGCCGAGATTGTCGAACATGATATCGACGCTGCCCGCCACCAAGTCGGTCAGCGCCGGCGCCGAACCGCGATAGGGAACGTGCTGCACCTTCACCTGCGCCATCATCTGGAACATTTCGGACGTCAGGTGCGAGGTCGTGCCGTTCCCCTGGGTGGCGGAGGTGAGCTTGCCGGGATTGGCGCGCGCATGGGCAATCAGCTCGGCGACAGTGTTGGCCGCGACTTTCGGATTGACCACCAGCGCGTTCGGCACCCGCCCCATGATGACGATCGGGATGAATTCGGTCGGGTCGAAGCCGAGCTTGGGATAGAGATTGTGGTTGATCACCAGCGGCGGCGGCGGCGCGGACAAGAGCGTGTAGCCGTCCGGCTCGGATTTGTACGCCACCTCCGCGCCGATATTGCCGGCAGCGCCGGTGCGGTTCTCGACCACGACCGGCTGCCCCCATTTCCTCGACAGCCACTCGGCGAAAATGCGCGGCATCACATCCGCAGTGCCGCCGGCCGGAAACGGCACGATGATCTTCACCGCACGCGACGGATAATCCTGCGCCCGGACGCCCGGCAACGCCGCCAGCATGGCGGCAAGCGCGATCCCCGCGCCGACCATCCATCGCACGGGATGCCGACCGGAAGCGTTGATACGATCGAGAACCATGACGCGTCTCCTCACCAATCCAATTCTGATCAGTCGACGGTGATCTTCGCGGCCTCGACCACCGGCCCCCAGGTCTCCAGGCTTTGCCGCACCATGTCGCGCATCTGCTCGGGCGTGCTGCCGAGCGGCTCGGCTTCGAGCGCGAGGATGCGGGCCTTGAGATCGGGCTGGTGGAATCCCTGCCGGATCGCATCCGACACCTTCTTGGTAATCTCCTTCGGCGTACCGGCCGGCGCGGCCACCGCCATCCAGGTATCCGCATAGACGCCGGGCAACGTCTCCGCGATGGTGGCGACGTTCGGATAGTCCTTGAGCCGCGCCCGGCTGCCGGTGCCGAGCAGTTTCAGCTTGCCGGCGTCGATGTTCGCTTTGTTGGCGAGCAGATAATCCGGCACCATATCGATATTGCCGGCGAGCAGATCATTGATGGCGGGCGCGCTGCCGCGATAGGGAATTTCCGTCATGCGGAAATTGCCCTTGAGCATCAGGAGCTCGCCGAGCAGATGCCCGGTGTTGCCTTTGCCTTGGTTGCCATAATTGACCTTGCCGGGATTGGCTCGCGCATAGGCGACGAGCTCGGCGGTCGTGTTGAACGGCGCGCCCGCGCGCCCGATCAGGATCAGCGGATAGGTGGCGAGTACGCTGATGGGCTCCATGCCCCGCGTGTTGAACGCCGCCTTGGTGAACACCAGGTGGGTGATGCTGAAGGTGAGCTGCGGAGCACATAACAGCGTGTAGCCGTCGGGTGGCGATCGCATCACCTGCTCGGTGCCGACGCGTCCGCCGGCGCCGCCCGGGCGGTTCTCGAGCACTACCTGCTGCCCGAGCACTCCGCTCGCCTTGTCGGCCGCAAAGCGGCAGAGCAGATCGGCCGTGCCGCCGGCCGGCAGCGGCAACACCATGGTGATCGGGCGGCTCGGATAGCCGGTCTGCGCCTGCGCCGTGCCGGCCGCCGCCGCTAGCAGGATCGTGACGAGGATTGCACCAATGCGCGGAAACATGCGGTTCCTCACTCGTAGAATTCGGGCGATAGCTTCTGTGTATCGCGTTGCGCTTTGTCGTGGTTGATCCACAGCAGCGCCCGCTCCTTCGCCATCACCTCGGCCATGCGCTGCATCGAGGTGACCGTCTTGTCCTTATCGGCGTTCTGCGACGGCACACGGCGGTTCTCCCAATTGTCCTTGAAGTGCACGGCGTCGCCCGACAGCAGCACCGCGCCGGTCTTCGGCAGCTTCACCAGCAGGCATTGGTGGCCGGGCGTATGTCCCGGCGTGGCGATGATCGTCACGCTGCCGTCGCCAAAGACGTCATGGTCGCCCTCGAGCTTGGTCACCGGATGCTCCGGCTTGAAGCGCGGGCCGAGCGGCGACGGCCACTCGTACTCCGCCTTCTGCACCAGCAGCATCGACTGCGGAAACAGCGTCACATTGCCGATATGGTCCGGATGGGTATGCGAGACCGCAACGTATTTGATGTCGGACGGCTTGACCCCGAGCTGATCGAGCTGGGCGGCGAGCGTCTTCGGGCGCCGCCAGTGGGTCGCGCGCGGATCGGCCGGCGCCTGCCCGTCCGGCATCGCGGCGATCGCATCGGTGACGCCGGTGTCCCAGAGCAGCCAGCCCTGGGCATGCTTGATCAGATAGCAATTGTCGACGAAGTCCATGGATTGGCCGACATTCACGCTCGGTGACCAGCGCGAGATGTCGCCGGCGCGCCCTTCCCCGCAATTGAGGACATAGAGCCGTTCGACGCCGGACTTGCCGCCTTGCGCTAAGGCCGGATCGGACCCGAGCGCGACCGCCAGATTCAAGGCACCGGTGAGAAGGGCCGAGGTGAATTTCATGGCGTTTGCTCCCTGGCTGCTGCTCAGCTCTTAGGCCAAGACGGCGATGGCCAACGCGAATCGAGTCGTCGGGCTTCGCGACTGGCCGTTCGTTCGATAGCTTTGGCGCGAGCCGCCGGCCGCACACCAAACCTGTTGATCGTCCCAACGACCCGGTTCGACCGGGCGGCCATTTATCGCATACAATAACACGACCTTGCGGGTCGCGGGCTCTGCCCATTGTCGGATATCACGGATGTCCCTTCTTTCGGCTGCAACCTTCTGCTAGCCATATCGTCGCAGATTGTGAGAAAGTACAACCGTCGCTCGTCCTGATGGGTGGAGCAAGGACGCAGTGATCAAAACGGACGCCGCCGCCGGTCTGGCGAAGGCGCCACGCAACACGAGGTCCCTATGATCAGCCGTTCCATCCGCGCCTTCGCCGTGGCAACGGCCTTTGCCATTCTTGCGATCTCCAGTGCCCCGCCCGCCTATGCGGCACCGTTTGACGGCCCATGGAGCGTGCTCGTCATCACCAGAAGCGGCGCCTGCGACCCAACCTACCGGTACGGCGTATTTATCAGCGGCGGAGTCGTTTCTTACGCGGGTGGCGCGCCGGTCAATCTCTCGGGACGCGTCAATTCCTCCGGTCACGTCAGCGTGACGGTATCGAGCGGTCCGCAATATGCGACAGGGACCGGGCGGCTGTCGCGCAGTTCCGGCAGCGGGACGTGGCGCGGCCAGGGCCCTACCGGCGCATGCTCCGGCGTTTGGAGCGCCAGTCGCGGATAAGGCCGACGGTTCGACATCATCGTGATCACTCACAGTTAAGTCGGATGGCCGCATGGCCATCCGACGGCCTTGTTGTGGTCGTCATGTGAGAGGCGGCCCCAGAAAAGCTAAAATCGTACTAGAATGCCGCTGCTTCGAAGTGACCGGAGAACATCTGTGTCCACGCCCCGCATTGTCGCCAGCTTCGCCATCGGGCTCGTAGCCTGTGCGCTGCTGGCGTCGTCGCTACCGCCCGGCGACGGTTCGGCGCACGCGCAAAAGCTCGCAGAAGTGAAGAAAAAGGCCGAAAAGAAAGGCGCGCCCAAGGGCAACGGACAGCAACAGCAGGAGGCGCGCACCCCCTTCACCCTGGAAGATCAGCAGGCGGCCGTCGTACCGGGCCTTCCAGACGCGCGCGTTTGGGGTGAGTCGGCGACCGATTTTGCGCGTCTGCTGCCGCAGGCGACCGGACCGTGGCTGGCGATCTCCGGCGGCGGCTCCGATGGAGCCTTCGGCGGCGGCGTGCTCGCCGGCTGGAGCCAGTCGGGCAACCGTCCCGAATTCGCGGTGGTGACGGGGGCGAGCATCGGCGCGCTGATTGCGCCGTATGCCTTTCTCGGATCCGGCTATGACGAAGAGCTGCGCAAGAATTTCACCACGATCACCGCCGCCGACGTCTTCGAAGATCGTATAACGCGCGAAAGCCTGTTCGACGATTGGCCGCTGAAGCGCTTGATCGAGCAGCGGGTGACCGCGAAGCTTCTGTCCGAGATCGCGGCGGAGCACCGTCGCGGCCGGCGTCTGCTGGTGGCGACCACCAATCTCGACGCCGGACGTCGTGTGGTGTGGAACATGGGCGCGATCGCCGAGCGCGGCGACGACAAGGCGCTCAAGCTGTTCCGCGACGTTCTGCTCGCGTCTTGCAGCATCCCCGGATTTTTCTCATCCGTCGCTATCGCCGTGGAGGCCAACGGCAAGCAATTCCAGGAGATGCACGGCGACGGCACCATCACCGCCCCGTTCTTCGTCGTGCCGGAATCCATGTTCGCGGCTTCGAGCACGACGCGTCCGCCGGTCGGCCAACTCTACGTCATCGTGAACTCGAAGCTGTCGCCCGAGTTCAGGATGCCGGATCGAACCATTGCCGGCGTCCTCGGCCGCTCCATCGACGTGGCACTGACGTCGGCGCTGCGCGCCGAAATTATGTTGATGTATGTCGGAGCGCAGCGGCACGGAATCGGCATGCGCGTCGCGCATCTCGACCCGACGTTCAATCATCCGTCGCGTGGCCCGTTTGACGGAAAATACATGCAAGCGCTGTTCGATTTCGGCGTCGAGCATGGAAAAAAGGGCACTGCCTTCGAGGACGTGCTGCCCGACCTGTCGCTGCGAGGCTCGAACGACCCGCGCTGACGGGTGCAGAGCCGCGTCTCGGCCGGTTTCCTCCTCTCGCTGCCACTGACCCCGGAACGTTCCGGACGGCAACGCGTTGAGTCACGGGTTGGTGGCTCCAGGAAACCGGCGAGGTCCACCGGTGCGCGTGACGTGTCTCATCATCGCGCTTTTCGCGAGCGTCGCCTGGGCCGGCACCGCGCTTGCACAAGCTGACGCCCGCCCGCCCGCGCAGCCGGCCTGTCCGCCAGACGTGAGCGGCGACGCGCCCACGGTCGGCCGCAGCAATCCGTCCAAGTCGCTCAGCGACAAGCTTGCCGAGTCGAAAGGCATCATATGCCCGCCGGCCGGCATCGACTCCGACATCCAGGTGACGCCGCCGGCCGGCGGTGAGCTCAAGGTCATTCCCCCGCCGGGCGCGCCCGGCGGATCACCGAATGTGCAGCCGAAGTGATCGGCGCACGCAACGCTGTCAGAGGTTTGTGCCGAGGGAGTTGGTCATGCACCGAAGCTGGTCGATGCCGGTCGCCCAGGCGCTGCAACGCCACAGTGGCGGCTGGTCGTCGAAACCGGCGGACGAGAATACCGAGCGCGGCAATCCTTCGGGCAACCCTCGGGTGGCGGTGCCGCACGATCGCAAGCCCGATTGCGATTGCGATCGCGAACCCGGCACCCACCCCGGACCAGGTCCAGAGCAGGCTTCTTGCTGAACGCGCGCTATCGAGCGCAGATCACTTCTCGGCGCTGCTGCTCAGCCAGCTCCCCAGCCGTGTGCTCGGGTCGGTGATACGGACCGCAAATTTCCACGCCACCCAGAACATCACGAAATAGAGTGCAATGAACGTCACCAGACCGGCATAGGGGGAATAGTGGCGCTCGACGAGCAGGCCAGCGAAAATGGATAAGGCCTGCCCGACCACGAGGCTTACGATGAAGACGAAGAGAAGGCCCATGGCGTCGCACCCCTGCTTCACTTGCACATGAGGTCACCACCGCAACCTCGACAACGCGGGTGCCTTGATCAATCGCTCCGAGACGATCGGTCGCGCTTTCGGCCCGTGCCGTGATGTCGCTGCCAGACAATACCTGGCTGGCGCTGGCGCCCACGCGGGGCCTGCGCGTTCGGTTCCGGTTGCGGCTCCGTGACTGCCGGAGCATACGGTTGCGGAGTGGCCGAAAAGCCACATCGATCCCGCCTATCAACCATATTTGAACCAATTTGTGTCACGCTGCGACTAATCGGGTGGCGCGCAAGTCACCGCAGCAACCTGCCATTTGTCTCGTAGATCGGGCCGGCGCCAAGCAGGGGAAACAGGAAGGGGCACAATGACTTATTCGCGGACTTTCAACTGCACTCGCGGCTTTTTGGCAGTGGCGGCGCTGGCTTTGGCGGCCGCATTGCCTGCGTCGAAGCCGGCCGAGGCAGTGCCGAGCTACGATGGACTCTGGAGCGTCGTGATCGTCACCGAGCAGGGCCTGTGCGATCGCGCTTATCGCGCTCCCATCCGCATCAGCAAAGGCACCTTGGCCAATGCGGGTAGTGGCGCATTCACCATCACCGGCAAGGTTGGCAAGAATGGCGCCGTAACCGTGATGGTCAGCCAGGGCGATAAGAGCGCGACCGGCACCGGCCGCTTGTCGGGCAAAACCGGCGCCGGCTCCTGGAGCGGCGGTCCGTGCGCGGGCACGTGGCAGGCCGAGCGCCGCAGCTGACGAAAATTCGCGCACTATGGCCAATCTGCAACAGTTTACGATGCCCGGGCTCTGCCCGGGCATTTGCCTTTGAGCCGATAGCCTCGCGCGAGCTTCTCGGGGACCTATGCGGTCCAGGTTCGGCTCGCCCAAGTGGGGCGCTTGCCACGCCTTGGTCCACCGCCATACATCCATCCAATCAACTTGCGGGCGCAGGCAGCCCCACCTGGACCCTGGCCCTCATCAGCACATGCAGCATCCGAAACGGGACTTGTCCGAGCTGGTACTGCCCCGCGCGCTGATTTTCACCACCGCGCTCACCTGCGGCGTGCTGGCCGCGCTGGTGGTGCAGATCCAGTTGAGCCGCGCCGGCTTGGATGTCGTGGGTCTGTGGCAAAATCTCTTCTCCACCAAAGCGCTGCAGCTGCGCACCGCGGGTCCGTGGTGGGCGATCGCTGGTTCGGCGTTCATTGCGAGCGGGGCAGTTGCCGCCGCGCTCAGCCGGTTCCCGCTTCCGTGGCGGGGCTTTCGCCTGCTGCGGTGGATCTTGGGCGGAATCATCGTCTTTGCGCTGGCTCACGTCGGGCACGCAGCGGCGGGGGCAGCGGGGACCGGTGCCGGCGCTCAGGTCGGGGCGAGCCTCGCGGCCCTCGGCGTCGCCGTGCTGATGGCGATGTTCGGCGCTTATTTCACGGTGCGGCGCTGAATGGCGCCTTCCATCGTCCGGTTTTGCAGTTAATCGGCCGGAAACCGGTGTCCGACCCTCGGTTCCAATGACCGCACGCGGCCGCTGGCGGCGGACCGCCCGCAAAGAAAATCCCCATTGGCTCGAACATCGGTTGCCGACTACGCCCAGGCCCGGGCCCGTGAGCAGCAGCGCCCCTCCCCTTGGATCGCGACGCTGCTGACTCTCCTCACACCGGGCCTCGGCCACATCTACATCGGTCAGGCGCGGCGAGGGATCACGTTGTTCGTCCTGGTTCTGGGGGCGGACATTTTGCTGATGTTTGCGCTGATGGGCGTGCTGGCGCGCTTCTGGATGTTCGCCGTCAGCCTCGCGCTGCTGCTCGGGCTCTGGTTCTTCATCGTGGTCGACGCGGCCTTGCGAGCCGCCCGGATGCACGATCATCCGCACCAGCGCTACAACAGGTGGCCGGTTTATGCCGGCGCCTTCGTGCTGGCATGGCTGGTCACCGCCATCCCCTGCGTCTACGCCGCCAACGCGAAAGCATCGGGTCAACTCGGCTATTTCCGGGCGACCGCAGCGAGCATGGCGCCGACGCTGCATGCCGGCGAATACTTTCTTGCCGACGCGACCTACTACCACAGCCATCAGCCGAGCCGGGGCGACGTCGCAGTCTATGTGCATCCGAAGCAAGCGGGCCTCCACTACATCAAACGCATCGTTGCAGTGGAGGGCGATCGCATCGCCGTCAAGGACGGCCGTGCCGTCGTGAACGGGATGGCGGCAGTGGAACCCTATGTCGATGCGGGCGCCCCGGAGGCGACCTTCGCCAACGTTCCGGAAACCAGGGTGACCGCCGGACATGTTTTCGTGCTCGGCGACAACCGCGCCAACAGCGTCGACAGTCGCGACGCGGTGGCGCACGGCCTGGTTCCGGTGAGCCATCTGATCGGACGCGTCACCGATATCGCGTTCTCACGCGACTTGACCCGCATGGGCCGCTGGATCGGAACGCCGAGCAAGCCGTGAGCAAGCGGCTGGCGTGACCGCACACTTCCGTTCGGTGCGCTATTCGATAGTCCAGCCTGCGTCTGCCCCGCATATTTCATCACCCAATCTTGGCGCGCCGGCCTCCGCCGGAACTGATCCCGCCTATGCGCGTTGGCCCTGAGCGCTGCGGGGCGAGCAAGAATTGGGAGCGCGCCGTGCCATCCCAGCGCATGCATCTCACCGTGGTCGCCGCCCTGTTCATCGTCGGCAGCGCCGCACTCGCCGTCGCACAAACCAGCAGCGGCGCCGGCCCCGGCGCAGGCAAATCAGGCACGGCCACCGGCGGCAGCGAAAGCGGCACGACCGGCACCCCGTCCGCCGTGGACACCACCGGCATGGGCGGCTCACAGCCCGGCTGCGGACCCTCCGCCGGCGGCGCGTCCACCTCGAGCGCCGACGGTCCGTCAGACACGACCGTGGGCGGCGTGCGTGCCCCTCGCATCATCAACGATCCGACCGTGGGAACGAGCGACACCGCCGAGACCGGGCTCGCCCCGAACTCGGTCATCCCGAAAGACCCGAAGGCGGGCAAGGCCAGCGACTGCTGAGCAGCGGCGGGACGCATGGATCGAGCGCAGCTTCCGTCAACGATGTGAGCAAGCGGGAAATCATCATGGTGCGCTATTATTTTCATCTCAGCGACGGCAAGCAGGTCCTGAAAACCGGCAAAGGCCTCGACCTCCTCGGCAATGCCGCGGCGCGCGAGGAGGCGCTCATCCTCGCCCGCGAGCTCAAAGACGGGAAGGTCATGCCGGGCCGCAATTGGGACGGCTGGTTCGTCAAGATCGTGGACCAGCACGGCCACCAGGTCGACATCGTGCCGATCGACGTCGTGCCGGAACAGCCGACGCTGCCCACGTGACAGTCTCGCCCTTCCCCAGGCCGGACGTTTGGACTCATTGTCCCGCGCGTAATAGACCGCCTCACCTGAATCGCAAGCGCTCAGTCGGTCTGTGTCGAGCTATTGGCGCCGGCCGGCGTATTGGCGGAACGGCGGAACATTTTGGCCAAACAAACCCGATGGTGAAAGCCCAATGATTACAATGCCCGGCAGATTTGGTCGAATATCTCCCGGCCCGATCCATGCGAAGCTGCGTGCGACTAAGCCTGCCGGACGTCCCACACCGGGATATGACCGGTCGTTGTGACGAGGTCCCGTCACCTCATCGCACCAACTCCCGCATCGCCTTATCGAGCCCCTCCAGCGTCAGCGGATACATCCGCCCGCCGACGAACTGGCGCACCAGGCGGATCGACTGGGTGTAGTCCCAGTCGCGCTCGGGCACCGGGTTGAGCCACACGCAGGCCGGATAGGTGCGCGCGACGCGCTCCATCCACACCTGCCCGGTCTCCTCGTTGTAGTGCTCGACCGAGCCGCCCGGCGCCATGATCTCGTAGGGCGACATCGAGGCGTCGCCAACGAAGATCACCTTGTAGTCGTGCGGATAGGTGTGCAGCACGTCCCAGGTCGGCGTGGTGTCGTCCCAGCGGCGGCGGTTCTGCTTCCACACTTTTTCGTAGAGGCAATTGTGGAAGTAGAAATGCTCCATGTGCTTGAACTCGCTGCGGGCGGCGGAAAAAAGCTCCTCGGTCGCCTTGACGTGCCAATCCATTGAGCCGCCGATATCGAAGAACAGCAGCACCTTCACGGCATTGTGCCGCTCCGGCCGCATCAGGATGTCGAGATAGCCCTTGTGCGCGGTGCCCTTGATGGTGCCGTCGAGGTCGAGCTCCTCGGGCGCGCCGGTGCGGGCGAACTTGCGCAGCCGCCGCAGCGCGATCTTGATGTTACGGGTGCCGAGCTCGACCTGGTCGTCGAGATCCTTGAACTCGCGGCGGTCCCACACCTTGACCGCGCGGAAGTTGCGGTTCTGGTCCTGCCCGATGCGGATGCCTTCGGGATTGTAGCCATAGGCGCCGAACGGCGAGGTGCCCGCCGTGCCGATCCATTTGCTGCCGCCCTGGTGGCGGCCCTTCTGCTCCTTCATGCGCTGGCGCAGCGTCTCGAGCAGCTTGTCGAGGCCGCCCATGGCCTCGATCATCTGCTTCTCCTCATCGGTGAGATATTTCTCCGCGAGCTTCTTGAGCCACTCCGCCGGGATCTCGGCGGTGAGCGCCTCGCTCATCAATTCGAGGCCCTTGAACACGTGCCCGAACACGCGGTCGAACTTGTCGAGGTTGCGCTCGTCCTTCACCAGCGCGGCGCGAGAGAGATAATAGAAATCCTCCACCCGCCGGCCGGCGAGGTCCTTCTCCATCGCCTCCATCAGCGTGAGATATTCGCGCAGCGTCACCGGCACGCCGGCGGCTTTGAGCTCGTGGAAAAAGCTGACGAACATGGGCCTACCATAGCGCGGCACCGGCAGCGGCGGCTACGACTTTGCGTCGCGCGGCTTGCGGTCGCCAATCACCGCGCGCGGCTGGCGGCTCGGGCCGAAACATGCTTCGCTCCCGAAAAAGAGGGAGGACGCCTTGCGAAGAAGAGCCCGGCTCCTGTTCGGCGCGGCCATCGCGTTCGCCGTCCTATCGTCAGGGTCGCCGCTGTCTGCCGACGACTATCCCACCCGTCCGGTGCGCGTCGTCATCGGGTTCGGACCCGGCGCGGTCGCCGACCTCGCGGCGCGTGCGGTCGGCGCCCGCATGAGCCAGATCCTCGGCCAGCAGATCGTGGTCGAGAACCGGGCGGGGGCCGGTTCGAGCATCGCGGCCGAATACGTCGCGCGCGCGCCGAAGGACGGCTACACGCTGCTGATGGCGACAGTGGCCAACACCATCAACGCGGCGATCTCGACGCTCTCCTTCGATTTCGGCAAGGACCTGGCGCCGGTCGCGCTGGTCGCCAATGTTCCCAACGTGCTGGTGGTGCATCCCTCGATCGGCGTGTCCAATGTCCAGGAACTGATCGCGCTCGCCAAATCGAACCCGGAGCAGATCTTCTATGCGTCGGCCGGCGCCGGCACGCTGGCGCATCTCTCCGGCGAATTGCTCAACATCAAGGCGGGGGTGAAGCTGGTGCACGTGCCTTATCCGGGCAGCGCGCAAGGCGTGACCGACCTGCTCGCCGGCCGCGTCACGGTGATGTTCTCGCCGGCTTCGACGGTGTGGCCGCATGTCGAGGCCGGCAAGCTCAAGGCGCTTGCCACCACGCAAATCAAGCGCGCCGCGATCGCGCCCAATCTGCCAACCATGGCGGAGGCCGGACTGCCGGGCTACGACACCGGCATCTGGATCGGGCTTTTGGCACCGGCGGGCACACCGCGCGACGTGATCGACAAGCTTGCGCGCGCGCTCAACGAGGCGCTCAAGGCGGAGGAGGTGCTCACCCCGCTGCGCGCCCAAGGCGTCGATCCCCTCGGCGGCAGCCCGGACGAGTTCGCCCGCCATATCGAGAACGACACCAGGAGCTGGATCACCGTCGCCCAGGCCGCCGGGTTGAAGAAGTGAGCGCACACCGGACAACAGAGACAGCGGGGAGAGTGGAGCGATGCCCGGACTGAAACGGTTTGCCTTCGTGGTGGCATCTCTGTTGCTCGCGGGCTTGGCCACGTCCGCGGCGCTGGCCCAGAGCGACTATCCGAACCGGCCGGTGCGGCTGATCGTCGGCTTCATTCCGGGCTCCTCGGCCGACATCACCGCCCGCGTGCTGGGCCAGCGCATGGGCCAGATTCTCGGCCATCAATTCGTGGTCGAGGGCAAGCCGGGCGCCGGCTCGAGCCTTGCCGCCGAGTTCGTCGCCCGCGCTCCGAAGGACGGCTACACGTTGTTCATCGCGTCCTCCGCCAACATCACCAACGCCGCCATCAATCCCAATCTGCCGTTCGACATCAGCAAGGATTTCACCCCGATCGCGCTCATCAACACGGCGGCTGTGATCCTGGTCGTGCACCCTTCGACCGGGGTCAAGACCGTGCAGGAGCTGATCGCGCTCGCCAAATCGAAGCCGGGGGAAATCCTCTATGCCTCGACCGGGGTCGGCACGGCGCCGCATCTCTCCGGCGAGCTGTTGTCCATGCGCGCCGGCCTCAAGCTCGTGCACGTGCCCTACCAGGGCTCACCGCAAGCCGCGACCGACCTGCTCGCCGGCCGGGTGGCGATGATGTTCTCGCCCGCCTCCGCGGTGGTCTCCCAGGTCGAGGCGGGTTCGCTCAGGGTGCTGGCATCGGCGGCCACGAAACGTCCGGGCATCCTGCCGAACGTGCCGACCATGGCGGAAGCAGGCGCCCGATTTCGACACCTCGATCTGGTTCGGCCTGATGGCGCCCGCCGGCACGCCGCGCGCGGTGATCGACAAGCTCGCGGGCGCGGTGCGCGAGGCGCTCTTGGCGAACGAGGTGGTGGCGGCCTGGCGCCCGCAGGGCATCGATCCGCTCAGCGGCGGTCCGGAGCAATTCGCCCGCCACATCGCGAGCGAGAGCAAGCGCTGGAGCGACGTCGCAACGGCGGCGGGGCTGAAGAAGTGATCGCGGCTTTGTTCAGAACCGGCGATCTGTTAGCGGAACACGAATGAGCTCTGCCATTCGGCGCCGCGCCGTGCACATCGCCGTCGTGCTCGCGGCGATGCTGATCCTGCTGGCGCCCGCGCTGTGGAACGGCTTTCCGCTGCTGCAATACGACAGCGGCGGCTATTTCGCCCGCTGGTACGAGGGCACGCTCGAGGAAAGCCGCTCGACCGTCTACGGCCTGTTCGTCGTGGCACTGGCGCGGCCGAATTTCTGGCCGCTGATCGTCGTGCAGGCGGCGCTGACGGTGTGGATCATCGCGCTGGTGCTGCGCGTCCACGGGCTTGGCCGGCCGCTGGTGCTGCTGGTGACGATCGCCGTGCTGTCGGTCGCGACCACCTTGCCGTGGCTCGCTGGCATCGTGCTCACCGATATCTTCTTCGGGCTCGCGGTGCTCGCGCTCCATCTCCTGGTGATGCGCAGTGACGCGCTCGCGCGCTGGGAGCGCGCAGCCCTGGTCGTCCTCATCGCCTTCTCAGCCGCGACCCACAGTGCGACGCTTGCGGTGCTGCTCGCCCTCCTCGCCGCGGGCTTTCTCGTCGCGCTGTTCGACCGCCGCCTGATGCCGTTCGCGGGTCTCGCGCGCGGCGCGGCGGCGCTCGCGCTCGGCGCCGTCATGCTCGTCGGCGCCAATTACGTGGTCGCGAAGCGGCTGGCCTGGACGCCGGGCGGCATCGGGCTCGCCTTCGGCCGCATGCTGCAGGACGGCATCGTCAAGCGTTATCTCGACGAGCATTGCCCTGATCCGCGCTTGCGGCTGTGCGAGCATCGCCGCGAGCTGCCCACCGACGCCGACGTGTTCTTCTGGGGCCAGGGCCTGTTCGACCGGCTCGGCCGCTTCGAAGGGCTCAACGACGAGATGCGCACGATCGTGCTCGAAAGCCTGCGCGCCTATCCGTGGCTGCAGCTGAAAGCCGCGGTTGCCGACACCCTGACCCAGCTCGTCATGGTGCGCACCGGCTGGGGCGTGCTCGACTCGATCTGGCATACCCACGGCATGATCGAGAATTTCGCGCCCACCATGCTGCCCGCCATGCAGGCGGCGCGCCAGCAACAGGGCGAGCTCGACTTCGAGGCCATCAACCGCTTGCATGTTCCGGTCGCGCTCGCCTCGATGCTGTTGCTGGTTGCCGTGATGGTGCTCGGTGCTCGACGTGAACGCTTCGCCGATCTCGGGCTCCTTGCCGCCACCACGGCGCTGGCGATCCTGGCCAATGCCTTCGTGACCGGCGCGCTGTCCGGCCCGCACGACCGCTATGGCGCGCGTGTGGCGTGGCTCGCGACTTTCGTGCTCGCGATGGTGCCCTGGCGGGCGATGATCCGCGAGCGTGGAACGGCATAGCGCAGCCGGGCATGTGTTGCCTGCGGACTCACGCTTGCAGGCCGGGGCCGCATCACGTAGGAATCCGTCATGCTTGATTGGAGCCAATGTCCGGCGGTCGAACGTGTGCCGGGAAAAGTCAGCGGCGAATGGCTGTTCAAAGGCACGCGCGTGCCGGTGAAGGCGCTGTTCGAGAATCTCGAAGACGGCGCGCGGGTCGATGAGTTCCTGGAGTGGTTCCCGGGCGTGACGCGCGAACAGGTGGAGTTGGTGCTGCGGCACGCGGAGCGCAGCCTAGCCGTCGCGTGAGCGTGCCGGGCGCACCGATCGCACCGCGACGACCGACGATATCAAGCCTCCAAAACTTGGATAACCTATCTCGTCGATGCGAACATGCTCAGCACTCATCAGTGCTTAACGCAGCCAATTCTCGCAGGGAAGGTCGTCAATTCGGCCGAACTCCCGCTCGTTGTCGGTGACGATGGTATAGCCGAGTGCAACGACCTGAGCGGCGATGAGCAGGTCATTGCCGCCGATCGGCAGACCAGCCTGTTCAAGGCCGGTGCGGAGCAGGCCATAGGTGGTGTCGGCCGGGACCTCGAAGGGCAAAACGTCAAGTGCGCCGAGCACCGCTTCAAGCTGAGCCATGAGTCGCGGCGATCCTTTTTTCATGGCCCCGTAGCGTAATTCGGCGGCAACGATGATGCTGGTGCAGACCTGCGCTTCGCCAACCTCGCGGATGTGCTGCACCACGCGTCCCCGCGGGTTGCGGATGAGGTCCGAGACCATGTTGGTATCGAGCAGGTACCGCATCAAAGCTCGACTGGATCGAGGGGCAATTCGGAAATCGGCGGAAAATCCTCGTCGAGTGGGGTGAGAGTTGCCAGCACTGCCAGCAGGGATTTAGGCGGGGTGGGCTCGATGATCAGCCGTTCGCCCTCCTTGCGCATGATGGCGTCCTCACCAGGAAGCTCGAACTCGCGCGGAATCCGTACCGCCTGGTTTCGACCGTTCTTGAAGAGCTTGACATGACGTTCGCGGCTCACCGTTACCTCCGTGGCATATGCCAAGACATATGCCACACAAGCTCGCCTGTCTACGTCAATCCGACCCGAGGTCCGTCAACAGGTTGACGCCCGCCGATCGCAAAGATATTATCTTTATGATCGTTGCTACCTTTGCCTTTGGACGACCTCGAGCATTCGAACGCTTAGCATGCGGCTTCACCCGGCGATCAAGAACGGCGAGCGCAAGATTCTCGCCTTTCGCAGCCCGACCCTGTCGACCCAGATGGTGGCGCAGGTGCGCGAGGCGCTGTTCGCCAAGGAGCTGCGCCCGGGCGACTTCCTCGGCACCGAGAAGGATCTGGCCGAGCGGTTCGGGGTGAGCCGCATCGTCGCGCGCGACGCGCTGCGCACGCTCGAGGCGCAAGGGATCGTCGAGATCAAGGTCGGCTCGGGCGGCGGCGCGCGCATCGCCAGCGGCAATGCCCGCCTGTTCGCCGAGGCGCTGGCCGTGCAGCTCGATCTTACCGGCGTGTCGGTCGCCGAGATCATGGACGCGCAACGCGCCATCGAATGCCTGGCGGCGGAGCTCGCCGCCATCAACTCCACCGCCGCGGACCACGCCCGGCTGCGCGAGCTGATTGCCGACGCCGAGCGCAAGATCGACGACGTTGCCGCCTATACGCGTTCGTCGCGCGAGTTCCATCTCGCGGTGGCGGAGGCCTCGCACAATCGCGTGCTGGTGGTGCAGCTGATCTCGCTGCAGCACGTGTCCTGGCCGGCGCGGAATCCGACGCTGACACCCAAAGTGGCGCGCCGCATCCTCGACGCGCACAAGGAATTGGCCTCGCTGATCGAGATGCGCGACGCCGCCGGCGCGCGCCGGCTGATGGACGAGCACGTCAAGATGATCGGCGCGCGCCGCGTCGCCGAGCACCGCGACAAGCGCGGCGCCGAACCCGACTGCTGCTGAGGGTTTGACGGACAATCGAGCTGAGACGCAAGGAGAGAAACATGGCCAAGGAAAAATTCATCATCGAGCCGCACTTCCGGCTGCAGGAATGGGTGGCGCACGAGAAGGGCTACTTCAAGGATGAAGGCCTCGACTACGTGTTTCAGGAATTGATCCGGTCGACCGACGGCTCGCACCACTACAAGGGCGACAAGGTCGGCGCCATGCAGTCGTTCGAGCGCGGCCGCTCGTCCGACGTGAGCTGCGCCTGCCACTGGACGGTCGGCGTCGCCGCCTCCAAGGGCAACGGCCACCTCTATGCCGACGTCTATTCGGTGGCGCCGTCCGGCGTGTTCGTTCCGCCCAACTCAGCCGTCAAGAAGCCGGAAGACCTCGCCGGCGTTCCGATCGCGGTCGGCTACCAGTCGGGCAGCCACTACTCGACCATCCAGGCGCTCGAGCCGTACATGCCGGCCGACAAGATCAACCTGACATTCGCCGACGGCATGCTGTTCCATCGCTTGGACCAACTGATCGACGGCAAGGCGCAGGCCTCGGCGCTGTTCAGCGGGCCGTACTATTTCGCCGAGCAGCTCGGCTATCGCAAGATCATCGACACCACGTTCATGATCGCCACCATGGTCACCGGCAGTCCCGACCGCGAGGATCTGAAGAAATTCTTCCGCGCGTTGCGGCGCGCGCAGCGCGACATCGATCTGCGCCCCGACCTCTACACCCACTACTACAAGAACGAGTTCCCGGTGCGCTACCACGCCGTGATGGATACCCGCCGCTGGGGCCCGGGCGAGCGCCTGGTGTTCGAGCCCTACACCAAGGAGGTCTACGAGGAGACCTTCAAGTGGATCGCCGACCACGGCATCTTCGCCGATACCGGCATGGGCTCGGGCAAATACGAGGACGCCGTCATCACGGCGACGAGATAGGCCGATTGCAGCGAACGCGGCGCTGTGGGCCCACGCCCGCGGCGCCGCGTTCGGTAGCATTATTGCGTTTGACGCGTTTTCTACGGCGAACCGGTTCCCACTTCGCCGGAAAACGCTTTAGTTGATGACCGGCTGGGCGAAGATCAATCCGCCGAACAGCAGGAAAGCGAGCAGCAAGGTCCAGAACACATTGATGGTCTGGGCGCCGATGAAGGCGAGCGCCGGTCGGCCCTGCTCGGTGGTCGCGAGCTCGATGAACCGCGTCTCCAGCCCGATGCAGACGAACGCCAGGGCAAACCACCAGGTCCTGATCTCGCCGAGCGCGCTGCGGGTGCCGTTCACGATGTCGGCGGGAAGCGCGAAGGAAAACACCGCCGAGGCCACGACGAAGCCCAGCACGAATTTGGGAAAGCGCTTCCAGATCACGGCTTTGCTCGGCCGCTGGCCGGTCGCGGTGCCGGCCTTGAACGTCCACCAGATCGCCAGCATGAACGCCGCCACGCCGATCAGGGCGTTCTGCGAGAATTTGACGATGACGCCGGTCTTCATGGCGGCGTCGCTGACCAGGGCGCCGGCCGCGACCACCGAGGCGCTGGTATCGAGCGTTCCGCCGAGCCACGCGCCGGCGACCAGATCATCCATTCCGGTGGACTTCGCGATCCACGGCATGACGATCATCATCGGCACCGCGACGATCAGGACGAGCGAGGTGACGTAGGAGAGCTTCTTCTTGTCGCCCTGGATCGCGCCACAGGCGGCGATCGCGGCGGAGACGCCGCAGATCGACACCGCGGTCGACAGCATGGCGCCGAACTCGTCGTCGACGTTGAGCTTCCGGCACAGCCAGAAGCACGCGTACCAGACGACGATGACCGACAGCAGCGCCTGAACGATCCCGAGCGCGCCGGCCTGCAGCACCTCGTAAAAGAGCAGGCTCGCTCCGAGGATGACGAGGCCGGTCTTGATGAAGAACTCGGTCTGCACCGCCGGCTTGAGCCACGCGGGAACGCCGATCGTGTTGCTGATGAGCAGCCCCAGCAAGAGGGCGAAAATGACGTATTCGATCCCCCAATCGACGAACAGTCCATTGCCGGCAAGGAAACGGGAAAGCCACGCCAAGCCGAAGACCGCCGGCAAGCCGACCAGGAACGGCACCACCCGGCCGCAGAGCAAGGCGATGCCCGCCGCAGCGAAGATCAGAAATCCGATCCCGATGTAGAAAACCTTCGACAAGTTGTCGCGCGTAAAAATCCGGCTCTCGGCGACCGCAGCCGCGTGCCTGCGAATCTCACCCGCCAGTGCCCCGGCCACGGTCCTGCTACTGAGCGCCGCCATCTTGCCGGCCGCCGCTTCGATGGCCTTGCGGTCCTTGCTCACGAGCGCGTCTTTGAGACTCTTGCTCAGGGTCGCGACGTTTTGTTGCCGCTTGGCCTCGGCGTCCTTGGCGATGGCGTCCAACGCTTCGATCCAACCGGGAGTGAGCGACGCGATCTGGCTGTCGGTCGTCCACCGGAAGGTCGGCACGACGTTCCTCAAGTCCGCGACCTTCCAATGAAACACCGCCAAGACCGTCGTGATGACCACAAAGCCCAGGACCACGGCCATCCAGTCTTCGGTCCACCATCGCCTTGTTGCGACGGCCGGCGCCGGTCCGTTTACGTCGCCTACCGGTGCGGTGGTGGCAGTTGCTGGATTTGACATGGCACCCTCGTTGACCAATGGTGCCTGAATAGAATGAATTTCTTATTTCATGGCAATACGACCACCAAAAAAGAAAGTAATTCCTCCCCTGGCCGGAAATCGCGAGGAAGAATTCCACTCAGTCGAGCCAGCTTTGGAGAATGGGACCGCGGCGCCCGGCAGAGACCAAATCGCCCGCCGAATTAGGTCGCGGCGACGCGCAGCCCGACCAGGCGGTCGAGCGTCGCATGGTCCTCGAGCAAGTCCGCCGAGCGCGCGCGGTGCACGATGCTGCCGCGCTCAAGCACGATCGCATCATCCGTCAACGACAATGCGACTTCGACATGCTGCTCAATGAGGATGAACGCGGTGCCCTCGTCGGCGGTCATGCGGCGGATCGCTGCCGTGAGCTCCTCGACGATGATCGGCGCCAGCCCCTCGAGCGGCTCGTCGAGCAGGAGCAGCGCCGGATTGGTCATCAGCGCGCGCGCGATCGCCAGCATCTGCTGCTCGCCGCCGGAGAGATGGTTGCCCCTGCTGTCGCGTCGTTCGTTGAGGCGCGGGAACAGGTCGTAGACCGCCCTGAGGTTCCAGCGGCCGGGCCGCGCCGCGACCGTGAGGTTCTCCTCGACGCTGAGCGAGGGGAAAATTTCGCGCTCCTGCGCCACCCAGCCGAGCCCATCGAGTGCGCGCCGGTGCGGCGCCTCGCGCGTGATATCGCGGCCGCGCCACGCAATGCTGCCCCGGCTGATTTGCGTGTAGCCCATGATGGTCAGCAGCAGCGTGCTCTTGCCGACACCGTTGCGCCCCAGCACCGCGAGGCTGCCCTGTTGGGTGACCGCGAGCGAGATGCCGTCGAGCACGACCGCGTCGCCGTAGCCGGCGCGCACGTCCTTAAGCGCGAGCAGCGGCTCAGCCATGGCGCGCCTTGCCCAAATAGACCTCGCGCACGCGCGCGTCGGCGGCGATCTCGCTCGGCGTGCCCTCGACCAGGATGCGCCCGCCGACCATGACGATGATGCGGTTGGCGAAGCGAAACACCACGTTCATGTCGTGCTCGATGAACAGCACCGCGATCTCGCGCGGCAAGCCGGCGATCACGGCAAACAGCTCCGTGCTCTCCTCGTGCGGCACGCCGGCCGCCGGCTCGTCGAGCAGCAGCACCCGGGGCTTGGTGGCGAGCGCGAGCGCGATCTCGAGCAAGCGCTGCTGGCCGTAGGCGAGCTCGTGGGTCGGCCGGTAGCAGCTGCCGCCGAGCCGCAGCGAGACCAGGATCGCGTAGGCCTCCTCGATGGCGTCGGCATAGTGCGGGAGCTTCTGCCACCAGGTGCCGGCATAGCCGCGCCGCTCGCAGACCGCGAGCGTGACCGCTTCGAGCGCATTGAGGTGGGGAAACAGCGTGTTGATCTGGACCGATCAAGGCGTAGCGCTCGCCCTGCGGCAAGTTGAGCTCGATGTTCCTGGCGACGACGAGCGAGCCGAAGCTTTTGTCGAGGCCGCGCGTGGACAACGCCGAGGTGCTCACGCCCGGCTCCGCCAATGGGCGGTGAGCCGCGCCAATCCGCCGAGGATGCCGTTCGGCAGGAAGATCACGACCGCGACCAGCAGCGCGCCGATCCAGAAGTACCAGTATTGCGGGTTGATCCCGGAAAACTGGTCGCGTGCGACCATGTAGATGATCGTCCCGATGATGCCGCCATAAAGGCGGCCGGCGCCGCCGAGAATGAGGATCACCAGCACGTCGGCGGAACGCTGGAAGCTCAGGGTCTCGAGCGACACGGTTTCGGTCGTCTGCGCAAGCAGCGCGCCGGCGATGCCGGCTATCACCGCGGCGATCGTGTAGATCTTGCGGATATGCGCGGGGCTCGGCGCGCCGATCGCAGGCATGCGAACCGCGTTCTCGCGGATGCCGCGCAAGGCGAGTCCAAACGGTGAATTGATCAGCCGCCGCGCCACCAGGAAGGTCAAAAACAAAACGACCAGCGAATAGGTATAGCCGGCATAGCCGTAGAGATCGAACTCGAACACGCCGAACAGCTTCCACATGCGCACGCCTTGCAGGCCGTCGGCGCCGCCGGTCAGCCAGCTCACGCTGTTGGCGGCTTCGGCGAGCAACAGGCCGAGCCCGAGCGTGATCATGATCAGCGCCAGGTGCCGGAAGCGGGCGATGATGAAGCTGGTGGCATATCCGAGCAGGCCCGCCGCCACCCCGGCGATCAGCAGGCCGGTCAGCGGCTCGCCCCAGCCATGCTTCGCGATCAGGCCCGCGGTGTAGGAGCCGAAGCCGAAATAGGCCGCATGGCCGAGCGACACGATGCCGGCATAGCCGAGGATGAGATCGAGCGAGAGCGCGAACAGCGCGGTAATGGCGATTTGACTCGCCAGCTGCAGATAATTCGGCGTGACCACGAACGGCAGCAAGGTGGCGAGCCAGAACGCAATCTCGATCACATGCCAGCGGGTCTGCGCCTCGAGGTAGCGTTGCGGCGCGGCGACCGCCGGAGAGGTCGCGGTCATCGGCTAGCGCCTCCCGAACAAGCCGACCGGCCGCCACATCAGCAGCGTGACCATGACCAGATAGATGAGGAAGGCGCCGAGCTCGGGAAAATAATACTTGCCGGCCATGTCGCTGATGCCCAGCAGCGTGGCGGCCAAGAACGAGCCGGCAATGGAGCCGAGCCCGCCCACCGACACGACGATCAGCACATAGACCAGATAGGTGAACGCAAAGGCGTGATCGAGGCCGATGATCTCGATGGCGAGCGCGCCGCCCAGCCCGGCGAGCCCGCTGCCGAGCGCGAAGGTGATGGCGAAGACCCGGTCCACGTTGATGCCGAGGCCGCGCGCCATGCGCTGGTTGTCGACCGCGGCGCGCACCTGCGCGCCGAAGCGCGTGTATTCGAGCGCCAGCACCAGAACGAGCGTGACGACGAGCGACATGCCGATCAGGAACAGCCGGTAGACGCCGAGGTTCTGCCCCATGATCGAGACCGTGCCACGCAGATAGGCCGGCAGATTCACCGGCTGCTGAATGGTGCCGTAGATGTAGGCCGCGGCCGCGACCGAGATGAACACGATCCCGATCGTGAGCAGGCACTGGTCGAGATCGGTCGCCCGATAGAGGCGCCGATAGAGCACGCGCTCGAACGCCACGCTCACCACCGCCGCCAACAGAAACGCGAACGGCAGCGTGGCCAGGAACGGCCAGCCCCAGGCATTGGTCAGCGTCACGGTAACGTAGCCGCCCAGCATGGCGAAGCTGCAATGCGCCAGGTTGACGAAATTCATCATCCCGAGCGTCACCGACAGCCCGACCGAGAGCAGGAACAGCAGCATCCCGTAGGCGAAGCCGTCGAACAGCACGCCGAAGGCCGAACCAATCATCCCGCACCCCCACCAGGGATCAGAAGTCAGTGATCAGAAGTCAGTGGCCGGCCATCAGAGCAACCTGCGATTTCTTTTTTGACCGCTGACTACTTCATCCGGGCCTTGAACGGGTCCTTGACGTTCTCGATCTTGTCGAACTCCACGTTGCGCACCTCGTTGCCGACCTTCTCAACCCGCCGGATGTAGACGGTCTGCACCACGTCGCGGGTGTCCGGGTCGATCGACATCGGCCCGCGCGGGCTCTCCCAGGTCATTCCCTTGGCGGCCGCGATCAGCGCGTCGCCGTCGGTCTTGCCGGCGGTCTTCTTGAGCGCCTCGTAAATCAGGTGCATGCCGTCATAGGCGCCGGCCGAGAACATGTCGGGGTTGCGCTTGAACGCCTCCTTGTAGCTGGCGACGAAGGCCTTGTTCAGCACGGAATCGTGGTTGTAGTCGTAGTGCAGCGCGGTGATGATGCCGATCCCGGCCTCGCCCATGCTCTTGAGCGCGTCTTCCGACGTCAACTCGCCCTGGCCCAGCACTTTGGTCCGCTTCGGGTCGATGCCGCGCTCGGGGAGCGCCTTGCCGATCGCCGCCGGCTGCGGGCCGCCGGGCGTCCAGATGTAGATCGCCTCGGGGTTGATGTCCTTGGCGCGCTGGATGAAGGCGGCGAAGTCCTGCGTCGCCACCGGGTAGCGCACCGCGCCGATGATCTCGCCGCCGGCCGCCTTGAAACCCTGGTGGAACGCGGCCTCGCCGTCGTGACCCGGCCCGAAGTCGGAAACCATGGTGTAGATTTTCCGGATGCCGCTCTTGTAGGCCCAGGTTCCGAGCGTTTCGTTCAACTGCGGCACGGTGAACGACGTGCGCACCATATAGGGCGATTTGGTCGTGATGATCGCGGTCGCCGCGTTCATCGTCACCATGAACTTCTTGGCTTGCGCCGACACGTCGCCCGCCGCCAGCGCATTGGGCGTGAGCGCGAAGCCGGTGAGGATGTCGACGTTGTCGCGCACGATCAGTTCCTGCGCCAGCCGCTTGGCGATGTCCGGCGCAATCCCGCCGGTGTCCTTGCGGATGAGCTCGATCTTCTTGCCGGCGACGGTGTCGCCGTGCTGCTGCATGTAGAGCTTGATGCCGTTGTCCATCTGCGCGGCGGGATCGGCAAACTGCCCGGAATAGCCCAGGATCACTCCGATCTTGATCGTCTGCTGGGCGTTTGCCGGCGAGACGGCAAAGAGCGCTGCGGCAATGCCGGCAAATCCAACGAGAGTCCTTCGCATCGCTATCCTCCCCTGGTTCATGTTTGTTCTAGAATTACCACACGTTCGAAAGGGAGGGGACAGCCATGCTGCCGCGCCCTCCCCCTCGACCTGATGGTGTTAGACAGCGCCGCGCCACCGCGGCAATGCGGCCTGCCGCTATCGGCAACTAGCCGCCGCGCGCGCGCGTCGGGTCCTTGACGTTCTCGATCTTGTCGAACGGGACATTGACCAGCTCGCCGCCGACCTTCTGCACCCGCCTGATATAGATCGTCTGCACGACGTCGCGGGTCTCCGCGTCGATCGACATCGGACCGCGCGGGCTCTCCCACTTCAGCCCCTTGGCCGCCGCGATCAAGGAGTCGCTGTCGGTCTTGCCGCCGGTCTTCTTCAGCGTCTCGTAGATGGCGTGCATGCCGTCATAGCCGCCGATCGAGAAGAAGTCCGGGTTGCGCCCGTGCAGCGCGTTGAAGATCTTGACGAACTCCACGTTGCGCGGAGCGTTGCTCTTGTAGTCGTAGTGCCACGCCGAGATGATGCCGAGGCCGGCGTCGCCCATCACCTTGAGCGCCTGCTCGGCGGTGGTCTCGCCCGACCCCAGGACCTTGGTCTTGGCGAAATCGATGCCGCGCTCGGCGAAAGCCTTGCCCAGCGCGGCCGGCTGAGCGCCGCCTGGAATGAAGATGTAGATGCATTCCGGGTTCATGTCCTTGGCGCGCTGGACGAACGCCGAGAAATCCGGATTGGCCACCGGGAAGCGCACCGACCCGATGATCTCGCCGCCGGCTTCCTTGAAGGCGCGCTGGAACGCCGCCTCGGAATCATGTCCCGGGCCGTAGTCGGTCACCATGGTGTAGCATTTCTTGAGGCCGTTCTTGGCCGCCCAGGTTCCGAACGTCTCCATCACCTGCGGCAGCGTGACCGACGTGCGAATCATGTACGGCGATTTGGTGATGATGATCGAGGTGGCGGCGTTCATCACCACCATGAACTTCTTCGCCTGCGCCGAGACGTCGGCGGCGGCGAGCGCGTTCGGCGTCAGCAGGAAGCCGGCCAGCATGTCGACGCCGTCGCGCACGATCAGCTCCTGCGACAGGCGTTTGGCGACGTCCGGGGCCGGGCCGCCGACGTCGCGGCGGATGATCTCGATCTTCTTGCCGGCGACCGTGTCGCCGTACTGTTTCATGTAGGCTTTCACGCCGTTGTCGAGCTGGGCGCCGGCGTCGGCGAACTGGCCGGAAAGAACGTTGATCAATCCGATCTTGACCGTGCTCTGCGCGTTGGCCGAAGACGCCGCCAACGCCGCGATCGCAAGACCGCCTAGTCCAATCTGCAGCTTTCGCATCGCATCCTCCCGAAACGTGTTGTTGCAGGAACGGTACTGGCTGCAAAACGCCAGGTCAATTTGATCTCCTCGCATGGTCCGACCGGCGCGTGACCGACCATGCGCGCGCGACCCGAGCCGAGCGTCGCCTGCCCAACCGACGCGATCGTGGGCAACGGCCCTCTCCGTGAGGAGCCTTCGGCGGACGGTCGCGCCCCTGCGCCGGCCCCGGGCCGGGACGCCGAACCCTCATATTTCCGCCGCATCCGCGGTGCTATTCATGGCGCCATCCATCGCGGCCAAAACCATGCGTTACGTCTCTCTTATCGGCCTGATCACGCTCTCGTTCTCGACCTGGGGCGGATCGGCTGCCCACGCCGAGCTCGGAACCGCCGCCGGACCCCGCATCCAGTGGGAAGTCAAGAACCGCTTCCGCCTGTTCCGCAACGAGGCCGACTTCCAGCGCCACGTGGCCGCCCATCGCGGCGAGGGCGTGCTGGCGGCGGAGCGCCGCCTGGCTCGCGACAGCGACGGCCGCGGCTGGGCACGCGACACGGTCGAGCGGCTGTGCGTGGACCGCGCCGGCAAGCTCGTCGAATTCTGCGATCGCGACGGCGAACGCGAGACCTACCTTGCTCCGCGCGACCACCGCATCGGCGTGACCCTCGCCGGATCCGTGCCGGCGAATGAAGGTTGCGTCTGGAGCTTCGATGACGGCGACGGCCCCGGGCGGCAAGTGACCATGGCCTGCACCGAAGAAGTCAAGCTGCGGGTGCGGCAAGGCCGGACCACGGTCGCCAGCGTCGACATCGTGCTGCTCGATGGCACCGCACAGCGGGTGGTGAGCGAGATCCGGGTGCGCGACGTGCTGATCGCCGGAATGGGCGATTCGATCGCGGCCGGCGAAGGCAACCCCGACCGCGCGGTGCGGCTCTCCGATGAAGGCTTCTGCTACCGGAGCTTCGGCGGCTTCGAATATTACCGGCCCGGCCGCGCCGGCTTCGGCGGCGACAAGTCTTGCGGCACGGTTCAAGGCGATAACGCGGCGGGGGGCGACTGGGCGCGCCAGAGCGCGCGCTGGATGAGCGGCGCCTGCCATCGTTCGCTTTACGGCTACCAGATGCGCACCGCGCTCGCGCTCGCGGTCGAGAATGCGCATGTCGCCGTCACCTTCATCCCGCTCGGCTGCACGGGCGCCACCATCAATATCGGCTTCCTCGACGGCCAGCGGGCGCGCGAGTGTCCGTCGCCGGGGACCGGCGCAGCCTGTCCGGGATCGGTCCGCAGCCAGATCGCCGAGCTCAAGGACATCATGGCGATGGCGCAGCGCCAACGCGCCGATCGCTTGCTCGATGTCGTGCTGCTCACCATCGGGGCAAACGACATTCACTTCTCCGGTCTGATCGCCAACGTCATTGTGGAAGCGGCGACCGAACGCGCTCTGCTCAATCGCGGCGGCGCGATGGCTTCGGTCGAGGACGCGCAAAAGGTGCTCGATCGCGAGCTGCCGGGCAATTTCGCCAAAGTGCGTTCCGCGCTCAAGCCGTTGGTGGGCGGCAACCTGGCGCGCGTCGTGTTCGTGTCCTACGGCAATCCCGCGCTGGCCGCGCCCGACACGCCCTGCCCCGGCGGACGCGACGGCTTCGACGTGCATCCGGCCTTCGACGCCGATGCCGAAAGGCTCCGAGCGGCCGTGGACTTCGTTTCGCAGCGGTTCTTGCCGGGGATCAAGGCGCTGGCGCGCTGCGAAGACGGCAAGGCCTGCCGCGATCCGTCGTCCGAACGCATGAGCTTCGTCGACGGCCATCAAGCAGCGTTCGCGACCCACGGCGTTTGCGCGCGATCCGACGACGACCCCGCGTTCGACCGGCAGTGCTTCTCCGCCAAAGGCGACAGCTTCCAGAAGAGCCCGGCGCAGGCCGCCACCGATCCGATGGCCTGCGGTCTTTCGGCGAGCGAATTCCGCCCCTATGCGCCGCGCGCGCGGTGGGTGCGGACCGCCAACGACAGCTACTTTACTGCGATGACCTATCCCGAGGGCCTGCCCTCCGTGCTGCAGCCGGCGGATCTGCACGATGCCATCTGGGGCATCTTCGCCGCGGTCTACGGCGGCGCCATCCACCCGACCGCCGAGGGCCACGCGGCGATGGCCGATGCCGCGCTGCCGGCGGTGCGCGAGGCGCTGGCGTTGCCGGCGCCGGTGCGCAGCGAGTCGCTGCCGCCGCCGCAAAAATCGATCTTTCCGCAATTGCCGGTGTTCACGCGCTAAGCGCACGTCGCCCGGATGGAGCGTAGCGCGATTGCTACAGGTTTCCGTCGTCGGCAACGACGGCGTGGGAGCGCCTAAGCGACGCCCAGCTTCTTCTGCAGGCTGGAAGAGGAGGTCGTGTACTGGAACACCAGCCGCTTGTCCGGATAGACGTAGCGGTGTGCCTTCTGCGCCATCAATGCGGCTTCGTGGAAGCCCGAGAGGATGAGCTTGAGCTTGCCCGGATACCAGTTGATGTCGCCGATGGCGAAGATGCCGGGCACGCTCGATTCGAAGGTCGCGGTGTCGACCAGGATATATTCGCCGTCCTTCATCGCGATGCCCCAATCGGCGACCGGGCCGAGCTTCATGGTCAGCCCGAAGAACGGCAGGATGGCGTCGCAGGCGATCTCGAAATTGGAGCCGTCGTTGCGCTTGACGATGGCTTTGGCGATCCGTCCGCCCTCGCCTTCCAGCGACGTCACCTGACCGAGCACGAAATCGATTTTGCCCTCGCCGACCAGCGCCATCATCTTGTTGACGCTGTCGGGCGCGGCGCGGAACTCGCTGCGCCGGTGCAACAGCGTGAGGTGGCTCGCCAGCGGCGCGAGATTGAGCGTCCAGTCGAGCGCACTGTCGCCGCCGCCGACAATCAAAATGCGCTTGTCGCGAAACGCTTCCATCTGGCGGACCGCGTAGAAGACCGAGGTGCTCTCGTACGCCTCGATGCCCGGGATCGGCGGACGCTTGGGCTGGAACGAGCCGCCACCCGCTCCGATCACCACCACCTTGGCCTCGAACACCTTGCCGCGGTCGGTGGTGACGCGGAACAACGGATCGCCGATCTTCTCGACCTTCTCGACCATCTCCTGGAGATGGAAATTGGCGCCGAACGGCTTGATTTGCGCCATCAGCGCGTCGACCAGGCCCTGCGCGGTGACGTACGGCACCCCCGGAATGTCGTAGATCGGCTTTTCCGGATAGAGCTCCGCGCACTGGCCGCCGATCTTGTCGAGGATGTCGATCAGGTGCGCCTTCATGTCGAGCAGGCCGAGCTCGAACACGGCGAACAGGCCGCACGGCCCGGCGCCGATGATGAGCACGTCGGTTTTGATCGTTTCGGTCATACGTCGTTCCGGCCGCTATTGCGGCGTCATGGTTTTGATCGGCGCCTGTGTAGCTGGAGCGTCGGAAGGGGAAAAGAGGAGAATGCGCGATCGCGAGGCAGCATTAAGCCTGCCGTTCGGGGGTGCGCACCACCAGGCCGTCGAGCTCGGCCGTCACCTTGATCTGGCAGGAGAGGCGCGAGCTCGGCTGCACGTCGTAGCCGAAATCGAGCATGTCCTCCTCCATGGGCGAAGGCTCGCCGACCGTCGCCCGCCAGGCGTCGTCGACGTGGACGTGGCAGGTCGCGCAGGCGCAGGCGCCTCCGCATTCGGCCTCGATGCCGGGGATGCCGTTCTTGATCGCCGTCTCCATGACGGTCGAGCCGATCTCGCCCTCGACGGTGCGGGCGGTGCCTTGGTGATCGATGTAGGTGATCTTGACCATCGGAACGGCAGAAATAGCGACGCCGGCATGGCGGCCGGGCGGCTCCCTATATAGCGTCCGGGCAGGCTGGGCCAGCGCCGATTTGCGCGGCCACGGTCGTGCGATTGCAGGTCGAATGGCGCCTCGGCTCGCGCCGAATTAGGGTTGCCGTTCCGTCGCACCCGTGCGCAACAGGTCGGCGATGGCCGCCCGCGCCGCTGCGACCGCAGCGACGAGGTTCTCCAGCGCGCCGCGGAAGTCCGGCTGGTTGCGACCGCCGGTCGCCAGCTCGACCGCCTCCGCCGCCTTCGCCACCTGCCAGGCGCCGATGCCGCGGGCCGAGCCGTTGAGCGTATGGGCGAAAGCGGCGACCGCGGCCTGCGGCGCGTCCTGCATGCGCGCGAGCAGCATCGAGGCTTGACGGTCGAACAGCCGCAGCACCTCGCTTTCGAGGCCCTTCTCGCCGAACGTCATGCGCCCGAGGTGCGCGACGTCGATCGCCGGCTCGGCCGGCGCCGGCGGCGCGGAGACGCGATGGGTCGGCTTTGCGAACGCTGCCGGCATGTGAGCCCTCTCCCCGGCTGCTTGGTCCCCTTGCCGCCGAGCTTGCCCGGCAAGCGCCCAAAGCCGGGTAAATGCGCGGCCGCAGGCGGGACGCGATCGCGTTTCGATGCGGTCGTGGTTAAAGATGCCCTACCCGTGGGATACTCTTGCGAAGGCCCCGTCTCTTTGATCACCTGGGCTACCGGGCGCGAATCAACCGTCATCCGATGAAAATCCCGAGAGCGAGGCGCACCGGCGACAGCGCTGCGGTGAAGGTCCCCCATGCCTCAATCGTCGGGTCCTGCGATCGTCCCGCCGCCGCGCGCCCCGACCTACGCCGACATCGGGACCGCGGTCCGATTGCTCGAGGGCGTGCCCGCAAAACGCGTGCGGGACATGATGAATGCGATGTTCGAGCAGGCCGGGTCGGCGCACAGCCGTGTCGACTGGTCCGACCCCGATCGCTGGATCGATCAGCGGCTTTCGGGCGAGCTGCGGACGCTGGCACGCAAGGTGTGGGAGGGCAGCGGCAAGACACTCAACCCGCGCTACCTCTACGGCCACTACGTGTTCATCAATCGTTTGAAGCTGTTGGAGCCGGTCGGCGGAATCTATCGGCTGGGCGAGCGCGGCCGACGATTCCTCGCGGGTGACAAGGCGATCCTGCAAGAGCTTGTCACGCTGCGATCGTCCAAGCGCCGGCCGTCCCGAATTGCCCCGGACACCGAGTCCGAGGACTAACGGCCGGCGGAACCGATGCCGGGATGAAGTGATGACTGGCGCGGACTCAAGCGCGCGGGATCGATGCGAGTCGGTTAAGGGCCTCCGCGCGTGATCAACCCAAGAGCACGGCCATGCGATGAAGGAACGATCCGAGCAGTTCGGACGGATCCCACATGCGTCGCAAGCGATCGGGTCTGGATACTGGTCGCGACCATCTTGGGATCGACCATGGCCTACATCGACGAGTCCGTCGTCAACGTGGCCTTGCCGGCGATCGAAAGCGATCTCAAGACCTCGGTCGTGGTGATGCAGTGGCTCATCAACGCGTACACGCTCTCCCTGGCGGCGCTGCTATTGATCGGCGGCGCCTCCGGCGATCGGTTCGGCCGACGTCGCATCTTCGTCATCGGCATCGGCATTTTCACTGCCGCGTCGGTTTGGTGCGGCTTTGCCCAAAGCGTCACGCAATTGATCATGGCTCGTGCGGCGCAAGGCATCGGCGCGGCCCTGCTGATCCCGTGCTCGCTCGCCATCATTGGAGCCTCCTTCGATGAGACGGAGCGCGGCAAGGCGATCGGCACCTGGGCCGGGTTCTCCGCCATCGCGGCGGCGGTCGGGCCGCTGCTCGGTGGCTGGATCGTCGATCATTCCACGTGGCGCTGGATCTTCCTGATCAACCCGTTCGTCGCGTTGCCGGCGATCTGGATCGTGCTCCGTCATGTCCCCGAGAGCCGCGATTCCGAGTCCCGGCCGGGGCTCGATTGGCTTGGAGCGCTGTTGGCATTTGCCGGATTGGGAAGCCTTGTTTTCGGGTTGGTCGCATCGTCCGATCTGGGCTGGCGAGACTCGACCGTCATCGCATCGATCGTGGTCGCTCCGCCGCTGCTGGTTGCATTCGTCTGGGCGGAGCGACACAGCCCAACGCCGATGATGCCGCTCGATTTGTTTCGTTCGCGTACCTTCAGCGGTGTCAACCTGTTGACGCTTCTGCTCTATGCGGCACTGGGCGGTGCATTCTTTTTTCTGCCGTTCGATCTCATTCAGGTGCACGGCTATTCGGCGACGCTGGCGGGCGCCGTTTTCCTGCCTTTCACGGTCATCATGGGAGGGTTGTCGCGTTGGTCGGGCGGACTGCTGGACCGCTTCGGCGCGCGGTTGCCGCTGATCATTGGACCGTCGATCGCGGCGCTCGGCTTGGCGCTCCTGGCGTTGCCCGGCGGCGGCGGGCCGTGGGCGGCGTTCCTGCTGCCGATGGCGATCCTCGGGCTCGGCATGGCGGTGGCGGTCGCGCCGCTCACCACATCCGTCATCAACGCCGTTGCGACGCATCAAGCGGGTGTGGCGTCCGGGATCAACAATGCGGTCGCCTCGGTGGCAAGTCTTCTAGCCGTGGCCATCTTCGGCGCCGTCGCCCTCGCCGATTTCAATCGGGCGCTCGATCATCGGCTGGCAACGCAGACGGTGTCTTCCAAGGTGAAACGGGCGGTCGAGGGCGCGCGTGGAAAATTCGTGATCGAGCCGGCGCTGGCCACCGTCCAAGGAGAAGATCGACGGGTGACCGAGGCCATTGTCCGGGACTCTCTCGCGGACAGCATCCGGCTTGCGATGTTGCTGGCGGCCGCGCTCGCGTTGGCGGGAGCCGTCTGCGCCGCATTGGCGATCGGACCCGACAAGAGTCGGGCAAGTCGCGCAGGCACGTGATCGGCCCGTACGACGTCAGGAATCCGACCGCAAGTCCATCGTGTGCTAGGGGTGCGCGCCCATCGAAGCGGGCCGCTTGCGCGAAAGGCCGGGGTCTTGGCCCTTCACATCAGCCTTCTCGGCAAACTTGAGCCAGCGCCGCTCCAAGCTCCGAAAGTGGGCGACGACCTCCGGAGAGCTCGCCAAGTTGGCCCGCCGCGCACACTTGGCAGCCTGCTCACGGCAATATTTTACATACGACGACATGACTGCTCTGACGCTCTCGTTACGCAACCAACCATCCAACGGTTTAGCACCTCATGGGCGTGAATGCGGTTCGTGCTGCGTTCGCAGTCTTACAGCGTCGAGTATTTGCCCGGCGTTATAGGGAATGCAAGATGATGATGGTGTGCCGGCCAAATTCGCGGCGGACTGTGGTATTGCCGTCACGGTCTCGCATGCGCCTCGGCGTACTTGCCGGCAGCCGCGCGCTGCAAAATCGCACCTGCGCCATGCGATGAAAAAAGCCGTCCTGCGCACGCCACAACCCGCCGCTTGGCAAACCGAGCCGCCGGGCGTTCTGGTTCGGGCTTGCGGCAAAAGCTGCGAAAGCGCATCCTCCGGATCCGCATTGAGGCCATCCTGGAGATCACCTGCGGCGCCCGCACCCCGAGGGCCGCGGAGCGTTCACTTGACCGTCAGGGCGCGGAGCGCATCCGAGGGACTTGCCGACGCCGCATCGCCAGGGGCACCGGCCGTTGCCATGCAGCCCGGTCCGCTTTGGCCGAGCCGATGTCGAGAAAGTCGTGCAATGAAAAAATTCCAGGACGCAGCCTATGCGATGGCGGCCTTGAGCGCCACGCTGGTGGTGCTTCGGGTTCTCATCAAGCAAGGCCTGGTGACCCGCGATGACGCGGTCAGGACCATGCTCGATGAAGCGGTCTCCAGGGCGATCGTCGCCGAGGCGGAGCGTAACCAGGGCGGCAAAGCGGCGGCCGAGATCAACAGCCAATCCGCGGAAATCCTGAAATTCTTGGCCGAGAAGCTTTGATGTAGCGCGGACGACGGACGACGAGCGTCCGGCCGACTGACCGGTCCTCTGTCGTCCGACATCCGTCGTCCGAAGGGGCCGTTGCTTCGACGGCCCACCGCGGGGAGGCCGCCGCGGAGCGCTCCAGCCGCCTCGCCCATGCCGAAGCGGCATTGCGGGCCGGCCGTGAGGGTCCCGCGCGAGACCGTCAGCCGCATCGCCGCAGCCCGGTCGCGGGCCCTAAGCCACGGACAGGTCGGCAGAATATGGTTAATCGGCGCATTAACGATGATTAAAGAGACCTTAACAAGCGGTTTCCTTTGTTCTGCCAAGCCGATAGGATAACCGGGAGGCAGTGGAATGTCTGTGCGGCGCGTTACTGCCAGCTGCCGAGGGGGATCCGGAGGGGATCTCAAGGCTCACGCGCTCGTGGCGCGGTCAGGACATTTTCCTGCCGCGGCTCTGGTCCAGCGTAATGCGAGGCGACGACCGACATGGCGAACACCCCGAAGAAGATGAAGGATCCGACGGAAGCGGCGCTGTCGGCGATCCAGGACGCGCTCAGCGTGCGGGATGCCCCGGCTGAGCCGGAGCCCCTGATCCCGCCACCGCCTCCGACCACGCGGCCCGACGAACCGGTATCCGAGCCGCCGTGGCGCACCATGCGCACCGCGCCGATCAAGGAGGAGATGTTCGACGACGAGGTCCGCCGTCCCGAGGACCAGGGCTCGTTGCGCCGCCCGGCCAATGACGACCGGGAATCGATCGGACAGATCCTGCGCTCGCTGCAACGTCGTCCGGCGCGCACCTCCTACATCGTCGCCACCGTATTCGCGGTGGTCTGGGTGTTGGCCGGTCTGATGCTCGGCTGGATGTACCTGCCCGACCTCAAGGCGTCGCTCGGCCCGACCGGCCTGACCGCGCCGGTGCTCGGCGTGATGGCCGCCATCTTCTTCGCCCCGGTCATCTTCTTCTTCGTGCTCGCCCATATGGCCTGGCGGTCGCAGGAATTGCGGCTCATCACCCAGTCCATGGCCGAGGTCGCCATGCGGCTCGCCGAGCCGGAAACGGTCGCGCGCGAGTCGATCGTCACCGTCGGCCAGGCGATCCGGCGCGAGGTCGCC
>WNGB01000134.1_pt1 | contig 100241 bp, 97 predicted proteins | sample 5400681 | NCBI WGS metagenome assembly WNGB01 (sample SAMN13153367, study PRJNA577476) | soil metagenome | isolation source: 115 cm soil or saprolite under grassland replicate 2 | place: USA:California | collected 2016-06-15 | reverse complement strand
TCAATCCTATAAAGGCGGCGGACGCCGTCCAACGAGCCGTTCGGCCAGGATTTTCTTCGTGGGCTGCTCCTGACCCCCTGCAGCGCACCGCGCAAAAACATCACTACCAGGCTGCCGGCTTCGAGATCGTTCCCTGGGCGTCTTGAAGGGTTTCGGGAAACTGGCTTGCCTGTAGTAGTCCGGGCCGAATCCGTTTGAAAAACGTGGAGACGGCGAGCAGTTCTCGGCTCGGATGCCCACGCGGGTTGATGACCCCGACGGGCAGCGCGTAGGTCGTGCGCGCGATCAAACTTGCCTGGATGACGTACTCGGTGGCGAGATAGCGGAGAGCGAGCCCGGCGATCAGCGGGAGCGCCATTTCACGCGCGCGAGCTTCACCGCGGCGTGCTCACTTGCCCAAGGGGCGGTGCGGCTTCGGCGTGGGACGGCTAATCGTCTTCGGCTGGCCGGCCCCCGGTTCCCACTGCGGTGTCTTCTTCGGCGGCGGTTGCGGTGGACGCATGGTTTATCCCCACCCTTCGTCGTTGCGGGCTCTGGCAGCGAGGAGCTGCTCGATCGGGCCGAGCTGCTCCCGCCGCGGCTCTGGTTGTGGCGCGATGTCAGAGACGAGGCCGGCGACCGCGGCGCGAACCTGCTCCAGCGCGGACGCGATGTTCCCGGTGTGCGTGAGCCGGCCACCGTGCGGATCGACCGAGCCCTACGCGACAGGCTCTGCAGCCCATGCGCGCAGCGCGTTCTCGTCCTCGAGCTTCGCGACCGCCGCCGCGAGCCCGTCCGCGGCCGTGAGCACGGCGGCCCTGGCCTTCTCGACGTGGCGGTCCTGGCTCTGGGTCCAGGTGTCGCGGTTGGCCTCGCGCACGTCGAGCAGCTCGCGGGCGACAACCTCCGTCGCGGCCTCGAGATCCTTCGCCGACTGCTGCGCGTCCTCGAGCTCGGCGGCAAGCTTGCCCGCTTCGCCTACCTCGACGGCCTTACCCGCAGCGACCGCCTGGCCGCGCAGCTCGCGGTCACGCCGTTCAGCCTCCGGGAGCGCCGCACTGAGTTCGCCGCGCGTTGCCGCGCCTCGCGGAGCCGACCTGCGATCTCGTCGCGCTTCCCGATCACCTTCGCCGCGCTGCGCCACCTTTTGCGCGCGAGCTCCTCCGGGGCGCGGGCGCTCACTGGCGCTCGTCCTTCTCGATCAGGTGGGCGAGGATCGCGAGCTCGTGGCGGCGCCTCTCGGCCGCGGCCTTCCACGCCGGAACATGGGTGCGCGACCGAAACTCGCCGACCGTCTCGAAGCGAAGGATCCTGCCGCCGGCCTGTCGAAACGACGGCTGCTCGTCGATGCGATCGATAGAACGCGCTATTCATCGTTCCGCTCGCGTTCGCGTTCGAGCTCGGCGGCGATCGCCTGCCGAATGACCGAGCTCACGGAGCGGTACTGGCGCCTGGCGAGCTCAGTGAGGCCGTCGCGCTGCTCGCCGGGGACGTACGCGCCGATGTGGACCGGGTGTTCCTTCTCAGCCGTCTGGCTCATTCGCATCCGAGCGTAGTGGAATAACTGCAATAAACATACCATGCTGGTCGGTGTGCAAGCGGCAGGTTACGCGAGCTGCACGCGCAGGGGTTGTCGTGCCCGAAGGTGGCAGCGGAGCTCTGCGTGCCGTGGACGACGGTGAAGTCGTGGCTATGGCCGGGAGGCTCAAAGAAGCGACGTCGCCGCGCCGCGGGTGTGCACCTTCCGAGCAGAACGGCGTCTAGCGCGGCCATTTCGGGATGCCGGAACGGCCACACGCACGGCCGACCTGCTTCCGGACGATCCGCTTCCCAACCCCTTGGGGCCGCGACTAAAAGCACGCGCGTCCGCGCTCAGGCGGGCGAGGCGAAACAGGGTCGAGGTAATGCTCATCGCAACATCCTTTCGAGGTCGGAGGCGAATGGATCGCCGCGGTCGCGGGGTAGAAGATCGGGGTAGAAGGTGGCCTCGAGCCGCGTGGTTACGCGGTGCGGCTCAGAGCCAGCGCCTCCAGCGGAAGAAGCCGACGAGCCCGATCGTCACCCCGATCATCGCGCCGACGATCAACCAGAACGCCTCGGCCGTGCCGAAGCCCGGGAAGTGCACGTTCATCCCGAAGATGCTCGCGATCAGCGTCAGCGGGAGCAGGACGACGCTGAACACGGTCAGCACGCGCAGCACGTCGTTCTGGTGGCGCGCGATTTGCGACTCGTTCGTCTGCTCGAGCGCCTCGACGACTTCCTTGTAGTTGTCGAGCAGGTCCCAGATGCGTTCGGACGCGTCGACGATGTCGTCGAAGTAGAGCTCGAGCTCCTCGGGAAGAAAGCGCTCGACCGTCCGCTCGAGCACGCGCAGCGTCGGGCGCTGCGGCTTGATGATCTTGCGGTAGGAGATGATCTCCTGCTTCACGTTCGAGATGTCGCGCACGACCTCTTCCGACGCGAGCTCCTCGAACACGTCGTCCTCGATGCGGTCGAGCTTGTGCCCGATCTTGTCGAGGATCGGGAAGCAGTAGTCGAAGAGGTCGTCGAGCACCTCGTACAGCAAGCGGCCCGAGCCTTTCGAGAAGAGCTGGTTGCGCAGCGCTTCGTCGTCGCGGCAGCGGTTGAAGAGCCGCGTCACCGGCAGCAGCTCGACGTTCGGAAGCGTGACGAGGTAGTCGCTGCCGAGGAAGATGTCGAGCTCGGCCGCGTTCAGGCGCTGGATCGCCTTGTCGAAGACCGGGAAATGCAGCACCGCGAACAGGTAGTCCGGGTAATCGTCGACCTTCGGGCGCTGGCGCTTGGAGAGGATGTCCTCGACGTCGAGTGGGTGCCAGCCGAAGCGGTCGGACAGCTCGTTCGCCGTCGCCGGGTCGGGCGCGTCGACGTGGACCCAGGTCAGGCTCTGGGCGCTGAGCTCAGCGACGTGCGGCCGCGCGACGACCTGAGCGAGGCTCGGTCCGCGGGCGCGCCGGATGCGAGGCAGGCTGGGCACCGGTACTCAGCGGGATCGGGTCGTCGGAGCGGGGCATCAGGTGTTCGATTCTACCCCGCACCTGCTTCTCCTAGACCGAGCTCGCGCTGGACGAAGGCCGTCTCCGGCTCGGCGCGCGGAATGCGCCGGAGGTGCGGCGGCACGTAGCGCTCGAGCGCGAGCGCGCCCGCTGCGGCGCCGAGGCAGACGAGCGCGGCGAGCGGCCAGAGCGCGAACGGCGCAACTGCGAGGATCAGGCCGCCGACCGCCGGTCCCGCCGCGCCGCCGAGGCCCCACGACATCGAGTGCACGGAGAAGTAGCGTCCCCGTAGGCGGTCCGGCGCGAGGTCGGCGACAAGCGCCTGGTGCGCGGGGCCGTGGAAGCACTCGCCGATCCCGAAGACGACTGCGGCGAGCGTCAGGACGACGAACGCGGTCGTCGCCTCGAGCCAGTAGCCGGTCGCATCGACCGCGACCCAGGAGACAGCCCAGAGCGCGGGCATCAGCGCAAGCGCGCGCATGCGCCGCCTCCCTTCGATGAAGCGCGCGAGCGGCAGCTGCAGGAGCACGATCGTCAGCGTGTTGAAGAAGAAGATCAGCCCGATCTGCTTCTCCGTCACGTGGCTGTGCTCGCGGACGAACGGCGGCAGAAGGTTGAGCAGCGAGTAGCCCGCGGCGACGAAGAGGAAGTTCAGCGTCCAGAGGCCGAGGAACACGCGGTCGCGCAGCACGTCGGCGTACGTCCCTGCCTTCTCGCCCTCGGCGAGCGGCTGCGCGCCAGGGTCGCGTACGAGTCCGAGGACGAGGACATAGGCGAGGAACGTCAGCCCGTCGACGACGAAGAGCACCGTGAACGACGTCGGGTTGGAGACGTTTGCGACCAGCCCGCCGGCGATCCCGCCGAGGCCCACGCCGAGATTCATCGTCACGCGCTGCTGCGCAAACGCGGCGTGCCGCCGCGCGGCGGGCGTGAGGCGGGAGATCAGCGTGGACTGGCTCGGCCAGAAGCACGCGCTGCCGACGCCCTCGAACGCGAGCAATGCGTACGCGTGCCACGCCTCGCGGACGAGCGGCAACAGGCCGAAGCCGAGCGCCTGGATCACGAGCCCGGACGCGAGGACGCGACGTGCGCCGAGCCGGTCGATCACAGGGCCGGCTGCGATACCGGCGAGGAGCTGCGCGAGCGACGAGAGCGCGATCGCGATCCCTGCTGTCGCAAGTCCAAACCCGCGCACGTTGTGCAGGTAGATGGCGAGGAACGGGAACACGATCCCGTTCCCGAACGAGTTCGCGACTCCGCCGATCTGCAGCAGCCAGACGTCGCGCGGCAGCTGCGGGTCGATCGAGCGGAGGTAGCGCCGCACGGCGCCGGAGCCTAGCCGCGGGTGCGGTTCACGAGGTGCTCGATGCGGGCAGGCGCGCGCTGGAGCAGCTTCTGCGCATACGCCGCGTCGAGCCTGCCCGCTGCGACGGCTGCGTCGACCTCGGCCTTGAACGCCGCGAAGAGCGCCGCTTCGAGCCCGACGACCGACTTGCCGCGCGCCGTCGCGACCTGCGCGAGCGAAGTGCCGCTGCGGAGCTCGTAGATGAGCTCCTTCGGCGAGAGCGCGAGGTAGTCACCCGCAACGCGCAGCATCCCGCCGCGCAGGTACGCGCGCTTCGCCTGCGCCCTGGGCGTACGGAGCACGAGCCGTTCGACGACCGCCGGAGCGCGCTCCAGAAGCTTCTGCGCCCTAGACGCATCGATCCTCCCGTCGGCCCGCGCGGCTTCCACCCGCGCCTTGAACGCGAGCACGAGCGCCGCCTTCAACCCGTCGACCAACTTGCCGTGCGCGGTCGCGACTTGCGCGAGCGACTTCCCGGTCCGAAGCTCGGCGTGCACCTGCTTGGGAGTGAGGTCGAGATAGCCCGCCGCGGCCTTGACGAGACCACCGCGAACCTTCGCTTTCGCGGCAACGCCGGAGCGAGGCTTCTCGCGCGTTGCCTGCGCTGCCACCGCGGTCCCGCTGACCGCGACCGCGAGAAACGCTGTGAGCAGAAGGACTAGTCGGCGCATCTCACGACCCCTTTCAGGTGCACGGAACGTGCGGGTGACGGTAACAACCCGAAATCGGGTTCGTGGTGATGCGCCCGGCAGGAATCGAACCTGCGACCTCGCGCTCCGGAGGCGCGCGCTCTATCCCCTGAGCTACGGGCGCGGGGGAGCGCCTAGTGTACCCCGCATGGAAGTGGACGCCCGTATCGTCACAGTGCCGCTCGCGGAGACGTTCGTGATCGCGCGTGACTCGACCGACGAGGTCGAGCTGTGCCAGATCGAGGTGCGCTACGGCGAGCTGGCGGGATACGGTGAAGCGGCGCCGATCGACCGCTACGACGAGTCGGCCGAGTCCGCGCGCTCCTTCGTCGAGGAGCACGCAGACTTGCTCGGGGACGACCCTTGGGCGCTCGACGACGTGATGGAACGGATCCCGGCCCGGGAGTTCGCCGCACGGGCGGCAATCGACGCTGCGCTGCACGATCTCTGTGGAAAGCTCGCGGGCGTTCCCGTCTGGCAGCTGCTCGGGTTGCGGCGCGTCGGGCCGCCGACCTCGTGGACTGTCTGGCTCGGCGATCCGGACGACATGGCGCGCCGCGCCGAGCGGGCGGCGCCGCGTTTTCGCAGGCTGAAGCTGAAGCTCGGCGGAGGCGACGGCCTCGACGTGGAGCGCGTGCGTGCGGTGCGTTCCGTCACCGACGTCCCGCTGCAGGTAGACGTGAACGAGTACTGGACGCTCGACGAGGCGCTCGAGTACCTACCGCAGCTGGAGATCGAGTACTGCGAGCAGCCGCTGCCCGCAGGTGACCCCGGCGGTGCCGAGCTGAAGCGCCGCTCGCCGGTTCCGATCTACGTCGACGAGGACTGCCACACGCTCGGCGACGTCGCGCGCTGCGCGGAGCGCGCGCATGGGATCAACATCAAGCTCGCGAAGTCCGGAGGGATCCGCGAAGCGGTGCGCATGGCGCACGCGGCGCGTGCGCTCGGGCTCGGCGTGATGCTCGGCTGCATGGTCGAGTCGGGACTCTCGATCGCGGCCGGCGCGCAGATCGCGTCGCTCTGCGACCACGTCGACCTCGACGGCAACCTCCTGCTCGCCGAGGACCCCTGGCCGGGCGTCGCGTTCGTCGACGGCGTGCAACTTCCCTCCGATCAACCTGGGCTCGGTGTCAGACAAGCGGTACCTGATCCTCGCTGAGGGGCGCTTGCAGGACCCGCACTACGGGAAGACCGCGCGCGGAGTCCTCAACTACGGCGCCGACCCGGTGGTCGCGATCCTCGACTCCACGCACGCGGGCGAGACGTACAAGGACGTCCCCGTTGTCGCCACGGTCAACGACGCGCTCTGCTTCAACCCGACGACCGCACTCGTCGGCGTCGCGACGGCGGGCGGACGCTTTCCGCCCGAGTGGCGCGACCTGCTCAAAGCGTCGATCGCGAAAGGGCTCGACGTCGAGAACGGTCTGCACGAGTTCATCGAGGACGATCCCGAGCTTGCCGAGCTCGCGCGACGGCACAACGTCGAGTTGCACGACCTGCGGCGTCCGCCCGACGATCTGAACGTCCCCACGGGTGCGAACCTCGAGGTGCCGGCGACGATCGTGCTCACGGTCGGCTCCGACTGCGCGATCGGGAAGATGACCGTCTCGCTCGAGCTCGACCGCGCCGCACGTGCGCGCGGGGTCGCGTCGCAGTTCGTCCCGACGGGCCAGACCGGGATCGCGATCGCGGGGTGGGGGATCTCGATCGATGCAGTCGTCTCCGATTTCCTCGCGGGCGCCGCCGAGCAGCTCGTCGTCGAGGGGTACAGACGAGGCGGGACCGACCTGCTGCTGGTCGAGGGCCAGGGCTCGGTGATCCACCCGGCGTACTCTGGGGTCACGGTCGGCCTGATGCACGGAAGCGCGCCGCACCTCTACGTGCTCTGCCACCAGGCGGGCGCGACCGAGGTCGAGGGGTATCCGGGGCACCCGCTCCCGAGCCTGAGCGAGCTCGTGGAGCTCCACGAGCGCCTCTCGTTGCCCGCCCGCCCCGCGCGGGTGGCCTGCATCGCCCTGAACACGAGGCAGCTCTCGGAGGACGAGGCTCGGGCGGCGATCGCGGCTGCCGAGGCCGAGACCAGGCTTCCGGCGGACGATCCCGTCCGTTTCGGGGCCGGCAAGCTGCTCGACTCGCTCCTCCGACCCCGCTGGACTCCCGCGCCGGTCGCGCCGACGACCAAGGCGAGGGGATGAGCCGGGTTCTGACGACAGCTGCAGCCGCCTGCGCGGCGCTGACGCTCGCGGGCGTCGCGGGAGCAACGCCGATCTTCGGCGTCTCCGACGACCACGGCAAGTACGACGACGACGGGGGCGCGTGGTTCTTCTCGGAGCTCTCCGCCGCGGGCCTGCAGGCGAACAAGATGACGGTGAGCTGGGACCCGAAGAACCCGTTCGCGATCACCGAGCGCTCGTTCCTCGATCGCACGATCCCCGAGGCGGAGAAGCTCGGCATTCACCTCTCGTTCGGAATCCACATCGGCAAGGCACGCGCGATCACGGGCGACCCGGCGGCACTCGAGAAGTTCACTGACTGGCTGCGCATCCTCGCAGCGACGTATCCGCAGGTGAAGGAGTTCGTGGTCGGGAACGAGCCAAACCTGACGCGCTTCTGGCAGCCTCAGTTCAACGCCGACGGCTCGGGTGCTTCCGGGGTCGCGTTCGCGAAGTTCCTCGCCGCGTCGTACGACGCGCTGAAGGACGTCAACGAGGACATCACCGTCGTCGGCATCGGTTTGTCCCCGCGCGGCAACGACATGCCGAACGCGCCCTCGAACGTGTCGACGTCCCCGGTGAAGTTCATCCGCGACCTCGGCATCGGCTACCGTCGACTCGGGCGTGAGAAGCCGATCATGGACGAGTTCGGGTTCCACCCCTATCCCGCGAAGGACCGAGATCCGCTCAAGAAGGGCTACCGGTGGCCGAACGCGGGCGTCACGAACCTCGCTCGCATCAAGCAGGCGGTGTGGGACGCCTTCAACGCGACGGCGCAGCCGACGTTCGCGGAGCCCGGCCTCGAGCAGGAGCGCCCGCTGACGTTCAAGCTCGACGAGGTGGGCTGGCAGGTCGGGATCGCGTCCGCCGTGCGCAAGTCGTACTTCGGCCGCGAGAGCGTGCGGCCTACCGACGAGAAGACGCAGGCGCGGATCTACCGAGATCTCGTCCGCACGGTCTCGTGCGATCCCTCGGTGCGCGAGATGCTCTTCTTCGGCCTCGTCGACGAGCCGAACCTCGATCGCTGGCAGGCCGCGCTGCTTCGCGCCGACAGGTCGCGCCGGCCCGCGTGGGCGACGGTTCGCGCCGCCGTCGCGCAGGGCTGCCGCGGGAGGCGTGTGTTCTGGCAACACACCGAGCAGGTACTCGGTGCAAAGGTGCGGCGCGTCGGGTCGCGCGCGCTGATCAGCGCGGAGGAGGACACGACGGTGAAGGCCGGGGGTGTCCGCTACCGGCTACGGGCATACCGGACGCTGCGCGTGCGCGTCGGCGTCACCACGGTCGTGCAGCTGACGTCCAAGATGAATCCCGAGCGCCGCACGATGCTCGCGGTCGACTGACGACGCGCGTCGCGGTTCTCTCCGACACGCACCTGCCGCGCGGGCCGCGGCGACTGCCGTCGGGGCGCGTGCGCGAGCTCGAGGCCGCGGACCTGATCGTCCACGCGGGCGACTTCGTGTCGGTGGCGGTGCTCGAGGAGCTGCGGGCGTTTGGATCGGTGGCCGCGGTGCACGGCAACATGGACGAGCCGGCGCTGCAGGCTGCGCTCCCGGAGACGCTCGTCGTGGAGGCGGGCGGCGTCCGGATCGGCCTCGTCCACGACGGCGGGCCACGGCAGGGGCGGGGGAACCGCCTCGCTGCACGCTTTCCGGGCTGCGGGATGATCGTCTACGGCCACTCCCACCTCCCGGAGGTGGCCCTCCACGACGGCGTGTGGATTCTGAATCCGGGCAGTCCGACCGAGCGGCGGCGCGCGCCGGTGCACACGATGATTCGCCTCGAGGCCGCAGACGGCGACGCGCAGCCCCAGCTCCTCGAGGTCGAGCCCAGACGGACTTGACAATCCGAACACGCGTTCGGTATCTTCCCCGAACGTATGTTCGCCCGGATCCTCGTCCTCGTGCTGCTCGTCGCCGCCACGTGGGCGGTCGTGGCGCGGGGGTCCACGGCGGCGGGGGCCGAGACCGCGTACACAGTGAAGCCGGGCGACACCCTCTGGTCGATCGCGGGCAATCGTTACGGCGGCGACCCACGCGGGGGCGTCTGGAAGATCGAGCGGCGGAACGGCCTCTCCGGCGGAGCGATCCGCGCGGGCCAGACGCTGGTCCTGCCGTAGTGCTCGTGGTCGTGCTCCGGGTAGGCGCACTGGACGGACCGCCTCAGAGCGAACCGGGCGAGCGCGAGCAGGATCCGGAGGGGGACGAGGCCGCGCTCGGGGTCGAGAGGGGTGATGCCGCCGAGGACGACGGCGAGTAGATGCACACAAACTCATACGGCTTTCGAGCGTCAGCAGTACGACGTGAAGCGCGTAGTTGCCCTGTTGGCGATGTTCGGCGTCTGGGCTTTCGCCGGACAGGCGAGCGCTCAGCACCGCGAGCCGCCGCTGCCGATCGACCCCGATCATGTCGGGCCTGTCGGATGGCCGGTCTGGCCGGTGGACGCGCAGCATCCGATTCGCGGCGGGTTCCTCGACCCGAGGCCGACGACGGACGGCGTCATGTTCCACAACGGCGTCGACATCAGCGTGCGCGACGACGAGCCCGAGCCGGATCACCCGTGGTATCGCACGCACCGCGTCTACGCGCTCGAGGGCGGGACGGTCGAGGTCGCGTCAGACGTGAGCCGCCGTGCGTGCACCGGTCGCCTCGTGCGCGTCGGCCACTTCACGTACAGCCATGTCGACCCGGTCGGCACCGTCGAGCCCGGTGAGGTCGTGCAGGAGGGAGACGTCGTCGGCTGGACGTGCAAGGGCAACTGGCACGTCCACCTCACGGAGCGGGTCGACACGGCCGAGGGCCAGGTCGTCGTCAATCCAATCCGGCCCGGCGGGCGGCTGCGACCGTACGTGGACACGGCTCCGCCCATCGTTCGGTCGCTCGAGTTCAGGCGACCCGACGCGGGCCTCTGGCTCGTCATCGGGGAGGTCGTGTCGTCGGTCAACTCGGCGGCGCGGCTCGATCCGAGCAGGCTGGGCGGCACGGTCGAGATCCGAACCTCCATGGGCGATCGTCAATCGTTCGCAGGCTGGTTCGCATCGCGGCCGTACCTGGATGCCGAGCTCGCTCCGTACGAGGTCCGGGAGACGCTCCGACGCCCGAACGGCGCCGTCATGTGGAAGCACGTCTCGTTCCGGAGCGATTTCCTCCGTGCCCGCGGCGCTCCGTTGGCGCCGCGTTACGCGCCCGGCACGCTCCAGAACCTGCCGGCCCAGACCTGCGTCGCGGCGCGGCGCGCCGCAGTCTGCAAAGGCGAGAACTGGTTCAGCCTGGGCGGCCCGGACGGCGCCCCCGCCTGGGACACGCGGACCGTTCCGAACGGCCCCTACGAGCTCTGTGTGACCGCACTCGACGCGCTCGGTAACGCGGGCAGCCGCTGCCGGGCGATCCGCGTCGCCAACTGACCTTCCTACAATCGAGCAGTGGACCTCGACCTCGTCTTCTTCGGGACCGCGGGCTCGATGCCGACGGCGCAGCGAGCGCCCAGCGCGCTGCTGCTCCGGCGCGGCGCCGACAAGCTCCTCTTCGATTGCGGCGAGGGGACGCAGCGCCAGATGCTGCGCTCGACGGTCGGCCTGATCGAGCTCCGCGAGATCTTCCTTACGCACTACCACGCGGACCACTACCTCGGCCTCCCCGGGATGCTGAAGACGTTTGCGCTGCGCGGGCGCGAGCTGCCGATGACGATCTACGGCCCGCCGGGGCTGTCAGACCTCTTCGCGGCGCTGCGCCGGATCTTCGGGAAGCTGACGTACCCCTACGAGCTCGTCACCGTGCGACCCGGTGACGTGCTCGAGCGCGGCGAGTACCGACTCGAGGCGTTCGCGCCCAACCACGGCCTCAGCTCCGTCGGGTGGGCGCTGATCGAGGAGCCGCGCCCCGGCCGCTTCGACGCCGAAGCCGCGGAGGCGCTGGCGATCCCGATCGGCCCGGAGCGCGGGGCGCTCCAGCGCGGCGAGGCGGTCACGCTGCCCGACGGCCGCGTGATCACGCCGGACATGCTCGTCGGCACCCCGCGGCCGGGGCGCAAGCTGGTGATCACCGGCGACACCGCGCCCTCGCCGGTTGTGGCGGAGATGACGCGCGGGGCCGACGTGCTGGTCCACGAAGCGACGTTCGCCGAAGAGGAGCGCGAGCGGGCCCGCGAGACGATGCACTCGACCGCCACCGACGCCGCCGAGATCGCCCGCGAGGCGGAAGTCGGCCTGCTCGTGCTCACCCACCTCTCGAACCGGTACTTCGGGCCCGAGATCGCCCGGGAAGCACGGGACATCTTCCCCGAGACCGTCGTTCCCCGGGACTTCGACGCCGTCGAGGTGCCCTTCCCGGAGCGGGGGGCGCCGCGGCTCGTCAAGGGAGCGGTGGCCGGCAGACGCGTAGAATCCGGCGCTCCGGAGCCGGTCACGACCGTCGAGGAGACTGCATGACGTCAATGGTTCAGGTAGCGATCGCCGGCGACGCCACGGAGGCGGAGGAGATCCAGGCCATCCTCGCGGAAGCCGGGATCGAATCGAAGCTCGAGCCCGAGGACGAAGCCGACGCGATCGCCGTGTTCGTGCCCGATACTGCGGTCGACCTCGCGCAAGACGTGATCGACGCGATGTCCGAGCCGGATGAGCTCGACGCCGGCGGGACCTGATTTCGGGCGGCTGGCTGCCGTATACGACCGCGTTCGCCCGCTCGACGACGACTGGCGCCGGGTCTACGACCGCGTCGTCGAGCGCGCGGTGCCGCGCGGCGCTCGCGTGCTCGACGTCGGGTGCGGCACAGGCCGCCTGAGCCTCGCGCTCGCGCAAAACGAGGGAGCGCGCGTCTGGGGCGTCGATCCCTCGCCGGAGATGCTCGAGGTCGCGCGGGCAGAGGGCGTGCACGTCAAGCAGGCGCGGGCGGAGTCGCTGCCGTTCAAGAACGCATGGTTCGACGCGGTCGTGTTCCACCTCGTCGTCCACCTCGTCGACCGGCCGGCGGCGTTCGGGGAGGCGCACCGTGTACTCGCGCCGGGCGGTCGCGTCGCAGTCGTGACGTTCGACGAGTCGCATTTCGCGACGTCGTGGCTGGCGCTGCTCTTCCCGTCGATCGAAGCTCTCGACCGGGCGCGGTTTCCGACGCAGGCGGAGCTCGAAGACGAGCTCCGCGGCGCGGGCTTCGAGTCGGTGGAGCTCGAGCGGCTGACGACGCGCAGGTCGCTCAGCCGCGGCGATGCGCTGGAACGACTCGAGGCTCGCCACATCTCGAGCTTCGATCTCCTGCCGCCGGACGAGGTCGCCGAGGGCATCGAGCGCGCGCGCAGCGAGCTCCCGGACACGGTCGAGTATCCGCTCGAGTGGCTGATCGGGTTCGGTCAGGCATGATGACCCTGCTGTGACCTCGAGCATCACGCTCGGCCGCATCGCCGGCATCCGGATCGGGATCAACTGGAGCTGGCTCGTTGTCTTCGCGCTGATCACGTGGTCGCTCGCGACCGCGGTCTTCCCGGACCAGAACCCGGGCCTCAGCGACGGGACGTACTGGGCGATGGCGATCGTCGCCGCGATCGTCTTCTTCACGTCGCTCCTGCTCCACGAGCTCGGGCACGCGTTCCAGGCGCGCCGCGAGGGGATGGAGATCGAAGGGATCACGCTCTGGCTCTTCGGCGGCGTGGCGCAGTTCAAGGGGATGTTTCCCTCTGCCGGCGCCGAGTTCCGGATCGCGATCGCCGGTCCGTTCGTCTCGCTCGTGCTCGGGATCCTGTTCGTCGCGATCGCACTCCTCGTCCACGGCGCGGAGGTCGTCGACGGGACTGCTGCCTGGCTCGGCTACATCAACCTGACCCTGCTCGTCTTCAACCTGTTGCCCGCGCTTCCGCTCGACGGCGGACGGGTACTGCGCTCCGCGCTCTGGGCCGCGAGGGGTGACTTCGGCTGGGCCACGCGGATCGCCGCCGGGATCGGCCGCGGCTTCGGGTTTCTCTTCATCGCCGGTGGTTTGGCGCTCTTCTTCTTCGACAGCGCGACGAGCGGCCTCTGGCTCGCCTTCATCGGCTGGTTCCTCCTCGGCGCTGCGTCGGCGGAGGCGCGCTACATCGCCGTGCGCGACGCGTTCGGCGGCCTGCGCGTGCGCGACCTGATGGTCCGCAACCCCCAGACCGTGACCCCGTCGATGACGATCGGCGATCTGATGGACCGCGTGGTCTGGAACCACCGCTACACGACGTATCCCGTGATCGAGGACGGCCGCGCCGTCGGGTTGCTCCCCTTCCGTTGTGTCGCGCAGGTCCCGCGCGGGGAATGGGACGAGCGAACCGTGCGCGACTGCATGCTTCCGGCCGACGACGTTCCGACGCTCACGGAGGACGAGCCGCTCGAGGAGGCGCTCGTCGAGCTCTCGAACGGCGTCGGGCGAGGCCTCGTGCTCGACTCCGCGCGGCGGCTCGTCGGCTTCCTGTCCATGAGCGACCTCGCCCGCGCGCTTGAGACGCGAGGACTCCGACGCAGAGGAGGAACGTGAACCGCTACTTCCGCAGGCTCCAGCAGTTCGGCAAGGACTTCTCCGCCAGGCGCAGCCAGGGAACCATTGCGAACAAGGAGCGCGAGGTCTTCGACCCGGGCACGCCGCAGGACGTCATCGACCCGCGCGCGAAAAACGAACGCCACGGCAAGGTGACCGCCGACAAGTGGAACCAGTAGACGCATTCGGGAACCAGGAAGGCACGCTGCGCGCGCAACGGCAGATCGCGGACGACGTCGCCGACGCTAACGACGGCTGAACTCGAACTTCGTCGAGCCGACGAGGCCGGTCGGGGTCAGGTCGAGCACGCAACGGCCGTCCTGCGTGGCGGCGGGGACCGTCGGCGACCACACTTCTTCGGCAGCGAGGGTGTGCTCGGCGCGGTTCGCCCCGGACTGCAGTGTGACGGTCACATGAGCGCCCTTGGCCACGAGCGTGAGTGCGAACGCACCCTCAGTACAAGCGTAGGCGGTCATCCGCGCCGGCCCGTAGATGTCGCCGCTCCCCTGGACGCCGGTGAGCACGGTCGAGAGCCTGAGCGGGGGCTCGATCTGCCAGAGCACGAGGCCCCTCTGCACGAGCCCGGACTGCTGAATCGCGGTGACCGGCGTGCCGAAGAACGTGAACGCGGTGGAGGCGAGCAGGAATGGCGGCGCGTCCTGCGCGAGGACGCCGTCGGAAGCGGGAGCGACCGGCTGCTGCGGCAGCGGGCCCGGAACGCGCTTCGTTCCGTCGAGCCAGTACACGTGCCGGATCCTCCGGTTCCAGAACACGTACTCCCAGACGGCGTTCCAGTGCGGCTCGCCGTCGTAGAAGTACGCGACGTCGCCGCTCGCCGCCTTGTCGACCCACTCCGCGTCGCCGGCGAAGAAGGCGCGCTTTAGCCCATCGGCCTCGTGCGCGGCGAACCGCGAGGCTTCGACCGAGGTCGCGGCGAAGACGAGCGCGAGCGCGGCGACCATGCCGACGAGCGCGGTGCGCGGAAGCAGTGCGAACGCGAGCGCCGCGGCTCCCGCGAAGCCCCAGACTACGGCGTCGTAGCTGCCCAGCTCCCAGACCGGCACGAGCGAGAAGGCGTCCGGCAACGCCGCCTTGTGCACGAGCTTCCCGAGCGGCAGGACGAGTACGAGCGCGACCGCGCCGAGCGCGACGAGCGACGCGGAGATTCGCGTGCGCGGCGCATCGCGGTCGAGCCAGAGCGCGAGCCCGAGGAAGAGCACCGGCACGAGTCCGAGCAGGTCGCGCTCGGCGAGGCGGCCGACGTAGCGCGACGCGAAGACTCCGACCTCGGCGACGAGCCCGAGCGTGAGCGCGACGGCGACGGCCAGATAGGCGCGCAGGGCCGGGGGGACCTTGTAACAGTCTGTTGCCAAGAGAACGACGGCACACGCCGGCACGACGCCGACGAGCAGCACGGCGTCGGCGGCGTGGTAGAGGACGAATCGCAGCGAATCGGCCAGGTTGTAGCTCGCCTTGCCCGCAGGGCCGTACGCGCCGAAGCCGGCGACGACGAGCCACACGAGGGCGAGAACCGTGATCGCGCCGAGCGCAGGCGCAAGGCGACGCAAAGGCGCCCAGCTCCGCAGCGCACCTGCGTAGAGGAGAACCGCGAGGATGAACACCGGAACGAGCACGAGTCCCTGCAGCCGTGTGAGCACGGCGAGCGCGATCGCGCCGAGCAGGAACGCCTGCGTGCGTGGACTCGGCTCGAGCAGCACACGCCACATCGCCCACGCTGCGAGCGTCACGGCGGGGACGAAGACCGTCTCGGTCATCAACAGGCCCGAGTACGCGAGCCCCGGGATCGTGAGCGTGAGCACGGCGGCGACGAGCGCCCAGGCCTCCGACATCAGCCGCCGCCCCCAGAGGAACACCGGAACCGCGGTCAATGACATGACGAGCGCCTGCAGGACGCGCGCGACGCCGTAGCCGAAGCCCGTGTCGAAGAGCGCGAGCGGCAATCCGATCAGCACGGTGTGGACGAGGCTGTAGAAGGGCGCGTCCTGCCCGAGGATGTGGAGGTGCCCGGTCTCCCAGAGGCTGCGGCCGAGCTCCGCGTAGATCATCTCGTCGGCCGCGATCCATGGCGTCGGGATCTGCAGTCCGGCGACGGCGCGCACGAGCGTCGAGAGCGCGACCAGCCCGGCGAGGATGGGAATCGGCTTCACGGCCGCGTATCATGGGGACCGAGGCGACCCGACGATGACAGTGACGTTCTTCCGTGGCCGGCCGACGCGCACGCAGTGCGCGGCCGACCCGCGCGCGTAGCCAGCACTTCCTCCGCACGGGCGCCCTCGCGGCCGAGCTCGTCCGCGACGCGTGCGTCGGACCGGACGACCTTGTCGTCGACCTCGGTGCAGGCACCGGCCGCCTGACTGCGGAGCTCGCCCGCGCCGCACGTCGCGTCGTCGCCGTCGAGCTCGACCCGAGTCTGGCCGCAGCCCTCCAGGACCGCTGGCCAAACGTCGACGTCGTCGTCGGCGACGCAACGCGCGTCCCACTTCCCCGCGAACCGTTCCGCGTCGTCGCGAACGTGCCGTTCGACCGGACGACCGCGCTTCTTCGCCGCCTGCTCGACGATCCTCGCACGCCGCTCGTCCGCGCCGACCTCGTCGTCGCATGGGGCGTCGTGCAGAAGCGCGTGCTCCCGTGGCCGAGCACGCTGAACGGCGTTCTCTGGGGCGCGTGGTACGAGACGAGCGTCTCGAGGCGTCTACCGCGCAGTGCGTTCGACCCGCCGCCGAGCGTCGACGCCGGCGTGCTCATCTACGCGCGCCGAGCGGTCCCGCTGATCCCCGAGCGCGAGTGGCGCCGCTACCGCGGCTTCGTCGCGACGGGCTTCCGTCGCGGCTTGCGCGCGGTCGCGCCGACCCGGACCCTGCGGAGGCTCGGCGTCGCGGGTGCGGCCCCGCGCGAGCTCGACGCGTACCAGTGGGCCACGCTGTACTCGAACATCACCGGCCCGAGGATGGCAGCCCCCAACGAGAGATCCGGGGCCGGCGCAACGGGAGCCGCTTTCCCCGCGGCTGCGCCGCGGCAGCGCCCCGCGGCGGCTCCATCGTCAAATCGATTCCCCAACGTGCCACAGTGACTACTGAGACGGGACCGCCCCGCGGGAGTTTGCTCCCGAAAGGGTGATCTTCCGTTCAGCTCGCATGAACGCACGGCAGGATGGCGTCCGTCAGGCGGGTGGGCTAGGCTCCCGCGCGAAGCTCGACCCCTTTAAGCCGGTCCAGAGAGGCCGGAAAGGAGTTGCGAATGACTGCTGCCCGAGTCTCCTCGGAGAAGGTCCTGCTCGACTCCGAGACGATCGGTCGCACGCTCTCCCGGATCGCGCATGAGATCATCGAGGCGAACCCGGAGCTCGACCGAGTCGCACTCGTCGGGATCCACACGCGCGGCGTGCCGCTCGCGCAGCGCCTGCGGCGACTGATCGAGGAGCGCGCCGGTGAGGACGTCGCGCTCGGCTCGCTCGACATCACCTTCTACCGCGACGACGTCCAGGTGCGCGGCGGCGAGGCGCCGCGCCACGCGCAGCCGCTCGTGCGCGCGACGACGCTCGACTTTCCGCTCGAGGGAATGACCTGCGTTCTCGTCGACGACGTCCTCTACACGGGCCGCACGATCCGCGCCGCGATCGAGGCGCTCTTCGACTACGGCCGCCCCGAGCGCGTGCAGCTCGCGTGCCTCGTCGACCGCGGCCACCGCGAGCTGCCGATCCGCCCCGACTACGTCGGCAAGAACCTGCCCACCTCGCGGGGCGAGCACATCCAGGTGCAGCTGCTCGAGGTGGACGAAGTCGACCGCGTCCTGCTGGTGCCGAACCCCGAGGAGGAAGATGGCTGAGATCAAGGTCATGCGCGAGGACCTCCTGCCGCCGAAGGCACCTCCCCGGCGGCACCTCATCTCGATCGCCGACCTGACGCGCGACGACGTCGAGCGGCTGCTCGCAACAGCACGCAGCTTCGAGCGCTCGCTCGAGCGTGAGGTGAAGAAGCTGCCGACGCTGCGCGGGCGACTCGTGCTCAACCTGTTCTTCGAGTCCTCGACGCGGACGTCGTCGAGCTTCGAGCTCGCGGCCAAGCGCCTCTCGGCGGACACGATGTCGTTCAAGTCCTCCGGCTCCTCCGTCGAGAAGGGCGAATCGCTGAAGGACACGGCGATCACGCTCGGCGCCTACGACCCGGACGTGATCGTGATCCGCCACGCCGAGATCGGCGCGCCGCAGCTCGTCGCGCGCTACACCGGCGCGCACGTCGTCAACGCGGGCGACGGCAAGCACCAGCATCCGACCCAGGCGCTGCTCGACCTCTACACGATCCACGAGGAGTTCGGGCGCATCGAAGGTCTGCACGTCGCGATCGTCGGGGACGTGCTGCACTCGCGCGTCGCGCGCTCGAACATCCAGGCGCTCGCGCTGATGGGCGCGCGCGTGACGCTCGTCGGGCCGCCGTCGCTGATCCCGCGCGGGATCGAAGCGATGGGCTGCGAGACGACGATCGACATCGACGCGATCAAATCCGCGGACGTCGTCTACGTCCTGCGTATGCAGCGCGAGCGGATGCTCGAGGGCGCGAACTACGTGCCCTCGCTGCGCGAGTACAGCGCGCGCTGGGGGGTGACCACCGACCGGCTGCGGCCGGGGCAAAAGGTGATGCACCCGGGACCGATGAACCGCGGCGTCGAGATCGACCCGGTCGTCGCTGACGCAGCGGACGCGCTGATCGAGACGCAGGTGCGCGCGGGGCTCGTCACGCGCATGGCGGTGCTCTACGACCTGCTCACCCACGGTCCCGTCTCGGTCAAGGCCGTCGAGATCCACGAGGTCGCGTGATGCTGGTCAGACGGAACCCGCCGAGCGAGAGCCTGATCGTCACCGGCGCGCGCGTCCTCGACCCGGCGCAGCGTGTGGACGCAAACGTCGACGTGCGCGTGGACGACGGCGTCATCGCGCAGATCGGTACCGCGCTCGAGCGCAACGGCCATCGGGTCGTCGAGGGAGCTGGTCTCGTGCTCGCGCCCGCCTTCGTCGACCCGCACGTGCACTTGCGCGTCCCCGGCCGCGAGGACGAGGAGACGATCGCGAGCGGGACCGCGGCCGCGGCCGCCGGCGGCTTCTGCGCGATCCTTGCGATGCCGAACACGGAACCGGTCGTCGACTCCGCAGCGGTGCTCGGCGCGCTCGTCGAGGACGCCCGCGCGCAGGCCGAGATCCCGGTCGGCTTCCTCGCCGCGATCACCAAGGGCCAGCACGGCGCGGAGCTGACCGAGATGGCCGAGCTCGCCGATGCCGGCGCGGTCGGCTTCTCGGACGACGGCCACCCGGTCGTCTCTCCCGGGCTGATGCGCCGCGCGCTGCAGTACGGCTCTGTCACCGGACGCAAGCTGGCGCTGCACTGCGAGGAGCCGACGCTCTCGCGAGGCGGGCACATGCACGAGGGCCCTGTCTCCGCCGAGCTCGGCTTCGGCGGCTATCCATCGGTCGCCGAGTCGCTGATGGTCGAGCGCGACCTCGCGCTCGCGGCGTACGAAGAGCGGCCTTTGCATCTTCTTCACCTCTCAGCGCGAGAATCGGTACACGCCTTGCAGGCCGCGCGCGCCGCCGGCGTGGAGGCGACCGCGGAAGTGACGCCGCACCATCTCTGCCTGACCGACGAGGCCGTCCGCTCCCTCGACCCGAACGTGAAGATGAACCCGCCCCTCCGCTCCCAGGCCGACCGCGAGGCGCTCATCGACGCGGTGCGCGACGGAACGATCGGCGCGATCGCGACCGATCACGCACCGCACGCGCGGCACGAGAAGGAGGTCCCATTCGAAGCCGCGCCCTTTGGCGTGACGGGGCTCGAGACGGCGTTTGCCGCTCTGTACACGAAGCTCGTCGAAGCCGGGGTCCTGACGCTCGAGACGATCCTCGAGCGCATGTCTGTGGGCGCCGCGCGAGCGTACGGGCTCGTTGAGCCGCGCATCGCCGTCGGCGCGACCGCGAATCTCGTGCTCCTCGACCTGAACGCCACATGGCGGGTGAAGGAGAGCAACTTCCGCTCGCGCTCGGCGAACTCGTGGCTGCTCGGCGAGACTCTGCGTGGCAGGGTCCGCATGACGGTCGCAGACGGGAGGGTGGCGTTCGAGGGATGACCGGTTTGCTCGCGCTCGAGGACGGGACGGTCTTCCGCGGCGAGTCGGTCGCGGCCGACGGCTTCGCGTTCGGCGAGGCGGTCTTCACGACGGCGATGACCGGCTACCAGGAGATCGTCACCGACCCGAGCTACGCGGAGCAGCTCGTCTGCTTCACCGCGCCGATGGTCGGCAACTACGGCGTCGCGACCGGGCGCTCGGAGTCGAAGCGCCCCCACGCGAAGGCGGTGCTGATGCGCGAGGCGCGCGGACCGGGCTGGACGGACTGGCTGCACGAGCGAGGCATCGTCGCGCTCTCCGGGATCGACACGCGCAGCCTCGTGCTCAGGCTCAGGGAAGCCGGCTCGATGCGCGCGGCGGTGGTCGCGGGCGACGCGTCAGTCCACGAGGCGCTCGACGCGGTGCGCGAGCAACCGCCGATGGCCGGCCGCGCGCTCGTCCGGGACGTGTCGACACCGGAGCCGTACACATACTGCGAGGTGGGCCGGGCTCGGATCGCCGTCGTCGATTACGGCTGCAAGCAGTCGATCCTCAGGCGACTCGCGGGCGCGGGTGCGGCGGTGACGGTTTTCCCCCACGACGTGGACGCTGACGAGCTCGCGCGCTTCGACGGCGTCCTGCTGACAAACGGGCCCGGCGACCCGGAGCCGCTGGGCGACGAGATCGCGACGGTCCGCGATGTGCTCGGGCGCGTCCCGGTGCTCGGGATCTGCCTCGGGCACCAGCTGCTCGGGCTCGCGACCGACCACTCGACGTACAAGCTCCGCTTCGGGCACCGCGGCGCGAACCATCCCGTACTCGAGCGCGCCACCGGCCGCGTGCTCGTGACGAGTCAGAACCACGGCTTCGCGGTCGCGCCGAGCGACGCGAAGGAGGCGACGCACGTCTCGCTCTACGACGACACCGTCGAGGGCTTCGACTTTCCGGAGCTGCGGGCGCGCTCCGTTCAGTTTCACCCCGAAGCCGGCCCCGGCCCGCACGACGCTTGGCCGATCCTCGAGCGCTGGGTCGAGGAGGTGAGCCTTGCCGCGAAGGCGTGACCTGAAGTCGATCTGCCTGATCGGCTCCGGCCCAATTGTGATCGGGCAGGCCTGCGAGTTCGACTACGCCGGCTGCCAGGCGCTGAAGGTGCTGCGCGAGGACGGCTTCCGCACGATCGTCGTCAACTCGAACCCGGCGACGATCATGACCGACCCGGGCTTCGCGGACCGCACCTATCTCGAGCCGCTCGACCTCGAGGGCGTCGCGGACGTGCTCGGGCGCGAGCGCCCTGACGCGCTGCTCCCGACCATGGGCGGCCAGACGGGCCTCAACCTCGCGCGCGAGCTCGCCGAGGACGGCTTGCTGGAGGCGCTTGGCATCGAGCTGATCGGCGCTCCGCTCGACGTGATCAGGCGCGCCGAGGACCGCGAGCTCTTCCGAGACGCAGTCCAGAGCTGCGGGCTGCAGGTCCCGAAGTCGCGGATCGTCAACTCCATCGAGGGCCTGGGCGGCATCTCGCTCCCTGCCGTAGTGCGGCCCGCCTTCACGCTCGGCGGCCACGGAGGCGGATTCGCAGAGACCCAGTCACAACTCCGCCGCCAGGTGGAGTTGGGACTGCAAGAGTCGCCCATCCAGCAGGTGCTCGTCGAGGAGTCCGTCCGCGGCTGGGACGAGTTCGAGCTCGAGGTGATGCGCGACCGCAAGGACAACGTCGTGATCGTCTGCTCGATCGAGAACCTCGACCCGATGGGCGTCCACACCGGCGACTCCGTCACGGTTGCGCCGCAGATGACGCTCTCGGACCTCGCCTACCAGGAGCTGCGCGACGCCGGCGCCGCGGTCGTGCGAGCCGTAGGGATCGAGTCCGGCGGGTCGAACATCCAGTTCGCGCGCAACCGCGAGAACGGCGACGTGCGGGTGATCGAGATGAACCCGCGTGTGTCGCGCTCCTCGGCGCTCGCGTCGAAGGCGACGGGCTACCCGATCGCGAAGGTCGCCGCGAAGCTCGCCGTCGGCTACACGCTCGACGAGATCCCGAACGACCTGACGAAGACGACGCCCGCGAGCTTCGAGCCGACGCTCGACTACGTCGTCGTCAAGTTCCCGCGCTTCGCGTTCGAGAAGTTCCCGGGGGCCGACCGCACGCTCGGTACGCAGATGAAGAGCGTGGGGGAGGCGATGGGCATCGGCCGCACCTTCACGGAGGCCTTTCTCAAGGCGCGCCGCTCGCGAGAAATCGACGACGGCTGGCAGCCCGAGAACATGCACCCGTGGTTCGTGACGGAGCTCGAGCGTGTCCGCGACATGCTCGAGCGGATCCACTCACTCGACGATCTCGTCGAGAGCGATTGGCTGCGTGTCAAGCGACTTGGTCTGTCTGATGCTGATGTCGCGGCTGCGTGTGGCGCGAGCGAAGACGATGCACGTGCCCGGCGAAAAGCATGCGCCGTCAGGCCCGCTTTTCGCCGGGTTGACTCGTGCGCGGGCGAAGTCGAAGCCGCGTCGAACTACCTGTACTCGACCTGGGGCGAAGCCGACGAATGGCCTACGGCCCCTAGTGTGCAACGCTCGGTCGTGATCATCGGCTCCGGACCCAACCGCATCGGCCAGGGCATCGAGTTCGACTACTGCTGCGTGCACGCTGCGCAAACATTCCGTGCGCTCGGCTACGAAGCGGTGATGGTCAACTGCAACCCCGAGACCGTCTCGACGGACTACGACACGTCGAACCGCCTCTACTTCGAGCCGCTCGGCGTCGAAGAGGTGCTCGCGGTGCTCGAGCGCGAACAGCCCGTCGGCGTTGTGATCCAGTTCGGGGGCCAGACGCCGCTCAAGCTTGCACGCGCGATCGAGCGCGCCGGCTTTCGCATCCTCGGCACGCCGTTCGACGCCGTCGACCTCGCCGAGGATCGCGAGCGTTTCGGCGCGCTGCTCGCGAAGCTCGGCGTGCAGTGCCCGGCATGGGGGATGGCCGACGACGCGAACGACGCGGTCACGATCGCCGAGCGAATCGGCTACCCGGTGCTCGTGCGCCCGTCGTACGTGCTCGGTGGTCGAGCGATGCGCGTCTGCTACGACGAAGCGCAGGTCCGTGACGCCGTCGCGGCGACCGAAGGCCGCGTGCTGATCGACCGCTTCCTCGACAACGCGGTCGAGATCGACGTCGACGCCCTCTCTGACGGCGAGGAGACGTACGTCGCGGCGGTAATGCAGCACGTGGAAGAAGCAGGCGTGCACTCGGGCGACTCGACGTGCGTCCTGCCGGCGCAATCGTTGACGCCGCAGCAGTCCGCGGACATCGACGCCGCAGTCCGGCGCATCGGCTGGTCGCTCGGCGTGATCGGGCTCCTGAACGTGCAGCTCGCCGTCCAGGGTCGTGAGGTGTTCGTGCTCGAGGCGAACCCCCGCGCGTCGCGCACGGTGCCGTTCGCAAGCAAGGCGACGGGCATCAACCTCGTCGACGCCGCCTGCCGGCTCGCGGCGGGCGAGAAGATCGCCGACCTCGGCCTCCCGCGCGATCCGCGCCCGCACGAGGTCAGCGTCAAGGCCGCCGTGCTCCCGTTCCACCGCTTCCCCGGCGCCGACCCGGTGCTCGGTCCCGAGATGCGCTCCACGGGCGAGGTGATGGCGACCGCGGATGACCTGCCGACCGCGCTCGGGAAGGCCGAGCGAGCGGCGGGGCGCCGGCTCCCGACCCGCGGAACCGCGTTCCTCTCCGTACGCGACGCCGACAAGCCGACCGCGGTGCCGGTCGCCGCCGCCCTCGCGGGCCTCGGGTTCAAGCTCGTCGCCACGCGGCGGACGGCGGACATCCTCGCGAAAGCCGGGCTCGAGGTGGAGGAGGTCGACAAGGGCCAGGCGGTCGTCGACATGATCCGGCGTCGGCGCTGCGACCTCGTCGTGAACACGCCGCAGGGGTCGGGCGCGCGCACGGACGGGTACGCGATCCGCGAGGCAGCTCTCGTCGCGCGCGTCCCTTGCATCACGACGATCGCCGGCGCCGCTGCGGCAGTACACGCGATCGCGAACGCGCGCACCGAGATCGCGCAAAGCCTCCAGGAGCGCATCGGTGCGGCGCGCAGCGCTTGAGGTCGTCGCAAACGAGCCCGTAGGCCCGTACCACCTCGTCAGGGTCGAGCGCCGAGCGCTCGATGCAGGAGACCCAGGGCAGTTCTTCATGCTCGAAGCCCCTGGACGGTTGCTGCCCCGGCCGATGAGCCTCTGCTTCGCGCCGCCTGGGGAGCTCGCGTTTCTGATCGACGCGATCGGTCCGGGCACCCGCGTGCTCTGCTCGGTCGAGCGCGGTGACGTCCTCCACGTCCTCGGCCCGCTCGGCAACGGCTACGACCTCGACGTCGACCGACCGCTGCTCGTCGGCGGAGGAATCGGCATCGCGCCGCTGCCGCACCTCTCCGAGCGTCTGCACCGCCCGCCTGCCGTGCTCGGCTTTCGGAGCGACTGGCACGCAGAGGCCGCCGCGCTCGTTCCCGACGCCGAGGTGGTTGTCGAGCCCACGTTCGTCACCGATGTCATGCCGGAGGGCTACGACGTGCTCGCGTGCGGACCCGAGCCCATGCTCGAAGCGGTTCGCGCACTGGCTCCGCGCGCACAGCTCGCGTGGGAGGCACCGATGGCGTGCGGGTTCGGCGCGTGTTACGGCTGCGCGGTCGAGATCGGCGGCGAGCTCAAACGTCTTTGCGTCGAAGGTCCGGTTCTTGCTGCTGCTTAACGCTTCGGGTTGCCTCGACGCGCTGACTGCCCCCGACGTCGCGCGCTCGCTCGACGCGTTCGTGACGAAGACGATCACGCCGGAGCCGCGCGAAGGAAACGCGCCCGTTCGTATCGCCGAGACCGACGCGGGAATGCTCAACTCGATCGGGCTCGCGAACCCGGGCCGCAACGCATTCGTCCGCGACGTGCTTCCGCGTTTGCGCGCGCTCGATGAACCCATCTGGGTCTCCGTCGGCGGTTTCTCCGCGCGCGACTACGCGGAGACGTGCGCGGTCCTCGAGGACGTGACGATCGAACTCAACCTCAGCTGTCCGAACGTCGACGAGGCGCCGGAGTCTGCCGCGGAGATCGTCGCTGCCTGCCGTGCCGTCACGCCGCTCCTGCTCTACGCGAAGCTCTCTCCGGCGGCCTGGGACGTGGCCGACACGGCCCGCGCGACGGCCGCAGCCGGGGCGGACGGCCTCTCGCTGGTCAACACGATGCGTGGGCTCGTACTCGACGAGCGGACGCTTCAGCCCAGGCTTGGGCGCGGGACGGGCGGCTATTCAGGGCCTGCCCTGAAGCCGATCGCCCTCGCCGCCGTCCACGCGTGTTACGCGGCGACGGCGCTCCCGATCGTCGGCATGGGTGGGGTGCAGACCGGGCTCGACGCGCTCGAGTTCGTCGCCGCGGGCGCGTCGGCGGTCGCGCTCGGCACGGTTCTATTCGCCGATCCGAATGCGCCGGCGCGCGTGCGCGCAGAGCTCGATGCAGAATGCACCGCGCGCGGGTTCGCGTCCGCGGACGACGCTCGCGGAGTTGCGCACGCGTTCGCTTCGACAGCTGTTGGAGCGCGTGTCGACGCGCACACGACAGCGGGCTAAAGCTGCTGCAAAAAGAGCGTTTCACACGTAGTTGCTTCGCGCGGACGAGTTGTTAGACTCACGCGCCATGGTCTCGCCCAAGACCCAGGCGCAAGCGCCGCTGCGATCGCTGGACCAGCGAATGGAGGCGCTCAAGCGGGCCAACGACATTCGTGTGAAACGCGCCAAGCTCAAGAAGGACCTCAAGGACGGGCGAGTGCGGATCGAGTCCATCCTGCGCACCCCGCCCGACTACGTCGAGACGGCCAAGGTGTTCGACATCCTGATGGCCGTCCCGAAGTTCGGCCGCGTGAAGGCCGCGCGCTTCCTCAACCAGGCCCGGATCAGCCAGGCGAAGACGGTCGGCGGCCTGTCGGAGCGGCAGCGGGCGGAGCTCGTTGGCCTCTTCAACCGCTAGACCCGCCCAGCTCCCTGTTTTCGTCATCACCGGCACCTCGGGTGCGGGGAAGGGGACGCTCGTCCAGGCCCTTCTCGAGCGGGTTCCCGAGCTCGAGCTGGCGGTCTCGGCCACGACCCGCGAACGCCGGCCCGGGGAGGTCGAAGGGGTGCATTACTGGTTCATCCCCGAGGAGGAGTTCGACCGCCGGCTCGCCGCCGACGAGTTCCTCGAGTCCTACGAGTTCCCCTGGGGCCAGCGCTCCGGAACGCTCTGGTCCGAGCTCGAGCGGATCCGGGCCAAAGGGAAAGCGCCGCTGCTCGAGCTCGAGCCGAACGGCGCGCTCGCCGTCAAGGAACGCGTACCCGAGGCGGTGCTCATCTTCATCACGGCGCCGACCTTCGACGAGCTGGAGCGCCGGCTGCGCGAGCGGGCCACCGAGAGCGCCGGCGAGATCGAGGAGCGCCTCGAGCTCTCGCGCCGCCAGCTCGAGCAGGCCGACGAATGCGATTTCGTGGTCGTGAACGACGACGTGGAGCGGGCTGCGACGGAGCTGGTGGGCATCGTCCGACGGGCTCTCGACGGTGCGGCTACCATGCGCTCGTGATCCATCCACGCCTCGACGAGCTCCTGGACAACGTCGACTCGCGCTACGCGCTGGTCATCGTCGCCGCCAAGCGGGCTCGGCAGATCAACAACTACCACCAGCAGCTCGGTGAGGGGACTTTCGAGGACTTCCCGCCGCCCCTGGTCGAGTCGCGCTCGAAGAACTACTTGACGATGGCCCTCGAGGAGATCTCCGAGGGCATGATCAAGTACTCGTACTCCAAGTAGCCGCGCGCGGGACGAACCCGCTTCCAGAGGGCACAATGAGGACGTGGCACGCGTCCTCGTCGGCGTGACCGGCGGCATCGCCGCCTATAAGGCGTGCGAGCTCGTGCGGCTGCTCGTGCGGGCCGGGCACGACGTGACGCCCCTCGTGACGAGGGGCGCCGACCGATTCGTCCGGCGCGAGACGTTCTTCGCGCTCGCGCGGAAAGAGCCGCGCCGGGACCTGTACGAGCACCTGACGCGCGCCGACCTCTACGTGATCGCCCCGCTGACCGCGAACACGCTCGCCAAGCTCGCGCACGGGGTCGCCGACAATCCCGTCACCGAGGCGGCCCTTGCGCATCGCGGGCCGTTCGTCGTCGCGCCCGCGATGAACCCGCGGATGTGGGCGAACGGGGCGACGAAGGCGAACGCGGCGACCCTCCGGGCGCGCGGCGTCGAGTTCGTCGGGCCCGACGAAGGGGAGACCGCTGAAGGCGAGCTCGGCGTGGGACGCATGGCCGAGCCCGACGAGATCTTCGAGCTCTGCGCGAGTCTGCTCGAGCGGCGCGACCAGCTTCGCGGCCGCCGCGTGCTGGTCACCGCCGGCGGCACGCGCGAGCCCCTCGACGACGTCCGCTTCCTCGGGAATCGCTCCTCAGGGCGCATGGGCGTGGCGATCGCGGAGGAGGCCCGCCGGCGCGGCGCCGACGTCACGCTCGTGGCGGCGAACCTCCACGTGCCGGCGCCCGGCGGCATCGAGGTCGTGCAGGCGCCGACCGCCGCGGGGCTCGGGCGCGAGGTGCTAGCCCGCGCGGACGAGGCCGACGTCGTCGTCATGGCGGCAGCCGTCGCCGACTACCGGCCCGCCGAGGTCATCGCAGGCAAGCGCGGCAAGGACAGCGCGACCTGGACAGTCGAGCTCGAACCCACCACCGACGTGCTCCGGACCCTCGGGGAGCGCGGAGCCGAAGCGCTGCTCGTCGGCTTTGCGGCTGAGTCCGGGGCCGACGCGATCGAGCGCGCCCGCGCCAAGCTCGCGAACAAGAAGGCGAACCTGATCGTCTTCAATGACGTATCGAGAAGCGACATCGGGTTCGACTCGGAGGAGAACGAGGTGACGTTGATCTCGGCGGAAGGCGAGCGGAAAGTCGATAGGGCTCCCAAGCGCGCGATCGCCGCCGCGATCGTCGACGAGATCGCGCAACGGCTCGGAGGACGCGATGGAAGCTAGAGAGCAGGTCGCCGTCGCCGACCCGGCGCGCGCGATCGCGCGGGTCGTGGAGAACCTGCAGCTCGTCGTGCACGCGCCCGAGACCACGCTCCGGCTCGTCGTGCTCTGCCTCGTTGCCGAGGGCCACGTGATCATCGAAGACCTCCCCGGCGTCGGCAAGACAACGCTCGCGAAAGCACTCTCCCGCTCACTTGACGTCAGCTTCTCGCGACTGCAGTTCACACCCGACCTCCTGCCGTCGGACGTCACCGGCGTGAACGTCTTCAGCCAGGCGACGAACGAGTTCGAGTTCCGCCCAGGTCCGGTGTTCGCGAACCTGCTGCTCGTCGACGAGATCAACCGCGCGTCCCCGAAGACGCAGTCCGCGCTGCTCGAGTGCATGCAGGAGCGGCAGGTCACGGTCGACGGCGTGTCGTACGAGCTCGCGCTGCCCTTCATGGTGATGGCGACGCAGAACCCGATTGAGTACGAGGGGACGTATCCGCTCCCCGAGGCGCAGCTCGACCGCTTCACGATGCGCGTCGCGATCGGCTACCCGACGCTCACGGACGAGGCGCGCATGCTCGCCGAGCAGACGTCGGGCACGCCGCTCGAATCGCTCGAGCCCGTCACGACCGGCGCCGAAGTACTCGCGCTCACGCGCGAGGCGCAGGGGATCTTCGTCGAGGAGTCGGTGAACAGATACGTCGTCGCGCTGCTGCGGCACACGCGCGGCGACTCGCGGCTCTATCTCGGCGGCAGCCCGCGCGCCGGGATCGCGCTCGTGCGCGTCGCGAAGGCACGCGCGCTCGCAGATGGACGCGACTTCCTCTCGCCCGACGACGTGAAGGCGATCGCCGAACCGGTGCTCGCTCATCGCCTGATCGTCTCGCCCGAAGCGCGCGCGTCGGGGACGACGAGCGAAGAGCTCGTTCGCGACGCGCTCGAGAAGACGCCCGTTCCCGTCTAGTGCCCCGGCCGGCCTCATCCTCCGGGCCCTCGCGCGCGAGCCGGCTGCGCCATGCGTCCTCGGTCGCGTCCGTGCAATCTTGCACGGACACTCCCTGCGTCCTTGCCTGGCTGGCGTCTCGCACGCCAGGGCTGCGGCAATGAGACCGGCCGGGGCACTGCTGACCCCGCGCGGCCGCCTCGCCCTGCTCTTCGGCGGCGCCCTGTACGTCGTCGCATGGGCGTTCGGTTCGAAGCCCCTCTATCCGGTCGCGCTCGGGTTCCTGCTCGTCGTCGTCGCCGCGGCGCTGACGGTTCACCTCGCAGCCCGGCCGATGGGCTACCGGCGCTCGGCGGGGGCGGCCGAGCATCTCGAGGGAGACGACGTGACGGTCGACGTCGAGCTCGAGCCACACGGCCCGCTTGGGCTCGCCTCTGCCGTCGTCGTCGAGCGACTCGCGAAGCTCGGCGAGCGCCGCGTCCTGCTCCGGCGCGAGGGCCGGTTGCTCCGCGGCCGCTACGTGCTCGAGTCGCTCCCGCGCGGCCGCTACGGCGTCGACGAGGCGCTTGCGTTGATCGAGGACCCGTTCGGGCTCGAGCGCGGGACCGTCACGCTCCCGGCGCAGGGCGCGTTCCTCGTCCTCCCACGGCTCGTCGACCTCGACTCGCTGTTCTCGGAGGCCGGAACGCGCGCCCACGACGGGCGCAGGCTGCTCCTCCGCCGCCCAACAGGCTTCGACGTCCACAGCGTCCGCGAGTACGAAGAGGGTGAGTCGCTGCGCAAGGTGCACTGGCGGACGACCGCCCGCCGCGGGCGGCTGATGGTGAAGGAGCTCCAGGACGAGCCGCGGGACGAGCTCGCGATCGTGCTCGACGCAGACGCCCGAAGCGTCGCCGGCGCGAGCTTCGACGAGCAGGTGCGCGCTGCGGGCTCGCTCCTGCGCGCGCAGGTGTGGCGGGAGCGCCGCGCGGTGCTCGTCGTGAACTCCATCCGCCAGGAGACGGTTCGCGTGCAGTCCTACGCCGGCGACTGGCGCGTCGCGCTCGAGACGCTCGCCTCCGTCGAGCCGACGGGCAGGCTCCCGCTCGCCGCGCTGCTCGCCGACGAGGCCGGGCCCGCGGGTCGGGCCTTCGAGCTCGCGCTCGTGACGTCGAGGCTCGAGCCGCAGCTCGTCGATCGCGTGGTGCACCGGGCGCTCGCGCGGCGCCGCGTCTCGCTCGTGTTCGTCGATGCTCCGACGTTCGCCGGCGCGCGCCCGTCGCGCGAGCCCAATCTGTTGCGTCTGCAGGCCTCGGGCGTGCCGGTGGCCGTCGTGCGGCGTGGCGACGATCTCGCGCGCGCCCTCTCTGGGATCCGCGAGGCCGAGGCAGCCCGTGCCTAGGACTGCCCTGCTCGGCACGATCGCGGGCATCGTGCTCGTCTCGAGCTGGCTGCGGCTCGAGCGTGCGGGAACCGAGTTCCTCGACGTGTTCGTCTGGGCGCTGCTCGTCGGCGTCGTACCCGCGCTCCTGCCGCGTCGCCGATCGCGCTTTGCCGCCGCTGCGGTCGCCGCTCCCGTCGCGGTCTGGGAGGCGGTCGGCACCGTTCGCCCCGGCGCGGCCTGGCACCGGTTCAGCGAGGGGTTCCTCACCTACTACGACGTCGGGCTGCCGTTCCAGCCGCTCGGACAGCCGCTGATGCACGGGCTGCTCCTGCTCGCGGTGTTCGGCTTCACGCTCGCGGTCTCGCTCGCACTCGCCGAGCGCCGTGCGCTGCTCGCTGCGGGACTGCTCGTCGCGGGCGCCGCCTGGCCGGCCACGCTGTTGCCCGGCCCGAACGCGTTCACCCGCGGCGCCGTGATCCTCGCCGCTGCGCTGGCGATCCTCGCCGGTCTCTCCACGACCGTCCGCCTGCAGCAGGCAGCCGTCGCCGCGGCGGTCGTGATCGCGGGAGCTCTCGCGCTCGCAGGCATCCCCGCCGTCGCGAAGGGAGCGTTCCTCTCGTGGGAGACGTGGGACCCGTACACGAAGCCGGACGTGCCGGTCAGCGTCCGCTACGTCTGGGAAACGACGTACCTGCCCCTGAGCTGGCCGAAGCGACGAACGACGGTCTTCACGGTCGAGGCGCCTCCGGTCTCGCGCTACTGGCGTGTTCTGACGCTCGACATGTTCGCCGACGACGTCTGGATTCAAGGCCTGCACACGACCCAGTTCGACCCAATCACCGACCCGCTCGCGCCTCTCCGGGCGAAGAACCCCTCGAACCAGCTGAGCACGCGCATCACGGTCAAAGCGCTCGACGACCCACGCCTGATCGCCACGAGCGTCCCGATGCGATACGACACGGACCTCGGTCCGATCCTGTACCAGGACACCGGAACCGCGACTGTAGTCCGAGGGATTCCGCGCAACACGACGTACACGTCGTGGAGCTTCGTCGCGCGGCCGTCGCCGCTGGCGCTCGTTCGCTCGCCTGCGGTGTACGGGCTGCTGCTCGAGCCGTACCTCGTAGCGCAGTCGCGATACGAAACGCCTCCATTGCCGCCGTTCGCCCGGCTCGGCCGGGAAGCGGAGCTGGCGACGATCTTCGACCAGAATCCGGCGCTCGCGCACTATCGCCCGCTGTATGAGCAAGCACGCCGGATCGTAGGAAACACGACTAGTCCCTATGCCGCCACCGTGGCGATCGAGAACTGGTTCCGGGCCACCGGCGACTTCAAGTACGACCAGACGCCACCGCCGGCGCGTGGTGCGCCGCTTGTCGACTTTGTGACGCGGACGCACCGCGGCTACTGCCAGCACTTCGCCGGCGCGATGGCGCTGATGCTTCGCTACCTCGGGATTCCGGCGCGCGTCGCCGCCGGCTTCACGAGCGGCAAGTACGACCCCAACGAGCACGAGTGGATCGTCACCGACCACGACGCGCACACGTGGGTCGAGGTCTGGTTCCGAGGTTACGGCTGGCTCCCGTTCGATCCCACGCCCGGCCGCGGCGAGCTCGACGGCTCATACAGCAGCGCGTCGCTCAACTTCAATCCGGCAATCGTCGCGCAGGCGCTCGCAGGCGTGGTGGAGCCCGGTGACATCAAGCTCGAGCGGGGATTGCGCGAGCCCGGCGAGCAGCGCGGCCGCGATGCCGGCGCGCGCGACATCCCGGGCGACGTCTCCGGGTCGAACCGTCGCGACGAGGGAGGCCTGCTGAAGCTGCTCGCACTCGCAGCGCTAGCGGTGGGCGCCGCGATCTGGCTGCTCAAGTCGGCGCTGCGCGGCGCGCGCTTCCTCACGCGCGATCCGCGCCGTGTCGCCGCCGCGTGCCGGCGCGAGCTCGCCGACTATCTCGCCGACCAGCGCGTGGCAGTCCCGGAGAGCGCCACCGTCGCCGAGCTCGGCGAAGTGCTGCGCCGGGAGGCAGGGCTCGACCCGAGCCGGTTCGTCGACGCTGTCGACACTGCGCGCTTCGGCCCGCCGGCCGGAGCCGCGGAGGCCTCGCTCCGCGCTCGCCGAGAGCTGCGAGCGATCGTGCGGACGATGCGACGGCGCCTCTCGACGTGGGAGCGCGTCCGCGGCGTCGTCTCGCTGCGGTCGCTCGGCCTCAGCTAGTGGAGGCCATCGTGATGGCTGCAGGCGAGGGTCGCCGCCTTCGCCCCCTGACCGAGCGCTGGGCGAAGCCCGTCCTCCCGATCGACGGCCGGCCAGTCCTGGGGACCCTCCTGCGCGAGCTCGCGTCCGCCGGGATCGACCGCGCGACGGTCGTGACCGGACACCTCGCCGAGCAGGTCGAGGCGCTCGTGGGCAACGGAGAGGCGTGGGGGCTCGAAGTCGCGTTCGCACGCCAGCCGCGCCCCGACGGCTCCGCCGACGCGGTCCGCCGCGCGCTCGACGCCGGTGCGGGTTTACCGGCGCTCGTCACCGCTGCGGACACCGCCTACGGCTCAGGCGACGTCGCACGCTTCGCCGAGGCGTTCGCGGCATCGGGCGCTGCGGGCGGTCTCGCCTACCGCCGAGGCTACGAGCCCACGCCCTCGAAGCCGGGAGTCCGCGTCGGGGACGGAGACGTTCGGCTCGTCTACGACCTCGAGCCGGGGAATCCCTTCACGTCGGCACCCCTGTGGGCGCTGGGCGAGGAACTGGTCCCGTACCTGGACGGCCTCCCGGGTCCGCCCTACGAGCTGAAGGACGCGTACCAGCCCGCGATCGCCGCCGGCCTGGCGATTGTGGGCGTGGAGATCGGGCAGACGCGGGATTTGACGGATCCGCTTGACTTGATAGAGGAGAACTTCCCGTACCTGAGGACGACATGAGCGAGACCTACGACCTGTTCCAGCAGGGCCGCGCGCACCTGCGCAGCGGCATGCCCGCGCAGGCGACGGTCTCGCTCGAGAAGGCGAAGAAGCGCGAGCCGGACAAGGCCTCGATCCGCGAGGCGCTCGGAATCGCGTACTTCCGGATCCAGCGCTGGGAAGAGGCGGAGGCGGAGTTCCGCGCCGTGCTCGAGCTCTCGCCGACGAACGACTACGCGCACTACGCGCTCGGGCGGGTGCTGGAGAAGCGCGGCCGCTCCCACGAGGCGAACGGGCACTACAAGCTCGCGAACTCACTCCGGCCGGGGAAGCCGACCTACCAGTCTCGCATTCGCGACCTCGGCGAAGACGAAGACGCCTAGACCAGCCGGTCGCCGGTGACCCGGCGGATCTCTTCGAGCGACGAGACGCCCTCGACGCAGAACCGGAGTGGTAGCGCCGCGAGAACTCACCCCTTACGTTTCGCACCGAAAATGCGAGCCGTCGTGCAGAGGGTCGCGCGCGCCCGGGTCACGCCGGGGGGTGAGATCGGGCCCGGTCTCTGCGTTCTCGTCGGCGTGGCCGAGGCCGACGACGAAGCGGAGGCCGGCCGCCTGGCCGGGAAAGTGGCGCGCCTGCGGATCTTCGAGAACGACGAGGGCAAGTTCGACCGCTCGCTGCTCGACCTGGGCGGCGAGGCGCTCGTCGTCTCGCAGTTCACGCTGATCGCGGACACCGGAAAGGGAAACCGGCCCTCGTTCGCGGGTGCCGCGCGGCCGGAGCGGGCGGAGCCGCTCTACGTGCGCTTCTGCGAGGCGCTGGAGGCAGAGGGCGTACGCGTCGCGCGGGGCGTGTTCGGCGCGCGCATGACGGTCGAGCTCGTGAACGACGGCCCGGTGACGATCGTCCTGGAGTGAGCGGCCACGGGGCCTTCCGCGCCGTTCCGGCACCCGGGTGCTATCCTGCTTTGACCACATTTCACCGGATTGGCGAAATGGGCGCGAGGCGCCCATTTTTTGTGAAAGGCCTGGAAATGAGCAACGTTCACGACAAGGAGAAGACACTGCAGCGCGAGGTCGGAAGGCGCGTCGAGGAGGTCATGCCGGAGGTCGAGGTTCTCGCCGTAGAGCTGACCGGCCCCGAGCACTTCACGGTCTACGTGGACCGCATCGGCGGCAGGGTCGACCACGCCCTCTGCGCGCGCGTCACCGACGTGCTGCGCGACTACCTGCGCGACTACGCCGTGGACGTCTCCTCGCCGGGCCCCGAACGGCCGCTCCGCAAGCCGGCGCATTTCCGCAACGTCGTGGGTCGCAAGGTCGCCCTGCGCACCGACAGCCGCAAGCGGTTCCGCGGCGAGGTCGTGAGCGCCGACCAGCGCAAGGTCACCGTGAAGACTTCACACGAAGACGTGGAGGTCCCCTACGAGGCGATCGTCCGCGGCAACCTGATCGACGAGAGGTAAGGGATGAGCAGAGAGATCATCGAGGCCGTTCAGACGATCGAGCGGGAGAAGGGAATCGACGAGGGCACCCTCGTCGGCGCTCTCGAGGACGCGCTCCTCGCCGCCTACAAGAAGACCCCGGGTGCCGCGCGCCACGCCGTCGTCGAATTGGACGACCAGGGCGAGTTCCGCGTGTACTCGATCGACATTCCAAAGGAGCTCGAAGAGCGCCTGCTCGAGGAGGCGCGCGAGCGCGCGATCGAGGACCTCGAGCGGATCGAGGAGGAGACCGGCGAGCGTCAGCACACGCTGATCTCCGACGACGATCTCGACCTCGACTGGGACCAGGTGCCGGAGCAGCTGATCAAGCGCGAGGACGTCACGCCGGAGGACTTCGGGCGGATCGCCGCGCAGACCGCGAAGCAGGTGATCCTGCAGCGGATTCGTGAGGCCGAACGCGCGATGATGTACGACGAGTACATCGACCGGGTCGGCGAGGTCGTCACGGGCATCGTCCAGCAGGCCGGCGACCGCAACAACGTGCTCGTCGACCTCGGCAAGGTCGAGTCGCTGCTGCCGCGCTCCGAGCAGGTCGACGGCGAGCGCTACGAGCAGGGCTCGCGCATCAAGGCCGTGATCACGGAGGTTCGCTCCGGGACGAAGGGGCCGCAGGTGATCCTCTCGCGCCGCGACCCTGAATTGATCAAGACGTTGTTCGAGCTCGAGGTGCCGGAGATCGCCGACGGTCTCGTCGAGATCCGCGGCGTCGCGCGCGAGCCGGGTTACCGCTCGAAGATCGCCGTCGAGTCGCACGCCCAGGGCGTCGACCCCGTCGGTGCGTGCGTCGGCCCTCGCGGCTCGCGTGTGCGCATGGTCGTCTCCGAGCTGCGCGGCGAGAAGATCGACATCATCCCTTGGAACCCCGAGCCTGCGCGCTTCGTCGCGAAGGCGCTCTCGCCTGCGCGCGTGCGCGAGGTCTACCTCGACGACGCCGCGAAGGAGGCGACGGTCATCGTCCCCGACGACCAGCTCGCGCTCGCGATCGGCAAGGAGGGCATGAACGCCCGACTCGCAGCGCGCCTGACGGGTTGGAAGGTCGACATCCAATCGGAGCGCGAGTTCGCGCAAGCGGAGGCCGCGGCCGCGTTCGGCGGCAGCGGCGGCGAGGAGGACGAGTTCTCCGGCCGGTGCGCCGCGATCCTCGCAAACGGCAAGCGCTGCCCGAACGCGGCGCTGCCCGGCACGCGCTTCTGCGGCGTCCCGGCGCACCAGGAGCTCGCGAAGATCGAGGCCGAGACGGGCACATACGCGGAAGGCAGCGTGCAGCCGGCGCCCCCGACGGCCGAGGGCGAGGAGGGCGAGGAGCCCGCAGAGGGCGAGGAGGCCGCGGCGGAGGAGCAGGTCGCCGACGCGTCGCCGCCCGCGGAGCCGGTGACCGAGCCCGAGCCCACGCCTGAGCCTCAGGAGCTGGAACCCGAAACGGGACCTCCGGTCGAACCGACGAGCGAGCGAGAGGAGGACCCCAGAGTTGCCGGCGAAAGCGCGGCAGCACTCTCGACAGAAGAGTGACGCACGTCCCGACCAGGACCTGCGTCGGGTGCGGACGAAAGGCACCGCCGAGCGAGCTCTTGCGATTCCACGAGGAAGATGGGGAGCTCGTGACGGGAAGGGGGCCAGGTCGCGGCGCGTACACGTGTCGTCGCCTCGCCTGCTTCGAACGAGCTCTCACGCGGCGCGCCTTCAACCGCACGCTCAGGCGCACCGTCCGGGTCGATCCAGGACTCTCACGCCTCTACACTGAACCCTCGTAATGGCCGACGGAAACACCCCCAACCGCCCGAACCGCCCGATCCGCCCCCGCCAGGGAGCACCGGGCCGCAAGCGCCGCGTCGTCATCGACAGCGGCAGCGGTCGCGGGCGGTCCGATTCGCGCCAGCGCCGCGACGACAACGCGCCGCGCCAGCCGAAGCAGCCGCGCGAGGTCGTCCAGCCGACCGGCCCTGTCCGGGTCGAGTCCGGCGTCACGGTGCAGAACCTCTCGCAGGCGCTCGGCGTCCCGGTGCCCAAGCTGATCACCTTCCTGATGGGTCTCGGCGCAGCGAAGACCGTCACGCAGTCGCTCTCCGACGACGAGGTGCAGCTGATCGCGGCCGACGTCGGGCGTGAGATCCAGATCAAGCACGCTGCCGACGACGAAGAGGTCGCCGAGGAGTTCGAGGACGCGCCTGAGGATCTCGTCGACCGCCCGCCGGTCGTGACGATCATGGGCCACGTCGACCACGGCAAGACGACGCTGCTCGACGCGATCCGCTCGGCGCGGGTCGTCGAGACCGAGGCCGGCGGGATCACGCAGCACATCGGCGCGTACCAGGTCGACCAGCAGGGCCGGAAGATCACGTTCATCGACACGCCTGGCCACGAGGCGTTCACGGAGATGCGCGCACGCGGTGCGAAGGTGACGGACATCGCCGTGCTCGTCGTCGCCGCCGACGACGGCGTCATGCCGCAGACGAAGGAGTCGATCTCGCACGCGCGCGCGGCCGACGTGCCGATCGTCGTCGCCGTGAACAAGATCGACCTGCCCGACGCGAACATCGACCGGATCAAGGCCGATCTCGCACAGGAAGGCCTCCAGCCGGAGGAGTGGGGCGGGTCGACGCAGTTCTCCGAGGTCTCGGCAAAGCAAAAGCAGAACCTCGACGACCTGCTCGAGCGCGTGCTGCTCGTCGCCGACGCAGAGCTCGAGCTGAAGGCGAACCCGAAGGTCGAGGCGTCCGGGCCGATCATCGAGTCGCGCCTCGACGTGGGCCGCGGACCCGTCGCGACGATGCTCGTGCAGCGCGGCACGCTCCGCGTCGGCGACATGGTCGTCGCGGGCGACGCCTGGGGCAAGGTGCGCGCGCTCTACAACTACAAGGGCGAGAAGGTCAAGGAAGCGACGCCTGGCGATCCGGTCGAGATCCTCGGCTTCGACCATCCACCGCCCGCAGGGGAGCAGTGCCGCGTCGCCGACAACGCGCGCCAGCTGGCGCACTCTCGCGGTGAGCGGCTCCGTCGCGAGCAGCTCGCGGCGCGATCCGCGCGCGGGCCCTCGCTCGAGAACCTCTTCGCCGCCATGCAGGAGGGCGCCGTCCAGGAGCTCAACCTCGTGCTCAAGGGCGACGTGGACGGCTCGGTCGAGGCAGCAGTCTCCGAGCTCTCGAAGATCCAGCATCCCGAGGTGCGCGTGAACGTGATCCACCAGGGCGTCGGCGGGATCACGGAGGGCGACATCATGCTCGCCGCCGCGTCGAATGCGATGGTCGTCGGCTTCAACGTGCGCGCGAACCAGCAGGCGCGCCAGCTCGCCGAGCGCGAGGGCGTCGAGATCCGGCCCTACCGGATCATCTACCAGCTGACCGAGGACATCGAGCAGGCGCTCGTCGGCATGCTCAAGCCTGTCGAGACCGAGGAGACGCTCGGCGAGGCCGAGGTGCGTCAGACGTTCCGCGCGTCGCGCATCGGCGTCATCGCCGGCTGCATGGTCACGAGCGGCCTGATCCGCCGCAACGCCAGCGCGCGTGTGATCCGCGACGGCACAGTGATCTACGAGACGACGATCGACTCCCTGAAGCGCTTCCAGGACGACGCGCGCGAGGTCCAGGAGGGCTTCGAGTGCGGTATCCACCTCGCGAACTTCGACGACGTCAAGGTCGGCGACATCATCGAGGCCTACGAGACGCGCCAGATCGAGCGCACCGACCTGAGCGAGGCGGCCGCACCGGCCGCACCGGCCGCGACGCCGTGAGCCGCGCGGCAGACTTCCTCGCGGCACACCGCGAGGGCGTCCGCCTCGATCCCGAAGCGATCGCACGCTGCATCGACGCCTGCCTCGACTGTGCGCAGGCGTGCACGGCCTGTGCCGATGCGTGTTTGTCGGAGGACGACGTCACCGAGCTGGCCGCATGCATTCGGCTCGACTGGGTCTGTGCCGGTGCGTGCGAGTCGCTTGCACGCGCGCTCTCGGTTCGGGCAGGACACACGGAGACGCTCCGAGCTCTGCTCGACGCGTGCCGGATAGCGTGCGGCGCTTGCGCCGACGAGTGCGAGCGGCACGCCGAGCACCACGAGCACTGTCGCATCTGCGCCGAGGAGTGCCGTTCGTGCGAGCAGGCCTACTCGTCGCTCCTCGAGGCGCTCGACAGGCGGTAGACATGGGCGCCGGCTACGTCGGCATCCTCTCGGTCGAGCTGCACTTCCCCGAGGCCGGCTCGCTGAAGGGCAAGCGCAAGCACGTGAAGTCGGCGAAGGCGCAGCTCCAGAACCGCTTCGGTGCCTCGGTCGCGGAGGTCGACCACCACGAGCTCTGGCAGCGCACCCGGCTCACGGTCGCTTGTGTCGCGCGCGAGCACCGCGAGCTCGAGGAGCTGCTCGAGGACGCGGTTCGATACCTGAACAGCCAGGAGTACGAGCTCGTGTCCGTGGAGCGCGAGGTGGTGGTCCCGGGTGACTGAGCGGATGCGACGAGTGAACGAGTCGATCAAGGAGGTACTCGGAGCGACGCTCCCCGAGCTGAAGGACCCGCGGATCGGGTTCGTCACGGTCACCGGCGTCGAGACGTCGCCCGATCTCCGTCACGCCCGCGTCTTCGTCTCGGTGCTCGGCTCGGAGCGCAAGCGCGAGCGCAGCCTGCAGGGTCTCACAGCTGCGCACGGAATGTTGCAAGCGCGCCTCGCGCGCGAGCTGCGGATGAAACGCACTCCCCAATTGACGTTCGAATACGATCCAACGGTCGAGCGGGGGGTCCGGATGTCCAAGCTGATCGATGAGCTCGCCCCAGACGACGACGATTGAGACCGAGCTCGCCCAGGCCGCGGCCGCGATCCGCGGGGGCGAGCGCTTCCTCGTCACCACGCACGAGAACCCCGACGGCGACGCGCTGGGCTCGATGCTCGCGACGGCGCTCGCACTCGAGCAGCTCGGCAAGGACACGCAGATGCTGCTCGTCGGGGACGCACCGCTTCCGGGCGAGTACGCGTTCATGAAGCTCGAGGGGCTGCTGCGGCGGGTGCCGCCAGACGCGGACCAGCGCATCCTCATCGCGGTCGACTGCGCGAACGAGAGCCGGCTCGGGCCCGATCCGGAGGTGCTCCAGCTCTCTCCCATGGTGCTGAACGTCGACCACCACCACGACAACACGCGCTTCGGCGATGTGAACGTGATCGATTCGAGCGCGTCCTCGACGGGCGAGCTGCTCCGCGATCTCTTCGGCGCGCTCGACGTGAAATTGACGCCCGACATCGCCGAGGCGCTCTACATCGCGCTCGTCACCGACACGGGGCGTTTCCAGTACACGAACACAACGCCGAAGTCGCTCCGGCTCGCCGCCGAGCTCGTCGAGGCCGGCGCCGATCTGCACCGCATCTTCCAGGGCGTCTACGAGAGCGTGCAGTTCGCCAAGCTGAAGCTGCTCGCGCGCGCGCTCGAGCGCGCGCAGGTCTACGAGGGCGGCCGGCTCGTCGTCTCGTACCTGCTCCGCAACGACTTCCACGAGGTCGGCGCCGCGGAGCCGTACTCGGAGGGGATCATCGACTACCTGCGCGCGGTCGAGGGCGCCGACATGGCGGCCCTGATCCGCGAGCCGCCGCGCTCGACCGGGACGTTGCGGCGCGTCTCGCTGCGCGCGAGCCACGACGAGCTCGACGTCTCCGCGATCGCGCGGAAGTCGGGCGGCGGCGGGCACCGCCAGGCTGCGGGCTTCTCCAGCGAGGCGTCGATCGAGGAGATCACCGACTTCGTGCGCCGCGAGTTCGCGGCGGCTCAGAAGCCCGCGGCAGCGTGACACGCGTCCCGCGCGCGCTCGAGCCCGCGGGCGTCATCCTCGTCGACAAGCCGGCGGGGAAGTCGTCGTTCGCAGCGATCGCGGAGATCCGCAAGCGCACCGGTGCACGGACAGGTCACGCCGGGACACTGGACCCGTTCGCCACGGGCCTTTTGGTCACGTTGTCCGGTGCGGCAACTAAGGTCGCTTCCTGCTTCGTTGGGCTCGACAAGCATTACGTCACCGAGGTGGACCTGACGGCGCGCACCTCGACGGGCGATCCGGAGGGAGAGATCGTCGAGCGCCACGACGCGCCGGGCCGCGACGAGCTGAAACGGCAGCTCGAGGACCTCCGCGGTGAGATCGAGCTGCCGATCCCCGCCGCGTCGGCGGTCAAGATCGGCGGTGAGCGCGCGTACCGGCTGCATCGCAGGGGCGTGCCGCTGGAGATGCCCCTGCGTCGTTCGCGGGTCGATGCGCTCGACGTCATCACGTATAGCGGCGACACGGTCACGCTCGACTTGCGCGTCAGCTCGGGGACCTACGTTCGTTCGATCGCCGACGCGCTCGGCGGTCATTGCGTCTCGTTGCGGCGGACGGAGGTCGGGCCGTTCTCCGTCGACGAGGCGGATCCCGAGCGGGTGATCCCGACCGACGAGGCGCTCGCGAGGCTCGCATGAACGTCGCGCGCTCGCCGGAAGAGCTCGCGCCGGTTCCGCGCGCGGTCGCGATCGGGACGTTCGACGGCGTGCATCTCGGCCACCGCCGCGTGCTCGAGTCCGCACGCTCAGCCGACGGGCTGACGCCGACGGTGGTCACGTTCGAACCGCACCCACGCACTGCGATGGGCACACGCGTGGAGCTGCTGACGACGCTCGAGCGGCGGCTCGAGCTGCTCGAGGTCGCCGGGATGGAGGACGCGATCGTCGTTGCCTTCGACCTCGAGCTCGCCCGTGTCTCGCCGGAGGAGTTCGCCGAGCGCTACCTGCGCGCGATCGGCGCGGAGGTCGTCGTCGCGGGCGCCGGGTTCCGCTTCGGTCACCGCCGCAGCGGCGACCTCGCCCTGCTCGAGCGGCTCGGGTTCGACGTCCGCCACGTCCCGCTCGTCGAGGGGATCTCGTCGAGCGCGATCCGGTCGCTGCTGAAGGCCGGCGAGCCCGAACGAGCCGCCCGGATGCTCGGCAGGCCGCCCGAGGTCGAAGGGCTCGTCGTCGCAGGAGACGCGCGCGGGGGCACGCTCGGCTTCCCGACCGCGAACCTGCGCCTCGATCCGGAACTGCTCGTGCCCCGCTTCGGCATCTACGCCGGCGCAGCGCTCGGGCACCGCGCGGCAATATCGATCGGCGTCAACCCGCACTACGGCGGCGACGAGCAGCGCGTCGAAGCGTTCCTGCTCGAGTTCGGCGGCGACCTCTACGGCAAGCGGCTCGTGGTCGAGCTCTGGGAGTACCTCCGAGACGAACGAGCGTTTGCAAACGAGCAGGAACTGGTCGACCAGATCGCCCGCGACGTCGAGCAGGTCCAGGCGGCGAAAAGCCCGCTCTGAGCAGGGAAGACCAGGCCGCAAGATTCGGGCTCGACTGGGGTCGATATGAACATGGGCCGCAAGCGTGACGAGGTTCCCGACCTCGTCGTGTACGACAGCGTCCAATGCCTGGAGTGCGGAGCGGTGTACGCGAAGCCGAGTCGCGGCGGCACTGCCAAGGCGAATCCCGGCTGCCCCGACTGCGGGTACGTCGGCTGGCTCGCGGTGAACGTCCCCGTCAGTGGAGCGCGCGCGCAGAGCCGCTCCGACGCGGATCAGCCGCTGGGCCGCTCCGCCCAATCGCGCTGACTCCGCCGAAGTAGTGATGCCGGTCCGGCCAGACGCGGACCGACCAGCCGTCCTCCCTGAGCGCCGCGAGCGCTGCTTCGGGAACTCCCGGCTCGGCGTTCAGCAGCCGCGCGACCGGATGGAAACGCGGCCGGTCGACCGCCTCTTGAAGGTCGAGACCCTCGTCGAGGATCCCGGCCGCCACGCCCACGAGTGCGGTCCGGAGCCGCGTCCCGCCCGCGGAGCCGATCGCGAGCGCAAGGCCGTCGTCATCGACCGCGAGGCTCGGCGCCATCATCGAGGCCATCCGGGCGCCCGACTCGAGCGGACCGCGAACGAGATCGACCTCCCCCAACATGCTGTTCAGGTGCAGATCGAGACCCGGCAGGAAGTCGCCCGAGCCGAGGCCGAGGCTGGTTGTCAGGACGCACGCGTGACCGTCGCGGTCGACGGCGACGAGGTTGGTCGTATGCGTCTCGGGCCCTGAAGCGTCGTCGTCGAGCGCGTGGATGAGCGCCGCGACCCGCTCGGCCTCGGGGCGTCCCTTCAGCGGAGCGAGACGCGCCAGCGCTTCGGCGACTCCGGCGAGGCCGCCGCGCGTCACGAAGCGCGTGCCCGCGTACGGAACCTCTATGCGGTCGACCCAGTGCGCGTGGTACCGGACGAGGTCGTCGCGCGTGACGAGGCCGCCGCGCTCGGAGCAGAGTCCCACGATCGCGTCGGCGATCGTCCCGGAGTAGACGCTCTCGGGCCCCTCGTCGCGCAGCAGCTCGAGCGCGCGGGCGAGCCCGGGCTGGCGCAACAGGTCACCGTCGGAGAGCAGCCGCCCGCCCGGCGCGTAGATCCGCGCGCCCTCGTTCATCGTCATCACGGGCGCGAGCATCTCCAGGCAGCGGGCGTGGGCGGGCGGGAGCGGGACGCCCTCGGCGAGCCGGAGCGCCGGCTCCACGAGCCGCGCCCAGGGCAGGCGGCCGTACTCGCGCCAGAGCACGCCGAGCCCCGCCGGCACGCCCGGAACCGCGAAGGACGCGGGGCCGACTGCGTAGTGGACGAGCTCGGCACCGAACGGGACACGCAGCTCGAGCATCTCGCCGCCGCGACCGGAGGGGACGCTGACGAAGCAGTCGAGGTTCCTCGCCCGCTCTCCGTCCCAGTAGACGGCGTGGCCGCCGCCGAGGAGGCCGGTCATCACCGTCTCTGCCACGCACGAGGCTAGGCCGGCGGCGACGGCCGCGTCGGCCGCGGAGCCGCCTTCCTCCAGGATCTCGAAGCCTGCCTGGCAGGTCGCGGGATGTCCCGCGGCGACTCCGGGACGCATCCTTCGCTACCCTATGCGCCGACCGCAGCCTCGGGCGCGCGCGCAGCTTCCGCGCGGCGTACTGGGACTGCGGAGTCGTCTACCGGGAGGTCTCATGGGTCTCACCAAGGAAGCGAAGCAGGAACTCATCGACAAGTTCGGCGTTGCCGACAGCGACACGGGGTCGACGCGCGTGCAGGTCGCGATGCTCACCGAGCGGATCAACCAGCTCACGGAGCATTTGCGCACTCATCCGCACGACCACCACTCGCGGCGGGGGCTGCTGAAGCTCGTCGGCCGGCGACGCCGGTTTCTCAATTACATGCAGCGGAACGACCTCGAGGGGTACCGCGCATTGATCAAGGAGTTGGGCCTCAGAAGGTAGGCCGGACACTCGAACCGGAGGGTGGAAGTTTGAGCGAGCGCCGCGGTCATTCGACGCGACGCTGGGTCAAACCTCCACCTTCCCCCAAGGATGGAGGTACGACAGTTGAGTGCACTCGCTGAGCGCGTTGGGGCCGTGTCGGTCACGGTCGGAGGCTCGGAGATCACGATGGAGAGCGGGAAGCTCGCCAAGCAGGCCGACGGCGCCGTCGTCGTCCGCTCAGGCGACACCATGATCCTGGCGACGGCCCAGGGACGGATGGAAGCGCGCGAGGGCGCGGACTTCTTCCCCCTGACCGTCGACGTCGAAGAGCGGATGTACGCCGCCGGGAAGATTCCCGGCGGTTTCTTCAAGCGCGAAGGGCGCCCGTCGGAGAAGGCGATCCTGACCGCGCGCATGATCGACCGCCCGATCCGGCCGCTCTGGCCGAAGGGCTTCAAGAACGAGGTGCAGGTGATCGCGACGGTGCTCAGCGCCGATCTCGTCACCGCGCACGACATCCTCTGCATCAACGGCGCGTCGGCCGCGCTGATGGTCTCGTCGCTGCCGTTCATGGGGCCGGTCGGCGCCGTGCGGATCGGCCAGATCGACGGCGAGCTCGTCGTCAACCCGACGCTCCGCGACGTCGAGGACAACTCGACGCTCGACCTGATCGTCGTGGGCACGAAGGACGGGCTGACGATGATCGAGGCCGGCGCCGCCGAGGTGCCGGAGGAGCGTCTGCTCGAGGCGTTCGAGCTCGCGCACCGCGAGATCGTGAAGATCTGCGAGGCGCAGGAGGACTTGCGCCGGCAGGTCGGCAAGCCGAAGTTCCTCGACCAGGACGTGTCGTCCGAGGTCGAGCAGCGCGCCGCCGACCGGCTCAGGCAGCGGATCGCAGAGGCGGGGCTACGGGAGGCGTCGGCGTTGATCGAGGAGCTCACCGACGAGCTCGCGCCGCCGCTCTCGATGGACTCGACGGAGGAGGACATCGTCCGCCGCACACAGGTGAAGGCGGCGATCGCGATGTTGCTCGACAAGGTTCGGCTCGAGGCAGTGGAGCCGCACGTACGCCAGCAGTTCGAGAACGAGCTGCGCGCGCTGACCGAGGCGGAGCAAGACTCGAAGGAGCTGAAGTCGGCGAAACGGCATCTGCTCTTCGACCGGATCGAGGAGACGGTGCAGCTGCCGTTCCCGGTCGGGCCCGCGACGGTCGACGGCGAGGGCCCTGTCGTGAAGGACTCGCTCACGCGCCAGTACGTCAAACGCGCGGCCGAGGCGATCTACAAGGAGCTCGTCCGCCGCAAGATCGCGGTCGAGAAGCGGCGCCCGGACGGCCGCACCGCGGAGGAGATCCGTCCGATCTCCTGCGAGGTGGGCGTCAGCCCGCGCACGCACGGCTCGGCGCTCTTCCAGCGCGGCCAGACGCAGATCATGTCGCTGCTCACGCTCGGCACCGCGAAGGAGGGTCAGAAGATCGACGACCTCTCCCTCGAGGAAGAGCGGCGGTTCATGCACCACTACAACTTCCCGCCCTACTCGGTCGGGGAGACGGGCTTCATGCGCGGACCGAAGCGGCGCGACATCGGCCACGGCGCGCTCGCGCAGCGGGCGCTCGAGGCGGTGATCCCGCCGCCGGACGAGTTCCCGTACACGATCCGGATCGTGTCGGAGACGCTCGAGTCGAACGGCTCGTCGTCGATGGGCTCGGTGTGCGGGTCGACGCTCGCACTGATGGACGCCGGCGTGCCGATCAAGGCGCCCGTATCGGGTATCGCGATGGGCCTGGTCAAGGAGGGCGACGACTACGTCATCCTCACGGACATCCAGGGCGCCGAGGATCACCTCGGTGACATGGACTTCAAGGTGGCCGGCTCGCGCAACGGGATCACCGCGCTGCAGATGGACATCAAGATCACCGGCGTCACGCAGCAGATCATGCGCGGCGCGCTCGCGCAGGCGACCCGCGCCCGCGAGTTCATCCTCGAGAAGATGCTCGAAGCGATCCCGGAGCCCCGCACGGAGCTCCGCGGACACGCACCGCGCATCTCGACGGTCAAGATCAACCCGGAGTTCATCGGGATGGTCATCGGCAAGGGCGGCGAGACGATCCGCGCGCTCGAGTCCGACTACGACGTCCAGATCGACATCGAGGAGGACGGGACGATCCTGATCTACGCGACCGAGGGCGACAAGGCCGAGGCCGCGATCAACGCGATCACGTCGCTCACGAAGGAGCCCGAGGTGGGGGACACCTACACGGGCAAGGTCGTGAAGACGACCGACTTCGGCGCGTTCGTCGAGCTGAAGAAGGGGACGGACGGTCTGCTCCACGTCTCGAACGTGGGCCCCGGCCGGGTCGCGCACATCGAGGACGTCATCTCGCGAGGCGACGTGCTCGACGTGATCGTGCAGGAGGTCGACAAGGAGCGCGGCCGGATCGGGCTCAAGCTCGTCGCCAAGCACGAGAACGGCTCGCTCGTCCAGCCCGAGGAGCTGATCGAGCGCGCGAAGAACGCGCCGACGCGCGAGCCGCGCGAGGAGCGTCCGCGCGGCGATCGTGACCGCCGCGGCGGACGCGGCGGACGCGGCGGTGGTGGCCGCGGCGGCCGCGACCGCGAGCGCGAGCGCAGCGAGTAGGACACGGGGGTCTGTCCCCGCTCGGGGACGGACCCCTAACCCTTAGCCCACAGGCGTGTTGAGGTCCTGCGCCGTACGCGTGCCGAGGACGGCTAGGCGCTGACGATCACGACCGGCGTGCCGATCCGAACGCGCTGGAAGAGCCATTCCGCGTCGGGGATATGCATCCGGATGCAGCCGTGCGAGGCCGAGTAGCCGATCGACGCCGCGTCAGGCGTGCCGTGCATGCCAACACCCCACGCGGACAGGCCCATCCAGCGCGTCCCGAGCGGGTTGCCGGGCCCGGGCGGAATGGGCTGCTGGCCCTGGGCCCAGTCCGAGTCGGGCGGATACCACCACGGGTTGTACTGCTTGTCGGCGACCGAGAAGGTCCCGAGCGGCGTCGGGTAGCGCGCCTGCCCGGTCGCGACGCCGAGCACGCGCAGGAGGCGCCCGCGCTCGAACACGGACGCCGTGTTGGAGCCTCGGTGGATCACGACGACGGGCCCGAAGTCGCGGAACGTGAGCTTCGGCCGCAGCGGACGGAACAGGAGCCGCACGGCCTCCCGGTCGGCCCGCGCGAGCTGCGCGGCGATCGCCGCGCGCGTCGCCTTCCGGTCGAGCCTCATCCCGGCGACCTCGTGGGCGACGATCGGCCGGAGTCGCGCGTCCAGCCCGACGAGCCTGGCGTCGCGGGCGGGGTGCGATAGGCGCCTGTCGAGGGCCGAGACGTAGGCGTCCAGAGTCTCCGGGACGACCGCCGCGGAGATCCGCACCGCCTGGCCCGCACGCGCCCGCAGCGCCTTGGCGACTGCCGCGTCGACCGCCGGGTACGCGCCCAGCCGGTCGACGCGCGCGCTGATCGGCTTCGAGCCGGCGGACAGCTGGATCGGGGCCTCGACACGCTCCCGGACGAGGGCGCGTGCCTCCATGGGCGTGAACCCTCCCACGGGCAGTCCGCCGATGGTGACGCCGGCCGCGATCGGGATTTGCGGCCGACCGGCGGCGGGCGCGGCCACCCCGGCGAGGAGTGCCACGGCAGGCAACGCGAGGAGATGCAGACCGAGACGGCGAACGTGCTGCATGTGCGGGGGATTTTGTCCCCCTTTTCCTCGATTTTCCACCTCAGCGAGTACGATCGGCCCGTGCAGAAGTACGTCCTCTCGGAGCTCGACTCGGGCGAGCGGGTCATTTCCGAGCGCGTTCCGTCGGTTCGCTCGGTGGCCCTCGGCTTCTGGATCGGCGCCGGCTCGCGGGACGAGACCGAGGCGAAGGCCGGGGTCTCGCACTTCATCGAGCACCTGCTCTTCAAGGGCTCGGCGCGATTCGGAGCGCAAGAGATCGCGGAGACGTTCGACGGCCTGGGCGGCGAGCTGAACGCCGCGACCTCGCGCGAGCACACCGTCATCTACGCGCGGATACCCGACAAACACCTGGAGACGGCGGTCGACCTGATGAGCGACATGGTCTTTGCGCCGAAGTTCGAGGAGGTCGACGCCGAGCGCGAGGTCGTGCTCGAGGAGATCGCGATGTACGAGGACACGCCGCAGGAGCTCGTCCACGATCTCTTCTCCGAGGCGGTCTTCGGCTCGCTCCCGCTTGGGCGGCCCGTGATCGGGAACGCGGAGGTGATTGCGTCGATCCCGAAGCGGTCGATCAGCACCTATCACCGCGCCATGTACTCGCCCGGGAACGTCGTCATCTCCGGAGCCGGGAACCTGCAGCACGACCGGCTCGTGCGGCTCATCGAGCAGGCGCAGCGGACGCCGCAGCAGCGCGGGGCGCGCGTGCGGCCGCCGCTCGTGAAGGTGCCGCCCGCCGGCGTTCGCTTCCAGAAGAAGAACACCGAGCAGTACCACGTCTGCGTCGGCGCGCCCGGTATCTCACGCTCGGACCGGCGCCGCTTCGCGGCCTCACTCCTGGACGGGATCCTCGGCGGCTCGGCGTCGTCGCGCCTCTTCCAGGAGATCCGCGAGAAGCGCGGCATGGCGTACGCGGTCTACAGCTTCGGCGCCCAGTACTCCGACACGGGCCTGCTAGGCGTCTACGTCGGCACGCGGGAGGAGAACCTCGGGCCCTGTCTCGAGATCGTCGCCGAGCAGATTGCGGATATCGCTGCCGGCAGCCTGCGCCCGAACGAGCTCGAGCGGGCAAAGGAGAACCTGAAGGGCCGGATCACGCTCTCGATGGAATCGACCTCCAACCGGATGAGCCGGCTCGGCAAGTCGCTGATCACCGACACCGAGCTGCTCTCGTTCGACCGGATCATCGCCGAGATCGACGCGGTCGAGCCGGAGGGCGTCGCCGAGCTCGCGGCGCTCCTGCTGGCGCCGGACCGGCTCTCGGCGTCGGGGATCGGGCCGAGCGAGACCCGGTTCCGCAGGGCGCTCGGCCGCCTCCACCCGGGGTTGCAGGCGCGCGCGGCGTGAGAGTTGCGCTCTTCGGGGCGCAGGGGAACGTGGGGTCCGTGCTCGCGCCTGCGCTCGAGGCTGCCGGGCACGAGGTCACGCCCGTCCATCGTGGCGAGCGTCCGGATCTCAGTGGCCACGACGCCGCGATCGACTTCACGTGGCCCGATGCGGTACCCGCCAACGTCACGTACTGCATCGAGAACCGCGTCCCCGTTGTCGTCGGGACGACGGGAGCCGACCTCGAGGCGCTCGGCGTCCTCGCGCGCGAGCGGGGCGTCGCGGTCTTCCACGCGCCGAACTTCGCGGTCGGCGCTGTGCTGATGATGCGCTTCGCCGCCGACGCGGCGAAGCGAATGGCGAAGGCGGAGATCGTCGAGCTGCACGCCGAAACGAAACGCGACGCGCCGTCGGGAACGGCGAAGGCGACCGCCGCGCTGATCGGCGGCGACACGCCCATTCACTCCGTGCGCCTGCCCGGCCTCGTCGCCCACCAGGAGGTGATCTTCGGCGGACCGGGGGAGACGTTGACGATTCGCCACGATACGACCTCCCGCGAGGCCTTCGTGCCGGGCGTCCTGCTCGCGCTCGAGCGGTTGGGCGAATTGCCACCGGGCCTCACGGTCGGGCTCGATGCGCTCCTGGGTCGCTAGGCGGCGCGGCCGCCGTCGTCATCCGCTTCTACGGGCGAGCGCTCGCCCGCTGCCGGGCCGAGTAGAATCGCCCCGTGCTCGGCGAGGTGCTGACCGCTGTCGTCACGCCGTTCGACGCGCGCGGTGCGATCGACGTGTCGAGGTTCCGTGAGGTCTGCGCATTCCTCGTCGAGAACGGCTCGGACGGCGTCGTCGTCGCCGGCACGACGGGCGAGGCGCCCACGCTTTCCGACGAGGAGCGGCTCGCCCTCTTCGCAGCCGCGGTCGAGGAGCTCGATGGCCGCGCGACGGTGATCGCCGGCACGGGAACGTACTCGACGGCCCACTCCGTTCATCTGACCGACAAGGCGCACGAGCTCGGCGTGGACGCGGTGCTCGTCGTCACGCCGTACTACAACAAGCCGCCGGCACGCGGGATCGTCGAGCACTTCAAGACGATCGCGCAGGCGACCGACCGGCCGATCGTCGTCTACAACATCCCCGGCCGTGTTGTGATCAACATCGAGCCCGAGACGATGGCGGAGCTCGCCGAGATCCCGAACGTGACGGCCGTGAAGCAGGCGAACGACGATCTCGACCAGGCCAGGCGCATCGTCGAGCTCGGCCTCGACCTCTACGCGGGCGACGACAACATCATCCAGCCGTTCCTCGAGCTCGGCGGCGTCGGCGGCGTCTGCGTGCACACGCACGTCGTCGGCCCGCGCGTTCGCGAGCAGGTTCGGCTAGGTCGTTCGGGAGATCTCGAAGGTGCCCGCCGCATCGACCGCGAGCTCGCCCCCGCGTACGAGCTGCTGAAGGTGGTGCCCAACCCGATCGCGATCAAGTGCGCGCTGAACCTGCTCGGCCACGACGTGGGCGGGTTGCGACTTCCACTCGTGGAGGCAAGCGAAGAAGAGCGCGAGCAAGTGCGCGGATGCCTCGAGCGGCTGAAGCTGCTCGAGCCTGCTCGCGTCTAGCTGCTACGCGACGACGCGGAGGTCCGGGCCCCGCCTGGTCGTCGCCGTTTTTGTCGCGGCCGCGGCTGGTCGCGTCGTCCGCCTTGGATCCCGTTGGGCGGTCACGGGCGCGGGGCCTCCGCCGCGGCGGACAGCACGGCCGTGCCCGGGCCGACCGTTCGCAGGAACGCCAGGACTCCTGCGGCGAGAAGGAACACCGTGGCGCCGAGCAGCACTGCGCGCGTGTCGACGAGCCCGGTCGCGAGAGGTGCCACCGCAACGGCGACCAACATCGTCGTCATCATCAGCGACGACGTGAAGCCGAAGACGGCGCCGTAGTACCGCGGGTCGGCGTCGCGCTGGACCGCTGTCTCGAACAGCACGTCGGTCGTTCCGTCCACGAACCCGATCGCGCCGAGGACGAGGAGTGCAGTCGGCACGTCGTGACCGACCGCGAGCACGGCGAGGAAGCCGGCCATCAGCACGAGCGCCGCCGCAATCCAGCGGCCCGCTGCCGGACCGACTTCAGTGAAGCCGATCGCTCCCTGGCCGAGAGCGAGCCCGAGCGCCAGCGCGGCGATCCCGAACCCGTACCCGCCCGGGCCGAGTCCCAGATCGGCGTCGAGGAACGCGGGCAGCGTCGCGTTTGTCAGTCCGGTGGCGACGGTCGCAGCGGCGAAGCACAGGGCGAGCAGAAGCAGAGAGCGGTGCCCGAGCAGGTAGCGGATGCCGGACCGGGAACGCGGCTCGCGTGCGCTGTGAACGGCGGCGGCGCGGACACCGAGTACGGCGAACAGCGCGGTCGAGACGCAGAACGTTCCCGCGTCGGCGACGAGCGCCCAGGCCGGGCCGGTCATCGCGACGGCGATCCCGCCGAGACCGGCACCGATTGCCATCGCGCCGTCGCGCGCGATCCCGAGGCTCGCGTTCGCCGACGCGAGTTGGTTCTCGGGCAGGAGTGCGGGCACCAGCGACGAGGCGGCAGCGTTACCCAGGGTGGCGAAGGCCCCCGACAATGCGAGAGCGACGAGCACGAGCGCGAGCTGGCCGGAGAGCAGCCCGGCGAGGGCGAGCGTGACGAAGAGCGCTCGGCCGACCTCCACGCCGACGAGCAGTCGTTGCTTCGGCAGCCGATCGACGACGACCGCTGCGACCCCGCCTCCGACAATCGGCGGGGCGAGGCGGCAGAGCAGGATCGCGGCCGCGGCGCCGACCGAGCTCGTCCTCTCGTACGCCCACCCGATCAGCGCGGAGAGCGTCAGCCAGTCGCCCATCTGCGAGACGAACCGGCCCGCGGCGAGACGGCGGTACGGCTTGGTAGAGAGCGGCTGCAGCAAACGGCGCACGCTCACCGAGTCGCCCGCGCAGTCGGTCGAGACGTAGACGACGAAGGCGATCATCCCGATGGCGATCAGCACGTCGCCGATCGAGAAGACGTTGTCGAGTGGCAGAGCCGGCGGGATCGCGAAGATATCGCCGAGGAACCAGAGACGGTGCGCTTCGTCGGAGACGTTGTGGCGCGTCGCGACGGCGTCCGCGATGCCGGCGGCCTCCACGGCGCGGGGCGATACCGGCATCCTGCCGCCGTTTGCCAGGATCGCCGTCGCGTTCAAGGCCATGCCGAGGAACGCCGGGACGAGGGCGGCGAGGCGGAGGTTCGCGGCGGCGAACGCGACGAGCAGGCCGTAGCTCGCAAGGTGCGCGACGCTGAGCACGACACGCGGATAGTCGATCCCGACGTCGAGGAAGAGCAGCAGCTGCAATCCGAGCGCCGCGAAGACGGTCCAACCAAGACGGAAACGAACGTCGAGCAGGCGGGAGGGTCGGCCGCCGAGAATGAGCGCCAGCAACACGCCGAGAGCGAGGCTCGGAAGGAGAAACACTAGGACGCCGCGGCGATCGAGTGCGGATGGAGCGTGATCGCCGGGGGCAGCGAGGGGAAGCCGTCAACGGCGTCGCGAAGCGCGGCCTGGACGTGCGGAGCCACCGCATCTGGGAACGCAAAGACAGCGTACGGGCCCGGAAGTCCACCTTCGAGCGCGAGCGCGACGAACGTTCCCTCGCGGCCGAGCTCCGAGCCGCGCGCCAAGAGCAGCCCGGGCTCGACGTCCGCCTCGCGAACGAGCCAGCTCACGAGCGCCGCCTCCCCTGGCCGCGCCGCACGCGAGCCCCATTCGGTGACGAGGATCCCATCGAGCGTGTCGGGGGACCAGTCGACCAGACCCGCCCAGTTCAGCCCTTCGGCACCGGCGAGCGCCGACGACACGCGATCGAGCGCCTGGTCGCGCGCCAGCCCGGGCTCGAGCACCGACCGTAGCCGTGCGGTCAGCACGCGCGCGCGTCGCGCTTCGAGCAGGTGACGGACGAGCCCGCCCACCGCGACGAGAGTGCCGACCGCGGCGACGCCCGGGCGGTCGAAGCCGATCGCCATCAACGCGGTGACGATCCCGGCGAGGCTGATGCTCGTGGGCGTCGTCCTGAAGTGCTCGACGAGCGGCCGGAGCCAGCGGCGGCGCGGAGCCAGCGAGAGCCGGCGGAGGCGGTCGCGCTCCTCGAGCGTGAGCACCGAGAGCGGGTCGAGACCGCGCCGCTGGGCGACGAACGCCCTGGCAACCAAGGGGTGAAAATGCGTGCCGGTGCTTCGCTCGATTTCGGCGAGAGCGTCCTGGTCGCTCAAGCGATTGCGGTAGGGCCGCTCGCTCGTCATCGCGTCGAAGGAGTCGGCGACGACGAGGAAATGCGCTGCAGCCGTCAGCGGGCTGTCCCCGCCGATCCCGTAGTAGCCGCCGCCGTCGAAGCGCTCGTGGTGGTACTCGACCGCCTGGGCGGACGCGGCCGCGAACCGGAACCGCCGCAGCAGCCGCGCCGAAAGCCGGGGATGGCGGCGCATCGCGCGCCATTCCTCGTCGTTGAGCGCGGCCGGTTTCCGCAGCACGGCCGAGTCGACCGCGATCTTGCCGAGGTCGTGAAGGCGCCCCGCCCAGCTCAGCCGGGCGACATCAGCCGGGCGCATGCCGATTGCCTCCGCGAGCTCCCGAACGTGCTCCGACACACGCGCCGAATGATGGAACGTGGACGAGTCGCGCTCGTCGACCACGTTCGCAAAGGTCTCGAGCGCCCGCGTCGTCTCGCGTCGCAGCAGCACCAGCCGGGCATGCGCCTGGTAGACGGCGTAGCCCAGGGGCAGGAGCGGCACCACGGCCCACGGCTGCGTGAGCGCGCAGAACGCAGCGGCGATTCCGAGTCCGGACTCGGCCGCGCGCGGCGGCAGCTCGGCCCGGACGCCGTCGCGGATCTCCGCCCAGGGAGAGCGGTTCGAAGTCAGCGCGACGACGGAGCTGACGAGAACGCTGTTGACGAGCGAGTAGGTGATCGTCAGGGCCGCAACCGCCGCGAGATCGCTCGGGAAGTCGAGCGTGCCCGGATGTCCGCCGGCGAGCTCGAACGCGAGGCCGCCTGCGCCTGCTGCCAGCGCGAACACGGCAGCGTTGAAGAGCACGCGCACCCAGGGCGAGCCGCGCAGCTTGTCGACCGTCACGACGCCGAAGGCGGCGACGAGAGCCGCCACCCAGGGACCGGCGATCGCCACGGCCGCGAGGTGCACGGCCGACGAGAAGCTGAAGTGGTGCGCGTCGTCCGGATCTCCCGACGATTCGTCGTTCGAGACCTGGAAAAGCTCGGTCAACACGACGGCCGCGCCAAGCAGCGCGACCGTGGCGAGCGAAACGTCGGCAGCCTGAGCAGCACCCGCGACGACGACGCCGAGCCCGGCAGTCGTCGTCGCGAGGATCAGGCCGCGCGCCGTCATTGCGACGCGCATAGGACCCCCTACTCCGGGCTCTGGCTCAGTGCCACTTCGTGCCGGCCCCTGCGGAGAGCAGGAAAGCCGCCAGAAGGGCCAGACGTAGGAAATGCGATGACCGCAGCATGTTCACTCCTCTGTGAGCGGGACGGCGTTGCCCTCGCACCCTGTGGAAAAAACGGCCGCCGCGAATCCCTCCGGCGGGGGATCCTGTTGCCACGGCTGAGAGGCGAGCCGGCGCAGGCAACCGGCCTGGGGGGATAATCACCTGATGGACGCGGTTCGCATCATCCCCCTCGGCGGTCTCGGCGAGGTGGGGAAGAACATGACCGTCTACCAGTACGGGGACGAGGTGATGGTCGTCGACGCGGGGCTGGCCTTCCCGCGCGACGAGCACCTCGGTGTCGACCTCGTCCTCCCGGATTTCGCCTTCCTTCGCGACAAGCGCGTCCGCGCGATCGTTCTCACCCATGCGCACGAGGACCACGTGGGTGCGCTGCCCTACGTGCTTCGCGACGTCCGCGTCGAGCAGGTGTGGGCGACGCGGCTCACGCTCGGGCTCGTCAAGTCGAAGCTCGACGAGCACGGGCTGCTTCAGTCGACCGACCTGCACGAGATCGATCCCGACCGGACGGAGCAGATCGGCCCGTTTCGCGTGGGCTTCATCCGGATGGCTCACTCCGTCCCGGACAACGTGGCCCTCGTGATCGAGACGTCTGCGGGGCGCATCCTGCAGACGAGCGACTACAAGCTCGATCAGACGCCGGTCGACGGCGCGAAGACCGACGTGGGGCGGCTCGCCGAGATCGGCAATCGTGGGGTCGATCTGATGCTCGGCGACTCGACGAACGCGGAGCGTCCCGGCTTCACGCCGTCGGAACGCGTCGTCGGAGAGGCGTTCCGGCAGATCATCCCGCTGCGCAAGGGCCGCGTGCTCGTCTCGTCGTTTGCGTCCAACGTCCACCGCATGCAGCAGGCGATCGACGTTGCCATTCAGACCGGGCGCAAGGTCGCGATCGTCGGCCGCTCGATGCGGAAGAACGCCAACATCGCGCGCAATCTCGGGTACATGGACGTGCCTGAAGGCGTGATCGTGCGCCCGCAGGAGCTCGAGGAGCTGCCGCGCGGCCAGCAGCTGATCCTCTGCACGGGCTCGCAGGGCGAGCCCATGTCGGCCATGACGCGGATCGCGTACAACGACCACCCGGCGATCCGGGTCGAGAGCGGCGACACAGTGATCATCTCCGCGAAGCCCGTCCCCGGAAACGAGTTGCGCGTGCACGATTCGATCAATCGCCTCGCCCGCAACGGCGCCGAGGTGCTGCACCAGGAGATCGCGCCGGTCCACGTCTCGGGGCACGGCTGCGAGGAGGAGATCCGCACCATCCTCGGCCTCGTCCGGCCGCGCGCCGTGATGCCGGTCCACGGAGAGTTCCGGATGCTCGCGGCCCATGCGCGCCTCGCCCGCGATGCGGGCGTTCCGGCCAACGCGATCGTGATCGCCGAGAACGGCTCCGTCGTCGAGCTGGACCGGAACGGCGTCGGGATGGTCGACCGGATCGACGCCGGGGTCACGTTCGTGGACGGGCTCAGCGTGGGTCACATCAGCGACGTCGCACTTCGCGACCGCCGCCGGCTCTCGGAGGACGGCGTGCTGATCATCGTCGCGACGGTGAACGGCGACGCCTCGGCTCCACGGCCGGAGCTGATCGCGCGCGGCTTCCCCGAGAGCGAGCCGGTGCTCGAGGAGACGCGAGAGGAGGCGGGGCGGGTGCTGCGGGAGCTGCTGAGCGCGGACATCGTCGAGATCAAGCTGCTCCAGGAGCACCTGCACGACGCGGTGGGGCAATTGGTCTACGACCGGACGGGCCGGCGCCCGATGATCCTCCCAGTGGTGGTGGAGGTATGAGTGTCGTCGCGAAACCAACCTGGGCAGACGTGCTCACGGAGCACGCCGCCGAGGCCCAGACCGCGCGGCGCGTGATCTCGCAGCTCGCCGCCTGCGAGGCGGCGGGCCTCGCGTTCTGCCGCCTGCTCGAGCGCTGGGCCCGCGGGGACGCGACGCCGAGCTCGGCCGGCGGTCGCGAGGCAGCGCTGCGCCACGCCGCCGACCGGGCCGAGGTCGCACTGAGCGGGCTGGGCGAGCCGCTGGGCCGCTACCTGCTCGAGCTCGAGCCGGAACGCGCCGAGGGCCGCTCCTGGTACGGGCAGCCGAGCCTCGCCGAGCTGATGGAGTGGGGTCCGATCCTCCTACGCGCAGGGGTTCGTGCGTCACCAGCTCGCGTCGCACAGGTCTACCTCGAGCTCGCCGTCCTCGTGCGCGCGCTCGAGGGGTTGTCCGCGACCGCGCGCTGGGGCAGCGACGTCGACCGGGCCTCGCTCTGGGCAGGGTTGTTCGACTTGCGAGAGAACTTGCTCGGCCGCGCGCTCGAGGACCTGAGGGCACTCGCGGCCTGATCAGCTGCGCCGCGATCGCGCCGCACGGAGACCTCGCGTTCGGCGAGGGCGCAACGCACGACGCACTGGTCGAGGTTGGCAGACGCTTCGAGAATGCGCGGCTCGAGGCAACGCTGGTGCTCACCCCGCACAACGTCCACGTCGATGGTCACTTCGCCGTTGTCATAGCAGGCAACTTATCCGGCGAGTTCGCGGACCACGAGGTTGAGGCGGAAACGCACCGCGCGCTCGCACGCGGCGTACTCGAGGTCTTCGAGATCGAGGGCATTCCGGCCGTCGGCGTCAGCTACGGAGGCAACGACCTGCGCGAAGCCGTGATGCCGCTCGACTGGGGCGCGCTCGTCCCGCTCTGGTTCCTCCCGCGCACGCCGGTCGTCGTCGTCAGCCCCGCGCGGGACCGCTCGTGGGACGAGCACGTCCGCGCCGGCGCCGCGCTCGCGCGCGCCACGGGGATGAAGCGCATCGGTCTGGTCGCGAGCGCCGACCACGGCCACGCGCACGACCCCGAGGGCCCGCACGGCTTCAACCCGGGTGCGAAGGAGTACGACGAGCGGATCTTCGACCTCGTCGAGTCGAATCGCCTGGCCGGGTTGCTCGGCTTCGAGCCGAGCCTCGTCGAGCGCGCGAAGGCGGACAGCCTCTGGCAGCTGCTCATGCTCCACGGCGCCCTCGGCGACCGCTACGACGCGGAGCTCCTGGCCTACGAGGCGCCGACCTACTACGGCATGCTCACCGCCGCCTACACGCCCAAGTAACAGACTGTTGCTTGGGGACAAAGGGCTCGGCGCGGCGGCGGCGAACTCCCGGCCATGGCGCGCAAGAAGCGCTCTGGGAAGCTGCGCCCGCGGATCCCCTCACGCGTGAAGAAGCGCACGCGCAAGAAGACCCACCGCGGGCACCACCACCCCGAGCTCTGGGGGCTCGGGCTCCTCGCGGCCGGGTCTTTCCTCGCGACGCTGTTCTGGTTCGGCTGGGACGGAGGCGTCGTCGGCGGCGCGGTGCAGGACGGAGTCGAGAACGCCGTCGGGGCCGCTGCGTACGTCGCTCCGGCCGCGCTCGTCGCGCTCGGCGGTCTGATGGTCGCCCGGAGCGCGCTCGTCGACGTGCGCCCCTTCCGCACCGGTCTCACCGTTGTCGTGCTCGGACTCCTGCTCACGCTCGGGGACGCGCACGGCGGCGCAGTTGGCGAAGCGCTGCACGGCCTCTTCGAAACGCTGCTCGGCGCAACCGGAGCGACGATCCTCGGCGCGACCACGCTTTTCGTCGGCGCGCTGCTGCTCTCGGGTGCCTCGCTCGGCGCGTTGTTACGCCGCTCGCACCACGCGGTGCGCACAGCCGCCAGGCGGCGGCCGCAGCCGACTCTCGCCGCCCCGCCGCCGGTCCCGAGGGAGACCCACACACCGCCGGTCGACGCCGTGCACGACTATCCCGACGTAGTCGGGGAGCCGCCACCGCTGCTTGCTGACGAGGACACCGAGCCGCCGACCCTGTTCGAGGACACGTTCGAATCGCACTCCGACTACCGGCTGCCGGACCGGATGCTGCTGCGCGAGTCCAGCCCCGCGAAGAGCCCCGCGAAGGACGACGAGCGAGTCGCCGGAGCGCTCGTCGAGGCGCTCGCGAACTTCGGCGTCGACGCGACGATCGTCGGCCAGATCTCCGGCCCGCGCGTGACGCGCTACGAGCTCCGGCTCGCGCCGGGCACCAAGGTCGGCAAGGTCGCGGCGCTGAAGGACGATCTCAGCTACGCGCTCGCGACGACCGAGATCCGGATCCTCGCTCCGATTCCCGGCAAGCAGGCGGTCGGCGTCGAGGTTCCGAACCTGAGCCCCAATCTCGTCACGCTCGGCGACATCTTCGACGACCTGCCCGCGACCGCGAGCCCACTGTCCGTCTGGCTCGGCAAGGACATCTCCGGCAACGCGGTCTGGACCGACCTCGCACGCATGCCGCACGTGCTGATCGCGGGCACGACCGGCTCAGGCAAGTCGGGCTGCATCAACGCGATCCTGACCTCAATCCTGCTGCGCGCGACCCCCGACGAAGTCCGCATGATCCTGATCGACCCGAAGCGGATCGAGCTCGGCTTCTACGAGTCGATCCCGCACCTGCTCACGCCCGTTGTCTCGAGCCCGAAGCAGGCCGCCGCCGCGCTCGCGAACATCGTCACCGAGATGGAGCGCCGCTACGAGAAGCTCAGCATCCTGCGCGCGCGCAACCTTCCGGAAGCGAACCGCGCGCTGCGCCAGCGCGGGGAGCAGGCGCTCCCGTACCTGCTGGTCGTGATCGACGAGCTCGCCGACCTGATGATGATCAGCCCGCAAGAGGTCGAGGACGCGGTGATCCGGCTCGCGCAGAAGTCGCGCGCCGTCGGCATCCACCTCGTGCTCGCGACGCAGCGTCCGTCCGTCGACGTGATCACCGGGATGATCAAGGCGAACGTTCCTTCGCGGATCGCCTTCGCCGTCTCCTCCCAGACCGACTCGCGCGTGATCCTCGACTCCGGCGGCGCGGAGAGCCTGCTCGGCCAGGGTGACATGCTGTTCAAGCCGCTCGGCACCTCGCGCCTGCAGCGCCTCCAGGGCGCGTACGTGACCGAGGAGGAAGTCGCGCTGATCGTCGACCAGTGCCGCGTCCAGCGCGAGCAGGAGCTCGACGAGTCGCTGCTCGAGGTGCACGACGTCCAGGTCGAGGCCGACGACGACGGCACGTTCGATCCGGACGAGGATCCGTTGCTTGATCGCGCAATCGAGATCGTCGTCCAGGCGCAGACGGCCTCGACGAGCCTGCTGCAGCGGCGCCTGAGGGTCGGCTATACGCGCGCGGGGCGCCTGATCGACATGCTCGAACGGCGCGGGATCATCTCCGGGTACGAGGGCTCGAAGCCGCGCCGCGTGCTCGTCGGCGAGGGCGATCTCCATCGCCTCACGATGAGCGCGGACTAACTGCCGCACGCTGCGTGCGTCTCAGCTAGCTAGAGGGTCACAGAGGGGTTAGCATCGGCATGCCCTGACCCGGGCACACAGCAGCAAATCTAGGAGGAGAGTCTTTTGAGCAAGCAGCGTTTCCTGCCGTTCGTGCTCGCCGTGGCGCTCACGGCGCTCATAGCGGCAATCATCGGCGGCACCGGTTCGGCCGCGCCGTCGGCGACCAAGAAAGTCGGCCTCGTCTCGGACACGGGGCGCTTCAACGACAAGTCGTTCAACCAGTCCGCTCTCGAGGGGCTGAACCGCGCCGCGAGAGTTCTGAAGATCCAGAAGCGCGCAGTCGAGTCGCGATCGGCGAGCGACTACATCCCGAACCTGTCGACCCTCGCGCGTGGGGGGTACGACGTGACGATCTCGGTCGGCTTCCTGCTCGCCGACGGGACGAATACCGTCGCGCGACAATTCTCGAACTCGAAGTTCGCGATCATCGACTACTCGGTGAAGGCCTCGCCGTTCACGGATGCGAGCAAGAACGTCGCAACGCCGCGAAACGTTCGCGGCTTGACGTTCAACACGAACGAGAACAGTTTCATGATCGGCTGCATGGCCGGGCTGATGGTGAAGCGTCAGGGCGGGCCGCAGGTGATCAGCGCCGTAGGGGGGCTGAACATTCCGACGGTCTCCATCTTCATTGCCGGGTATCGCGCGGGCGCGAAGTACTGCAACAAGAAGATCGTCACCTTGATCGACTTCTCGCAGGACTTCAACGCGCAGGACAAGTGCAAGGAGCTCGCCCTCAATCAGATCGCGAAGGGCTCGCAGGTCGTCTTCCAGGTCGCAGGGGGTTGCGGTCTGGGCGCCCTCGACGCCGCGCGGGAGAAGGGCAAATGGGGCATCGGTGTCGACAAGGACCAGTCGAACCTCGGACGACACATCCTCACGAGCGCGGTGAAGCGTGTCGACAACGCCGTCTTCCTTACGGCGCAGTCCGTCAAGAACGGGACGTTCAAGGGCGGCGTCGACGGGGTGTTCAACCTGAGGAACAAGGGTGTCGCCCTGGGCAAGATCAGCCCGCGCGTCCCGAAGTCGATCATCACGCGTGTGAACGCCCTTCGGCCGCTGATCATCAAGGGCAAGATCAAGCCGCCGAAGTCGCTCTAAGCACGTCGGAAGCACTCACGAAGGGCGGGCGCGGTCCCGCCCTTCGTCGTTCTGGGACCCGAATAGAATCGCCCTGGTGGCCGAGCGGCGTCCTGTCCTCGAGATGCGCGGCATCACCAAGCGCTTTCCCGGCGTCGTCGCCAACGACCACGTCGACTTCGACCTGCTGCCCGGTGAGGTGCATGCGCTGCTCGGCGAGAACGGCGCGGGCAAGTCGACTCTGATGAACATCCTCTACGGCCTCTACACGCCAGACGAAGGCGAGATCCTGATCAAAGGGGAGCGCGTTGTCATGCACTCGCCGAAAGACGCGATCGCGCGCGGGATCGGCATGGTGCACCAGCACTTCATGCTGATCCCGGTCATGACCGTGGCCGAGAACGTCGTTCTGGCCTCCGAGCCGCGCGAGGCCGGCGTGCTGCTCGACTACCGCGAGGCCGAGCGTCGCGTTCGGGAGCTCGCGGAACGCTTCAAGTTCGCAATCGATCCCTACGCGCTCGTGCAGGACATCTCCGTCGCGCAGCAGCAGCGCGTCGAGATCCTGAAGGCGCTCTACCGGCAGGCGGAGATCCTGATCCTCGACGAGCCGACCGCCGTGCTCACGCCGCAAGAGGCGCTGGAGCTCTTCCAGATCCTTCGCGGCCTGATCGCCGAGGGACTCTCGGTGATCTTCATCTCGCACAAGCTCGACGAGGTGCTCGAGATCTCCGACCGCATCACCGTGCTCCGGAGGGGGAAGACGGTTGCCACGATCCCGCGCGAAGGAGCGACCGAGCAGGAGCTCGCGCGCCTGATGGTCGGCCGCGAGGTGCTGCTGCGGGTCGACAAGAAGCCGGGGAGCCCCGGCGAGCCCGTCTTGATCGTCGAAAACCTCTCGGTGTCCGACGACAGGGGATTGCCTGCCGTTCGAGACGTTTCGCTAGGGGTCAGAGCCGGCGAGATCGTGGGCATCGCGGGCGTCGACGGGAACGGACAGAGCGAGCTGATCGATGCGATCACGGGTCTGCGCAGACCTGCCGGCGGGCGTGTGCTGATCGGCGACGAAGAGGTCACGACCAAAAACGCGGACGACCACCTCGAGGCGGGGCTCGGTCACATTCCAGAAGACCGTCAGCGCCGTGGCTTGGTGCTGGAGTTCACGCTCGCCGAGAACGTCGCGCTGCACGACTATGACAAGCCGCCGATCTCTCGCTGGGGCTGGCTCAGCCCGCGACGCATGATCCAGCGCGCGCGTGACCTGCTCAGGCGGTACGACGTGCGCGGAGGAGGACCCACGACACGTGCGTCCGCGCTCAGCGGTGGCAACCAGCAGAAGGTCGTGCTCGCGCGCGAGGTAGAACGCGACCCCCGGGTCCTCGTCGCAGCCCAGCCGACACGCGGCCTCGACGTCGGCGCGATCGAGTTCGTGCACCGGCGGCTCGTGGAGGAGCGTGACGAGGGCCGCGCGATCCTGCTGATCTCGTTCGAGCTCGAGGAGATCCTGTCCCTTTCCGACCGAATCCTCGTCATCTTCGAGGGGCGGATCGTCGGCGAGTACCCGCCCACGGTGTCCCAGGAGGAGCTCGGGATCGCGATGATCGGCGCGACGCGGGAGGCCGCGTGAGCGGCCGCCCGCCCGCGGGCGTACCCAGAAAGAGGGGCTGGTGGGGGAACATCGTTCCCCCATGGGAGCGAAGCGACACGAGCGGGGCCGCATGAGCGAGACCCCGCCCGAGGCCCAGATCCCCGAGCAGCGGCACGGCGGCGACTACGCCCCGAGCGTCGCCGAGCGGCTCGCCGTCTACCAGCGCGCCGGCGGGATCATCACGCCGCTGCTGACCACGATCTTCGCGTTCCTGATGGGCGGCCTCGTCGTGCTGGCCACCGGCCACAACCCGATCTCGACGTACAAGGGGATCTTCAACGGCACCGGCCTGAACTACCTCTGGGCCGAGGACCGCGGGCTTGCGGAGTTCAACCTGCAGCAGACGCTGCTGATCACGACGCCGCTGATCTTCACGGGGCTCGCGGTCGCGTTCGCGTTCCGCTGCGGTCTCTTCAACATCGGCGGCCAGGGGCAATACATCGTCGGGGCGATGACGGCGGTCTGGGTCGGCTCGGTCTGGGGCGGCCTGCCGGGCGTGCCGCACGCGGCGATCGCAATCCTGCTCGCGGCGCTCGCGGGCGCGCTCTGGGCAGGGGTCGCCGGGCTCCTGAAGGCGACCGTCGGCGCGCACGAGGTGATCACGACGATCATGCTGAACTGGATCGCGTACTGGGTCGGCAGCTACGCGTTCGGGCAGGGCGGCCCGCTGCAGAACAAGACGAACGTTTCCGTACCAATCTCGAGTGACGTCGTGCCCAACGCCCGGCTGCACGTGTGGTGGGGGAACGCCCAGCTCCAGGGCCTCCACATCGGCTTCTTCTTCGCGCTCTTCGCGCTCGTCGTCTACTGGTTCGTGCTCAACCGGACGACCCTCGGCTACGAGGTGCGGGCGGTCGGCTATAACCCGGAAGCCGCGCGCTACGGCGGAATCTCGGTAGCGCGCAACTACTTCGTCGCGATGGCGATCGCGGGGACCTTCGCCGGGCTCGGCGGCGCGATGGACATCCTCGGCTGGCAGTTCCGGCTCGGCGTGCTCGACATCCAGAACTCGACGATCGGCTTCATCGGGATCGCCGTCGCGCTGCTGGGCCGCAACACCGCGGTCGGCGTGGGGTTCTCGGCACTCCTCTTCGGCGCATTGCTTTACGGAACGTCGACGCGCAGCCTCGACCCAGCGGTCTTTCCACCCGAGCTGGCCGGCAACCTCACCCTGATGATCCAGGCGCTCGTCTTGTTCTTCGTGGGTGCCGACGTGCTCGTGATCTACGTCTGGAACCTGCGGCGCAAGCTGCGACGTGCGACCGGACGTCCTGCTGAGGCGCCCACATGACCGCCGGCGCGGCAGCTGTCCGCCCGGGCCTGCTCGACCGGCTTCCTCGGGGCGCCCGCGCGGTCGCCTGGATCGGCCTGCTGGTCGGTCTGGCAGCCTTCTGGGTCACGCTGCCGCCGTTCACGGCCCGGTCGGTCGTGCTGCCACTCCTGCTCGGCCTGCTCGGCATCGCCGCGGGGATCTGGGCGGTCAGCCGCAGCGTCCGACGTCTCGGCTGGGGTGCGATCGCGATCTCGGTCCTCGCGATCGCGCTCGGCGTGCTGGCGACGCGCTCGAGCGTCGACAAGCTCGACGCGGTCGTCGTTTGGTCGGCGCTCCTCGCCGCGATGCTGCGCTATGCGACGCCGCTCACGTTCGCGGCCATCGGCGGCATGTTCAGCGAGCGCAGCGGCGTCGTGAACATCGGTCTCGAAGGGATGATGCTGATGGGCGCGTTCTTCGGCGTTGTCGCCTCGGACAAGCTCGACTCGTGGCCGCTCGGTCTCCTCGCCGCAGTGCTCGCCGGCGGTCTGACGGCGTTGATCCATGCGTTCTTCTCGATTCACCTACGCGCCGATCAGATCGTGAGCGGCACCGCGATCAACTTCCTCGCGCTCGGCGTCACCGGCTATTTCTTCGTCGACGTGTACGGCGACCTGGGCACGCCCGGAGGCATCCCGCGCATCCCGGACGTGACGCTGCCGCTGATCAGGGACATCCCGTTCCTCGGGGACGTGATCGGCCAGATGAACCTGATGGTCTGGGCGAGCATCGCACTCCTGTTCGTCTCGTACATCGTCATGTTCCGCACGCCGATCGGGCTGCGGATCAGGGCAGTGGGCGAGCACCCGCGCGCTGCGGACACGGTCGGCATCTCGGTCTACCGTGTGCGCTACGTGTGTGTGGTGATCTCGGGGATGCTCTCTGCGGCCGGCGGCGCATACCTCTCGATCGGGTTCCTGGGATCGTTCAACGAGAACATGACCGCGGGGCGCGGCTTCATCGCGCTCGCCGCGCTCATCTTCGGGAACTGGCGCCCGTTCGGCGCGTTCGGCGCTGCGCTGCTGTTCGGGTTCTCGAGCGCGCTCGCGCAGCGGCTGCCCGAGTACTCGCCGTCGGGGGCCGTGCTCTTCCAGGCGCTGCCGTACGCATTGACGCTGATCGCGGTCGCAGGCGTGATCGGCCGCTCGATCCCGCCCGCCGCCGTCGGCCGACCCTACGTCAAGCAGTAGTGAGAAATGGACCGGCGCTCTGGTCGCTCCTCCTCGGGCTGCTCGCAGCCGCGGCGCTCCCGGCCGCGGTGGCCTACGCGTACCGAAGCGCGACCCTCGAGCTGATCTGGGCGGGCGTCGCCGTCCCGGTCGCGCTCGTGCTCGGCCTCGCCGCCATGGCCGCGGCCGGGGCCGCGGAGCGCCGCGCCAGAATGACGCTGCTTCGCCGGAGCGGCTCGGCTGTCGCCCGGATGGGGCGGCTCCTGGGGTTGCTGGGCGTTCTCCTCGCAGGGACGGGCTCGATCGCGCTCGCCGTCTACGCGATCCTGAGCTGGCGGGCCCGCACGTAGGCGCCGAGCGAGTCGGGCTCTACAATCCCTCAGCGTGTTCGAGATCGGAAACAGCCTCCGCGAGGCACGTTTGCGCCAGAGCCTCGAGTTCTCCGACGTCGAGCGGGTGACGAAGGTCCGCCCGAAGTACCTGCGCGCACTCGAGGAGGAGCAGTTCGAGACGCTGCCCGCGCAGACGTACGTCAAAGGCTTCCTCCGCACGTACGCCGAGTTCCTCGGGCTCGACGGCCAGCTCTACGTGGACGAGTACAACGCGCGCTACGTCTCGCACGAGGAGGAGGTGCCGTTCCGGCCGCGGCGGAGCACCGGTGGGCGAGGACGCAGCAGACGCACGGAGTCGAGCGTGATCCTCGGCGCGCTGATCGGGATCGCGATCGTCTTCGCGCTCGTGATCGCGGCGTGGAAGTCTGGAGGCGACTCGACGGCGCAGCGTGACATCACGCCTTCGGCGATCCGTCCGGCAGCGGAGCCCGACCTGATCGTGCGGGCGCTGCGCGAGTCGACGGGGATGGAGGTCCACGAACGCTCGCAGATGGGGAAGCTTCGCTGGGCCGGCACGCTCGAGAAGGGACGCGAGCAGCGCTTTGCGCTCAAGCGCAGCTTCTGGCTCTACCTCCAGCATCCGGCTGCCGTCGACCTGATCGTCTCCGGACGCACCGTCCCGATCCCGAGTCGGTTCGTGCTCGTCACCCGCAAGGGCCTCGTTCGTCGCGCGCCCGCGCGTTGAGGCGGCCCCGGGCGCTAGTCGTCGTCACCGGGAGCGAGGTCGTTCGTGGGGAGCGGACCGACTTGAACGGGCCGTTCCTGGCGCGCGAGACGCTCGCGCTCGGTCTCGAGCCGGCGCGGATCACGATCGTCGGCGACGGGGAGGAGGAGCTCGAGGCGGCGCTCCGCGAGGGACTCGACGCAGATCTCCTGATCACGAGCGGCGGCCTGGGCCCGACGCACGACGACAGGACCGTCGAGCTGCTCGCGCGCGTGACCGGGCGCTCGCTCACGGTCGATTCCGAATTGCACGACCGGATCGAGGGGATCTCCCGGTCGGTCGCCGAGCGTCTGCGCCGACCCTATGGGGACTTCGAGCCCGGCGTCCGCAAGCAGGCCTCGCTGCCGGCCGGCGCCTCGTCGCTCGGGATCGCGGGAACTGCGCCCGGGCTCGTGCTCGAGCACGACGGTCGGGCGATCGTCGTCCTGCCCGGGCCGCCGGGCGAGTTGCGGCGGCTCTGGACCTCGGCGCTCGAGTCGGAGCCGGTGCTGCGCGTGCTCGAGCGAGCGCGGCCGCCGGGGCGCCGTGTGCTGCGCTTCTTCGGCGCAAGCGAGTCCGCGATCGCTCGCGCGCTCGAGGCTGCCGGCGGCGAGCGGCCGGGCGTGGAGGCGACGATCTGCGCGCGTGACTTCGAGATCCACGTCGACCTCGTCGTCGAGCCGGGCGCCGAGGCCGAGGCGGACGAGCTCGAGCGCGCGTTGGTCGAGCCCCTCGAGCGTTGGCTGTTCGCGCGCGACGAGCGTCCGATCGAGGAGCTCGTGCTCGCCCTCTGCCGCGCGCGCGGGTTCACGCTCGCGACCGCGGAGTCGTGCACCGGCGGTCTCGTCGCGGAGCGGCTCACGCGCGTGCCGGGCTCGAGCGACGTCTTCGTAGGGTCGATCGTCGCGTACGCGGACGAGGTCAAGGTGTCGGCGCTCGGCGTGCCGCGGGAGCTGCTCGAGCAGCATGGGGCGGTGTCCGCGGAGGTCGCCGCTGCGATGGCTCGATGCGTTCGCGACCGTCTCGGCGCGGACGTGGGCATCGGCGTGACCGGGATCGCGGGTCCGGGTGGCGCGACACCAGAGAAGCCGGTCGGGCTCGTGTACGTGTCGGTGAGCGCGCCGGACGCCGAGCACACGATCGACTTCTCGTATCCGTCGGACCGCGCCGCGATCCGTTCGCGAGCAGCCGTTGCGGCTCTGCATCTCGTGCGGCGCGTTTTGTCACAGCGTTGACACAGACACGTGACGGTTCTCCCGGTACCGTCGAAGGCCGTGATCGGTTACGGCTCTTCTGTGCGCTCCGCCTCCCCGAGGAGACGATCGAGCCCCTCCTCGCCTGGCAGGCGCGGGAGCTCCGCGGCGCGCGGATCGTTCCGCCCGAGAACCTGCACCTCACCCTGGCCTTCCTCGGCTCGCGGCCGGCCGACGACCTCGAGCCCGTCGTGGGGGCCCTGCGCGAGGCCGCAGACGGCGCTCGGCAGCCCGTCTTCACCGTGCGGGGCTACCGCGAGACGCGGAGCGTCGGGATGCTCGTCTGCGACGACCACGAGGGGCACGGTGCGGCGTTCGCGGACGACCTCTTCGCGCGTCTGGAGCGGCTCGGCGTCTACCGGCGGGAGGCCCGGCCCTGGCTTCCGCATCTCACCGTGGTCCGGTTTCGGGAACGGCCGCGCCTGCAGCCGAGCCTGCCGGATCTCGGTAGGTTCAGTCCGTCCGATGCAGCTGTTTACCTATCCCGTCTGCGCCCATCCGGGGCGGAGTACGACGTCGTCGAATCGGTGGCGCTAGGAGGCTGAAAAGTGGATCGCGAACAGGCACTCGACACCGCGCTCGGGCAAATCGAGCGCCAGTTCGGCAAAGGCTCGGTGATGAAGATGAGCGACCGCGCGTCGGTCTCGGTCGGCGCCGTCTCGACGGGGTCGCTCTCGCTCGACCTCGCGCTCGGGATCGGCGGGCTCCCGCGCGGGCGCATCGTCGAGATCTTCGGGCCGGAGTCGTCGGGGAAGACCACGCTCGTCTACCACGTGATCGCGGAAGCCCAGCGGCGCGACGGGATCTGCGCGTTCATCGACGCCGAACACGCGATGGACCCGACGTACGCGAAGCGGATCGGCGTGAACATCGACGACCTGCTCGTCTCGCAGCCCGACACCGGCGAACAGGCCCTCGAGATCACCGAGCTGCTGATCCGTTCCGGCGCGCTCGCGGTCGTGGCGATCGACTCCGTCGCGGCGCTCACACCCAAGGCCGAGATCGAGGGCGAGATGGGCGACTCGCTCCCGGGCATCCAGGCGCGGCTGATGTCGCAGGCGCTTCGCAAGCTCGCCGGCACGCTCAACCGCACCGACACGATCTGCCTCTTCACGAACCAGCTGCGCGAGAAGATCGGGGTTATGTTCGGCAACCCCGAGACGACGCCGGGCGGCAGGGCGCTGAAGTTCTATTCGTCCGTGCGCCTCGACATCCGCCGCATCGAGACGCTCAAGGAAGGCGTCGAGGCGATCGGCAACCGCGTGCGCGTGAAGGTGGTCAAGAACAAGGTCGCCCCGCCGTTCAAGCAGGCCGAGTTCGATATCATCTACGGCTCCGGCATCTCCTGGGAGGGCACGGTGCTCGAGGCCGGGCTCGACCGGAAGGTCGTGCAGAAGTCCGGCTCCTACTTCAGCTTCGACGAGGAGCGGCTCGGACAGGGGCGCCACAACGCGACCGCGTTCCTGCGTGAGCATCCCGACGTGACGCAGCAGATCCTCGCCGGGATCCAGGCGCAGGTAGGGGCGGAGCAGGTCGTTTCCGCGCGGCTGCTCCCGACCGAAGTGCTTGCCGGGCCGGCGCAGGCCGAGCCCGACAACAAGAACAGCAAGGTCAAAGAGCCGGCCGCGTAATGCCGACGGTTACGCGCCTCCGCGAGACGCGCGGCGGCCGGATCGCCGTCGAGCTCGACGGTGCGCGCTGGCGTACGTTCTCGCCGGAGGTCGTCGCGCGCGTGCGGCTCGGGGTGGGGGAGGTGCTCGACCGCGTGCGGCTGCGGGAGCTCGCCCGGGAGCGCCGGCGCGTGCGGGCAGTCGAGACAGCGCTGCGTGCCGTCGCCCGGCGCGACCAATCGTCCGCCGAGCTGCGGCGGCGGCTCGACGGGCGCCACGTGGCCCCGGCCGATCGCGAGAAGGCGCTCGGGGCGCTGGAGCGGGCGGGGCTCGTGGACGACGGCCGATACGCCGTCCGGCGGGCCGAGTCGCTCGCCGAGCGGGGTCACGGCGACGCGGCGATTCGCTGGCGCCTCGAGCGGGAGGGGATCGGAACCCCCGAGGCCGACGCCGCCTTGGAGGGGCTGGAACCCGAGGCGGAGCGGGCGAGGCGGATCCTCGCCGCCCGCGGGCGTGGGGTCAGGGCGGCGCGGGAGCTCGAGCGGCGGGGCTTCGGCGAGGACGCGATCCACGACGCGCTGGGGGGCTCGTTGCGGACGGAGGCTGAGGAACGCTAGACTCTCAGGGCTTCATTCGACATTTTCCCTGCATAGAGGCTTTTTCCGAATTCCGAAACCGAGCATCCTCTCCGACGTTCGAGACACGAGAGACCCAACACACCCGAGCGAACGAGCTGACGAACACGTGACGGCGACGCGCTGAGCGCGTCGAAGGCGAGGCGGTTGCTCCCGCCTCCGCCGGTTCGGTGAGGCCCGTGCGGCGATCTGCCGGATGGGCGCCCGCGGCAGTCCGCGGACAACCGAGTCCAGCCTCTCCAGGAGCGGAGCATGTTCGTCGTCACCGGAATCGTGATCGGGATCGTCGTCGGTGCGCTCGCCGCGATCGTCGGGATCGTGACGCTGGAGAAGAGCAGGCTCGGGTCGCTGCGCCGGCGACGCGTGCAGCTGATCAACGACGCCGAACGCGAGGCCGAGGCGATCCGCCGCGAAGCGCAGATCGAGGCGCGGGAGCGCGAGCTGACGCTGCGCGCGCAGATCGAGGACGAGGTCCGGACTCGGCGCGCCGAGATCGCGAAGACCGAGGAGCGGGTCGCGCTGCTGGAGCAGGACCTCGACGGGAAGCTGACCGAGCTCGCCCGACGCGAGCAGGGCGTGAACGACCGCGAGCTCGCGTCGAAGCAACTGCACGAGGAGCTGAAGCAGAAGAAGGATCTCGAGCATCGCGAGCTGGAGCGAATCGCCGGGATGACGCAGTCCGAGGCGAAGGCGCATTTGCTCGAGCGCTCCGAGGAGGTGATCCGCCACGACCTCGCGCGCCGCGTGCGCCAGCTCGACGAGGAGGCGCGCGCCGAGGCAAAGCGACGCGCACGGAATCTCGTCGCCGACGCCCTGCAGCGCGTGGCCGCGAGCCACGCTGCGGAGACGACCGTCTCGATCGTCGAGCTGCCGAGCGACGATATGAAAGGGAGGATCATCGGACGCGAGGGCCGCAACATCCGCACGCTCGAACACCTGACCGGCGTCGACTTCATCATCGACGACACGCCGCAGGCGGTCGTGCTCTCGTCGTTCGACGGAATTCGCCGCGAGATCGCGAAGCTGACCCTGCAGAAGTTGATCGAGGACGGCCGGATCCATCCGGCGCGCATCGAGGAGACGTATTACCAGTCGAAGGCCGAGCTCGACGACCTCGTGCAGCAGGCGGGCGAGCAGGCAGTGTTCGAGGCGAACTGCGGCGACGTGCACCCGGAGCTCGTCAAGATCCTCGGTCGCCTCCGGTACCGCACGAGTTACGGCCAGAACGTGCTCAAGCACACGCTCGAGGTCGTCCATCTCGCAGGGGTGATGGCGATCGAGCTCGAAGCCGGCGTCAAAACGGTGAAGCGGGCCGCGCTCTTCCACGATCTCGGGAAGGCGATGACACATGAGATCGAGGCGACCCACGCGCGCATCTCCGCCGACCTCGCACGCCGCTACGGTGAGTCGCAGGGCGTCGTGCACGCGATCGAGGCGCACCACTACGAGGTGCAGCCACAGACCGTCGAGGCCGTGCTCCTGATCGCGGCCGACGCGATCTCGGCGTCGCGCCCGGGGGCGCGCGGCGAAAGCCTCGAGCACTACATCAAGCGCCTCTCGGCCCTCGAGGAGCTCGCGGAGAGACACGAGGGCGTCGAGCGGGTCTACGCGCTGCAGGCGGGGCGCGAGATCCGCGTGATCGTGAAGCCGAACGAGATCGACGACGATGCCGCCGTGCTGCTCTCGCACGAGATCGCTCGCGAGATCGAGGACACGCTGGAGTATCCGGGCCAGGTGAAGGTCACGGTGATCCGCGAGTCCCGCGCGATCGACGTCGCGAAGTAGCTAGCTGCGCTTCGCCAGCGCCGTCGCGGCGCCGAGCCCGAGATACACCGTGCCGGACGTATACCGGAGCACGTTGCGCCTCCGGCGCAGCACGCTTCCGAACGTTCCGGCCGCGAGCGCGTAGAGGCTGTCGCTGAGCAGTCCGAGCGCGACGAAGGTGAGACCGAACGCGACGACCTGGGCCCACACGGTTCGTTCGGGGTCGACGAACTGTGGCAGAAACGCCAGGAAGAACAGCGCCGTCTTCGGGTTGAGGACGTTCACGACGCCGACGCCCTGCCGGAAATGACGGCTCAGCGACTCCTCGCGGTGCTCGATCTCGGGCGGCGGCACGCGTGTCAGCAGCCGGCGAACGCCGAGGTAGAGCAGGTAAGCCGCCCCGAGGTATTTGACCGTGCTGAACGCGAGGGCCGACGAGACGACGAGCGCCGAGATGCCGACGGCAGCCGCGGCCGTGTGCACGAGCGTCCCCGCGTGGAGCCCCGCCACCGAGACGAGCCCGGCCCGGCGGCCGTGCTCCGCGCTCTGTGCGACGACGTAGAGCACCGCGGGGCCCGGCACCAGGAGGAGCGCTACCGCGGCGAGAGCGAAGAGCAGCCAGGAGTGCGGGTCAGGCACGGCTACTCTTCTACACCAATGCAGCGGTACCACGTCACGACGTTCGGCTGCCAGATGAACGCCCATGACTCGGAGCGGATCAAGGGTCTGCTCGAGGAGCTCGGGCTCGGCGAGGCCGCGTCGCCCGAGGAGGCGCACGTTCTCGTGTTCAACACGTGCACGATCCGCGAGAAGCCGGACACGCGACTCGCGGCGCACCTCGGCAACGCGAAGGTCCTGAAGGACCGCGACCCGGACCGCGTGATCGCGGTCGGGGGCTGCTACGCCGAGGCGCAGCGCGAGCGGATCTTCGCGCAGTATCCCTTCGTCGACGTTGCGTTCGGGCCCGGCTCGATCGCGCACCTCGGCGACTGGCTCGGCGCCGGCGGGCTCGGCGTCCCGCGGTCCGCGTTCGGGATCGCGGATGAACGACACTTCGCCGCCGCGCTGCCGATGCACCGCGAACGGCGTTTCCAGGCGTGGGTCCAGGTCTCGATGGGGTGCAACTCGAAGTGCGCGTACTGCATCGTCCCGGCGGTGCGCGGGCGCGAGGTCAGCCGCCGCCCAGGCGAGATCGTCGCCGAGGTGACGCGCCTCGCGCACGAGGGCGTCAAGGAGCTGACGCTCCTCGGCCAGAACGTCAACTCATGGGGTCGCGACCTGCGCCCCGAACTCGACACGGAGTTCGGCGAGCTGCTGCGCGCCTGTGACACGGTCGACGGAATCGAGCGAATCCGCTTCACGAGCCCGCACCCGAAGGACTTCCGTGCGCCGGTGATCGCCGCGATGGCGGACTGTGCGACGGTGTGCGAGCACGTGCACCTGCCGCTCCAGTCGGGTTCGTCTCGCATTCTCAAGGCGATGCGGCGGACGTACACCCGCGACAAGTACCTCGCGCTCGTCGACACGCTGCGCGCCGCGATTCCCGACGTTGCGCTCGGCACCGACATCATCGTCGGCTTTCCGGGCGAGACGGAAGACGATTTCCGCGAGACGCTCGAGGTCGTCGAGGAGGTTGGCTATGACAGCGCGTACACGTTCGTGTACTCGCCGCGCAGCGGCACCGAGGCGGCTGGGATGCCGGATCAACTGGCCGACGACGTGAAGCGCGAGCGCATCGAGCGGCTCGTCGACGTCGTCCAGCGCATCGCGCGCGAGCGGAACGAGCGGCGCATCGGCCTCGTCGAAGAAGTGCTGGTCGAAGGTCCTTCGCGCACGGACCCGTCGCGCCTCCGCGGCCGGACGCGCCGCAATACCACGGTGCATTTCGCCGGCGACGCGCAGCCCGGCGAGCTCGTCGCGGTCGAGATCGACGCGGCGACCTCGACGACGCTGTCCGGCCGCCAGGCCGCGCTCGTCGCCGCCTAGTACGCATGAGGAGGCGGCGCCTCTGGATCGCGGCACAACTCGCATTCGTCGCGGCGATCGTCGGCTTCTTGGCCTACGCCGTCCGGCATTCGTGGACTGAGGCCGCGCCGAAGCTCCGCGACGCCAACCCGACCGATCTCGTGCTCGCAACCGTGCTGCTCGCCGCGTACTACCTCCTGTTCGTCGTTGGCTGGCGCTGGATCCTGCGTACGCTCGGCGTGCACGTGTCGTACGGCGTCTCGCTGCAGGCCGAGATGGCGTCGATGCTCGCGAAGTACGTGCCGGGAGGCGTCTGGACGCCGGCGGCCCGCGTCGTCTGGCTGCGGAAGGCAGGCGTGGCCGCCGCGACACCGGTCGTAGTCTCGTCGATCCTGCTCGAGGCGGGCCTCTCGGCACTCGCCGGTGTCGGCGTCTTCATCGTCGGCCTGGCGGCGATCGGCGGCGCGGACGCGCCGCTCGTGCCGGTGCTCGCCTTCGCGGTGCTCGTCGCCGTCCTCTTGCACCCGCGCGTCTTCCGGTGGATCGCCGTCCGCGTGTTTCGCCCGTTCGGCGGGATCGAGCTGCCCGAGATCCCGTACCGCACCTTGCTCGGCCTGCTCGTGTACTACGCGCTCTCGTGGGTGGTCGGCGGCGTCGCGTTGCTCTTCCTCGTTCGCGCCGTCGGCGGCGACGCGGGTGCGGAGGCAATCGTCTTCCTCGGCGGTACTGCCGCGGTCGGTGCGATCGTCGCGGTTCTGTCTGCACTTCCGTCGGGGCTCGGCGCGCGCGAAGCGTCGATGTACGGCCTGCTGCTTGCGGTCGCATCGCCCGCCGTGGCGCTCGGCGCCGTGGTGCTCAACCGGATCGCGATCACCGTCGTCGAAGCTCTGCTCCTGCTCGCCGGCGTCCTTATCTGGCGACGCGGCCGCCGCGAGGAAGCAGCGGACGCGGCAGCCGCGTGAGCGTCCTCGCGGTCTTCGGGCCGACGGGCTCGGGGAAGACCGCAGTCGCGGAGGAGCTCGCCGACCGCATCGGGGGCGAGCTGATCTCGGCGGACGCAATGCAGGTCTACCGCGGGCTGCCGGTTCTCACGAACCAGTCCGAGCGTCCAACCCGGCTCGTCGGGATCTGGGACCTTGGGCACGAGGCGTCCGTCGCGGAGTACCAGGACCTCGCGCACGCGGCGATTGATGAGGCACTCGACGCGGGGCGCGTGCCCGTCGTCGTCGGGGGGACCGGCCTCTACCTGCGGGCGGCGCTCGCCGGACTGCAGCTACCGCCGCCCCCGCCTGGGGGCGTGCGCGAACGGCTCGAGCGCCTCTACGAGCGGCTCGGGCCCGAGACGGCCCACGCGGTGCTCGCCGAGCGTGACCCCGCCGCCGCGGACCGCGTCCATCCGAACGATCGCAGGCGCATCGTCCGCGCGCTCGAGCTCGTGGAGAGCGGCGCCTCGCTCGCCCCGGCGGAGGATCGGCTCTGGACCGCCGGCTACCGCCGTCCCACGCTCGTCTTCGGCCTCGACCTGCCGCGCGACGTTCTCGTCCGGCGGATCGAGAAACGCACGCAGCGCATGTTCGAGCGCGGCGTCGAGCGCGAAATAGCCGCGGCGCTCGAGCGGCCGATTTCGGCGACGGCCCGCACGATCCACGGCCTGCGCGACATCGCGGAGCTTCCGCGCGACGAGGCGATCGAGACCTACAACCGCCGCGTGCGCCGCTACGCCGCGTACCAGCGCAAGTGGATGCGCCGCATTCCCGGCATCGTCATCATCGACGCGAACCGTCCCGCGAACGAGGTGGCCGATGACATTCTCGAAGTGGCACGCGCACGGCAACGTCTACCTGGTGACGCCCCCGTGCGGGCTGACGCCTGAGCGCGTCCGCGCCGAGGTCGGCGACGCCGACGGGATCCTCGAGGTCGCCGACGATGGCGAGGTCGTCGTGTGGAACCCTGACGGCTCGCGCGCGGAGATGTCCGGGAACGGAACGAGGATTGCCGCGCGCTGGCTCGCCGAGCGGACAGGGGCAGACGTCGTGCGCGTGCGCGTCGGTCCGCGCGAGGTCGTTGCGCGGATGCTCGGCGGCTCCGAAGTCGAGCAGGACCTCGGTGACGTTCGCGTGGGCGATGCGGAGCACATCGCCGGCCTCGAAATCGTGCCCGTGTCGGTCGGAAATCCACATGCGGTCGTCGTCGGCGATCCCGACGACCTGCCGCGGATCGGGCCCCTGCTCGAGACGCACCCTCGTTTCCCCGACCGGACGAACGTGCAGGTCGCGCGCATCGACGCGCCCGGCCGGGTGACGGCGCGCGTCTGGGAGCGCGGCGTGGGGGAGACGAGCGCGTCGGGCACCAGCGCGGTCGCCGTCGCAGCGGCGACGCACGGAGAAGGGGAGGTTGTGGTGCGTTTCCCCGGTGGAGACCTCCGCGTGCGCCTGGAGAACGGTCGCGCGTATCTAACAGGTCCCGCCGAGCCGGTTGTGGACGAATAGACACACAATCGTCGCGTTCGTTTACACCTTCGCGACGCTTTCGGCGGTACCGTTTTCCCCCGGGTGGGTGGGGGTTAGGGATGGGGCCCGGCCCGGCGCGCGCGCCAGGCCTCGGCCATCTCGATCCGCTCGAGCGTGCTCGGGTGGGAGTCGCCGAGGAACTCCAACCAGCGCGGCGGCGCCGGGTCGGAGAGCGCCACCGTCGTGAAATGCTTGAACAGCTCGCGGGCCGCCTGCGGGTCCTTCGTCGTCTCGAGCGCCATCCAGTCCGCCTCGGCCTCCATATGGCGGGTGATGTACCCGAAGATCGGCTGGCTGGCGAGGCTGAGGACCACGAACACGAACAACCCGAGAGGGACCGCGCGCGCCTCGTGGAGGCTGCCCCGACGCCGGGTCGCCAGTGCGATCAGGAACGTCCCCGGAACGGCGAAGAGCGCATACCAGCCGATGCTCTTGAGGATGTGATTCCGCGACTGGTGCCCGAGCTCGTGGGCGAGGACGACTTCGACCTCTTTCTCCTCGAAGCGCCCATCGAGAAGTGTGCTCCAGAGGATGATCCGGCGGCTGTCGCCGGTTCCCGTCGCCTCGGCGTTCGGCGCCCTCGTAAAGGCGCTGACGTCCTCCACTTTGACCGGCACCGGGTCGATTCCCTGCGCTCGCGCGAACCGGTCGGCGGCGGCGCGCAGCTCGGGGTCCTGGAGAGGCCGCAGATCGGGAATCAAGTACGGCGAGGACCAGGCGAAGACGGCATAGAGCGCGACAAACGCGGGAGCACCCGCGATCCACCAGCGACCACGCAACGGACCCGCGAAGACCATCACGATCAGGAGCGCAAGACAGATGAAGCCGAACTCGCCCGCGAGCCCAAGCCAGTAGCTGAGGAGCCAGTCGACGTAGCCGACTTCGACGAGATCGTGCCGGCGTTCCCACCACAGCTCTGCGAGGCCGAACGGAACCTGCGTGAACCAGAGAATGCCGAGCCCGAGCATTCCCAGCAGCTTCCCGGTGCCGATCCGGCCGGCCGCAGACTCACGCGCAAGCCGTTCGCCGCCCCACGCGTACAGAGCGAGCACGACGAGCACGACGAGCTCCGACAGGAGATTGCTCCACCGCAGGAACAGCTCGAAGCGCTCGGCCTGGTGCAGCTGGTGAGGCGTGAAAAGGGCAGCAGGATCGAGGTGCGGCCGCCGCAGGTCGTCGGGCACTTTCGACCGCCACAGCGCCCACGCGCCGGCGATCCAGACCCCGGCTGCCGCCGGGAGGCCGATGCCATACGAGACGAGCCTAGGTCGGCTCATCGAAGAGCGGCAGCTGCGGGGGGCCGACGGTCGGCGGGCCGCTGTACGGGTAGCGGTCGCTCAGGATCGCGCCGTATGCGCTCACCTGCGCCGAGTAGCGAAGTGCGTGTGCACCGGCGTTGCGCAGGCCCTTCGGCATGCGGCCGGTGACGAGGCCCGCGAACCACCCCCCGACCCCCGCCGCGACCAACAGCCACTGCAACGCGCCGGTGAGAAAGAACGCAGGAAACGCGAGGACGAGCCGGAACGCGGTCACCCAGCGGCTCTGCCGCTCGGGAGCGTCCACTTGGAGGTCGACCGGATACCCAGGCTTGCCGGTGAAGCCGGGAAACGGGTTCGCGACCATCCAGAGGAACGCACCGACGTGCGTCTGGTAGCGCAAGTACGCGGCGACGAAGCGATGGAGCGGTCCGGCGCTTCGTCCGCGGACGAGCACGACGAACCAGTTGGCGATCACGGCGAGGAAGGCGAGCACACCCCACACGAGCAGCCAGACGAAGTGCGGAACGGTCAGCGGAAAGCGGAAGAACGTCGTCAGCCGCGAACGCCGCCGGTCATCCGTGATCGCGAGGCGCACGGGCCGGAAAGGCGGCGACCCCGCCTCCCACGGCAACGTCGGATCGCCGCTCGGGTAGCGTCGCGTCACGAACAGGACGTAGAGGTAGACCTCTGCCGTGTAGCGGAGCCCGTAGGCGGCGAGGTTGCGCATCCCGCGCGGCATGCGGGCCCGCGCGAGGCAGGCGAACCAGCCGAGCAGGGCGACCGTCAGCACCACCCCGCCGGTGAAGGTGTAGCCCGAGCTGCCGGCGCCGCCGCCGTTCAGGACCGACATCATGAAGAAGGCGGGCAGCGCGAGAATGAGGCGGAACGCCGCAGACAGCCGGTGCTGTCGCTCCGCAGGCTCGATCACGACGTCGATCGGGTAGCCCGGTTCCCCGAGGAAGCCCGGGAACGGATTTGCTGCGAGCGAGACGTACGCCGCGAGGTGCGTCGCGTAGCGGACGAAATGCATGTGGAACTCGTTCAGCGACGCGGCCGGACGTCCCCGCACGACAGTGACGAACCACTGCGCGATCGCCGTGAAGAAGACGCCGACGCTCCAGATCGAGATCCAAAAGACATGCGGGATCGCGAGGAACAGCCGGAAGAAGACCGTCAGCCGCGAACGGCGCAGGTCGTCCTGCACGACGAGGCGAACCGGGCGATCGTTCACGTCGCGATGGCGTGTTCCCGCAGGACCTCGTTCAAACTCGTCTTCAGGTCCGTGGACTCGTTCCTGCGGCCGACGATGAGCGCGCACGCCACGTCGTAACGCCCGGACCGGTACTCCTTGGGCCGCGTGCCGGGGATCACGACGGAGCGCGGCGGCACGTAGCCGCGGTGCTCGACCGGCTCCTCCCCGGTGACGTCGATCACCGGGATCGAAGCGGTGAGGACGACGTTGGCGCCCAACACGGCCCCCTCGCCGACGATCGTCCCCTCGGTGACGATGCAGCGCGAGCCCACGAACGCGCCGTCCTCGACGATCACCGGTCGCGCGTTCGGCGGCTCGAGCACGCCGCCGATGCCGGCGCCTCCCGCGAGATGGACGTCGGCGCCGATCTGCGCACACGAGCCGACGGTCGCCCACGTGTCGACCATCGTGCGCGGCCCGACCCACGCGCCGATGTTCACGTAGCTCGGCATCAGGATGACGTTCGTCGACAGGAACGAGCCGTAGCGCGCGGTCGCCGGCGGGACGACGCGCACGCCGCGCTCGGCGTAGTCGCGCTTGAGCGGAATCTTGTCGTGGTAGACGAACGGCCCGACTTCCTGCGGCTCCATCCGCCGCAGCCGGAAGTAGAGGAGGATCGCCTTCTTCACCCACCCGTGGACGATCCAGTCGCCCTCGCGCTTCTCGGCGACGCGGAGCTCCCCCCGGTCGAGCGCGCCGATCGTCTCCTCGACTGCGGCGGCGTGCTCCGGGTCGAACTCGTCCCAGAGGCGCTCGATCTCTCGCTCGAGGCTCAGAGCGCGTCCTCGAGCACCGCGACCGCGTCGCCGCACTCGCCCTCGGTCGGAACGAGCGCGAATCGGACATAGCCCTCGCCGGCCGGCCCGAAGTACGAGCCAGGCGCGACGACCACGCCGTGCGAGAGCAGCCGGTCCGCGAACTCCTCCGAGGTCTCGCCCGGCGGCGTCTCCACCCAGAGGTACATGGTCGCCCTGCTGCCGGCGAGCCGAAGCCCCTTGCGCTCGAAGAGATCGAGGAAGCGCGCGCGCTTGCGCGCATAAAGCTGCCGGTTCCGCTCCACGTGCCGCTCGTCGTTCCACGCTGCGATCGCCGCGCGTTGCACGAACACCTGCGGCGCCGTGCCGACGTTCGGCCGGAACTTTCGCAACGACTCGATCACCGGCTCGGGCGCTGCGACGAACGCGCAGCGGTAGCCAGTCATCGACGAGCGCTTCGAGAGCGTGTTGAAGACGACGACGTTGCTCCGGTCCGGCACTTGCAGCGCCGAGGCGGGCGGCTCGTCGAACCAGAGCTCGCTGTACGCCTCGTCCGAGCAGACGAGGAAGTCGTGCTCTTCCGCGAGCTCGGCGAGCCGCTCGTAGAACGAGAGGGGCGCCACAGCGCCGGTCGGATTGTTCGGGTAACAAACCCAGAAGAGCGCGACGCGCGACCACGTCTCATCGTCGATCGCGTCGAGGTCGGGGAGGAATCCGTGCTCGGCGCGCAGGGGCACGGTTTCGACACGCGCGCGCGCGAAAAGCGCGCCGCGCTCGTACACGGGATATCCGGGCTCGGGAATCAGGACGAGATCCTTTCCCGCTCCCTCGTCGACGACGACCTGTGCGAACGAGAAGATCGCCTCCTTCGAGCCGTACGTCGGAATCAGCTCGCGCTCCGGATCGAGTGCGACGCCGAAGCGGCGCTCACACCACCCCGCGACCGCCTGGCGCAATTCGGGCAATCCGGCGGCGGCCGGGTAGCCGCTCGTCTCGTCGAGTGCCGCGACGAGCGCACGCTTGATCAGCGGATCGGTCGGCTCCCGCGGGTCGCCCATCCCGAAGTCGAAGATCCGCACGCCTTCAGCGGCCTTGCGCCGCTTCGCCTCTTCGAGGCGGACGAAGGGGTAGACGGTCTGTGCGGAGAGAACGGGAGAGACGTGCACGGCGCCAGCCTATTGGCCCCTGAAGAAGTCGCGCAGCGCGTCGAAGGAGCGCTCGAGCGCGGAGATCTCGATCTGCTCGTCGCGCGTGTGGGCGTACCTGGTCGCGCCCGGACCGAAGTTCACGGCGTCAAGGCCGCGCTCCGCGAACTGCGCCACCGGCGTCCAAGCTTGCTTCGGCGTGACCTCGAAGCCACCGACGTCGCGCAGCCGCTGGACGAGCGGGTTGCGAACGGCGACCGGCGCCGCCGGCGAGTGGCTCAGGATCTCGACGCCGTCGCCGGCGAGCTCGCGCAGCCGCGCCTCGGCGTCCTCGCGCGACCGGTGCGGGGCGTAGCGGAAGTTCAGCGTCGCCTCGACGAGGTCGGGGACCACGTTGTCGGCGAGCCCGCCTTGGATCCTCGTCAGGCTCAGCACCTCGCGGAAGGGCAGGCCCTCGACCTCGACGTCATGAGGCGGCAGACCTGCGACGCGCTGCAGCCCTGCCACCGCGAGGTCGATCGCGTTCACGCCGAGCCACGGCCGCGCCGTGTGCGCGCTTCGACCCTCGAAGCGAAGACGCGCGTTCACGTTGCCGACGCAGCCGACCTGGAGCTCGTTGTCGGTCGGCTCGAGCACCAGCACGAGGTCGGCGTCTGCGATCAAGCCCGAGTCGAAGAGCGCAGGCAGCGGGCTGTGCTCGACCGAGATTTCCTCGCGCGCGAAGAAGAGGAAGGCCGGATCGAACGCGAGCCCGTCCGCCGCCGCCGCCCAGCGCGCGAGCTCGACCATCACCGCGAGGCCGCCCTTCATGTCACTGGCACCGAGACCGTGGACGGCGCCGTTCTCGATCCGGCCCGGGAGGTTCCCGTTCGCGGGCACGGTGTCGAGGTGCCCGGCGAGGAGGACGAGAGGCCGCTCGGTGCGCTGTGTCTCGAAGAGGAGCGTGAGATCGCGGTCGTAGCGGAGCTCGAGCGGGACCGCTTCGCGCACCAACTCGGCGAGCTCCTCCTCGTGCCGGCTCTCCGAGGGAACGTCCACGAGCTCGAGCGTCCGCGCGGCGAGATCGTGGTCCATGCCCGGGATTGTGCCCTTGGGCGGCATAATCCGTTCGTGACGGCGCGTCAACCGGACCCGCTCCCGGGCGCCGAGCCCGAGCGCGGCTTCGCCGTCGCGGTGCTCGCGCAAGGGGTCGATGCCGAAGAGGAGCTCGCAGAGCTTCACGAGCTCGCGCGGACTGCGGGCGTCCAGACGATCGCGGAGGTCGTCCAGCACCGCGTCCAGCCCGACCGGCGGACGTACGTCGGGAAGGGCAAGCTCGAGGAGCTCAAGCACGCCTACAAGGAGACGGGCGCCGAGGTACTGCTCGTCGACGACGAACTCGATCCAACACAGCAGCGGACGCTCGAGAACGCGCTCAACGCACGGGTCGTCGACCGCACGCAGTTGATCCTCGACATCTTCGCGCAGCACGCCGTGAGCGCGGAAGGGAAGCTGCAGGTCGAGCTCGCACAGCTCGAGTACAACCTCCCGCGCATGCGCGGGATGTGGCAGCACCTCGAACGACTCGGCGGCGGCGTCGGCACACGCGGTCCCGGCGAGTCGCAGCTCGAGACGGACCGGCGGCTTGCGCGACGGCGCGCGACGCTGCTCAGACGCCGGCTGGAGGGCCTTTCGCGCCAGCGCGCGACGCGGCGCCAGGAGCGCGCGCGCAGCGAGACGCCAACTGTTGCCCTGGCGGGCTACACGAACGTCGGCAAGTCGACGCTGCTGAATGCCCTGACCGGCGCGGGGGTGTCCGTCCAGGACCGCCTCTTCGAGACGCTCGACCCGACGACGCGTGGCTTCGAGCACGATGGGCGCCGCTATCTCGTGACGGACACCGTCGGCTTCATCCGGCGTCTTCCGCACCAGCTCGTCCAGGGCTTCGCCGCCACGCTCGAGGAGACGCTCGTCGCCGACCTCGTCCTGCACGTGCTCGATGCGACCGCGACCGAGAAGCGTCTCGACGAGATGGTGGACGCAGTCGATTCGGTGCTAACGGAGATCGGCGCCGGGCAGCTTCCGCGACAGCTCGTGCTGAACAAGATCGACGCGCTCGATCCGCTGCGGCGCCGACGGCTCACGGCGCGCTTCCCCGACGCGCTCCAAGTGTCGGCCCTCACGGGGGAAGGGCTGGACGAGATCCGCGCCCGCGTGGCGAAGCACTTCCAGGAGCGCTTCGAGCCGGTGCAGCTCCTGGTCCCGTACGAGGACGGCGCGCAGCTCGCTGAGCTCTACGCGCTCGGGGCGCCCGTCGACGGGCGCGAGGACACCCCGGAAGGCGTGCTCGTCCGGGCACGGCTTCCGCACCGGGAGGTGCGTCGTTTCGCGCGCTATCTCGTCGCCCAGGCGGAGTCCGGCGCGCGCGAGGTCGGGTGATCGAGCTTCCGATCCGGCGCGTGCGGCCGGCCGCCGTGCTCCCCGAACGCGCGTACGCAGGCGACGCGGGCATCGATCTCGCGGCCTGCGAGCGGGTCGAGCTCGGCCCCGGCGAGCGCGCGCTCGTGCCGACTGGTCTCGCGGTCGCGATCCCCGAGGGCTATGCGGGCTACGTGCAGCCTCGCTCGGGGCTCGCGGCGGCGCACGGCATCTCGATCGTGAACACGCCCGGGCTCGTCGACTCGGGCTACCGCGGCGAGCTGCTCGTCAACCTCCTCAACACGGACGCGCATGAGGCTTTCGTCGTCGAGCCGGGGATGCGGATCGCGCAGCTCGTCGTGCTCGAGGTCCCCGAGGTCGAGCTGGTCGAGGTCGACGAGCTCCCGGCGAGCGAGCGCGGCGTGCGCGGCTTCGGCTCTTCGGCGCATTGATGGAGCCGCGGATCCGCGTCTCCGCGCTGCTCCGTTGGGAGGATCGGATCCTGCTCTGCCGCCACGAGAAGCCCGGCAAGGAGTACTGGCTCCTGCCCGGCGGCGGCGTCAACTCCGGCGAGAGCCTCCTCGCCGCGCTCCACCGGGAGCTGTTCGAGGAAGTCGGGATCGATGAGGAGATCCCGCTCGAAGGGCCGGTCGCGCTCGCGGACTCGATTGGTCCCCGGCAGAGCTTCGCGGCGAAGCACGTGGTACACATCGTCTTTTCCGGCGACCTCTCCGGCCGTTCGCTCGAGCGCGTGACCTCACAGGACGCAGCCGTCCGCGGCCACCGGCTCTTTCGCGTGGACGAGCTCGAGGAGGTCGTCCTGCATCCACCGATCCAGCGCTTCTTGCGCCGCTGGCGCCCGGGCGACCCCGTGGTCTACCTGGGCGCCCTCTGGGCCCCCTAGTAGCGCCCGCCGCGGTCTCGGGCCCGCTGGGCTGCGACGGCGTGGGCCTCCGATTCGAGCTCGTCGGGCAGCGGGTCGAACGGCTCGGGTTCGCGGCCGGCGGCGTGCGCGAGGGCCAGCGCGAGGATCCAGTCTGCAAGCCAGGGGTTCCGCGGCAGGAGCGGGCCGTGCAGGTAGGTGCCGATCGCGCGGCCGACGCGGCAGCCCTCGAACCCACTCGCGCCTTCGTTGCCGAAGCCGGCGACGACGCGGCCGAGCGGCTCGGCGCCCGCGTCGAGATACGTCCGCCCGGCGTGGTTCTCGAAGCCCGCGAGCGTGCGGCGCTCGCCGGGGTCGAGCTCGCACTCGAGCAAGATGTCGCCGATCATCCGCCGCTCGCCGGCGATCGTGTGGTGCGGGAAGAGGCCGACGCCGGGGAGCTCTTCTCCGTTCACGAAGCGATAGAAGCGCCCGAGCAGCTGGTAGCCGCCGCAGACCGCGAGCACAGCCGCACCGCGCTCCGCGGCCTCGAGCACCGACTCCGCCTTCGCGGCGAGATCGCGCGCGACGAGCGCCTGCTCGCGATCCTGCCCGCCGCCGACGTAAAGGAGGTCGTGGGCGCCCGGCTCGATCGTGTCGTGCATCGAGAGCCCGCGCACCTCGAGCTCGTGGCCGCGCCACGCGGCACGGCGACTGAGCACGGCGATGTTGCCGCGGTCGGCGTAGATGTTCAGGTAGTCCGGGTAGAGGTGGCCGACCCGGATCTTCACGCGGCGCGCTCCCAGTACTGCGCGACGTGTCCGCGCTCCGCAACGATCCGGCGCAGGCCGAGCATCGCCGTATACGTCGGCAGCACGATCAGCTCGCCGCCGGCTGGGGCGAGCTCGAGCCCGCGGTCGAGACCGCGCTCCAGCCTGGGGAGGACCTCGATCGCGTCCGCCGCAAACCCTGCGTACTTGAAGCGGAGAGCGAGCTCCGCCGCGCGGTCGCCGGTGACGACGACGCGCTGCAGCGCCTCGAGCAGCGGCTCGAAGTCGACGTCCCAGATCCAGGAGACGTCCTTACCGTCCGCGATCGCGTCGTTCAGCGCGACGACGGCGACCCGCGGAGCACCGCCCGAGACGATCGTGCGAATCGCTTCGTTCGCGCCGGCCGGGTTCTTGATCAGGAGCATCAGCAGGCTCCGATCGCCGACCTGAATGCGCTCGAACCGCCCGAAGGCCGCGCCGAACCGCTCGAGACCGCCGACCACGTCGTCGACGCCGGCGCCGAGCGCCCGCGAGAGCGCCGCAGCCGCGAGCGCGTTGTAGACGTTGTAGAGACCGGGCAGTCGCAGTCGCACGCGGCGCGTTCCCTCGGGAGCGACGAGATCGAACTCCGCCGCCTCGAGTCCCACCAGCTCGATGTTGCGGGCAGCGAGGGACAGCGGCGGGCGCGCATGGCCGCATTGCGGACAGGTGTAGTCACCGAGGTGACCGACATACGCGGCGCGGAACTCGTACGGCGTGCCGCAGCGGACGCAGTACTTGGAGTCGGCGGCGTGCTGGAGATTCGGCCGCGCGTGGCGAGGGTCGTCAACCCCGAAGACCACGGCATCGGGACGCTCGCGCACGAGATCGCCGAGTTGTGGGTCGTCCCCGTTGACAACGAGCCGCGACCCTTCGGGCAGGCCGTGGACGAGCACGCGCCAGCGCTCGGCGATCAGCTCGAGCTCGCCGTAGCGATCGAGCTGGTCCCTGAACAGGTTCCCGAGGCAGAGCACGCGAGGCTGCACGAGCCGCGCCACCTGGGGCAGCGCGGCCTCGTCGACCTCGAAGAGTCCCAGCTCGGCCCTTTCGCTGGCCAGGAGCGTCGACGCGACGCCCGAGACGAGGTTCGCGCCCGATCGGTTGTGCGCGAGCCGCACACGTCCGCGCAGGATCTCGGCGGTCATCGCCGCCGTCGTCGTCTTCCCGTTCGTCGCCGACAGCACCGCCGATCCTTGCGGCAGGCGCTGCGCGAGCCGCGCCACGGCGTCCGGGTCGAGCTTCCAGAGCAGCTTCCCCGGAAGCGTGGTGCCCCCGCCGGCGCCCGCGAGCCGAGAGAGGCCGCCCGCGGCTCGAGCGGCCATTGTCAACGCGACGAGCGGCAGGGGAACGCGCACCGCGCGAGCGTAGCTTCCCGCATGGGGGGAGGGGCTTCGGCGCGAGACGCCGGCGAACCCACGGCCGCCGCTGTCGTTTCCGGGGCTCACTCGAACGAGGGAACGTCCGGGCCCTCACCCCGACGGGGGAGGCTCCCTCACCCGCGGCGGCCTAGGTTGGGCCATGGAAAAGCGGCTTCCGAGCCCTTTCCGGTGCGGCAAATGCGACCAACCGGTCGCCTGACGGAAAGGAACGACAACTTCACATGCGGCAAGAACGAGGAACTTCAGGCGAGGTTCGCTCGAGCGCACTGTGGGCCCGTGGCTCAGGAGGCCAGTCCCGCTCTAGTGCTCTCTGGGGTCGCGGTGGGCGCGGCATGGTTGCAGTACTCGCGCTCGCCGTCAGCGTCATCATCCCGGCAGCCGGTATTGCCGGCGAGAACCAGTCCGTGCGGGTGCCCAACGACCTGCTCGCTGCTGCCAAGGCGAGCCCGGATGCGACCTTCGACGTCATCGTTCAGGGCGACAAGAGCCACAGGAGCGACGACGTCGCGAAGGAGGTCAAGGAGAACGAGGGTCAGCTGAAGCGGATGTTCCGCTCGGTGAGCGGCGTCTCGGCCACGCTGACCGGTAAGCAGATCGTCACGCTGGCAACCCGCTCGAACATCCGTGCGATCACCCGCGATGCGCAAATGCGCACCTCGGCGCTCGACGTCGGTCAGTGGCGTTCCGTGGTGAATGCGACCACCCCGCTGCTCAAGACCGGGCTTCAGGCGCCTGCGATCGCGATCGTCGACTCGGGCATCGACTCGTCCAAGACGGGCGACTTCGGCTCCCGCGTCGTGGCGCGCGTCAACTTCAGCTCGCTGGAGCCGAACGCGTCGGGCGATCCGTCGGGGCACGGCACGATGGTTGCCGGCGTCGCGGCGGGTGCAAGCGCGTACGTCGGCGGTGTCGCGCCCAACGCGCCGCTCGTGGACGTGCGCGTCGCGTCGAGCCACGGCGAGGCGCTGACCGGCGACATCATCGCGGCGGTCGACTGGATCCTCGCGAACAAGGACGCGTACAACATCCGCGTCGTCAACATGTCCCTCGGCGGCGGTGCTCAGACGAGCTTCCGCTGGGATCCACTGGACAAGGCGGTCGAGAAGCTCTGGCTCTCCGGCGTGGTCGTGACGGCCTCGGCAGGGAACCAGGGCAACGCGGGCGGACCAGTCCCCATCGGCGCGCCGGCGAACGACCCCTTCATCATCACCGTCGGCGCAGTCGACACGAAGCTGACGCTCGATCGCGGAGACGACAACCGTGCTCCGTGGTCGGCCTACGGCTACACCGCCGACGGCTTCGCGAAGCCGGACGTCTCGGCGCCGGGTCGGTCGATGGTGATGCCGGTGTCTGTCGGCTCGTTCATCCCGTCGACGCTGCCCACTCGCGTCGTGGCCCTGGGCTACATGTGGATGAGCGGTACGTCGTTCTCGGCTCCGGTTGCGGCGGGGGCTGCGGCGCAGATCCTCGCGCGTCACCCCGGCTTCACGCCGGATCAGGTCAAGGGTGCGCTCATGGCGAGCGCGCGCCGCCTGAGCTCAGCCGGCACCGGGATCGGTGAGCTCGACGTGGCAGCAGCCGCGGCGATCAACTCGCCCCCGAATCCGAACGAGGGCTTCTACGCCTTCATCACGGACGGGACGTTCGACGCCGACGCCTGGGCGGACTACGTCCGGTCGAACTCCAACTGGACGGAGTCCAACTGGGTCGAGTCCAACTGGGTCGAGTCCAACTGGGTCGAGTCCAACTGGGTCGAATCCAACTGGACGGAATCCAACTGGGTCGAGTCCAACTGGACGGAATCCAACTGGGTCGAATAACGAAGGAACCCCTCCACGGGCGGCGGCCTCCGGGCCGCCGCCCACCTCATATCCGACCGCGTTCCACGCGGTGCGGCAAACGGATTCGATGCGGCTAGACGACACAGGCCACGAGCAGCGAGGGAGTTGCTTGTTGGGCGCTCACGGCGGCCGGGTTCGCCGGCTCCAAGGAGCCGCGCGCAGCGGTCGAATGGACGGAGTCGAACTGGACCGAGTCCACTGGACCGAATCCAACTGGGTCGAATAGTCAAGCTCCCGCGGCACTGAGCCGAAAGACATGAAACAAGGAACGACTGTGGCGGCAAACGGCGAAAATCGACTCTCGCGAGCGGCGAAGGCGTATCTCGTGCTCGTGATCGGTACGGCGGCGGCCGCCATGCTGCCCGCCGTCTCGCGCCTTTCCACGGAAACGCACGGCTGGATCATCTTCGCGATCTTCGGCTGCGCTGCGGCGATCACGCAGCTGTTCCCGGTGCACACGCCGAAGAACAACGCGTTCACGCCCTCGATCATCTTCATGCTCCCGGCCGCGTTCCTGCTCCCGCTGGAGCTGATCGTCCTGATGCCGATCGTCATGCACCTGCCCGAGTGGCTGAAGGTGCGTTACCCGTGGTTCATGCAGACGTTCAACATCTCGAACCACATGATCAACCTCTTCGCGGCGTGGGGACTCTCGCACCTCGTGCTCGACCATGCCCCCGGCTCTGAGGCGCAGGTCTGGGCGCTCGCCGGCGTCACGGCGGCGCTCGCGTACGTCCTGCTCAACCACTCGATCGTCGCGGTCATGCTGCGGCTCGCGCGCGGCATGCGCTGGCGCGAGACGGGGCTGCTCTCGTTCTCGAGCCTGTCGAACGAGCTCGTGGTCTCGCTGCTCGCGTTCGCGCTCGTCAGCTTCTGGCGCACGAACCCGTGGCTGATCCCGATCGGGATCGCGCCGCTCCTGCTGATCCATCGTTCGCTGGCCGTACCGGCGCTCAAGGAGGAGGCGCGCGTCGATCCGAAAACCGGCCTCTACAACGCGCGCTACTTCGCCTCGGCGCTGACGGAGGAGCTCGGTCGCGCGAAGCGGTTCGAGCGCCCGATGTCGCTGATCATGGCCGACCTCGACCTGCTACGCGACATCAACAACACGTACGGCCACCTCGCCGGGGACGCCGTGCTGAAGGGCATCGCGCAGATCTTCCGCGCCCAGCTGCGGCACTACGACGTGCCTGCACGATTCGGCGGCGAGGAGTTCTCGATCCTGCTGCCGGAGACTCCGACCGATCAGGCGCTCGAGATCGCGGAGCGGATCCGCCGCACGATCGCGGAGAGCGCGTTCGAGGTGGAGACCTCGAGCGAGCCGATCCGCGCCACCGTGTCGATCGGCGTCGCCGGCTTCCCGAAGGACGCCACCGACGCGAACGAGCTCATCCACCAGGCCGACCTCGCCGTCTATCGCGCGAAGCTGCAGGGACGCAACCGCGTGCTCGGCGCGTCGAGCGACCAGGCCCTCCTGAACAACGACCGGAACCACCGCCTCGTCGCGGTTCCCGAGGACGGCGACCACGTCGTCCCGCTGCCGCGCGTCGCGGAGGCCAAGCCGAGCGAGGAGCGCCGCTCGACCGCGCAGCCGCGCCCGTCGGGCGTGCAGGGCCCGCGCCTGCTCGCGCTCTCGAAGCGGCTCGGCTTCCTCGTCGGCGCCGTCTCGTTCATGGGGATGGCCGCCGGCGTGCTCGGGATTCTCTTCGGCACGACCCAGGACCTGATCGGACTGCTGGCGATGGTGCTCGTGGTCGGAGTAGGGCAGGCGCTCGCGCTCGCAACCGACGAGGGCTCGATCTCGGTCAGCGCCGTCGGCGCTGTCGCCGGTGCGGCCTTGTTCGGTCCGCGTGCTGCGCTCGCGATCGGCGCGACGATCGCGATCGTCGAGTGGAGCCACCACCGGCAGTGGATCCACCACGTGGTCTTCAACATCGGCGCCCTGACGCTTGCGTCGCTGTCGGCCGCGTCGGTCTTCGGCGGCGCCGCCATGTTCGAGCTCAGCGACACGCCGCAGCGCGTGCTCACGATCGGGGCCGGGCTCGTCGCCGGGCTCGTCTACTTCGGCGTCAACATGGGACTCGTCAGCCTCGCGCTGGCCGTCGAGGGCCACGAGAAGTGGCGTACGGTCTTCAAGGAGCGCTTCGCGTGGCTGTGGCTGCACTACGTCGTCTACGGCTTCGTCGCCGGCGTGATGGCCGTCGCCTACGACGTCGCGACGCTCTGGGGCCTCGCAGTGTTCGCGATCCCGCTGCTCCTGATGCGCAAGACGCAGGAGGCGTACCTCGCGCACACGCAGCGCTCCGCGCAGAAGCTCCGCGAGGCGGCCGAGACGATCCACACACAGAACGTCTCGCTCGAGCAGGCGAACCGGCTGCTCAAGGAGCGCTCGACGGCGGCGATGGAGTCGCTCTCCGCGACCGTCGACGCACGCGACTCGTATACCGCAGGTCACTCACGGCGCGTGCAGCAGCTCGCGCTGGCGATCGGGCGCGAGATGGGGCTCTCGCAGGCCGAGCTCGACCTGCTCGGGCACGCTGCGCTCTTCCACGACATCGGCAAGCTCGCGATCCCGGACGCGATCCTCCTCAAGCCCGCCTCGCTTACGAGCGAGGAGTGGTCGCTGATGCAGCGCCATGCGGAGGAAGGCGCGCGGATCATCGACCGCCTCGGGTTCCTCGGCGACGCCGTCCCGGCGATCCGCCACCACCACGAGCGCTTCGACGGGACGGGCTACCCGGATCGGCTGTACGGCGAGGAGATCCCGCTCGGCGCACGGATCATCCACGTCGCCGATGCACTCGACTCGATGCTCACAACGCGCATCTACCGCGCGGCCCGGCCCCCGGCGGAGGCGCTCAGCGAGCTGAAGCGCGCATCGGGCTCGCAGTTCTGCCCGCGCACCGTCGCGGCGCTCGACCGGATTCTCCCGGTCGAGTCGCTCGAGTCGGACACGCGTCCAAACGACCGCCTCGCCGCCGCGTCCTGACGGCTGATCGGGCCCGTTTGCGGGCTCGTCAATTTGCTCTAGGATTCTTGCCATGGCTCGGAAGCGGGCGTTTCGCGCCCTCGAGGGGATCGACGCCGACCGCCTGGCCTCCTTCCAGGCGGGGATCCGCAAGCGCTACTCGGATCGCGACCTGCTCACGGAGCTCCAGGCGTGCGCCGAGCGGCTCGGCCGCTCGCCGACGATGCGCGAGTTTGCCGCCGACCCGCAGACGCGCGTCCATCCGCAGACCGTCATCGAGCACTTCGGCTCGTGGAACACGGCGAAGCGGGAGGCTGGCCTCCTGCCGCGGCGGTTCGCGACCCGCGAGGAGCTGCTGCAGGTGCTGCGCGACCTCGGCGACGAGCTCGGCCGCACCCCCACAGCGCGCGACCTCGAGGAGCGGCGCCGTTCGCTCCCCTCGAAGTCGCTCTACTGGCACACGTTCGGCTCGCTGACGACCGCGCTGCGCGAGGCAGGCTTCGACGTGCCCGTTGGCGAGGAGCGGCTCGAGCGGGCCGTCGAGCAGGGCGTGAAGCTCGCGCGGCGGCTGAAGCGTCTGCCGAAGTTCGCGGACTGGGCGGCGGCCCGCCAGCGCGACGAGAGCTACATGACCGAGTGGCAGGTCTACCGGATGTTCGATTCGCGCCGAGGCGCGTGGTCGACCTTCCAGTTCCTGATCGCCGAGCGTCTGCGAGAGCAGGGCGCCCAGGTCAGCGCGGAGGGCCGGGTGGGTTAGGCGACGGCCGCGAGGGCCGCAAGGCGCGCGAGGCACGAGGCGCCCTCGTGCGGAGCGCGAACCGGCGGCAACGAGCGCTCCTCGACGAAGGACTTGTCGGGCCGGAAGCGCTCCGACCACGCGACGCATCCGTCGGCGAGCGCGAGCAGCGAGCCCTCCGCGACCTCTCGCTTCTGGAGACGCAGGCCGACGTAGCGCTCGACGGTCTCGAGCGCGAGGCGGGTCGAGGCGAAGAAGGTCTCGCGGGCGCCGCGGCCGAGCCAGAGCGGGCGCCCGACGCCGCGTCCGAGGTAGAGGAGCCCGGGGCGGCGCTCGTCGAGCCAGGCGGTCGCCATCGTGCCGTACAGCTCCTCGAGCGCGTCGACGCGGTTCTCGGTCGCATCGGCCAGCGCGAAGATCGCCTCCGAGTCGACGGTCATCTCCGGTTCGGCGCGCCCGAAGCCGTGCCGCGCGAAGACCTCCTCGTCGTTCGCGATGATCCCGTTATGGATCCCGACGACGGCGCCGTGCCGGATCGGGTGGTTGTTCGCGGCGATCGACGGATGCCCCTTGGTGTAGTCGCGCACGTGGACGAGCGCCTCGGTCGCGCCGGCGGAGACCCGGACGCGGTCGAGCAGCTCGGTGGCACCGGTGCGCTGCTTCAGCACCTCGATCGGCGCCCCCGGCGTGCGATGGGCGTACCCGACGGCATCCGCGCCGCGCTCGGCGATCCCGGCCAGAAGGGACTGTGCGGCCAGCGTTCGGTCGACGCTGCTCTGGGGGCTGAGGCTGTAGCCGGCGATTCCGCACATGGGACTGATCTTCTAGACGTATCGGCACTTCTCAGGGTTAGGTAAGGATCCTGTTAGGCAAGGGCCGACTCCATCCCTCGTTCGGGGGCAGACGGTTTCCTCAAGCGCCTCCCCCATAGGGCCGATATGAGAGGCATGGAGCCGCGCTCCCTGCCCGAGCCGCAAATCGAAGATGCCGCCGAGACAGCCGAACCGCGTCTCGAGCTCCTTCCCAGTCTCGATCCCGTCGACGAGCCGGAGCTCGAGGAGGCTGAAGCGATCGAGCTCGACGCGCCCGCTCCCACGCAGGATCCACTCAAGCTCTACGTCCGCCAGATCGGCGACGGCCGGCTGCTCACCCCCTCCGAGGAGCGCGAGCTCGCCCGGCGCAAGGACGAGGGCGACGAGTGGGCCAAGCGCAAGCTGATCGAGTCGAACCTGCGCCTCGTGATGTCGATCACGCGCAACTACACGAGGGCGGGCGTTCCGCTGCTCGACCTGATCCAGGAGGGCAACCTCGGCCTGATCCGCGCGGTCGAGAAGTTCGACTACAAGATGGGCTACAAGCTTTCGACGTACGCGACGTGGTGGATCCGCCAGTCGATCACGCGCGCGCTCGCCGACCAGGGCAGGATCATCCGGCTCCCGGTGCACGTCGCCGACCAGGTACGGCGCCTGATGCGCTCGCGCCGCGTGCTCGCGCAGAAGCTGAACCGCGAGCCGACGCTCGCCGAGCTCGCGCACGAGGCGCAGCTGCCCGAGTCGAAGGTGAAGGATTTGCTCGAGCTCGTCGAGGAGCCCGTCTCTCTCGAAACGCCCGTGGGCGACGGCGAGTCGAGCTACGCCGACCTGATCGAGGACACGAAGACCGATCGGCCCGAGCTGACGACCGCGGAGACTATGCGCGGCCGCGAGCTCGCGAAGGCGCTCACGCACCTGAACCCGCGCATGCGCCGTGTGCTCGCACTCCGCTTTGGGCTCGACGGCGAGAAGCCGCAGACGCTCGAGGAAGTCGGCTCCGGCCTCGGGATCACGCGCGAGCGCGTCCGCCAGCTCGAATCGCGCGCGCTGCGCGAGCTGCGCGTCGTCGCGCCGGACCTCGAGCTCTACCTCTCGGCGGAGTAAACCGCCGAAAGTGCTACGCACTTTCCGCGGCCAGAGTTTGCGGTGCCGCTAGGCTCGGGGAAGAGACCCGAGATGGACGATTCGTATTCTCTTCATCCGCGGAAAATGCGTGAGCATTTTTCGTGGTTTGTCGACATTCACTCGCACGTCGTTCCCTCGGGTGACGACGGGGCGCAGACCGTTGCGGACGGGCGCGCGCTCAGCCGCGAGGCCGCCCGTCACGGCACCGCGATCCTCTTCGCCACGCCGCACGTCTGGCCGCATCTCGTCCTCACCGAGGAGCGCGAGCGCGAGGTTCGGGAGGCCTACGAACAGGTCGCGCGGGGCGCGGGCCTCGAGCTGCGCCTCGGCTACGAGCTGACGCCGACCGCGGTCCTCCTCGACGAGGATCCCCAACGCTATGTGCTCGAGGGTACGGACGTCGTGCTCGTCGAGGTGCCGTTCATGGGCGCCGCCGACATCCTCGTGGCGCTCTGCGAGCATATCGAGGCGGCCGGGCTACGGCCGGTGATCGCCCATCCGGAGCGCACGGAGTCGGTGCTGGAGCGGCCGTCGCTCGCGCGCGACCTCGTCGAGCGCGGGTGGCAGCTGCAGGCGAACGCGACGTCACTGCTCGGCAAGCACGGCCCCGAGATCGAGGCGCTCGGCTGGGAGCTGATCGACGACGGATTGATCGCGATCGTCGCGTCGGACGGGCATCGCACGACGCGGCCGCCGCAGCTCGACGAGGCCTACCGCGTGGTTGCCTTGCGCGTGGGGGAGACCCGCGCCCGCTCGCTTTTCGACGGCTCGGCTCTCGACGTCAGCGTCAGTGAGCGACAGCTTCCATCTCGCGCAGCCGCGCGAGGTGCCTGAGCGACTCGAGCTCGATCTGGCGGACGCGCTCGCGCGTGAGCCCTAGCCGCCGGCCGATCTCCTCGAGCGTCTTCGGCTCGGCGTCGTCGAGGCCGTAGCGGAGGATCAAGACCTTGCGGTCGCGGTCCGGGAGCACCGCCAGCGCGGCGGCGAGCGCCTGGCTGCGGAGCGAGATCTCGACTTCCTCCTCGGGGAGCGGCGAGTCGCCCGGGACGAAGTCGCCGAAGACCGCGTCCTCCTCTTCGCCGACCGGCTGGTCGAGGCTCGTCGACGCGCGCGCGGCGGCGCGCACCTCGCGCGCCTGGTGCACCGGCAGGTTCGCCTCGAGGGCGATCTCCTCGAGCGTCGGCTCGCGGCCGAGCTCCATCCAGAGCGTCCGCTCCGCGCGGTTCATCTTCTGCAGGCGCTCGACGATGTGCACCGGCATCCGGATCGTGCGTGCCTTGTCCGCGAGCGCCCGCGCGACCGCCTGGCGGATCCACCAGGTCGCGTAGGTCGAGAATTTGTAGCCGCGCCGCCAGTCGAACTTCTCGACCGCGCGGATCAGCCCGAGCGTACCCTCCTGGATCAGGTCGAGGAACGGCAGGCCCTGGTTGCGGTAGTTCTTCGCGATCGAAACGACGAGGCGGAGGTTGGACTGGATCATCCGCTGCTTCGCGACCCCGTCACCGCGCTCGATCTTCTTCGCGAACTCGACCTCCTGCGCCGCGGTCAGCAGCGCGTGCCGGCCCGCCTCGCGCAGGAAGAGCTGGAGCGCGTCCGTGGTCGACTCCAGCGGCGGCTGGACGGGCGGCGGCTCCTTGGGGGCGTACAGCGGCGGCTCGTCGGCGAGCTCGAACCCACGCGCCTCGAGCTCGCGCTCCACAGCCTCGAGGTCGAGCGGGTGCAGCTCCTGCGGCTCGAGCAGCTCCAGAAGCTCGAGGCGCCGGATCGTTCCCGTCGCTTCGGCAGCCTCGATCAGAGGCCGCAGCTCCTCGCTGAGCAGCAGGGACTCGACGACGTCGACAGGCACGACCGTCAAGGCAATTCCGCACAGGGGCTTGCCGCAAACACGCCCTTCACAATTACCCCGCCCGGACGCACGATAACCCACGTTACGTCAAGTTGGAGGACGGCGGCTACGGTGGCGGCGTGCGGAGCCTCCTTCCCCTGCTGGCGGGCGCGGCGCTCGTGCTGCCGGGAGCCGCCGCCGGCGAGGTCGTGACCGACGCTCCGGGCGCGCAGGAGGCGGCGCTCGGCATCCGCCCGGACGGCACGCCCGTCGTTGGCTACGTCAACGGCCCGGACGTGATCCTCGCGACCCGCACCGCCGGCGGCTGGCGGTCGGAGCGGATCGGCGGCGCGCCCTTGACCGGTCGGGTCGCGCGGATCGTCTACGGCCGACAGGGCCGCCCGTACGTCCTCCTCGAGCACGTCGACTACGGCTGGTTGCGGCTCGTCTACCGGACGGGCACGCGCTGGCGGACGGTCCTCCTGCGCGGCAACGGCGCGGGCGGCCCGGCGGGCCTGACGATCGACCGTGCCGGCCGCGCAGTCGTCACGTACGCCACGTGGTCGCTCGCCCCGCGTCCGCGCAGCAGCCTGTTCCTTGTCCGCGAGCAGCCGACGGGACGCTTCGTCACGCGTCCGGTGACGAGGAACGGCTTCCCTCCCGCCTCGGCTCCCCCGGTCGCGGTCCCGGTCGTGATCGCCGACGGCTCGGTCCGGATCCTGGAAGCCGTCGGCGGCCCCACAGGCGTGGTCGTGCTCTCCTGGCGGCACGAGCGCGGCCGCTGGTGGGGCAAGGTCGTGTACGCGAACACGCTCGGCCTCCCCCTCGGCCCGGCTTTCGTCGCGCCGAACGGGCAGACCCTGGACGCGGCCTGGACGGTCTTCTACGCCGAGCGGGTCGACACGCTGCTCGGAACGCCGTACCCGCGGTCGCAGGCTGTCGTCGCGCTCGAGAACTCGTGGGCCGCAGGGCTGCTTCGGACGGCCGCCGGATACGAGCTCGCGGCAAACGAGCGGGTCGGTGGTCTCGTCGCCGGCCGCCTCGTGTCACCTGCCGCGACGACAGAGCTGGACGGGACGCTGCTCGGGTTCGCGCGTGGATCGGGAGACTCGCGTCAGCTGATCGTCTGGCGAGACGGGCACCTCGAGTGGTTCGAGAGCTCGGCGCTCCTGCAGACGCGCGTCACGCTCTCCGAACCAGCGCATGACATGCTCGCGGGCAGCGTCCAGGGTGGCGCCGGCGGGTCGGTCGCGATCTACGACGAGCAGGCGCGTCCCCGCGCACTCTTGGCAACCGTGCCTCTCACCGCGGACGGAACGTTCACGCTCAGCGCGCCGACCGGCCTCTACCGCGCCGTCTATGTCCACCCGCTGACGAACGTTGCGTACGGTGCAGCGCGCCGCTAGAACGTCGAGCTGCGAACGCCCGTCCCAATCAAGAGCAATACCGCCGCGGCGACCAGGAGCCGATAGACGACGAACGCTGTGTAGTCGTGTCGGCGCACGTAGCCGAGGAGCCCTTCGATCGCGAGCAGCCCGCTGCCTGCCGCGGCAAGCGTGCCGACGAGGAACGGTCCCTCCCACCCCGCCGGCAGCTCGCCGAGCAAGACGTCGTCCACGCCTTTCAGCAGGACGGCCCCGAGCACGATCGGCGTCAAGAGCAGGAACGAGAAGCGCGCCGCCTGATCGCGCGTGACGCCCAGGAAGCGCGCCGCGGTGATCGTGATTCCCGAGCGCGAAACGCCGGGCATCAGCGCGAGCGCCTGCGCGCACCCGACGAGGAACGCTTGCGGGAGTGAGAGGTCCCCCATTTCCTCGCGTTCCGGGCGCCTGTCGGCCAGCCAGAGCATGCCGGCGAAGACGGCGAGGAAGATCGCGATCTGCCACGGCTCGCCGAGGTGGTTCGCGATCGGGTCCTCGAGCGCGGCGCCGATGAAGGCCGCCGGGACCGTCGCAACGAGGACCGCCCACGCGATCCGCTCGTTCGCCGTCCGGATCCCGCGGCGTGCCAGACTCCCGAAGAACGCCGCGAGCAGCTCGACGATGTCGCGCCGGAAGTACGCGACGACCGCGACCAGCGTGCCGAGATGAAGCGCGACGTCGAACGTCTGGTTGAACGCGTCGTGCTCCTCGAGGTAGGTCCAGTCGCCGAGCCACGGAACGAGAATCAGGTGGCCCGACGACGAGACGGGCAGCAGCTCGGTCAGCCCCTGCACCACGCCGAGCACGAACGCCTGCCAGTCGGGGAGCGCGCCCGCACGGTCGCCGACGCCGAGCACGGTGAGTGCCGCCGCGAGCGCGAGCAGTACGCCCGCCGCGCCGAAGGTCGTACTGCGCCGCATGCAGCGAAGAATCTAGCGGTGTAGAGTGCCGCGGCCCGCCGTCCACAGAACTTCCCCACAGGTTGGAAGATTGGCTGTGGAATTGTGGAAAACTGAACTTTTCGCAAATTGCGGGCATGACGTTTTTGGACCTCTTGAACGCGGACCTGGGAGCGGATAGCTTCGGTCTTGCACCGAGCACGGAGCGCGAGTAGGTCGAAGCCGCTCCCGGTGGCAGTAGCCGGAAGGCGAAAGCCAGCGGGAACGGTGGACGAAAGCGCCACCGGCTCGGTGAGTTTTTTCTCGGGGGAACGTCCTGCGGACTTTCCCCCGATTACTATCCGCCCGATGCACCTCCGCCTGCCGAGCATCGACAAGGGCGTGACCGCATTCTTGTGGGCGGTCTTCTTCGGGCTCTACATCTGGCTCGGCGCGATCGCCATCGGCATCGGCAAGGGGAGCGCGTTCCTGATCGCGCTCGTCGCCGCGTTCCTGATCTTCCTCTACGTGCGGACGTACGGCGAGGATCTCCCCGCCGCCGAGGGCTAGCCGGTCGGCGCTCCGTGCGTCGGGAGCACGAGCTCGACCGGCAGCTCGAGCACCGGCGAGAATTTCAGTGGCCCGCGCCAGCAATGGCAAAGATCACGACAATCACAAGAAGTGGCGCCGCCAACGACGCAGTCGCAGTCAAGATCGCACCGGCAACTAGCCAGCGAGGACGAGGTCGCCGTCGCGCGATGATCCATGCGGTGGCCACACCAGCGGAGAGTCCGGAGCCGAGGAACACCACGTATCCGAGGGCGCTGCCGGCGAAGGCAGCCGTGACGAAAACGCTGGTGCAAACGCCTACGACCGCTAGGAGCAAGAATGGGACAGGCGCCGCCAATGTGGCTTGAGGATAGGTTCCGAAGCGGCACCCGCGCAGATGATGGCGACGAGCAGGAGCGCGCTCTCGGCGATTCCCCAACGCACCTCGGCCAGGGTTTCCGCGGTGGAACGATTTTCGCTTCTACCCGCCGCGGACCTCTACCAAGCCGAACCGTCCGGGGACATTCGTGAACACTGGCCCACGCCAGCGAGGCCTCGGCTGACTCACTTTCCGTCAGTCCGTTGCTGCGACGCAATGCCCAAGGAGGACCGGCACATCGGGGGCGAACTGCTGCCGCGCTTCGCGCGGGATCGCGTCAAGTACGCGCAGCTCTTTGAACACGTGCGCAAAAGCGCCGAGGCGCTGCGCGAGGGCGAAAGCCTCGTGCAGCCCGCTCGGCGGGCCCCATGGCTCGAGGTACGCGTCGCGCAGCCGCTCGAACCACGGGCCGTCAGACGGCAGCATCTCCTCTAGATGCAGGAACGTGACGAAGAATGTCAAGAATGGATGCGAGACGCAGGCGTCGCCCCAGTCCAGGATGCGCAGCGTGCCGTTGCGCTTGTAGACGTTCCCACCATGCAGATCGTCGTGCTGGATGGTCTCCGCGATGTCGTGCGCTGCGAGCTCGTCGCATAGCTCCGCAAAGCGTGGCGCGAAGGTCCGTAGCCGCGCCAAATCTCCGCTCCTGACGGGCAGTTCGCGTTCGAGCATCGAGTCATACAGCGCCGGAAGCGTCGCGATTCGGCGTTCGGGCACGCCGCCAGCGACATGCCCCAGCGCGTGCGCCGTCTCGCCGCGCTGAAGTTCCGCATAGCGAGGCAGTACCGCAAACCACGGCTCCGGGTCGCCATCGAACCCGAGCGGATCGCCAGCGTCGTAGAGCAGCAACCATGCTCGTTCCTCGTCGGACGCCACCACGCAGGGGAGCCGGTCGGGCCACCGACTCGCGAGCGCGGCTGTTAGCCGCGCCTCGAACGCGTGGGCTGACGCGCAAGCCTTGAACCAGGCGACGCCCCCGGCGATCGGCACCCGGCGTACGGTCCCCCAAGGCCGCTCGTGGACAAGCTTCGTCCTACCAACGGGCTCGACGTGCGCCCGGATCCACGCCTCGGCCGCTTCATCGCCTGACACGGTGCTCAGAATGCCCAACCATCGTGGCTCGCGCGAGCGGGTCGGGGGACATTCCTGCAGCCTCGCTCACGTCAGGCTCCCCCTGCCGCGTCAGCTGGAATCGCGCTTGGACGCGATCACGGTGGAAGACGTGCCAGTGCTTAGGCCCACTCCCAGCGGGACCGTCTTCGTCCTGCTCGTGGGGCAGGTGGACATCGAAGCCGCTAAGTCGCGCTTCCACCTCGTCGCGTGTCTGAAATGTCATGTCTGCCGTATCCGCCCAGCTGTCGTGCCGCCCGAAGAAGTGCCCGACAAAGACCCCCGGGGTCGCACAGCAAGCGAGATACGTCGCCATACCTCATCGAATTCGCGAGGGTCGCAAAACGGCAGGCTCAGGCCGGGGGGACATTCGTGAACGCCGGCGCACGCGAGGCCTAATACGCTACGGCGATCGCCTTGCTCCGCGAGCCTCCCGGGACCACCGTGGCACGGCAGACTGGTCGCGAAGATGCGGCGGCACCGCGAACTTCGGCCAATTGAACGTGATGACGCCGATCCAAAGGACAGCGCACATCACGATGAACAGCAAGACGACGAGCAGGAGCACGACGAAAACGTCAGCAATGGTCCCGCTCGACGACATACCCACGATGGTGAGCAAGGCGGCGAGGACGAAAGCCCATCCGAGTGTGACCGCGACCGGCAGCCCGCGCACCCATCGATCTGGCCAGCGCCACTCTTGGACCGGATCGCGCCACAGCGCGTAGACGTTCCTCGTCGCGAGCGCCGCTACGAGCAGGAATCCCGCGATCGAAATCCACCCGATGATGGGAAGATGAACAGTGGTCGCCATTCGATCAAGCCCCTCGCTCCACTTCCAGACGAAGTTGCCGACAGTGACAGGCGGCCTCTCGGGTAGCCATCGTCACGAAAACGTACCGAAACGTCGGTCGCCGCTCGTACCGCCGCGTGCGGGGCGGTCGAGGGACTGTAAGAGTCGGCGGGTTGGTCTGTCTGGGCCCGTTGCCAGCCTGGTTGTCGCCGTGCCGCGTGTGACTCGTCAAGGGACTGGCCGCCGTGTGCGTGCCTTGGGAATGATCCGTCCGCGTGTGTGCGGCGGCG